>OGQU01000536.1_pt1 | contig 43816 bp, 32 predicted proteins | sample 1553341 | NCBI WGS metagenome assembly OGQU01 (sample SAMEA2579920, study PRJEB22360) | human gut metagenome | biome: human gut; feature: human-associated habitat; material: faeces | place: Denmark | collected 2008/2010 | reverse complement strand
TTCCATATCGAGGGAATCCACGGGCTTTGTTGCGCTTTTTTTACAGCGCCTTTTTTTTGCGATAAGGCAAAAAGGCGGTACGTCGGGGCTGTATAAAAGCAGAATATTTGTCCAATAAGAATAGTATAATTCATTGATGACTTATTCGGAGGACTGATATTCTTGAAAAAAATTCTTACTTTACTTATTTGTTTTTTGACCCTTTGCTCTTGCGGAGGTGAGGTAAATTCTCAGAGGGACAGGCTTGTGACTATGGAAAAAGCATCGGTGATACCTGTGTGCGGAGAGAAAAACTACACTGATGTGGAAACGTCACACAAGCTTAATTATACTGTGCAGAAAGCTATATGGATATCCTATATTGACCTTGCTGATATGCTCACCGGGAAAAGTGCCGAGGAGTTTCGTGTGAATTTTTCTCAGGCGTGCGACAACGCTTTGAGTATAGGTTGTAATACGCTGTATGTTCACGTCAGACCTTTTGGCGATGCTATATATGATTCGGAACTTTATCCTGCATCAAGATATATAACAGGCGTGGCAGGTGAGCAGGGAGGCTTTGACCCACTTGAAGTCATGATACAGACCGCACATGATAAGGGGCTTTCTTTTCACGCATGGATAAACCCTCTCAGGTGTGAGAATGAGGAGTGTTTCCAGACTTATGACAGAAGCTTTCTTCTGAAAAAGTGGTATGATGAGGGTGACGGCTACCTGGAACGGGTTGAGGGCGACAGCCATTTGTGGCTCGATCCTGCTTATGATGAGGTAAGACAGCTTATAGCAGAGGGTGCAGCGGAGCTTGCGGAAAATTATGATATTGACGGCTTGCACTTCGACGATTATTTTTATCCCACAACGGCTGAGAACTTTGACGCACAGTGCTTTGCGGCTCAGACGGAGTTTGACGATCTGGCAAAATGGCGGCTGAACAATATCTCCCTTATGGTGGGGGAGATATATAGTGCGGTAAAAGCAGTGGATAAGGATATCCTCGTGGGAGTTTCACCTCAGGGAAATATGGAGAATAACTATGAGTATATGTACGCTGATGTGAAAAAGTGGTGCAGCGAGGAGGGGTATGTAGACTATATCTGTCCGCAGATATACTTCGGTTATGAAAATTCTGTGAAACCTTATGAGGATACCCTACAGCAGTGGGCTGATATCTGCACAACTGATGTTACGCTGGTGGCAGGTCTGGGAGTATATAAGATAGACAGCGAGAGTGAATTTTCTGAAAATATCGGCATTATCGGCAGGCAGATAAATGACGCTGTAGTTAGTTATAACTACGCAGGAGCGGCGGTCTACGGCTATGCAAGCTTGTTTGGTGGCAGTGATAGAGGTGTTCAGGAGCAGGAGTGTATCGAAATTGCTTTTGATAAACTTAATACATCTGTAAAATGATATGTGATATATAAATTATGGTATGTTAAATGTAAACAAATTGTGATATATTATTATAAAATTTATGGAAGTAAACAAAAAACTATTGAAATTTCTTTTTAAATATAGTATAATGTTATATGCTGTAAGGCGATAATAGAAAATGTTTTTGTATTATTTGCCTAAAACAATATTATTTTGCTAATTATTCAGGGAGGGATTTTAGTGTACAAAATCGTAACAAGAAGACAGCTCAACGACGCTGTTGTTCTTATGGAGATCGACGCACCTTACATTGCCGCTAAGGCTGAGGCTGGTCAGTTCATCATCTACAGAGTTGATGAGAAGGGCGAGCGTGTTCCGCTTACTATCGCTGACTATGATAGAGAAAAGGGCACGATCACAATTATTTTCCAGGTAGTAGGTGCATCTACAACTGAGCTTGCAAGACTTAATGAGGGCGACTATATCCATGACGTTGTTGGTCCTCTCGGCGTTGCTACAGAGTATGACGAGGGTATCAAGAGAGTTGCAGTAGTAGGCGGAGGCGTTGGTTGTGCTATCGCTTATCCACAGGCTAAGAAGCTCCATAACATGGGCGTTGAAGTTGATCTTATCGCAGGCTTCAGAAGCAAGGATATCGTTATCCTCGAGGACGAAATGGGCAAGGCATCTTCACATCTTCATATCTGTACAGACGATGGTTCATACGGCTATCACGGATTTGTTACAAACAAGCTTCAGGAACTTATTGACGGCGGTGCAAAGTTTGACGAGGTCATCGCTATCGGACCTGTTCCAATGATGAAGTTCGTTTGCAAGGTAACAAAGCCTTATGACATCAAGACTCTCGTTTCACTCAACCCTATCATGATCGACGGCACAGGAATGTGCGGCGGATGTCGTGTAACTGTTGACGGCAAGATCAAGTATGCTTGCGTTGACGGCCCTGACTTTGACGGTCAGAAGGTAGATTTCGACGAGCTTATGAGAAGAAACTCAACTTATAAGGAGCAGGAAAAGGCTCACTTGTGCAGACTTACTGGAGGTGTAAGATAATGGCTAATATGAGTTTGACAAAGACTCCTATCGCAGAGCAGGAGCCAAAGGTAAGAGCTAGAAACTTCAAGGAAGTTACTTTGGGTTACACCCCTGAGCAGGCTATAGAAGAAGCTCAGAGATGTCTTAACTGCAAGCACAAGCCTTGTATGACAGGATGTCCTGTAAGCGTTAGGATTCCTGAGTTTATCGCAAAGGTAGCAGAGGGCAAGTTTGAAGAAGCATATGCTATCATCAAAACAACAAACGCTCTGCCGGCTGTTTGCGGACGTGTATGTCCACAGGAGCATCAGTGTGAGGGCAAGTGCGTAAGAGGTATCAAGGGTGAGCCTGTTGGTATAGGCAGACTTGAGAGATTCTGTGCAGACTATATGATGGACAAGGCAGTTGCAGTTGAAAAGGCTGAGCCAAACGGTCATAAGGTAGCTGTTGTCGGCGGTGGTCCTTCAAGCCTTACAGTTGCAGGCGACCTTGCTAAGCTTGGTTACGATGTAACTATCTATGAGGCATTCCATACAGCAGGCGGCGTTTTGATGTATGGTATCCCTGAGTTCAGACTTCCAAAGGCTATCGTTCAGCACGAGATAGACAATCTGACAAACATGGGCGTACATATCATGACAAACATGGTTATCGGCAGAGTTCTTTCTATCGACGAGCTTATGGGCATGGGCTATGAGGCTGTATTCGTAGGCTCAGGCGCAGGTCTTCCAAGATTCATGGGTATCGAGGGCGAAGGTCTTGTAGGCGTTTACTCTGCTAACGAGTACCTTACAAGAATCAACCTTATGAAGGCATACAAGGACGATTATGAGACTCCTATCATGAAGTCTAAGAACGTAGCTGTAGTAGGTGGTGGTAACGTTGCTATGGACGCTGCTCGTTCTGCAATGAGACTTGGCGCTGAGCACGTTTATATCGTATACAGACGTTCAATGGACGAGCTTCCTGCAAGAAAGGAAGAAGTTCATCACGCTCAGGAAGAGGGCATCGAGTTCCTCGTTCTTAACAACCCTGTTAAGATAGTTGGCGACGAGAACGGTCATGTAAACGGCATGGAGTGCATCAAAATGGAGCTTGGCGAGCCTGACGCAAGCGGCAGAAGACGTCCTATCCCTATCGAGGGTTCAAACTTCATTCTTGACGTTGATACAGCTATCATGTCTATCGGTACATCACCTAACCCACTTATCAGAAGTACAACTCCTGGTCTTGAAACAAACGATCACGGCTGCCTTATCGTTGACGAGAACGAGTCAACAACTAAGGAAGGTGTTTACGCAGGCGGTGACGCTGTTACAGGCGCTGCTACTGTTATCCTCGCTATGGGCGCAGGCAAAAAGGCTGCTGCCGCTATCGACGAGTATATCAAGAACAAGAAATAATTTCTTGTAAATGAAAATTATTTGTTAAAAGGCTTGAAGTTTGTGCAAATATCTGATATACTAATATAGTATTATTAGATTTGGAGGTCTTTTGATGAATTTGTCAGCAATTATTTCAGTTTTGGCAGCTGAGCAGAGTTCACCTGCATCACTTGCCATGACTTTTATCCCACTGGTACTCATAATCGTGTTCTTCTATTTCTTTATTATCCGTCCGCAGAAAAAGCAGGATAAGAAAGACGCTGAGATGAGAGATAACCTTGAGATAGGTGACGAGGTCGTTACAAACGGCGGAATCGTTGGTATCGTGTTCTCTATCAAGGACGACACTGTTGTTATCGAAACAGGCGGCGACAGAAGCAAGATACGTGTTAAAAAGTGGGCTATCGCTAAGAACGAAACAATTCATGACGGTGACGCAAAGTAAATATCGCTTTTAAGGGACGGGTAGTTTTATCCGTCCCTTTTTGTGTTCTTATTGTCTGTGGCTTTGAATATAATTTTCCTAGGGAATTTTGTATACGGGGGTGCGGATATGAAAAACAACAGACTTTTTGGGGGCAGAAAGCTTTCTGTGCTGTCATCTACGGCAATTTCTGCCTGCGTGGGGTGCGGTGCGATATTTGTTGCTGTGCTTGCTTTTGCGTATGTTATTACTAAGATAGATGCCACCGATCTTATGCTGTCGGTGATGTCAACAGCGGCACTTGGTATCGGAGCGTATGCAGGGGGATATGTCTGCGGAAAAAGGCAACGTAGAAACGGTCTGCTGTCAGGTGTGCTGTGCGGAGTGTTCATTTTTCTTATCATTGTCATTCTCAGTGCACTGTTTTCTAAGGCAGCCGAAAGCTTTTCCGTGCCTGCAAAGCTTGTGCTTACCCTTGTGTGTGCAGGCGTAGGCGGAGTTGTAGGTGTAAATTCTAAAAGCAGCCGTTTTTGATAAGGATAAATATTTATACTGCATTAACCATTCGTTCATAAAACATAGTGGGATATGTGGTATAATTAATGTAAATCAATTATTGGAGGTAAAATCCTATGAAACATATCAAGACGATCAATAAGGCTAATCTCAAGAAGACTGCTGCTAAGGGTGGCTGCGGCAAGTGTCAGGCATCATGTCAGTCAGCTTGCAAGACCTCCTGCACAGTTGCTAACCAGAAGTGCGAGAGAGAAGCTTAATATTCCGATCTTTCTGAGGCGTGCGAGCGTACACACGCCTTGCTAAAGGGACATTTTTATGTCCCTTTATTTTTGTATAAATTTGTATATGAATATAAATGCGAAAGGTGATTTTTAAATGATACACAAGTTTAAGCTTGGCGGCTTTAATGCACTGCTTGACGTGAACAGTGGCGGAGTACATATTATAGACGATCTGACATATGATTTGTTAGACAATGTTGAGCCGCCTTTTGAGGAGAAATGTCCTGAGGACGTTGTAAGAAAGCTGTCAAAGATGTATGACAGCAAGGATATCGAGGATTGCTATGAGGAGATAGTTTCTCTTTATAATGACAAGATATTGTTCAGCGAGGACGATTACGAGAAGTATGCCCTGTCTGCTGTGGCTTCACCTATCAAGGCAATGTGTCTGCATATCGCTCACGACTGTAACCTGAGATGTAAATATTGCTTTGCTTCAACAGGCGATTTCGGTCAGGGCAGAATGCTCATGGACTATGAAACAGGCAAGCGTGCTATAGATTTTCTTATAGAGCGTTCAGGAGACAGAAAATTTCTTGAGGTGGACTTTTTCGGTGGCGAGCCTTCACTGAATTTTGGCGTGGTGGAGCAGCTTGTTGAGTATGCACGTTCACAGGAGGAGCCTCACAATAAAAAGTTCAGATTTACTGTTACAACAAATGGTGTACACCTCACTGACGAGATGATAGACTTCATCAACAAGGAAATGTACAACGTTGTTCTGTCTATCGACGGAAGAAAAGAAGTCAACGACAGAATGAGAGTGCGTGTTGACGGTTCGGGAAGCTATGACAGGATTATCCCTAACTTTAAGAAGCTTGTGGACAAGCGTCCTAAGAACAAGGATTGGTATGTAAGAGGCACTTACACAAAGTATAATCTTGACTTCTCAAATGATGTAATGCACCTTTATGACCTTGGATTCGACCAGATATCCGTTGAGCCTGTTATGGCTGACCCTAGCGAGCCTTATGCTATCACTGAGGCTGACCTGCCGAGGATCTTCAAGGAGTATGAGATACTTTCTGAGAAGATACAGAAGATAAGGGACGAGGGCAAGTTCATAAACTTCTTCCATTTTATGATAGACCTCGATCAGGGTCCTTGTGCGATAAAGAGACTTAGGGGCTGTGGAAGCGGAAACGAGTATGTTTCTGTTACTCCTGACGGCGATATTTACCCATGTCATCAGTTCGTTGGTATCACCGAGTTCAAAATGGGCAATCTCTATGACGGCACATTTAACGAGGAAATGAAAGATATGTTTGCTCACGCACACGTTTACAACAAGCCAGAGTGCAAAAAGTGCTGGGCAAAGTTCTATTGCAGTGGCGGTTGCAATGCAAACAACTACATTTACGCAGGTGATATCCACAATGCGCATAAGCTGTCATGTCAGATACAGAAGAAGCGTCTTGAATGTGCTATCATGATGAAGGCTGTTAAAATGCTCGACAGCGCAGAATGAATATAAATATTTTGTAAATTTCACGCATGGTAACTTTTATGTACATATATAAACTTAATATGTACATAAACGTTTGAAGTTTAACAAAAAAAATTTATTGAATAATCGGTTTAAAAAGCACGGAATAACAAATGACGTTATTCCGTGCTTTCTGCTGTTATTACATAGTATGATCATGTCGAAAAATAGCAAAATGCGTCTGATATGTTAATAAGTATTAAGATAAATATAATGTATACTAAGCTGGTAGCTTATTGACAAAGTGGGTCGAATTTAGTATAAGATTGACATAAACAAAAGGTGCTTGGCGGTCATGTTACCGCAAATCGGCTATAACGAGCGCCCTCTGTATCGGACAGGATAAACCGACAAATTATTATGAAAAGGACGAAGAGATATGAAAACTAATGAAAAGAAGAATACTTCTTCTAAGAAGAAACTTATACCTGCAGTTGCAATGCTCACAACTTCCGCTGTAATGCTTTCTACTGCTACTTATGCTTGGTTTACGATGAGCAGAGAAGTTGAAGTAACAGGCATTAAGCTTACTGCTACAACTCCACAGACTATTGAAGTTTCACTTGGAAGGGCTACAACACAGGCTACTATAGATAATACTACTTGGGCTACTGCTCCTAAAAATGATGCTGCTGATACAGACCTTTGGTCAAACAAGGCTGCTACAGGCTCTGTATATGCAAGCTTTGGTAAGCTTATCCCTGCTTCATCAACGGACGGAACAAATCTCTATTATACAACAAAAGCTAAGGAGAATGGTAAGTCTGTTGATATAACAGGTGCGAATGCTTTTACACAAGCTACTGAAAATAACAATGCTGGTTGGACATTCCAAACTGCTGGAGCTTCTTCTGAAACAGAAAGCAATCTTACTGCAGATACAAAAGGTGAGGGTTACTATCTAGATATCCCTGTTTGGTTTAGAACTACAAATGTTGAAGATGTAAAGCTTGGTGTTGATGTTACTGTTGAAGACCCTAATAAGGATAATGATGACACTAAGGGTGACTTGTATAAAGCAACTCGTGTGGCTATATTGAATGAGGATAGAAGTGCTGCTAATGGTGGAGTTTTCCTTGGCGCAGAAACTGATGTAGCTTCAGGATATTATAAGGGAAAAGCTGTTAAGGCTGCTACCGGTTCAAGTGAAAATGATTATTATGGTACAGTTACAACTGCCACAGAAGTAATTGAAAGTAATGGAAAGGTCACAAATACTGCTACTGAGGTTGCTACTGTAAAAGGTGTTGGTACTGGAAAAACTGGTTATGGTACGCCTACAAAGTATTATATCAGAGTTTGGCTCGAAGGTGAGGACGTGAACTGCTGGAATGCTAATGCAGGTCAGAGCTTCACTGTAGATCTTAAGTTCTATGACTTGAGCAACAAGTAAAATTTATTACATAACAAAAAAGACGCCGAAGAAATTCGGCGTTTTTTGGTAAATGGGCATAAAAAATAATTTTCCATATTTGGGGAAATCTCCCGATTTTTCTTTGTTTTTTGTCGAAAATATGCTATAATAATACATTGGAGCAGAAAGGAAGTGGCTTTGCTTTGGGCGAAAATTCTACAGTTGACGGCGTTCGTGCCGTGGAGCTTTTCTATAGACCTATAAAAAATACCGACAGCGGCAGGGTCACTTTTTTGCAGTCGCAAACAAGGCTCAATTCTCCTGTTATGGGAACGCTAATGCCTGCGGATTATCTCCCTGTGGCTCAGCTTTCCGACCGATGTGTTAGCATTTTCAAGCTTGCTTTCGTTCAGCTTTTGCAGGCTTTGGGTAAGTTTCACGAAAGGGAAGTGGACGTTGATTGGGCAAGTGTGTTCATGCCTGCAAGATTTTTAAGGCAGACGGAAGCTCCGAGAGTTGTGGCAGATTATTGCGATAAGTTTGGTGTGAAGTATGAGCGTGTCTGCTTTGAGTTGTCGCCTGATGTGCTTGATGAAGCTGACAGCACAGCGGCAGATAACGTGGCTCTTATGAGAAGACAGGGCTTTCATTTTCTGCTCACAGGCTTCGGCACTGAGGGCTTTAAAATGCTTAAGACCGCTGAGTTCAAGGTAGATAATATCATGCTTGACGGCTCAGTGGCTCAGGTTCTTGGTAAGAGCGACAGGTATGATACCTGCGTGAACTCTCTGCTGAATTTCGTTTTTGACCTTAATGCTGAGGTCATAGCTGACGGCATTACTGATGATAAGCAGGTGAAACAGCTCAGCGGTATGCAGTGCCTTTACTATTCGGGAGAAAATGCAGGAAAATATATTGCGGAAAGATACGTTCGCAATAGAAATGAGTAATAAACGGGTGATACGGTTTTGGACGGTAAAAATATAGATAAAAATACAAGAGTAGTCGATACCCTTGCACTTCGCAGGACCGCCAAGGAAGCTAAACGCTATGTGGTATTGATGAGATTGCTTAAAATACTTGCCATTATACTTATCGCTATCGTGGCGGCGGCTTATGCGGTGTCTTATTTTTACGACAAGTATGGTAGCTTTACAGTTAAGATAAGTAAGTATGATATGATAAATCAGGGGCTTACTCTTTCGGAAACTCCTGACTATACCACGAGCAATTCAAGGCTCAATGCGGATATCCTCTATGATATGACAAATATCAGTGGCGAAGATCTCCCTGATAATATCGACAAGATAAACGGCAGCCATAATGGCGAGGGGTATATAGCTTATACTTTCTATCTCATAAATTCCGGTAAAGACACACTTAGCTATGACAGCGAAATGACTATCGAGAACGTCACGAACGGTGTTGATGAAGCTATCAGAGTGGAGCTTTTCGTGAATGGCGAGAAAACCGTTTATGGTAAAACAAAGTCTGACGGCAGCGGTAAGGAAAGCGATTGCGACAAGGAGTTCGCCTCCTCTACTGAGGTCATGAAGGATCGACGTGAAAAGCTTGGTTCTGGTGAGAAAGACAAGTATACAGTGGTCATATGGCTTGAGGGAAATGACCCTGATTGTGTTGACAAAATAATCGGTGGCACAATGAAGCTTGGTATGAATTTCAAGATCGTTGAAACAACTTAAAAAATTAGAAGGGAGGAAGCCTCGGGTTTCCGAGGTTTTGAATTATGAAAAAAGCTTTGAAGATCGTTTTTAATGTTATCGCATGGGTGGTGCTTATCTTTGCACTGCTTATAACAATTCTCGTGTTCTCGTCTGATAAGAATAATGGTACGGCAAGTCTGCTGGGATATGTCCCGCTCACAGTTGAATCTGACTCAATGAAGCCAACTTTCAAAAAAGGCGACCTTATTATCTCAAAGGAAATAGACGATATCAATTCTCTGAAAAAGGGCGACGTTATCACTTTCTGGACTCTTATAGAGGGCAAAAAAGAGAAGAATACCCACCGTATCGCAGAGGTACTCAATGATAACGGCTCTGTAGGCTTTATCACACGAGGCGATGCTAATAACGTAGATGATACATACACTGTTTATGCAGGCGATATAATCGGTCAGTGGAAAGGTGCAAAAATAGGCGGTTTCGGCAAGGTAATGGATTTTCTCAGAACAAAAACGGGATTTTTCATTTGCATACTTTTGCCGATAGCACTGTTTTTCCTCTTTGAGCTTTATAAGCTTATCGCAACCATAATCGAGATAAAGCGTCCTGCTATCACAGAGAGCGATGAGGAAGAAATAAAAAGACGTGCAGTTGAGGAATACCTTGCACAGCAGAAGAAAAAGGAAGAGGAAAATGCACAGCAGGAGAAAAATGACAAATAACTGCTGCTTGGGTGATACATTATGAATGGATTTCTGAAATGGTTTTTTGTTTTCATGTCGTCAATGCTTGCAGGCTTTGGGCAGATCTTCAAGGGTCTGTGGAACGGCATAAAACAGATCTTTAATATAAAAAACTACATAAGGATATTCAAGACCTACTCGGCAGACTTTGGTGCGCTGGGCTGGGTACTTTCTGTGCTTGCAATTATCGTTGTTGTGGCTATCTTTGTGCTTATTATTTTTATGATAGTTCTTGCTGTGAGAAAGTACATAAGATTCAGACACTCTATCGTCAGCAACGAGGATCTTATCGAAGAAATATCTGACCTGCAGCGTCAGGTGGTCAAAATGACCAAGGAAAAAGATGAGATCATGGCAATGAAGGTGGCACAGCTTGGCGTATATGATAACACCGCTCTTGCAGAGGGTGAAACAAAGCTTGCAGAGGGCGAGCAGATGCCTGCACAGGGCGAAGTTCAAACCATTGTGGACGGCGTTGTTCAGACAGCAGATTGCCGTTTTTCAAAGCTTATCGAGGTGGACAATTTCTACAAGACATACGAGCCGCCTGCTTACAATAATGACATCACCCTTAGCGGTATCTGCGAAGCATACAGAAACTTTGCCTGCTCAAGAATGCACCTTTATTATGACATAAAAACTATCCGACTTTTCATTGCTGGCATGGCTTCAACAAAGCTCATTATCCTGCAAGGTATCTCTGGTACAGGTAAAACATCATTGCCGTATTCTTTCGGTAAGTTCTTGCAGAAAGATACCACTATTGCTTCTGTTCAGCCGTCATGGCGTGACAGAACTGAGCTTTTCGGCTACTTCAACGAGTTCACGAAGAACTTTAATGAAACAGAAGTCCTCAAAAGAATTTATTCTTCTGAATACAATGACGATGTAAACTTCATACTCCTCGACGAGATGAACATTGCGAGAGTGGAATATTACTTTGCAGAAATGCTCTCGATTCTTGAAATGCCTGATCCTGCCGAGTGGGAGCTTGATCTTGTTCCTAATGTGTGGAGTACCGACCCTGTTCGCCTTGATAAGGGCAAGCTGCGTATTCCGCAGAACATTTGGTATATCGGTACTGCCAACAACGACGATTCCACGTTCACTATCTCAGATAAGGTATACGACCGTGCACAGCCTATCAATCTTGACGCAAAGGGAGTTGCCTTTGACGCACCTGACACGCCGCCTATGAATTTAAGCTTTGAACATCTTGATACACTCTTCAAGGAAGCTTTTCAAATGTATCCTGTTTCACAGGACAGTCTGAAAAAGATCCAGCAGCTTGACCTGTGGGTAATTGAAAAGCTGAGAGTGGCTTTCGGTAACCGTATACTTAAACAGATGAACTTGTTTGTTCCTGTATATGTTGCCTGCGGCGGCGAGGAGCTTGACGGCATTGACTATGTGCTGGCAACTAAGATATTCAGAAAAATTGAGTCGCTTAACTTGGCAATGCTAAGAGAAGAGCTGAAAGAGCTTTGCACCTATATGCAGAAGCTTTTTGGCAGAAACACCATGAAAGAATCTATAGCATATCTTGAAAGATTGCAGAAACTGTACTAAAATTTATACTCATAAGCTTTGAGAGGAGGGACGGGCATGAGCGAATACAACGAACAGCGTGCAGCTTTTGACAAAGCTGTAAAGACGTTTGACGGCAATAATAGTTTTGCGGCAGCCCGTGCCTTGCTTCTTTCGGGTGAAAAAACTGTATCTTTTAATCGTAAGATAATCGAGAAGAATATAGATTCGTCCTGGCTCACAGAGATAGAAAAAGCTCTGCCACATCTTGATACGGTAATAAGAAATCCCAGAAACACCATTAAAGAAGTGGAAGAGATCGTGCCTATCGCTATGTCAAGGAAGATAACGGTAGAGTCCATAAAACATCTGGGACAGCATACCGATCTTATTCAGGATATCGACAAAAAGACTGGAAAGATAACTCCGTCAAAGATACTCAACATTCATAAAGAGGAAACTCTCGATACATATGAAAATAGATTTGTAAATACCCTTATCGACAGGCTATACATTTTTATAAATATAAGATACAATAAGCTTGTCCAGACCGCAGAGGCGCAGGAGGCTTATTCTTTTAATTACGATACCGTGGCTGACAGCGGCGACGGCAGAAAGGTCAACATTAGTTTTAAGATAGAAACTGTTGACAGTCTTGTCGGCGGCAGCAAGGATACTGACGTTTGGGCAAGGCTTGAAAGGGTCAAAAAGGCTATCGAGGGCTATAAAGGCTCAGTGCTTTGTACCACTCTCGGCAACGCTTTTATCAGACCGCCTGTTATGAGAACAAACGCTATCACTAAAAATGTGGACCTTATGGCGTGTCTTACCCTTTGGCAGTTTATCGAAAGCTACGATAAGGCAGGCTACGAGGTCAACGTTTCTGATACTGCACAAAGACCTGATGATTCTTATATCGAGGATATATATGGTCTGACCGCAATGAACTATATGCTTTTCCGCTCCTATACCCATGGGGCAGACAAGTCGGAGGAGCTTAAAACCATAAAGAGCAAGACCCTCGCACCAAAGGTTGTCAGGCGTTTTGATAAGCAGACGTCTGATAAATATGATGTCATAGTTGGCGAGGGTGAACAAAGTAGTGCAAGTAAGACAGATATGGGTATGACTGCCGAAGAGGCAGGAAACCTTACGGCAGAGCTTGACCGTATAGTTGAGATAGAAAAGCAGTTTCTCAAAGATGAGGAAGACCGTAAGAGGGCTGAGGAGCTTGCGGCTGCAGAAGCTGAAAGAAAGCGTGCCGAGCAGGAGGAACTTGAGCGTCAGCGGCGTGAGGAAGAAGAGCGCATAAGGCTGGAGCATGAGGAAGCTGAACGCAGAAGATTGGAGCTTATCCAAAAACAGCAGGCGGAGCAGGCTGCAAGAGAAAAGGCGGAGCGTGAGGAACGTGAACGCCGTGAAAAAGAGGAAGAGATCAAGCATATCGCAAGACGCAAAAGGCAAATGGAAGAGCGCCAACGCCGTGAAGAGGAGCAGCGTGTCCGTGAGGAAAGAGCTAGGATCCGAGAGGAGAAAAAGCTCGTCCGCAGCAGCCTTGGATCTGCTATGGATCAGCAGATCAGCACGAATGAAGAAGCCGTGTCTTCAAGCTTTGTGTCAGAGTATGAGTCCTCTGAGATCGCTGCAAAAAAGGCGAAAGAAGCACAACAGCAGCGTGAGCAGGAACGTCGTGAGCGTGAACGTGCTGAGCGTCTTAAAGCTGAACGTGAAAGCTTTGAAAATAAAAATATCAATGAGATATTTAAAGAATATTCCAAAAATCCATATTACATGGCAAAACGTGGCATAACATATGTTTTGGCTCACGCATTTGGGATCATACCTGTTGTGACGGATAATCCAGACTATATCAGGATGTTCAAAGTCAAGAAGGAAAAAGAACTGGCTGAGGCAGAGAGAAAACGTGCAGAGCGTGAAATCGAGATTATCTATGAAAAATATGCTCCGTATCTTAAATATGATGTAAAGAGGCGTATCAAAAACAGGCAGTTTAAAAAGAGAAAACGTCTTGAGCGAAAGAACAGACCGCCAAGACCATATATTCCGCCACAGCGCACCGCTGAGGAGCAGAAAGCTATCGACGCTGAAATGAAACGACTCTATAAGGAGTATCATGTTTCAGCAGTTGGCAGAATGGCAAGGCATTTGAAAGAGAAATATAGCAAACAATAACACGGAGGGAGCGTCGGTATCATCGGCAAGGCGTTGAGGATAGTAAAAATAGCTTTGACAATACTTGGCTCTGCTGTGTTTGCGGCACTGCTGAGTGTGACGGTGTACATAATGGTCTGCGGCTGTATCGGCAAAACAGCAAGCATTTTTGGTTACAGCGTACTGAAAGTCGTGAGCGGAAGTATGGAGCCGTCTATACATGAGGGTGACTATATTTACATCAAAAGGACGGATACTGACAGCTTAAAGGCAGGGGATATCATTTCGTTCTACTCTCAAGATGATAGCATTAAAGGCGAGATAAATACTCACAGGATATCTGAGGTTTTGAGCGATGGCACTTTTGTTACTAAAGGCGATGCTAACAAAATAGAGGACAGCGTGACGGTGCAAAAAGTCAGCATTATTGGAAAATACTATGGGAAACTCAGATTTTTCAAGTGGCTTGGTTCATTTGCATCAACAAAGAAGCTCCTCATACTGTTTGTGATAATCCCAACAGTTTGCATGGCGGTGTATGAGGTAAAAACTATCGCTGAGATAAAAATATATTCAAACCGTGAGGAAGCCTTGAAAGCGGCTGAGGAAGAAAAAGAAAAGCTTATGCGTGAGGCTGTTGAAAAGGAAGTTCAGCGGCTGAAAATGCAGGAAAACGAGAAAAAGGAGGCGAACAGCTTTGAATCAGGAAAAGATAATGAAGGCTAAAATGATAACGGCTATCGTTATTTGTATTGCGGCACTTGCAGGGCTGTTCGTTTTTATCGGCCTTTATATGGACAAGTCCGAGGAAGTCAGAAAGACTTACATTGCTAAGTATATGGAAAATCTGTCTGCCGCCTCTGAGGAGATAGACACTTATCTTGAAAGCGGCAAGGATCTTCCAACGAGATATAACATGATACTTTCGGACATGGGTGCGGCAAGGTCGCTGGTATTTCTTATCGACGATTATACTGATGAGCAGAAGGCTATAAATGAGCTTCATTACTGCTTTGTGAAGTATCCCGAACAAATGCAGGGCAAGCTTGAGGACGTAAAAAAAGCACTTGACCATATCACCGAAAATCTTGACAAAGGCTATAGGGAAGTCAACGAGATAGTTGATTCGGTTGATAAAATGGGAAATTAATGCAAGGAGGACAATAACGTGAGCAGTAAAGGGCAGCTTAAAAGAGAAATAAAGAAATGCAGACTTACTATCGAGGAAATAGAGCGTAAGAGATCACGTTCACAATCAGCACTGGTTCAGGCTATTCTTTTGCAGGAAGAGCCTAACGAAATGGACGTTGAGTGGTTCAACAAATACACAGGCGAGATAACCGCTTGCAGAAACCACATGATAGAATTGCAGAAAGAGCTTGACTCAATGAAATAATGGAGGTCGCCAAAGTGGCTGAGCATAAAGTGACAGAGAAAGCAGACAGCGAGGAAGAAAAGAAGAAACGCAAACTGCTTATTATAAAAATAATACCAGTTGCAGTGCTGGCACTTATACTTATTGCGGTCAGCTTGGCTTGGTTTACCATTGATAAAGCCCTTGATCTTGATTCATTTGGAATGAAAAGCGTAGATTCGCCATTTGAACTGAAAACAGTAGGCAGTGCTAATGTGCTTAAAGCCGAGATACTTGACAGCAATGACTACTCTAAGGTGTCTGATGGGAGCAACATCACTTCTGACGAGAACAACAAGATCTACTGGCTTCTTGATGAAGAAAGCGGTATGACGAATGGTATTAATCCTGGTAGTCATGGAAAGCTTACTTTTTATGTTGTCCCGAACCAGTCGGGGGAAATGGAGATACAGTTCAAGTTGAGTATCACGGGGTATGCAGAGAATAAAAATGAAGACGCTGTTTCTTATGAAAAGGTTACTGAAGAAGAAGTAACTAGATTTATGAATGGACATATCATGTTTTTTGAGAAATATGATGAGAACAATCACACATATTCTGATTTTCTTCGTGATGAAACATTCACAAGGACATTTAAAGATTGTAAAGTAGACGTTCCGCAGGAAGTGAACGTATATTGGGTATGGCCGAACACGCTTGGTCAGATACTAATGAAAAGCACAGATGAAAATCTGACAGAGAAAAATGTGCTGTTTGATGATAACAGTAAAGAACGTTTGAATTTTGCGGAATATATGAAGGGTAATTTAAGCTTGTTCTTGTCAGGTGATGCCGATAAAGAACAAAATAAAAAGGTTATTGAGAATATACTTAATGGTGATAAATACAGCACAGTTATCATCACTAAGCTCCATGTATAATGACGCTGACGAAAAGATAGGTACAAAGGTGCAATATATCCTTGTTGAACTAAACGTATAGATAAGAATATTAACTTTGCACGGAGGCAGTTGAAAGTGAAAGCTAATAGAAATCAGAAAATTAATAGAATATTCCACAAGCTTTACAGCAAGTATCGCAAGAATGTTATTTCTTTAGTTACCGCTGCCGTATTGCTTGTCACGAGTATGCCGCTTGCAGACATTTCAGGTGTTGTGTCTAAAATGGTATCAACTGTCACCAACGCTATTACGGCTATGGCGGCAGATACATATACTGACATTTCTAATGATATCAAAAATGGCGTTTATACCATACAGAATGCAGACGATTTTAAAAAGCTTCTTAATGCAGACCCTTCTGTTTATCAGAATATCACTGTATTGTTTTCAAACAACCAATCTCAGTTTAAGGCTTCTGATTTTACAGGAATAGAAAAAGGACTTGGCAATGAAAAGTATCCTTTCAAGGGAACAGTCAAAGCAAATGAGGGTTCAGCTATTAATCTTCCTATTAATTTTGCTCTGTTTGAATATCTTAGTGACAGTGCAAATTTAGATACTATTATTTTTGCTAGACCGGAAGAAAAAAATTCAGCTTTGCTTGCTGAGAATGTTATACACGGCGATGTGGCTTCAGCTAATAAGTGGAAAATAAAAGCTGATCCTGTAGATGATTCAGGTGCTACAATTTATAAATCCTTCACGTCTGTTATAGGAAATATGAAAAATGGAGCAAATGTCGATCTGGATATCACTCTAAGTAATGATGTCCAGGTGGAAGTATCAGGTGGGGATAATGCAGGCCTTGCTTGCGGCACTATGGACGAAAACGCAAGTCTTGCCGTAAGCTTGTCAAGTAGTTCACTTGACGTTTCCGGTAAATCGAACGCAGGTGTATTTGTCGGGAAAATGAGTACTGATGCGACACTGAATATTGACAAGTGCAACACCTTGACAGGCGTAAATATATCCGCAAACAACGCAGGCGGACTTGTGGGCAGTGCAGAGAATGCAGAAATAAATGTCGGTGAAGGTGTCACCCTTACCATGACCGGAAGCGTTACAGGCTCTGTAACTGCGGGCGGTCTTTTCGGCTCTTATACATACAGTAAAGCCAACGAAAAGACATTTGACATTTCAAAATTCAGTGGCATGAAAATGGCACTTGCTTGTTCATCAGGAGATACCGCTGACAGTGCGGCTGTTGGCTCTGTTTTCGGACTGCTGACAAACAGCGCAGATAGTGTAAAAATTAGTATCACGGGCACCGCTAATGATACTATTATTTCAAACTTCGATGGCACTGTCAGGGCAGGCTTTTATGGTGGTATTGTCGGAAGATATTCTGCTAATGCTCTTAGCTCTGAACTAGCACTAAGTGATATCATTGTAAATGTGACTGGCTCATGCAATGCCCTTGATTTTGGCGGCATTATTGGTAAGATAGGTGATAACAGCAAGGCTTATGTAAGCGTCAAGAATACCACTATAAGTATTAATAATCCCACATCATCACAAAATAATTATGGCGGACTTGTGGGCTATGCAGATCAGGCTTTTATTGATGTTGGCGGCAAAGTCACAGTTACGGCAAATGATGTTTCTGCAAACCAGAGCGTAGGTGGCATTGTTGGCAAATTTAATAAAAATGGCGTTGTAAGGCTTGGCGGTGAAACAGACCTTTCAGGCTTTTATCCTAAAGACCCTAACAAAAACGGATGTCAGATAGTAGGAAATAGAGGCATTGCTTTGATCTATAGCTTAAGCGGCTGGTCATTTACAAGGACATCTTCAAAAGTCATAGACGATATGGATTGGGGCGGAGTGCTTCGACTTAACAATTCCGATCTGCTTGAGAGTGCTGACGGTGTTCTGTCTTTTGATGGATCAGGGCATACTGTTACAATAAATGGATTTCCTAATAATAATATAACCATAAGCAATAGGGCAGATTTTGCCCGTGCAGCTTTGATAATGCAGCACGATAGCAATGTTTTTGTTAAGTATAGCGGTGCTAGTAGGGCAGATATGCTTGCGGCAAATATCAGCCTTAGTGCAGATGTTGATATAAGCGACACAGGTCTAACCGGATTTATGCGTGATAATGGTGAGGATACATTCACAGGCACGCTTACTGGCAATAGTCATAAACTTACCATGACAGTGGGAACAGAAAATGATAAAATAGTTTTCCATACTCACAACGGACTTTTTGCAAAGACAAGCGGTGCAAAAATAAGCGATTTAACGATTGTTTCAAACTTTAATATTGTCGGTGACAATGTTTCTGGCGGTGATGCTTGTTATATTGGTTCTGTATCTGCATACAACAGCGGAGCTTTGACTATTGACAAAGTGACCGCTGATGTGACCGCATCTCCAAGTGGTGCGTATACTAATTTTGTCGGAGGTCTGGTTGGATATGTTGCTGACGCCACAAGTGAAGTTTCGTTCACTAATTCTGCTGTAACAGCAAATCTTACATACAATAATAGCACAACAAAGGTAGATTGCACTTGTCTTGGCGGAGTTATCGGAATGGTAGGCGCTGTTACATCAAAGCCTGCAACTGGTATTAAGTTTGATAAAGTCACTGTTGGCGGAAATATAACTGACAAACACACAGGAAGTAACTCTAGAGTTGGCGGACTTATTGCAGAGGTCGGTGCTAAGGATAATTCAGCTTCTGTTGTACCTAATAAGATATCTATCACCAATGTTAATATTAATGCTTTAACAATAAATTCTAGTGGTAAATCAAATAGCGGTGGATTTTTAGGGCATAACTGGTATAGAGTAGAAATTGATTTGAATAGTTTGAATGTAAACAATTCAAGCTTAACAGTGAACAATGGCACAGAACTGGGCGGTCTTGTACTTTCCACAACAGGTTATTGGAGCATAAAAGAGGTTAGCTTTGACGGTGTGACAGTGAAAGCAACAAAATGTATAAATTTCGGCATGCTTGCCTCAACTCTTTTTGGTAGAGATTATGACTCTTATGGCTTTGACTATTTTAAAGGTGAAAATGTCAATAATTACAGAAGCTCACGAGATGCAACTTATTTTGAACTTACTAAACCTAATGGATATAAGATCTCACAAGATACTAAGATAAATATAAGCCCAAGCTATTCGTATTTTGATGAGATAGCTCGTTGTAGTATTTATGCTTCAAATAGTCCTGTTTGCAATCGTCAAGCCATAATTTCAATTCCTGCTGTTACAGCGGACGGAGAGCGTTTGCTGTATATGGACGGAAAGAACTGCAATACCTATCAAAATCAAACAACAAATAATGGTGCTGTGTGGAAAAATAATTCTTGGGCAAGATATTATTATAACCTTGATGTATATAAAAACGGTAAAGCCACCACAGGCGGAGCTAAGGCTGTTGAGTGGAGTGCAAAGCTTTTTGCGGCAAATAATATAAAAGCATATATTAATAGCACAAATATAGATTTTCCAACAGATCCAGAAATAGATTTGACAGGATATTCATTTTATCCAGTTGATACAAATGGTTGTAATATAAAATCAAATTCAACTATTACTTTTGAAAATAATGGCTTTAATCAGTCTGAAATGGTATCAAGCAGTAATAGTGACAATTATGCCCGTACAACTGACGGAATAGATGGAACAAATTTAACTAATGACCATAATCAACATTACATGATGCAATGCGGACTTTTCAGAAATGAAAATGGAGCTGTTACCATAAGTGGTAAACTGACCTTTAAGGGAAATATTGGTAAGGTGAATGGTGATTCAGGTGCATTGGTTTGCGGCTCGGTTGCTGACGACACCAATACTACAAAAAAATCTGTCAAAATTACCGGCAGTATCGTTCTTGATGATCTGTATGTGAATGATACTTCTTTAAGTTTAAATGGTGAAAATTCTTATGCCCCTTTGCTTATAAATAAGATAGGCAACATGACAGAGATCACTATACAGAATGTGTCACAGAAAAAACACAGTAGGACTACTGAGCAATATTACAAAGGCGGTCAGAATTATGCTGCAACAAGCCTTATAGGCAATGTAGGAAGCGAAAAGGGTCAAAATATATCTCTGACTTTCTCAAATATCAAGCTTGACGCAAGTGATGTAAATTCAATTTTCAAAAATGCTACTTTGCTTGAAAGCTTTCAGCATTCTGACGGTGCAGGCTCTTCTGCAATATACAACTATAAATGGGAAGAAGATTGGGGTACAGACTCAGCTGGCAATATTAAGCATAATGTAACCTACGGAAAAGAAGTGTCTGACACCAAAAAGAATCGTGTAGATGATGTGAGCAGGCAGAATAAGTATCATGGCGATTGGAGTAGAGATGACAGGTATACTTCCCCTGTCAAAAATAACGCAACAGAGAAATATAGCTTTGCTGAATACAAGCCATATGTTGCTATATCGTATAATAAGGCTCAAAACTATGATGAGATAGACGTAAACCTTGAGCGACCATATCTTGACAAGGGTTGCGGAACATACTCTGATCCATATATCCTTGACGCTTCTACACTTGCAGAGGTCGCACGAGTTATCAATACAGCCGCACCTACAAATGGCTGGGAAGTAAACTATAATGCAAATGTTTCTGCCGATAAATCGACTGTTAATGCTAATAGTGCTTTTTGCAAAGGCACTAATCATAAAACTTATACTTATGGTGGAACAGGCAATTTCGTAAGCGGAAATGAAACAGTTTCAAAAGATAACATGATCAAGTATCTTTGCGAGGCTTATTACAAGATAAATGATGATATAGTTCTCGGCAGTTCTTTTGCAGGTCTTGGCGGAACATCAAACAGTTACGTTTTCAGGGGCGTTATTGTTGGACAGAAGAAATCCGACGGAACATATCCAACTATCACCAATAATTCTGCAAGCCCGCTCATCAGGTTCAGCAGCGGAAGTGTTGTAAAAGATATCAATATAGAATATACCAAAGAAGTAACGCTTTCAAAAAACAATAATAATAAATTAAACTATAGTACCGGAAAGACGGAGTATTATGGCGGTGTTATGGGCGTTGTGTTCGGTGGAGATAATATCATTGATAATGTCAAGGTAACAAATCCTAATATAATATTTGCAAATAACGATAACAGCAAACAACATCTCATTACTGCAGGCGGATATGTTGGCGCCATAGTTTACGGTGGCGTTATTTTCAGAAATATGGACAACGTTGCCAAAGATAGTGCGCTTACAACCAACAATACTGAGGCAGTGGGTGAAGACGTATATACCAATCTTTTTATCAATCCATATATAGGCAGAGTTGTAAACGGCTTTGCTATCGAAGAGGGAACAACGTTTGGTAAGTCAACTAACCTTAACAATACTAGGAAAAATTATCTCATCACGCAGTTTAAGAGTGTGCTAAGTGATGATGAGAAATTAAATGTTATTGCCGGCACGACCAATACTATTGAAGTGCCTAATGCACAAGCGTTGTTTATGCTGTCTATCATATCACAGTCCGGTATGGGATATACAGACCGTAATAAAAATACTTGCGGCTATGGTCATTATACTTTTACTCGAAATGCAGACTATTCAAAAGTTGGCACAGCTACATTGACTTCTGATGATGAAGATTACAAAACTGCGCTCTCAGATTATCAAAGACTTGAAAAGGCTACAAGCAGGGAATATGAAAAGAAAAATTCTGTAATGCTAAAAAAATATACAAAGCCAAGTGAAAAAGGTCTTTATGAAGCAAAGTGGGCACACGAATTAAATAAGAACTTTACTGTTAATCTCACAGGAAATGGAACCTATGACCTCACCGGAACCGGTTTTCGTGGTATAAATCAGTTGTTTGATGCAAAGGATAGTAACCTTGGCGACATTAAATGTGATTATACTTTGTCTTTGACAGCTATCAAGGGAAATGATCAGACTATAAAGCTCGATACAGATATAAAAGCCTATGCTGTGAAAATAACAGATAACAAGGGCGGTAACACTATTGAATTCCAAGATGTGGATAACTATAAATATCGTACCGCATTTGCCTCCGTAAAAGGAGTTGGGTTGATAAACTGTTCAACGTATGCTTTAACTGTAAATAACCTTAAGCTTTCCGGCAAGATCAGCGTTAAGACGTATAACTACGATGGACAATCGTATGTTAATGAAGACCTTTCTACAGGTGGTATCGTTGGCGGAGTACAGAGTTATTGCAAGTTTATCGGAATAACATTGACCGATCTTGAAATATATGGCGCATATACTGTGGGAGGACTTATAGGAAAGTCAACAAATACTATCAATATAAGTAACGTTAAGTCTGAAAACAGTGGCGTTTATGTGTATGGCGGATTTGAAACAGGCGGTCTTGTGGGAAATTCTCAGAAAGGCAACGAATTCGCTGTTAAGGATTCTAAGATAAAAATTAATAAAGTTGAATTTGCTAATCTTGATAAAGGCACAAAAACTTGGTTTGGCGTAGGTGGAATCGCAGGTTCTGCAAATATCGAAACGACAATAAGCAATGTTCAGCTTACAGCCTATAATGGAGATAGCTTTATCGGTTCAAAAAAAGACAATAAACCCCTTGCAACCCAGACAATGAACGAGGGCGGTCTTATAGGACTGTCTAACGGAGCATGCACAATAACAAACACAAGCGTCAGCGTCGATGTTTATGGTAGTAATGCCGGTGGATTCGTTGGAATAAACAAAAACCAGTTGTCTATCAATGACTGTTACTATGGAGGAACATCTGAAACATCAGATTGCGGTGTTTATGGCTATACAAGTTCAGGCGGAATGGTCGGCACACAGAATGCGGCTGTGACTATATCAAAGTCTGCTGTAAAAAATGCAACGATAGGTATACCAATTGCTAAAACTGGTGATGCAGGTATCGGAGGTTATGTTGGTATAAAAGCTAATGGTGATCTGAAGATAACCGATTGTGAAGTCAACAATGTTACTCTTTCAGCAGAAGATAAGTCCAATGGTGCAGGTGCAGGCGGTGTGATCGGTCATAATGACCGTGGAAACACATATGCTTATGATATTCTCATAAATAAATTAGGCTATGTAAGAGGCAACAACAGCGTGTCTGTTTCTAACTTGATAGGTTGGAACAAGGATAAAAATCTATCATCTAAATTTATTGGAGTATCGGTAAATAACACGGATTGTTTACCTGATATACAGTATAATGCTTCACAGATACCTGCCAGCTTCACCGCAGTTCATGCTGACTATAACGGCGATCAGAATAATACTCAAAATATCGGTGATGGAAGCAGGACACACGTTGATATCTATTCACCTTATGTCAATATAAACCCAAGCGTTACTGTCGGCGGTAAGACTTTCGCAGGCGATCTTGTTGGCGGAAATATGCAGACTATCATCAGTGACGCTGCTTCTTATACGAATGGCACAAAGAAAAAATCCTATGGCATAAACAGTACCATAAAGACATATGCAGAGGATCTGGCTAATTCAAAGCTTACAACATTTCGTCAGGCCTCTGAGCTTGATGTTCAGGAGCTGAATGATCTTCCAGTTTTGCTTATAGATGATAACTCATCGTTGAATATCACACAAATGCTCGCAAAGTATATCTCAGTTCTGACAAATTGTGATGTTTGCGACAGCAGTTCAAATAAGCTGAAAACAACAGATCTTATGAATGTAAGCACAGCAACTTATGTGTATGATAACGACGTTTTGAAAAAATCAGACAAAAGCACTCTTACGTTTAACAGCAAGACAGGATATTTCAAGGTCACAGACGGTCAGTATGACAATGACGGCACAAACAGATTTACTGTCATTACTCTTGATTATATCGACCCAACGGGAAGTGACAAAACTGCTCTTAGACTTCATATTCCTGTTTTTGTAAGAAAGGTGCTTGATTTCAGCTTCCAATCTTACGTTATCTCAGGCACAGACTATAACCATTCTCACTATACGGATAAAACAAAGCTTGCTTTTGAGAGCTTTGATGCACCTGTTACTACTTATTTTAAGTATTCCTATTACAAATCCGCTAACGAATGGGAAAAAATGCTCAATAACGGTGACGGTCTGCTTTGGAGCTTTGATAAAAAGCTTTATCTTATTGGTGATAATGCCACTGACAGTGGTGTGCTTACCGATGATACAAAGCTAACTCTTGTTGATGCAAATAACAATGACAAGACTTATCATTCTACCGCAAGTGATGCTAAGTTTAATAAAACAACTGGTGAGCTTGACTTGACAAATATAAGTGGCTTTAAACCGGTTACAATGAATGATGTACTGTTAAGATATGCGTCGGTAACAGCTAAAGAATCATCTGACGGAACACTTGTTGAGGCAGATGATGAAGCTACAGCTACTGTAAAAACAAGCGACGGCAAGTATTATAGACCTGCTGGGGAGGCTGAAACAGGCACTTATAAGATAACTGTTTCAGCGAATAGTGATACACCAAAAAATGATAATGACGAAATGATAATAAGCGAGAACTATTATCTCACTATCAATATTCCGGAAACGGGAAGCACAAAAAAAGTCATCAAGAACTTTGTGAATTATTATAGCGGTAATAAGCCAAGAAAGCTCAATGGCAATATTCCTACAAACCTTGTCCAAGTGACAAATAATGACACTGGCGCATATGTTATTGCAAACTTTTTTACACAGCTAGTAAGTGTGACGGCTCATGACCCAGAGGAGATAACAGCGTCAAATAACTTTATCCATGCCACAATGACTTCAAAGATAAGCATTGATCGGAGCCTTAGAGATACATTTAATGGCTATAAGAGTGACGATTTCAATATGTATCAGGCTTTTAAATTCTCTATGAAGAGCTTTGATGAAAAAGATGCGGGAGCTAATGCAAAGATCATTGCAGGAACTTCGGTGAATGTTGATTACAGCATTTTAAACAGTTCAGACACAGAGTTATCAAACGCAAAAATAAGCAAGACTGAGACACTTTCAGAAGCTAAAGACAGCTATATGCTGATGTATCCCGATTCGGTCTACGATTATATCAATAGTGACACAAATGGTTCTATAACTGTCAAGGCGGATATCAGCTTAACTTATGGTACTGCAGGGATCATAGATCAGTTTCCTGAGCGTAAGGACGGGGATACCAAAACCGGTATAGGCGTAAATGCGGCGTCTTATGTTGCATATAGCCAGAACAATATTGAGAACAGCTCTATCTCTGCAAGTGGAGTTATGCCTGCCAGACGCTACTATAGAAAGGCAATGACGGTGGCACAGCTAAACTATAACGTTGCAGAGTCAACGGTTCTTGAGTCGAAGGATTCACCATTTTCGCAGCTTGGTATCAATGCCAAAGATATGACTACAGAAGAAATGGCAATAACAGCAAATGCTATCTATGATCTGTCTGCTTTGAGTCGATCAACAAAGGACAGTGGCAAAAAAATACAGTATACAATGAGGTTGTATGTTAAGGACAATAGTGGCGATTATAAGCAGACAAACGATATTAGCAAATACCTCAGTAGCTTTACTTTGGAAAACGCCACATCAAGCAGTGGTCTGAATGGCAAGGAGTGCGTTTTTACAACTGATTATAATGGCGAAGAACAAAACACAGCCGTTACGAAATTTACAGTAAAAACAGGCAAGGCTTTTGAGGAGCAGGGACTTACCTATGCGAACTATAGAGTTGAGCTTACCGCGGTATTGCTTAATGATAACAACTCAGTTGTTAATGGAACTACCTCAAGCGACTATGTTGTTTACACAAACGCAAAAATAGAAACAGGCTTTATAAATTCATAATAAGCAGGCATTTTCAGGAGAAAATTATGACAAAAAGCATTTTTGGAAAATTCAGAAAATTAGAAAAAAGAAGAAGCTCCAGCTAGTCATAGCAGTATCCATCTCGGTGGTACTGCTTGTGGCACTGCCTGTTTATGCGTGGTTTACTCACAAACGTTCTATTGCTCTTACAACAAAAATAAATGCCCCTACTCAGCTTTATATCACCGCAGGAAATAAAGAATCTGTGGCAAATCTTGAAATGGCAGATATAGACGTTGAGAACGGCAGTTATAAAGACTTTGTTTTCGGCATAGGCGGGGCAGACGTGCAACAATATCAAATACAGCTTGCACATACAACGAATATCCCTTTTGAGTATGAGATATACCGTGCGAAAAGCGTCAGTGAAACTGAAAAATCAGAAGCTGTCGTTTATGTTTCTGATGAAGAGAATAAAACGTTTTATTACAAAATAGACGGCAATAAGATCTCGGGACATTATCTCAATCAGCAAGGCTCGGAGATACTTGCTAACAGCACACTTCACGAAAAGTCCTATGACACTTATAGCAATGTTCAGAAAAATGCCGAAGCACTTTATTGGCAATCGGATACACTGACGGTAATTGACAATAAAGATCCGTTTTGCGATTATTTTATAATAAGAGTAAAATGGAATGATAAAGTCCAAAACAATAAAGAAACTGATATGGTCTACCTGACAGTTCAGAGAAAGTAATAATTCACAAAATAGAGAGGAGGGTGGCTGTTATGAAAGACCAATTTATAAAAAAGCTTAAAAGATCGTGGCTTGCAATATGGATAGCTTTTGCGGCAGCCGCACTCAGTACTATTGGCGTCCTGGCGGCTTATACCAGCGTTTCAAGTGTAAAGCGAGTTGTGTCCACACAAAAGGGAGCCGGCATGCTGTTTTCATCTAATTATCTTACAACAGATGAAAATGATCTTCCAAGGACGATAACTTTTAGCAGTATGGAAAACTCGCCTTGTGTGACAGTCAATGTGTGCAACTATCCGCAAACATTGATAAAGCATAATGACAAGGATATCACATACACTTTGACAGTCGAGCTTGTGGACAGCAACGGAAATGCCGTTACCGGAGAAGAAACTGCAAAATACTCAGTTGAATATAACGGTGAAAAAAAGACTTTTGGAAGCAATTCAAAAATAGAGTTTTCACTTCTGAAACTTATGGCTGACGATTTCAACAAGCATGAATTTGTGCTGACTTTTGATAAGTCACAGCTCACAAATTCTGACATATACATGAGAGTGACAGCCACTCCTACAAATCAGGCAGAGTTGAAACCGCTCTCCGCAAAGCTTGGCGTTATCTATATAAATAATAACACATCAGCAACATGGACAGGCACATTCATCGATAATGCTACCTCGCCTAAAGATCTTGACGGCTTCAACTACCGACTGTCAGGCAGTGGCGAGGGTACTGTCACCCTGACTTGGAATACGAACTATGTTGATATCAGCCCATGGTTTAAGAATACTTATGTTCTGACTATTTCAAAGGACAGTTCTGGCATAGCCACTGCAACTTTGAAAGTCAATTCTGCCGAGAAAAATCAATATGACATTCAATTCTATCGAACGAACGGCATTAACAGTGCAGAGCAGTGGTCTGACGGTAATCACACCGATATTATGGTGACCGATACGGGATTTGTTTCAATGAGTTTCACCCAAAGCACAGCGACTGAAAATTAGAATATGTACAAAAAAACGGACTGCACGCAAAATGCAGTCCGTGTATTTTTTCTGTAGGGGCGAACAGTTCGCCCGTTTTTTTTTATCCGTATAATGTCCAAGTACGAAAGCTTAGAGTGCAGACTTCAAAGCCTCAGCAAGCTGAGCAGGACATGATGTGCCACGTCCGTTGCAGTCGATACCCTCAAGTCTGTCAATAACGTCTTGAACCTTCATGCCCTCAACAAGCTTTGATACACCCTGTGTGTTGCCGTTACAGCCACCTGTGAAATGCACTTTCTTTACGATACCGTCCTCTACTTCGATATCTATTTTTCTTGAACATACTCCCTTTGGAGTGTAGCTGATCGTTGCCATTTGAAAAACCTCCTAAATTCTTGCTACGCCTGTTTCTCTTGCAGCCTTTGCCACAGCCTCAGCCACGGCGATCGGTACAGATCTGTCAAAAGAGTTCGGCAGTATAAATTCCGCATTGAGCTTGTCCTCAGGCACACAGCCTGCGATAGCCTTTGCGGCAGCCATTTTCATTTCCTCGTTGATGTCAGAAGCCCTTACTGCAAGTGCACCCTTGAAAATTCCAGGGAAAGCGATAACGTTGTTTATCTGGTTAGGGAAGTCTGAACGTCCTGTGCCCACGATGAACGCACCTGCCGCCTTTGCTTCGTCAGGCATTATCTCAGGAGTCGGGTTAGCCATTGCGAAAAGTATAGGCTTATCGTTCATGGATTTAACCATTTCAGCGGTCACAAGCTTTGGCTTGGAAACACCCACGAAAGCGTCTGCACCCTTGAGTGCGTCAGCAAGAGAACCATGGAGCTTGTTCTTGTTTGTTACCTTTGCCATTTCAGCGTGAGCCTCGTTAAGATAATTGTCGCCCTCGCAGATTATTCCCTCACGGTCTACCATGATAAGATTGCCGATACCAAGAGAAAGCAGTAGCTTTCCTATAGCACAGCCAGCCGCACCTGCGCCGTTTATAACAAGTGTGATATCCTCTATCTTCTTGTTTGCTACCTTGCAGGCGTTCATAAGTGCCGCACCGACAACGATAGCAGTTCCGTGCTGATCGTCATGGAAAACAGGGATATCAACTTTTTCTTTAAGCTTAGCCTCTATCTCAAAACACCTTGGAGCGGCGATATCTTCAAGATTTATACCGCCGAAGCTGTCTGATATCATGGCGATAGTGTTCACTATTTCGTCAACGTCATTGGACTTTATGCAAAGTGGGAAAGCGTCAACGTCTGCGAACTCCTTGAAAAGCGCACATTTGCCCTCCATAACAGGCATACCTGCCAGACCGCCAATATTGCCAAGACCAAGCACAGCAGAGCCGTCTGTGATAACAGCCACAAGGTTTGCACGCCTTGTAAGCTCATATGAAAGGTCAGGATCTTTCTGTATCTCAAGGCAAGGCTGAGCAACGCCAGGTGTGTAAGCCAGCGTCAGGTCTTTTGCATTGTTTACCTTTGCTCTTGAGCAGACCTCTATCTTGCCTTTCCATTCTCTGTGTTTCTGTAGGGATTCTTCCATTACGTTCATTTTATACAGTCCTCTCTATTACAGCCAAACTAGGCTTTGTTACGCATTAAAGGAACATTACCGCATGATAATGTCCCTTTATTATACCATATTATTTCTCTACTTTCACAGCCGCTTTGTTAGCTTTTTGTGAATTTATATGAATGAGCTTGAACAGCTTATCAAGATTTTCCTTGTCAGTGGTCATGCTTCCGATATGTGTCATAGTCTCATTATACAGACCGTGGAAGTCAGAGCCACCAGTCACTATCAGGTCATGTTCCTTTGCGATATCCACAAGCTTCTGCTGTTGAGTTGGAGTAGCAGAGTAATGATAAGCTTCAATTCCGTCAAGTTTGCCTGCCTCTATAAGTTCAAGAAGCAGCTCAGTGTTGTTGAACATAACAGGGTGTGCCATAACAGCAACGCCCTTTGCGGAATGGATAAGATCAAGCACAAAGTTTACGTCAGGATATTCACGGGTCACAAGACATTCGCCGTTTGGATATGCAAAAAGCTTGTCGTTCACAGAGCCGTAAAGCTCAGTGGCATAGCCGTAATTCACTAATGCTCTCATGATATGCTGTTTAAAAATGCTCTTTGAACTTTTTGTGTAGTGCAGTACAGCATCGGCAGGGATAGGATATCTTGCCATTACCTTTTCTATCATTTCCTTTGCACAGTCTTTTCTTATCTGGCATGACTTCAGGCAAAGACCTTCCAGCCTGTCAGGTTTCTGCGGTGCATAGCAAAGAATGTGTACTTTTGAATTGCGCTTCTTGTCCCATGCGGAAAGCTCTACCGCAGGAATGACCTTGACCCCATAACGTTCGCCAAGTATTTGCGCTCTGTTTGATGATGAAAGAGTGTCATGGTCTGTTATCGCAAGAAAGTCAAGTCCCATTCTCTTCGCCTGAACAATGACCTCTTCTATACCAAGCGAGCCGTCAGACAGTGTTGTGTGACAATGCAGATCTCCTGTCATACCTTTGTTCCTCCAAATCTATAAAATATATCTGTCATTTTCTGTATATATAGTACAGTCGTTAAATTTGACTAAATAATTATAACATATTTTATATACATTTGCAAGCACTTTTGAACAATTTACACAAAATTTGCACGAAAATTATATTATTTTGTCGTATATGACAAATCTACAGTGTCGAAATAGTGCGATTTAACGAAATATCAGAGCTTATATCCGAAGAATTTTTCGCAAAACCATACGTCTTTAACCTGAAAGCTCTTGCCGTTTAGATATTCAAGTATGCCTGCGTCAGTGGTGAATTTGAATGTAAGCTTGTACGAATAAAGTGCCTGCGTTTTCACATTGTATGCACGGTTGACTTTATTTATTCCGTATTTGCCGTCACCGAGAAGTGGATAGCCAATGTGAGCAAGGTGCGCCCTTATCTGATGCGTCCTGCCTGTGACAAGGTCAACTTCAAGAAGTGCAAGATCATCAGCCTTGTTTTCCGCAAGCACACGATAAGAGGTTATCATGGTGCGGCTGCCCTGAAACTTTTTGTCAGATACCTTGACAGTTTTTGTGGTTTCATCTTTCTGATGATAAGCCGTGAGCCGTGCAGACTTCTCCTTTGGTATGCCAACGGTCACGCAAAGATAAAGCTTTTCAAGCTCTCTGTCTTTAACTTTCTGATTAAGCACACGCAAACTTTCAGCATTTTTCGCACATATTACAATGCCGCCTGTGTTGCGGTCTATCCTGTTGCAAAGGGCAGGAGCAAAAGACAACTCCTCCTCAGGTCGATATTCACCCTTTTCATAAAGATAGTGCTGTATCCTGTTTATGAGCGTGTCTGTCGAGCCGCTTTCGTCCTCATGTACCACAAGTCCGCACTTTTTGTCGCAAAGGATAATATTCTCGTCCTCGTAAATAATATTCAAAGACGTTGGCGCACTGAGAAAAGCAGGTCTGTCAGCAACTTCGCCCTCGAAAAATTCGTCATTGATGTAAAGCTGCATAACGTCACCGCAAGCAAGCCGTGTGGATATCTCACAGCGTTTGCCGTTGACCTTGATACGCTTTAGGCGCAGATATTTGTACAGCAGATTTTTAGGCAGCTTCGGCACAGCCTTTGTGAGAAACTTGTCAACACGCTGACCTGCGTCATTCTGATTTATTATAAATTCTCTCATGTCATACCTCAGAGCTTCACACGAGCTGAGAATCCTCCGTCAATAAGCTCGTCAAGACCAGTGCTGTCAGCACCGCTTTCACGGAGAAGCAGAAGAATTTCTGACATATCGCAGGCTTTGCCTTTACGGCGAGATATCTCCTCTTCACATTTGATAGCATATTGTAAAGGCTTTTTGTCAGCAGGGAAGTTCACATCTGAGCCTTGAGCGATGAGCCATTTGATGAAATCAACACTTCGCTTGTCAGGCTTGAGAACACCGTCCTGCTCAACAAAGTCAGCACTTTCGATAGCAGTGAGCAGGAAAGTAAGCCCGTTGCTGTCAGTGTCGTTGTAGTCCACATCATCAGAGATGAATAAGAATTTAAGCTCTTCCAGTTCACGCTTTGAGAGGGTGTAGTTGTATTCGTCATATGATCTATTCATGTTACGTCCTCCTGAAATTATTACTATAGTGATATTATAACCTAAAGTGTGGGAGAATGCAAGAGGGGGGCGGTATTAAGTGAGGAGTGAGGAATGAGGAGTGAGAAATGAGCAAAGCTGACCAAAGTTGTGCCCCCTGCACCGAGCGTAGCGATTTTGCGGCATGACAAACTCTCCCGAATAATCTGTAGGGGCGAACAGCGTTCGCCCGTGTTCAGGATTTGCTGTAAATTCTGAATTGTAGGGGTGCGGTGGGATAATTTTGTTTCTATATCAAAATGTTGTTACCGTGGGTTTGTTTCTTCGACGGGCGAACAGCGTTCGCCCGTGTTCAGGATTTGCTGTAAATTCAGAATTGTCGGGGAGAATTTTTTGCTGCCGAACCTTGTTGTTACCGTGGGTTTGTTTCTTCGACGGGCGAACGGTGTTCGCCCCTACACATACATCGAGCTGATACCGCAGGTTGAGTAACAATACCAGTCCGAAAAATCGTACATATACGCAAATTCAAAAAATATTGATAAAAAAGCCTTTACAATTAAAAATAAATGTAATATAATGATTAAAACAACTGTTCGATTGAGGAGGCATTTATGGATAAGTTTCAGCTTGTTTCAGATTATAAGCTATCGGGCGACCAGCCTGAGGCGGTGGACGCTCTGGTAAAGGGTATCGAAAGCGGCATGAGAGAGCAGACCCTTATGGGCGTTACTGGTTCCGGCAAGACCTTTACTATGGCAAACGTTATTGCTAGGATAAACCGTCCAACGCTCGTGCTTGCCCATAATAAGATACTTGCCGCTCAGCTTTGCTCTGAGTTCAAGGAGTTTTTTCCGAACAATGCCGTGGAATATTTCGTGTCCTACTATGACTATTATCAGCCTGAAGCCTATGTGCCTAGCAAGGACGTTTATATCGAAAAGGACAGCTCCGTTAATGACGAGATAGACAAGCTCCGCCATTCCGCTACCTCCGCTATCGCTGAACGCCGTGACGTTATTATCGTTGCCAGCGTTTCTTGTATCTACTCCCTTGGTGACCCTGAGGAGTATAAGTCCATGGTGGTGTCTATACGCCGTGGTATGGAGAAATCCCGTGACAGGCTTATCGCTGACCTTGTGGGTATCCAGTATGAGCGAAACGATATAAATTTCGTGAGAAACAAGTTTCGTGTCAGGGGAGATGTGGTGGAGATATTTCCTGCAAATTCTACAGACACTGCCATAAGAGTGGAGTTCTTCGGAGATGAGATAGACCGTATCACTGAAATAAACGTAGTGACTGGCGAGGTGCTTTGCTCACTTGCCCACGCTGCAATTTTCCCTGCTTCCCATTATATTGTCAGCCGTGATAAAATGCACGACGCTATCGAGGAGATTAAGCAGGAGCTTGACGAGCGTATCAAGTATTTCAAAGACAACGATATGCTCATCGAGGCTCAGCGTATCGCTCAGCGCACCAACTATGATATTGAGATGTTGGAGGAGATAGGCTTTTGCAGCGGTATCGAGAACTATTCCCGTGTGCTTGCAAGACGTCCCGCAGGCTCTACGCCATTCACTTTGCTTGACTTTCTGCCTGAGGATTTTGTGCTTTTCGTGGACGAGTCACACGTTTCTCTGCCGCAGGTAAGAGGTATGTATGCAGGCGACAGGGCAAGAAAGCAGACCCTAGTTGACTATGGCTTTCGCCTGCCGTCAGCAATGGATAACAGACCGCTGACCTTTGATGAGTTTTATTCTCATATCAATCAGGCGGTTTTCGTGTCAGCTACCCCAGGACCTATCGAGCAGGAAAGGTCACAGCAGATAGTGGAGCAGGTCATAAGACCGACAGGTCTGCTTGACCCTGAGATAATCGTAAAGCCCACTGAGGGTCAGATAGAGGACTTGCTTAGCGAGATAAATATGCGTACCGCTAAAAATCAGCGTGTGCTTGTTACTACTCTTACAAAGAAAATGGCTGAGGATCTCACAAATTATCTCAAGAGCTTTGACGTCAAGGTGAGATATATGCACCACGATATCGACACTATCGAGCGTATGGAGATAATCCGTGACCTGCGTCTGGGCGAGTTTGACGTGCTTGTTGGTATCAACCTTCTGCGTGAGGGCCTTGACCTGCCTGAGGTAACTCTTGTGGCTATACTTGATGCTGATAAAGAGGGTTTCCTGCGTTCTGAAAGCGCACTTATACAGACCATAGGCAGAGCCGCACGAAACGCTGAGGGCAAGGTAATAATGTATGCCGACACGGTAACACGTTCAATGGAAAAGGCTATCACCGAAACGGAGCGCCGTCGTGCGATACAGATGAAGTTCAACGAAGAGCACGGCATAGTTCCGAAAACTATCGTCAAGGATATAAGAGATGTAATAGAGATATCCACCAAGGAAGAGGTGGAATACGAGGCAAGGCAGAAAACAAAGCTTTCAAAGCAGGAAACTGCAAAGCTCATAGAAAAGCTCACAAAGGAAATGAAAGAGGCGGCAAAGCTGCTTGAATTTGAGCACGCCGCATTCTTGCGTGATAAAATTGCGGAGTTAAAGGGCGAGAAGAAATGACAGAGCTTTATTTATCCGATTTGATGAAGCTTGGCGGTATCGACCCTGACGAAGCAGTGCTTATAAGACACTCTGTCGGCGACATAGCATTTGCAAAATGCTATGAAAACGGCTCTGAGAGCATTGAACAGTATACACGCCTGCAAGCGGAGCATTTTTCTGACGGCTTTAAATATTGGCTGGTTTTCATTGGCGAAAAGGGCAGAGGTGCTAGATTTTTCGGGGCTTATACAGTAAAAGGCAAACACCCTGCCACGCCTGATAATATGCCCACAGGTTTTCCTGTGCCTGAGATGTTTGAAAGAAACGTTTATCAATATGACCTAGAAGCAAACGATTTTCTTTCGGATTATCAGGGAAGATTAGTCATAGATTGGGGCAACTCCGCAGTTGCATGGCACCAAAAAGCCACAAACCCTAAGAAAATAATAGCTGTGAACTCACAAGATTTTGTGGGCTATGATAACTTGATATTGAGCTTTGGACAGCTTAAAGATATTGTTGAAAAGCCTAATGTCTATGATAAATACATCTCAGCCATGAGTGCTGTAAAAGCTGTTTATCTTATCGCTGACCGAAAAACAGGCAAGCAATATATAGGCTCTGCCACAGGTTCTGACGGACTTTTCGGCAGGTGGAAAGAGTATGTAAAAACTTTTCACGGCGGAAACAGCGGTATAAGAGATTATCTTGCCATATCATCAGATAGCTACAAAGATTTTCAGTTTTCCATTCTTCAGATATTTTCAATGAATGAGTCCAAAGAGAAAATACTGAATTGTGAAGCCTTGTGGAAAAATAAACTTCTGACCAAAGATTTTGGTCTAAATGATAATTAGTGAGAAAATGTAGGGGCGAACAGTGTTCGCCCGCCTGCATACCAATATGTGATTTTTCAATACCAAAAGGAGAGTAAAGAATACAAATGCCAATTAACGAGATAGTTATAAAAGGTGCAAGAGAGCATAATCTCAAAAATGTTGATGTTACCATACCGAGAGATAAGCTTGTTGTTATGACAGGTCTTTCGGGTTCGGGTAAATCTTCTCTTGCATTCGATACCATATACGCTGACGGACAAAGACGTTATGTTGAGTCGCTGTCATCTTATGCGAGAATGTTTTTGGGTCAAATGGACAAGCCTGATGTTGACAGCATAGAGGGACTTTCCCCTGCTATATCCATAGATCAAAAGACTACCTCCAAAAACCCACGTTCAACTGTTGGAACAGTCACCGAGATATACGATTATCTCAGACTTCTGTACGCCCGTATAGGCGTGCCACACTGTCCTGTCTGCGGAAGAGAGATACGTCAGCAGACTGTTGACCAGATAGTGGATAAGATAATGGAGCTTGACGAGGGTACAAAGATACAGCTTTTAGCTCCTATCGTCAGAGGTCGTAAGGGCGAGCATACAAAAGAGCTTGACCGTGCAAGAAAGTCGGGCTATGTGAGAGTGCGTATAGACGGCATAACCTATGACCTTTCGGAAGAGATAAAGATAGAAAAAAATAAAAAGCATACTATCGAGATAGTCGTTGACCGACTTGTTATCAAAGAGGGCATAAAGTCCCGCCTTACCGACAGTATCGAAACTGTTTCTTCGCTCACAGGGGGACTTGTAGGGGTTGACGTTATCGGCGGAGAGGAAATGCTTTTTTCTCAGAATTACGCTTGCCCTGAGCATGGCGTTTCTATCGACGAGTTGACACCGAGAATGTTCTCTTTCAACAATCCTTTCGGTGCTTGCGAAAAGTGTACAGGTCTTGGTGTGTTCAAGAAGATAGACCCTGAGCTTATTATCCCTAATAAAGACCTTTCCATAAGGCAGGGTGCGATAAAGGCAAGCGGCTGGAACAGCCTTGAAGAAGGCTCTATCGCCATGATGTATTTCAACGCCATTTCTGAGACCTACGGCATATCCCTTGACGAGCCTGTGAAAAATCTCGACAAGGACGCTATAGACATTTTTCTTTATGGAACTCAAGGTCAGAAGCTTCACCTAAAGCGTGGCAATAAGTTCTATAAGGCTGACTATCAGGCTGAATTTGAGGGCGTTATACCAAACCTTGAAAGGCGTTACAAGGAATCCAACAGCGATTGGGCAAAGGCTGATATAGAAGCTTATATGAGCGATGAAAAGTGTCCTGCCTGCCACGGTGAAAGGCTGAAAAAAGAGAGCCTGAGCGTTACAGTTGGCGGAATAAATATCGCAGAGCTTTGTCACAAGTCGGTGGCAAAGGCACTGGAGTTTTTTGAAAACCTTGAGATAAGCGACCGTGACAAGCTTATCGGCGAGCAGATAATAAAAGAGATAAGGTCACGCCTTGGCTTTCTCAAAAGCGTTGGACTTGAATATCTCACCCTGTCACGTTCTGCAGGTACTCTCTCAGGCGGTGAGAGCCAGCGTATAAGGCTTGCAACGCAGATAGGCTCATCACTTGTGGGCGTGCTGTATATCCTTGACGAGCCGTCTATCGGTCTGCATCAGCGTGACAATGACAAGCTTATCGCAACCTTAAAAAGGCTTCGTGACCTAGGCAACACTCTCATAGTGGTCGAGCATGACGAGGACACAATGCGTGCGGCAGATTTCGTGGTTGACGTTGGACCGGGAGCAGGCATTCACGGCGGCGAGATAGTCTGCGCAGGAACTGTTGACGATATAATGAAGTGCAAGCGTTCTATCACAGGACAGTATCTCAGCGGTGCAAAGAAAATACCTGTCCCTAAAACACGCAGACAGGGCAACGGCAAGTATCTGAAAGTTATCGGTGCAACACAGAACAATCTGAAAAACATAGATGTTGAGATACCACTCGGCACTTTCACCTGCGTCACAGGTGTGTCAGGCTCAGGCAAATCATCGCTTGTGAACGAGATAATCTATAAGGAACTTGCAGGCAGGCTCAACCGTGCGAAGATACGCTCTGGAGCATTCAAGGAAATGCAGGGGATAGAGCATCTTGATAAGGTAATAGATATTGACCAGTCGCCAATAGGCAGAACGCCAAGGTCTAATCCTGCCACCTATACAGGCGTTTTCACTGATATCAGAGAACTTTTCGCTCAGACCGCTGATGCAAAGATGAAAGGCTACGGTGCAGGACGTTTCTCATTCAACGTCAAAGGCGGAAGATGTGAAGCCTGCGAGGGCGACGGAATAATCAAGATAGAAATGCACTTTTTGCCTGACGTGTATGTGCCATGTGAAGTCTGCGGTGGTATGAGATACAACCGTGAAACGCTGGAAGTTAGATATAAGGGCAAGAACATCTATGACGTGCTTGAAATGACAGTGGAAGAGGGCGTTGAGTTTTTCAGTGCTATCCCTAAAATAAGCCGTAAGCTTGAAACACTGTATGAAGTTGGTCTTGGCTATGTGAAGATAGGGCAGGCGGCTACAACGCTTTCAGGCGGTGAAGCGCAGAGAGTAAAGCTTGCAACAGAGCTTTCAAAAAGAGCCACAGGCAGAACTATATATATCCTAGACGAGCCGACTACAGGACTTCATACTGCTGACGTGCATAAGCTTATCGAGGTCTTGCAGAAGCTTGCAGACGGCGGAAATACAGTGCTTGTTATCGAGCATAATCTTGATGTAATAAAGACCGCAGACCATATTATAGACTTAGGACCTGAGGGTGGTGACGGCGGCGGAACTATCGTTTGCACAGGCACGCCTGAGGAAATTGCGGCTTGCGACAGGTCTTATACGGGACAGTATTTGAGGAAGATGCTGTAGCTGTAACAAGTGAGGAGTGAGGAGTGAGGAATTGGCATAGCTGACCAAAGTTGTGCACAAGCACCGAGCGTAGCGATTTTGCGGCAGTAGAACCTCTTCCGAATAAAATGTAGGGGACGACGCCCTCGGCGTCCCGCTATCCCTCGCCTGCGGAATTATTGGCAAACGTCACAATAATGTATCCCGAATAATTCGGCATCAGGGGTGTGATAATCACAGCGTTGCCCCTCCATTTAGCAACCAAATAATCCCAATATCGAAGATATAACAGTTATGGTGTTATTTCTCCGAGCGGGACGTCGAGGGCGCCGTCCCCTACACATTATTTGTCAGACCACCGAATATACATATCTCGGTGATGAACTTGTTTAAGCTAAAAATCAAAAATACGACTTATGGAATTTCATTCAGCTTTTTCTTTGTTATAGCCCTTGTGACGATATGCTCTGCGACCCAAACGGAAAAATTGCTCATGACTCTTGTGAGCTGCGCACTCCACGAACTGGGTCATCTCGTACTCATGACCGCTTTCGGAAGCTCACCGCAAGAAATTGTTGTCTATGGAGGCGGTATACGCATTACTCCTGATAATAAACAGCTTTCTAAAAATCACGATCTTGCTGTGCTTTTCGGTGGCGCAGCAGTAAATTTTGCCCTCTGCCTGCTGTCATATATGGCGAATGGTGGTGGCTTTTTCTGTCAGGTGAATTTTCTGCTTGGTGCGCTAAACCTACTGCCATTTCGCTATTTTGACGGCGGCAGGATACTCGCCTTGCTTGCCAATGGCAAGGTCTGCGAGTTTTTCAGAGCGGTGTTTATACTACTCTCAGCGGTGGCTATGATACATATGATACTCCACGGCACTGTGAGCGTTTCTTTTGCCGCAACTTTCTGTTTTATCGTCCTCTCTGAAGTCATATATTAACACTTTGCTTATTGCTTTTGTAATAAATTTTTGGTATAATGATTTGAAATGCTTATGTATCTGTAGGGGAGAACAGTGTTCGCCCGTTTCACCTCACTTTGTGTATTGCTTTCGCTTTGCTGGGTGCGGTGAGATAGTACAGACATTCAATATCGGAGGATAAAACGTTGGAAGAACTGAAAAAGAAAATAGAAAAGCTGCTGCTTAAAGTGCAGCGTCCGTCAAGGTATATAGGCGGCGAGGTGGGCAGCGTGGTGAAGGATAAGGACAAGGTGGACGTGCGGTTCGCTTTCTGCTTTCCTGATACTTATGAGGTCGGTATGTCACACCTTGGCATGAAGATACTTTATGGTCTGAAAAATGCCCATGAAAATTGGTGGTGCGAGCGTGTCTTTATGCCTGAAGAGGACTATAACAAGCTTATGCGTGAGAACGATATCCCTCTTTACGCACTGGAGAGCCTTGACCCTATAAAGGATTTTGATTTCATCGGCTTTACGCTCATGTATGAGCTTTCTTATAATAATGTGCTTGAAATGCTCGACCTTGCAGGCGTGCCGGTGCTTGCAAAGGACAGAACTGAGCTTACACCTCTTGTTATCGCAGGCGGTCCGTGTGCCTGCAATCCTGAGCCTATGGCTGACTTTTTCGACCTGTTCATACTGGGCGAGGGCGAAGAAGTCAACGTGGAGCTTCTTGAACTTTACGAGAGAATGAAGCCTTTAAAGCCTACTAAGCAGGAGTTTCTAAGAGAAGCCGCAAAGCTGGAGGGTGTTTATGTTCCGTCTTTCTATGACGTGGATTACAACGATGACGGCACTGTGAAGTCTATCACGCCAAACGTCCCTGAGGCACCTGCTAGGGTCAAAAAGCGTGTTATAAAGGATTTTGATAAGGTATATTACCCTGAGGGCTTTGTTGTGCCGTTCACTCAGATAGTCCATGACAGAGCGGTGGTTGAGGTACTGAGAGGGTGCATAAGAGGCTGTCGATTCTGTCAGGCAGGCTTTATCTACCGACCTTTCAGAGAGAAAAGCATCGACACCATAAAGGACGAAACTAAGTCCCTTTGCGAGCAGACAGGCTATGAGGAGGTGTCCTTGTCGTCTTTGTCTACGAGCGATTACACTGAGATAAACAAGCTTTTGGAAAATCTTGTGGAATACACCGACGGAGAGCAGATAAACCTTTCACTGCCTTCGCTGCGAATAGACAATTTCAGTGAAGAGCTTTTGGAGAAAATAAAGTCCGTACGAAAAAGCGGTCTGACCTTTGCTCCTGAGGCAGGCACACAACGGCTTCGTGACGTCATAAACAAAAACATAACCGAAGAGGAGATAATGCGTACCTGTCGCACTGCCTTTGAGGGCGGATACAGCACTGTAAAGCTGTATTTCATGCTTGGTCTGCCGGAGGAAACGCTGGAGGACGTTGAGGGTATCGCAAAGCTTGCGCAGAAAGTCCTTGACCTTTATTACGAAACACCAAAAGAAAAGCGTGGCAAGAGCGTGCAGATATCAGTTTCTACTGCAACATTCGTACCAAAGCCTTTTACTCCGTTCGAGTTCGAGCCACAGGCAACTCCCGAGGAGATAAAAGAGAAACAGGAACACCTTTTCAAAAGTCTTACAAGCCGCAAGATACGCCTTAGCACTCACCAATCCTATACATCTATATTGGAAGCAGTTCTTGCAAGGGGTGACAGACGTCTTGGTAAGGCGATATACACCGCATGGAAAAAGGGTTGCTATCTTGACGGCTGGGACGAGCATTTCAAGGCTGACAAGTGGCAGGAAGCATTTGAGGAGTGCGGGCTTGATACAAGCTTCTATGCTCACCGCAGACGTTCTTATGACGAGATAGCGCCGTGGTCGCACCTTGATTATCTTGTGAGCCATGAGTTTTTCGTTCGTGAGAACAAGAAAGCACATCAGGCAGTGACTACACGAAACTGCAAAGAGGGCTGTTCAGGCTGTGGAATAAAATGCGAATACGGAGGTGTTTACTGTGGCAAACGCTGAGCCGAAGAATGTAAATCTCCGTTTGGAGAGATTTGAATACAGAGCGGTATTTTCAAAAACAGGCAGGGCGAAATACATTTCTCATCTTGACCTTATGAGAGCCTTTCAGCGAGTGTTCAAAAGGGCGCATCTGCCAATATGGCACACTCAGGGTTTCAATCCCCATGTGTATATAATGTTCCCGCTTGCATTGCCCCTTGGCACTGACAGCAGGGTAGAGATAATGGACTTTGCTCTCACTGAGGATATCCCATACAACGAGGTTTTGGAGCGAATGAACGCACAAACGCCTGTGGGGCTTGAGATAGTGAGCGTTTCAAAGCCTGAGCATAAGCATACCGATATTACAGCGGCGGAGTATGTGGCAAGGCTGAAAACGGATAAGAGCGTACATGAAGTGGCGGAGCTTTTCAGCAAGTTCATAGCACTTGACAAGATAGAGATAGAAAAGCGAACCAAGAAAAAGACTATCAATCTTGTTGATATAAAGCCACATATCACAGTGCTTGACAGCAAAGAGCTAGAGGACAGCTTTGAGGTGATATTAAGGCTGCCCTGCGGAAGCTCCTTCAATCTTAATGTGAACGTAGTCATAGACACGTTCTGTGAGCGTTATGGTATAGAAATATCGGAAATTTATACAGAACGTACAAAAATACTCATGGCAAATGGCGAAAATTTTATATAAATATCCTTGCAAAAGGTTTTGAGATGTGGTATAATATTAAAGCATTTGAATTACCGTCGGTTCTTCCGACGAGAGTTAATGCCACGCCTTTGAACGAAAGGCACGACATTAAAGCGGGCAGTCCTCTGGCTTTGCAGCGATAGTTGCCATAAAGCGAATGAATGTCTGAAAATATTAAGGAGGAATTTAAAGTGGACGCTTTAAAGCAGATTTCTAATTCAAGCCTTAAATCCGAGGCACCTGTTATCAATGTTGGTGATACAGTAAAGGTACACGTAAGAATTACAGAGGGTGACAAGTCCAGAATCCAGGTATTCGAGGGCACAGTTATCGCTAAGAAGCACGGTGGAATCCACGAGACATTCACAGTTCGTAGAGTAGCTCACGGCTGTGGAATCGAGAGAGTTTTCCCTGTTCATTCACCTGTAGTTGAAAAGGTAGAGGTTGTACGTAGCGGTAAGGTTCGCCGTGCTAAGCTCTATTATCTCCGTGACAGAGTTGGTAAGGCAGCTAAGGTCAAGGAAGCTATCAGATAATTCTTTCTATAAAAACGAGTCGGCTTTGGCCGGCTCTTTTTTTTATATTCACGACTGAGTTGTTCGCACGATATACGGTAGGGGCGAACAGTTCGCCCGCATATATCGCCCGACAATTTTATGATATTCGTACATTCGTTATATTTTCACAAACCATGTAGGGCGTCGTCCCCTACAGTTCTGAATTTGTACAAGTTCTGAGCATGGGCGAACACTGTTCGCCCCTACAGATTATTTGGGATAGTTTGTCTTGCCGAAAAATCACATGACATTTCACCGTCACATTGCACAAAATGTCGGTATTCGATTTGTGCAAACAAATGATTTATATTTTAATTTGGCAACATTTCTGCAATTGTTGCATTTTTTATGCAACAAAACGCCTTTTTTTCTGGATAAGTAGAGGGGGATAATTTCCTCTGCTTCACAGAGAAAGGACGATAAAAATGGCAAAGAATTTTCACACAGACAACAAAGCGTTCATGCTTTACAAAGACTGGGAGGACATTTTTCAGGCGCTTGACAGCAGCGAAGAGATAGGCGAGCTTGTCATGGCGCTGTTTGCTTATGCAAAGAGGGGAGAAACACCAAAGCTGTCAGGCGGAGCAAAGATAGCGTTTCTTATGATGAGGGCTGCTATCGAGCGTGACGGCATTGCATGGGAAGAGATGTGTGCTCAAAGGAGCGAGTGCGGTAAAAAGGGCGGCAGACCTAAAAAGTCTGATGAGTCAGGGAATACTGATGAAAAAGCTGAGCAGACAGCTGCATCAGCAGATAATGCAGAAGAAAAACCTCAGGGTATAAATGATACCGCAGAAAAACCAAAAGCTTTTTCACAAACCAAAAGGTTTTCAGAAAAAGCAAAAAAAGCTGATAAAGATATAGATATAGATAAAGACAAAGATATAGATATAGATATAGACAAAGATACAGATAAAGACAAAGATAAAGATAAAGCTATAGATAAAGAGAAAAAGAAAGACGCAGGGACAGCGAAGTCTGTCGTCAGGTCTTTCGGCACACACAAAAATATAATGCTCACATCAGAGCAGTATAACGAGCTTGAAAGCAGGTGTCGGTCTGCCGGTCTGTCTTTAGAGAGCTATATATCTAAATTATCTCAATGGCTGTTTACCAATGGCAGGCACTGCACAGACCCATACCGCATAATCTCAGGCTGGCTTGACAATGATTCAAAGAGAAAGACTGCGGCAAAGCCCAAAGAAAAACAAGGCTGCGATCTGTCGTGGTATGATGACTTTGCCATGAATTTTGATCTGTCAAAGTTTTTTTAGGCAATATCAAAAAGAAATTTATCTCACTGTAGGTTTGTCAATCATATTGGACACTATTATTAAGAAATTCGATAGGCGAAAA
>OGQU01000512.1_pt1 | contig 45253 bp, 37 predicted proteins | sample 1553341 | NCBI WGS metagenome assembly OGQU01 (sample SAMEA2579920, study PRJEB22360) | human gut metagenome | biome: human gut; feature: human-associated habitat; material: faeces | place: Denmark | collected 2008/2010 | reverse complement strand
TGATAAGCACGGTATGATTATTATTAATAACGAGAAGATTATCGAGATTATTAAAAGAGAGGAGTATGTCGTGGCGTGAGTAGATTTTAAGCTAGAATTGTTGGGGGTGAGAGGGAAATAGAATAACAGTTTCTCCTTTGCGATGACAAAGTCCCGATTTGAAAATGTCGGGACTTTGATATGTTACAAGATATACAACTTATTTATATTATGTTTACCAATAATATTTGGTAAATGCGCAAAAAAGCTGTAACATTCAAAAGTATTGCAGCTTTTTGTCTAGTCCTAAAATAATGTTACACCAGAAAGAAGTAACGAATGGAAAAGACAGAAAGAAAGTACATAAAGCGTGCACAAAAGGATTACAGTATATCCTTTAAATTATCCGTAGTACAAGAGCATGAAACCGCCAAAGTAAGTTTCGCTTTCCTTCAACGTAAATATAGAATACAAGGAAGCTATACTGTTAAGCGCTGGATTGAAAAATATGGTAACTTTGATGTCTCAAACCAATCCCTCAAGTTTGGAAAAGAGCAAAGATCAAGAGCTGCTTGAACTGCAGCAGAAGTTGGGTTACTGGAATGTAAGAATGCCCGTCTGGAGAAGGAACTTGAGCTGAAAGATATGAAAGCCGAATTCTTTGATATGATGATAGACATTGCAGAAAAGGAGTATAATATCGGCATACGAAAAAATTTCTTTCCCGAACAGTTATTCCATATAAAGAAGAAAAATCACTAAGTATCAGTGGAATATGCCGACTACTCGGAATAAGCGGGCAAAAGTATTATCGTCAACAGTGGAGCATTAGCAGAAGTCGGCAACAAAACACTGAGTTGTAGAAATGGTACAGGACATTCGTTTGGAAATGCCCCGTGTAGGCACTCGTAAACTCTATCATATGTTTCGTTTGTCATTGAAGGAGAAAAAAGTTGGTAGAGATAAGTTGTTCAATATACTCCGTGCTAATCGTCTGCTTATAAGACCTGCACGTTCTATCATGTAACAACCAACTCACGTCATCGATTCCGAAAGCACAAGAATCTTGTGGAAAATATGGAGGTGACACGTCCGGAAGAAATATGGGTGTCTGATATTAATTATATTAGGTAAGAGAAACAGCCCTCTCTCTCTGGTTACAGATGCCTATTCTAAAAAGGTTATGAGATAGGATCTCTCTAATTCTTTTGACACTCGGGGTTCCTTAAAGATGGCCAACCGTAACCGCTTGTATAAAGAAGTACATTGATACATCATTTAGACCGTGGTATACAATACTGTTCTAACGTGTATCAGAAATTACTGAAAAGATATCAAATAACACCTAGCATGGCCGAATCTTACGATCTATATACAAATGCTATAGCTGAACGGATAAATGGAATACTCAAGCAGGAATTCCAGCTTGAAGAACTTAATCTTCCTTTATGGGATATGAAACAGGTAATAAAGGATGCAGTCTATAAATATAACAATCTCAGACCTCACGACTCTTGTGAGTATAAAACACATGAGTATATGCATCATCAGAAACTGATTAAAATTAAAAGCTATAAAACAAACAGTTCAACAAGGCTAGCCTTGCAGAACTGTGATAAATGTTTTATTTTTGTCCAATAACTGTAACGGTTATTTAGGACGAGTCAGATAGTTTTGATATGGAGCTATTATAGTAAGCATAAGGGCATTTGCATTCCTGAACGAGAACTATAGTTATAGCATCAATGAGATAGATTGTGAAGTAATATATAATTACCATGTTTAATTAGGGATATTCGGAGTATCTTTAGTTATGATTATTTGTGAAATATGTTGTTTGTTAAAGAGACTTTTTTTGATTTTTAAAATCAAGGTATATTCATGAAGTGTGAACAGGAAAAGAAACTCGTGACACGATTCAAATCAGGGGATGCGGATGCATTTGGAATGCTTTTCAAGTTGTACGCTCCGAAACTGGGGAGTTTTTGTTTGGGCTTGGTAAGCAAGGAGGATGCGGAAAACATCGTGCAGGACGTGTTCCTTAAATTATGGGAAACGAGAAAAAAAATAGATCCCTCACAGAATTTTGGTATGTATACCATGACGATAGCCCGTAACTTGATTTACGACATGTTCCGGAGAAAGCTGGTTTCGAGTCGTTACGTTCTAAAACTTCAGCCGTTACTTGAAGAGAGTGTCAGCACGTGGGACGAGTTAAACTCGAGGGATCGCAGTAAATTTATGCTCTGTTGTATTGAAAGGCTTCCAAAACAACAGAGAGAAGTTATGTTGCTGAAAATTAAAGATTTTGATAATGAGGAAATCGCCAAGTTGTTGGGATTATCCAAACGAACAGTGGAAACTCATTTGAACAAGGCTTATAAAAAATTGCGAATTGACCTGGAGGAAATAAGGTTCTATTTGTTCTATCTCTCCCTGTTATTCCATTAATATTTTCTTGGGCTACGTGTGTTTTATCGTGTTGCCCGTACATATAGAAAATTAAAACATGGAATTGGAAGAAATAATTAAACGAGTGTTGCGTGATGAACCTCTAGATCCAAGGGAGCTAGATGCTTTATCTTCGTGGCTGTTATCTAAACAGGGCAAAGAAGATTTTTTCAATATTTTAGAGCGGTATGATGGCAACAGCGGTGGAGATGATATTCTTGATTATGATTTGATCTTAAAAAGGTTGCGGTCTAGAATTCAAGCTAAGCCAGCAAAAAAACTACAAGGGGTTTTCTGGTGGGGAATTTCTGCTGCGGTTATCGTTTTGAGCGTGCTTATGGGACAAGTCTTTTATGAAACTAGAGTGGAAAGAACTATTTTGCCCGGGATGAACGGGGCGATATTGACCTTGGCGGATGGGAGCGATATCTTGTTAGAAAAAGAACTGGTTGGAGAAATTCGGCAGGGGGGTGTTATGATAAATATCCATGGCTCTATCATTGGTTACAGGAATGACTCGGCGAACTTGGGAGACCAGTATAATTTACTGGCAGTTCAAAAAGGGGGAGAGTACGTGCTAACTCTTGGTGATGGCACTAGGGTATGGATGAACGCGGATAGTCGCTTGAAATATCCGGTGTGTTTTAACGATACCTTGCGTGAAGTATTTTTGGAAGGAGAAGCTTATTTCGAGGTAGCTCCAGACTCTTGCTGCCCTTTTCTAGTGGAAACAGCGCAGCAAGAGATCAAGGTTCTGGGAACAAAATTTAATGTTTCCGCTTATCTTGATGAACCTACCGTGACAACACTACTGGAAGGAAGCGTCTATCTCACTAGTGTTGTTGTTAAGGGGGAGCATCAACTGGTCCCTGGCGAGCAAGTCGTGATAGATCCAGTCTCTAATGAATTTACAGTGACGGAAGTCGACGCTGAAAACGTTATCGCTTGGACCCTTGGAAAGTTCGTGTTCGATGATAACACGCTAGAACAAGTGATGAAAAAATTGGAAAGATGGTACGGGATTGAGGTTGATTACGTGGACCCGGAGGTGAAAAAAATTGTTTTTAAAGGAAACCTACCTCGTTACCTTGATTTGAGGATTTTGCTAGGAATGATCGAAAGAATTTCCCCGGCACGATTTCAAGTAGACGGGTATAAGGTTACTGTTTCCTTATTTTGATTTTCCCCCGGTGCGAGCGTGATTATTTATTCATTGTAGATTGTAAAATATTTTGTGTAATTATTGTAATTTAGATGAACGTTTATGAAAAGAAGAGTTCTTGAAATCACTTTTTGCCTTATCGTGTTCTGTTTTATGTTTAATAAAGGGCACGCTCAAGCCAAAAGAATTACCACGAAATTTGAAAACGAGTCTCTCGTTTCTGTTCTGGAAAAATTAGAAGCGATTAGCGGTAGAGATTTTTTCTACCAGAGAGATTCTGTAATGCAAGGAGTCATGATTAACGATTCTTTTGCCGGAGCCACACTCGAGGGGATTCTAGATAAAATTTTAAACGGTAATGGGTTCCGTTACGAGATTGAGGGAAATGTAGTGTTGATTAACCGTGGACGAGAATTAACTGATGTGCCCAAGCGAATACTTGGGCAGGAGGGGAAGAAGATCGAGGGACGGGTGACGGATAAGAACGGGGAGCCTCTCCCTGGAGTTACCGTGTTGGTGAAGAACACGAGATTGGGCGTCGTAACCGATGTGGACGGGAAATTCGAGTTGACCTTACCGGGAGAAGGGGGTGTCTTGCAATTCTCTTTTATCGGGATGAAAGGCCGCGAGGTGCAAATCAAGGATTTTAAGCCACTTCAGGTCGTTCTGGAAGAAGACGTGACCGAGATGGAAGAGGTGGTGGTGACAGGGATTTTTAACCGTCCCAGGGAGAGTTTTACCGGGGCAGTGAAAACGGTTTCTGCAAAAGAGTTAAAAAATTTTCGGGGGCAAAATTTGTTGAGCACCTTACGGAATATAGATCCCTCGATCAACATGGTGATAGATAACACTCTTGGAAGTAATCCTAACAGGGAAGTGGAGATCACCATACGTGGAAATTCTAGTTTGCCAACTAGTTTAGAGGAAGCCGAAAATGATGCAGCCAATCGTTTAAACGCTCCCCTGGTGATCGTGGATGGATTCGAGGTAACCATTCAAAAATTACAAGATTTTAATGACGAAGAGATTGAAAGTATTAATATATTGAAAGATGCCTCGGCCACGGCGATCTATGGGTCTAGGGGGGCCAATGGGGTTATCGTTATAAAAACTAAAGATCCTCAACCTGGTAAATTGAAAGTTTTTTTTCAAGGGGGAGTAAACCTCGAGATTCCCGATTTGTCGTCTTACGATTTGATGAACGCGAAAGATAAACTCTCGTTAGAACGAATGGTGGGGTTGTACGACGCGGGTACACCTTATGAAGATGCCTTGCTCAAGCAACTTTATAACGAGCGCTTGACTGACGCTTTGATGGGTGAAACGGAATGGATTAGGATCCCCGTTCGCGTTGGAATTGGGAGACGACTTAATTTAAGGTTAGAGGGGGGAAGCGAGGAGTTCCGTTGGAGCGCTTCATTGAGCAATAATTTGACCAAGGGAGTGATGAAGGGCTCGGAGAGAAATGCTAGTAATGCCTCGATCACCTTAAGTTATAACTATAAAAATTTGATTTTTAGAAACGTGGTTTCGTTTGATACTTACAAGGCAGATAACGGGACTTATGGGAGTTTCGCAACTTACGCTCGATTGAATACCTATTTTAGAGCGAAGGATGAAGAAGGGAGATTGATAAAATCATGGACGAATTTTCCTGGTTATTCTGACATCTCGAATCCTCTTGTTGATGCAAGGTTAGACGGTGAGAATTATAGCCGGGCGAGTACGATTCGGAATATATTTTCTATCGACTGGACAATTGCGAGAGGGTTGAGCCTGAAAGGACAGCTCGGGATTTCAAAAAGTTTTTCAAACAAGCATAAGTATCTTCCGGCAGAACATTCTTCGTTTAGCTACCCGGGGATTGATACTTTCGCAAAGGGGACTTATGATTACACTACTGGAGAGGGGTTCGCTATTGATGGAAATTTAACCTTGAATTACTCTACCGTTTTAAACGAGAAACATTCAATTTACACGGGTGTATATGCTACAATCATGCAAAGTAAGGATTTCGCTTACTCTTTCTCGGTACAGGGATTGCTGAATAAAAATTTTAAAGATTTTGCTAATGCGTTGAGCTATAAAACCGGGACAGTCCCTTCCGGCACGGATAATCGTGCGGCTAGTGTTGGTTTCACTGGGAATATCAACTATACCTATGATTCTCGTTATTATATTGACGCTTCGATACGGGTTGATGGATCCTCTCAGTTTGGACGAGATAAACGTTTTGCTCCTTTCTGGAGTCTGGGACTTGGCTGGAATATTCATAACGAGAAATTCATGGATAAACACGCTTTGTTCAGCACGTTTCGCTTGCGTTTATCGTTAGGTGAGAGTGGTTCACAACAATTTGCGCCTTACCAGGCTCGCTCCATGTATTCTTTTTCAACGGAATCAAGATATCTTGTTTGGACGTCAACGGAGTTAATGGGTTTGGGAAACGAGAAACTTTCCTGGCAAACCACGATACAATACAATGCGGGAATGGATGTCGAGTTATTTAATGGGAGACTTCTTGCCGGGGTGGATTGTTTTTATAAGAAAACCAGGGATTTGCTTTCAACCATTGATTTGAAATTAGTTCATGGCTTTAATGGTTACACAGAGAATATCGGTTCAACCGAGAATGTCGGTTATGAAGCGATGTTTGGAGGGTATATCTTGAGAAACTCGGGAGTTGGTTTAACTTGGAACGTGACGGGTAAATTAGCTTACACCCGTAATAAGATTTTAACATTATCGGACGAATTAAAACGAGAAACCGAAAAACGCAGGCAAACTTCCGAGTACGGGACCCTGTTTTATGAAGGACGTTCTCAAAATTCCATTTATGCGGTGCGTTCCCAGGGAATAAACCCGGCGGACGGAAAGGAACTTTTCCTTGATGCCGAGGGTAACGTGACTAAAACCTGGGATCCCGCTTATCGAGTGTATTGTGGTGTTGGGGAACCGACTTATCGCGGGTCTCTAAATAGTTTAATATCATATAAAAACTTGTCGTTTAATCTCTCGTTTGGGTTCCACTGGGGGGGAAAACAATATAACTCTACCTTGCTGGATAAAGTAGAGGTTCCGGTAGGGTTGGAAGGGAGTGGCGTGGAACAATCTATTATTAATAATGTGGATAATCGCGTGTTCACCGAGCGTTGGCAAAAGCCGGGGGATTACAAGTTCTTTAAGGGGTATAGTGATAAAGCGACTCGTTCATCTTCTCGATTCGTGATGGATGATCAAGCATTTCAATTGCAGAGTTTGAGCTTGCAGTACGGCTGGCGTACAGGTTTCGTGCAAAAAGTTTTGCATGCAGAAACCGTGAACGTGAGCGTGAACATGTCCGATTTATTCTACCTGTCAAGTATTAAACGGGAACGGGGCACGGATTATCCTTTTGCGAATAATATACAGTTTGCTCTTTCCGTTATTTTTTAACCTTATAGAGATTATTTATGAAAAAATATTTATTGTTCCTCGTTTTCTTGTCAATCTTGTGTGCGTGCGAGGACTTTCTTGATCAAAAAGCACAGACTCAAGTGGATGCTGAACATATGTTCCAAACGGAACAAGGTTTTAAAGACGCCTTGACCCAATGTTACGTGGGCCTGGCGGGGGATTATTTGTACGGTAAATACATGTCTTATGGACCGATTGAAACGATGGCACAGCATTGGGACTTACAACCAAGTAACTGGGAGAACTTGTACCAGCTAGATTTCACGCTTGACAATGCTCGAGAGATTTTTGAAACGATATATGCCGAGATGTATAACGTGATCGTGCACGCTAATGACGTGTTGAGGCATTTAGAAAAGAACGGGGCGGTGATAGAATCCGGGCAAACTCGTGACGTGATTGAAGGGGAGGCTAGAGCCATTCGTGCGTTTGTTCATTTCGACGTGTTAAGGTTGTTTGGGCAGATGCCGTTTGAACCGAAAAGAACTGTTCGATTGGCTTATGCAGAGACCGTTGGTAAGCAAGAGATCCCGTTTTTAGATTTTAATTCGTACGTGGAAAAGTTGTTGAGAGATCTCGACAGGGCGGAGGCCTTGCTCGCGGGGAATGACCCGTTACTGGTGAAGAGCCTGACAGCCTCGGATGAGCCGGGTGAAAGTGAAGACGTTTTCTTGGATTACCGTCGTTTTCGTTTCAATCTTTACGCAGTGAAGGCTTTGAAAGCTCGCGTGAACTTGTACTTGGGGAGGACGGAAGAGGCTTACCGGAATGCCTTGAGCGTGATTCAGGCCAAGACAAAAGGAGAAGAGGAAGTTATCTCTTTATCCGGGAGTGATGATTTGGAAAAGGGATTCTACGCCATGCCTTCCGAATCTATAATGGTTTTGAGCAAAACGAACATTTCGAATACCATGTTTTCGATGAATTCTTACTATATCTCGAGTTCCAGAAAGACTACGTTGTTTGAAGGGGCCCTTACCGGGGATATCAGGATTAGAACCGTGTGGGGATCTGAATCTAACGGTTTTGGAGGGTCCGTCCCTCTTTTTAGAAAATTCTTGCAACCTAGTTCTGGTACGGGAACAACCTCGAAAGATCTCATGTTAAAATATCAAGTTCTACCTCTATTGCGTTTAGCTGAAATGTATTTGATCGCCATGGAAACAGCTCCCTCGGAAAGTGAGGCCAATCGTTTATACAAAGACTTCATGTTAAGTCGTCAAATGTTAGTATCACGAGATTTGTCTTTAGCGGCGTTGAGGCAAGAGATCGAAAAACAGTATCGTCGGGAACTGTTCGGGGAGGGACAGATGTTTTTTTATTACAAGAGACGTTCGGCCTCGAGTATGTTATGGGGTAGAAATAGCGATTTAACCGAGGACAATTACATCGTTCCCCTGCCAGAAACAGAGTTGGAGTAAAATGAATTTGAGTTCTAGTAAATATTGGATGTTATGAGAAATATGTTTTGCATTTTGTTATTATTGGGGGTAAGCTTTTATCTTGCATCTTGCAAGATGGACTTGGATCCCTATGATCAGACCGTGGACCGGGTGGCCTTTTATTTTGCTCCGGGATCGGAGAGCGAGGAAAAATACACCTTTGCCTATTTCCCTAACAGCGTACGAGTGGATACCGTTAACGTGGAAGTACAACTTTACGGGAACTTGAGTTTGTGGCCTAGAAAGGTAAACATCGTGCAGCAGGAGGTTGATGGAGTCGATAATGCGATACCAGGGATTCATTATGTGCCCTTTTCGGAACTGTCATCTTCATACATCATTGATGCGAATGGAACGAGCGTGAAGTTACCGATCGTGTTCAAAAGGGATGCGTCTTTGAGAGAAAAAGAGCGTGTTTTAGAAATCCGATTGACCGAAGAGGGAAGTGATTTTAAACTGGGAGCTTCAGATCTAATTGTCAAGCGACTCGTGATTTCGGATATTCTCTTGAAACCGACCACTTGGAAGGAGGCGGCTGACTGGTATCTAAACGGTTATGGGCAAGTAAAGCACCAGTTGATGATTGATGCGGCCGCTCCTTACGGTGTGCTTATAAATGATGATTGGGTGGAATCGGTGATTAACAGCGGAGACGTGGGGTATATTAATTATTGGATCAGTATTTTTAAGGCAGAGCTCCAAAGGGTGAATGATGAACGCGCTAGCGCAGGGCAAGGTCCCTTGAAGGAAGGAATAGAGTATGGTGAACAAATTGTTTCATTTGATATGTAGTGATTTTAAATATTGTATTATGAGAAACATGATGAAATTTCAGGTGATTTTTCTGCTCTTTTTCGGGATGGTAGCCTGTTACGATAAAGATGAGAATTACGAGTATAAACCGAAAACCGAGTTGTCTGTTATTTTAAATGGGCTTAAGGAATCCTATATCTCGTTGGAGGATACGCTTTACATCGACCCTGAAATCATGGTGTCGAATTCTGAGCATGAGTTGAAATACGAGTGGAGTATTTTCATGGCCTACGATAAGGATAAGGTTCCAAAAGTGGTTCCGGTGACCGTTATAGGAGAAGGGAAAGTGTTAAGATACCCCGTGACAGAGAAACCCAATTCTTACACGGTGATGTTGAGGGTGGTAAACAAGAACACGGCGCAAGAGGTGTGTGCTCACGTGGATATAAAGGTGAAAAACAAGTTGTCTGAAGGTTTTTATGTTATGAAGGAAGTGGAGGGTAATAGTGATCTGGATTTACATTTTTTAGACGGGGAAAAACTGGAAAATTTGTTGTATCGTAAAAATGGTGTGCGTTTGGCGGGTTCTCCTAATTCTTGTTCCGTGTTGCTGAAATATAGCTATATAGATACGGCAACTGCCGCATTTGTCCCGACCACGGCCTTGGCCTTGGCGACAAAAGAGGATTTTCATATTGTCGACGTGGCAGATTTGGGAACGATATACTCGCACAAGAATATGTTTTATGGGGAAGTTCCTAGGGGAGAGGAATCGCTTTTTGCTTGTTTCCATCTCTATGGCACGAGTTATTTTAGTGATAAAGGAACTTATTTTTGTTTTTATGATTTAATCTGGGGCGATGGAGGATCTGGTAAGTTCCCTGTAAAAACTGCTATCAACGGGGGATGCAAGCCAAATATTAACATTTGCTCTGATGGAAGTAACGTTTTCTTTTTCGATGAGTTGAACGGAAGATTCTTATGCATTGATGCTAACGGGGGATTGCATGATTATCCAGATCAAGAGGATGTTACCGAGAATGGAATTCGTCACTCGTTGCTTTTCTTGGGGAATATTGGTGGAAAACAGGTGGCTATATTGCGAGATGCTAGCGATGCTGAAAAATTATGGTTGTATGAATTAGAACTTGTCGTTGAAGATCCGTGGTGGGGAGGAACAATGGCGAATCCCGGTAATCCGATCACAAAAATCTCGGAAATTTCTAGTGAAAAGTTAAGAAAAGCCGAGTATTTCTGTTCGAACGAGACCTCTGCGAGAATATTATATTTTGTCATGGAAGGACAGGTATATACTTATGATATTGACAATGAAACAGAAACTCGTTTGACTTTGGATGGGCTTGATGATGGGGAAGAAATTCGTTTTATTCGTCATCGTTATTGGACTGGGGCGCTTGATCCAAAAGAGAATTTCGATTGTCTAGTAGTGGGGACCCAGGCTGGAAATAATTACAAGATTTGCATGTATGACTTGATAGGAGGGATGACAAATGGTAATGTGACTCGATTATTTACAGGGAAGGGACGTGCGGTTGGTTTACAGTTTGTTACGCCAGGTTTCGAGGTAACTAGTGCTGTCCAGGGAGACTACCCTGTATCTTATTGATTAAAGTTACAAGGAGCTAGATGTCAGGCATGATACCCAAGGAAAAGAAGCGGGAGTAAAAAATGATTTTTTTAGAAGTGAAATATAGAGGAAACATTCCCGTGAAAAAACGGGAATGTTTCAAATAAGAAAATGAGAAGGAAAATGAGAAGAAAAATGAGAAGAACTGTTGTTTTAACGATATTACTGGCGTGTGGAAGTGTGGTTTTGTTCGGGCAGAATGTGACCCTTTACAATACGAATATTGTTGACGTTGAGGGGGGAAAGGTTGTTCCGGGCATGACAGTTCACGTTAAAAATGGGATGATTGCAAGAATTGTTAAAGCGAAGAAAAGGATCAAGAAAGGACAAACGGACTATACGGGAACTTATTTGATGCCGGGATTAATTGATTCTCACACGCATTGGGGTAATAACACGATGAAAGCCGGTTATATGCGGGAGATGGCGGAGTCTTATCTGGCAGATGGGGTTACCACCGTACGTGATGCGGGTGGTGATGCGCGTAACGTGAAACTTTACAAAGTTAAACAGGATAGTGGGGTTATAGTGGGACCGGACGTGTACTTCTCTTCACTTTGGGCTGGTCCGTCATATTACGGGGGAAGGGAGAGATTAGACACCCGGGGATACGTGACCGAGAACGCCCCGTGGAGTCAAAAAATAAAGGACACGACAAGTTTTGAACAATTGGAGAGAATGATCCTGGAAGCCAAAGAGTTCGGTTGTACGGGACTTAAGTTATATAATGATATTTCTTTCGATATGTTAAAGAAAATTGTACCCTTGTGTCGTGAACATGGACTTAAAGCCTGGGGACATTTCGCTATTTTTCCTGCGGTTGCACGTGAGGTTGTGGAAGCCGGGTGCGAGACGGTCTCTCATGTTTATTTGATAGACGGGATGGAAGGTTTTACACGATCGTTTAAAACCAAGCGCTTTTCCCCGGCGGAAGTAGAACGTAGAGCTTCTATTTTTAGGGAGATGGCTCGCCAGGGAACAATTTTAGATGCTACTGTTCTGATCTGTATGAATGATTACAGGAAAGAATTCGTGCCTCGCTATGTGAGCGAGGCGTACCGGTTGGGAGTAAAAATTGCTACCGGGACAGACTGGGTTCGACTAGAAAACGGCAGGATAAACTCGGTTTTTATGGACGAACTATATCTATTGACTGATTCTTGCGGGATGAGCATCCCAGACGTGTTACGGGCCGCTACTATTGTTGGGGCAGAGGTTTTGGGACAGGTCGGTAAATTGGGAGTCATTCGTGAAGGTGCTGAGGCTGATTTGATAGTTTTAAAGTCTAACCCCTTGGAATCATTGCAAGCTTTGCGTCAGCAATTGGCCTTGTACATGAACGGGAAAAAGGTAAAATAATGTAAATAAAGAGAAAGTGAGGGTATGAATTGTGGGGATTTCCCTTTTCGTCATTCACCTCTACGATATCATCGGTGGGCAGTTCTTTAATATCCACGAATGACAAGGCGGTGAAACTTGCAAACACGAACAAGTCTCGGGTATAAGTCAACTTCTTATTCCATGAATTCGTGTGTCATTACCGTCTTGATTTCATCTTCGGTCAGATATTACCTCTCCTTGATATTCTGATTGCCCCGGTACCGGGGCAATGTTTTTTGTCAGTTTGTTATAACGAGCCTTTGAGCCGATTGTTTTTAATCATGTGCAACGGACTCACACGCTACCGTTGTGTATCCCTGCATTGGTAGCGAGATAGATTTCGTACTCTTTGATAAAGTTGGGAGTAAGTTCAAGCATAGCAATATCACTTCTCTTGTTGCATTTTTGATGAACGTAACTATAGATTTCTTAACCTTACACGTACTTTATAAAAAGCTAACATGCAGTTTGCTTATACGTTTTGACAACTCTCCTTCTCTTTATTAAACGTACCGGGTAATGTTGTGTACTTCGTTTAGATTCCTCGATCGTTATTATATTTCGATTCGGTAGTTATTAACGCTTGGAGATTAAAACCTTGATGTTATCCAAGGCAAGATTGATGCCTCGTGCCTCCTTGTTCTCTTTAGTTGCCCTGTGCCTGTTTGGGGAAGCCATACCCTTTTCACGATAGTCGTTTGTAATAGAACAGGGCCACCCCCCCATTGATTGTATCTCTTGTTTATAATGGGACTCCATCGTTTTGCTTTTGCCGGTCGTTCATGTATAACTCATCTTAAATGTTCTTCGCATAAATCTATCCTTTTTAGAGATTAGGGTGTTACATGTTGTCTCGAGATAAATAATAAATCTATTACGAATAACATTATAGCGTTTCTTTATAATTGGTAAATCTCGTTATTTGAAATATTCAATAATATTAAGTGATATTGGATTTTTCCAGTCGCTTTAATTGTTTTAGTTTTTTCGATATATTGTTGATATAAATATCGTTAAATAGTAAAATTATGTATATTTTTTTTGAATATATTGTTCCATAAAGTGAAAAATATTACTTTTGTATTCATCTAGAGTGTTATCATGTCAAAAAGAAAGATATACACGTGACAGGGGAAATTTTAAAATAATTTAATGACCATGCAAACTACACTGTTTTCCCCTGTCTTTTTTTGTAACTTGCACGATCTTTGCGTGCTTTATTAGTGGGGAAAACGGGAAAATTCAGAATTGTACATCTTTGTTTTTTGACCTGCAAAAGGGAGAGACGATTAGAAATGATATGTTGACCTTGATTGTTATAAAGAGATTTCCGTTAATTTGATATCTTGGGAACCTCCATCTATGTACACGTGAAACATGCTTATAAATTTAAGACTTATATACAAGTTTACAGTAGATCAATATCCTCCCGGTTTCGCTGTACTCCTTCTATAAACAGAGGGTGAGGTAAGTTACTCGCTATTTTTGACAAAATGTACAAGTACAGGAAGTGATACAAAAATGCTGGGTAGTTTGAGCGTAAAAACAGGCTTGCTTTCATTTACGGTAAAATGGTAATAATTACCTAAATTTATTCGAGAATCCCTGTCTTTGCTTCATGTCTTAATCTCTTCAAGAAAACACGTTTTTCCCCTCAATAATAGAATAATACAAGATTTATTTCTATTAATATTGTATTAATAGTATTTATTTGTTGTTTGAGAAAGTCAAATCGAGGGACAGACGTGTATCATGAACGACTCTCATGATTGAATTGTTATAAATACTTGTGTTTTCCAGTAAATTGGAAGGATATACAAGTTTAATCGTAATAGACCTTGATAGATAGTGTATTATAGTAATTATAAAACTTGTTTTTAGTTTTGATAATTAAATACCTGCTAAATATATGTTATGTTTTTTAGGGATCACGGGGTTGTTTATCAAGTTGAGAAAATATAACTTTGCCATGTTAATTTACGAGAATCATCCATGAAGGAATTGAGAGGGATGTGTAATAACACGAATTTTGACGACACGGAATTAAGGAATATAATAGAAGGACAAATAGGTTCTTTCGAGTTGTGCTTTCGTAAATATTATCAAGTGTTATGTCACTATTGTGTGGGAATCCTTGATGACGCGGAGAAGGCGGAGGACGTTGTGCAGGATACTTTCGTTTACTTGTGGGAAAATCGGCGAAAGATTAACATAAAGACTTCCTTGAAGTCCTATTTGTACCAGTCTGTACGACATGGAGCTTTAAAAGTGATTCGCTCTCGTGCATTAGAACAACGACATCTCCCCTATTTGACGGAGTTTATCGAGTACTTGGAAAGGTCAGAATTCTCGGAGGATGAACTTGATGGGTTACGTGAAGTTGAGCAAGCGATAGATGAACTTCCCCCGTCGTGTAAAAACGTTTTCTTGATGAGTGTGGTGGACCGGAAGAGTTACAAGGAGATCGCGGGAGAGCTTGGGATCTCGTTGAACACGGTAAAAACGCAGGTGAGTAAAGCCTACCGTTTGATCCGTGGCAAGGTTCGTGACCGCAAGAGTCTTTTCCTGTTTATATGGCTGCGCATTATCAGGTCATGGTGAGGCGTTGGTCTTGAAGTTTTTTTTGTATTTTAACACTTTAGACGATCATTTTTTTGTATTTCGGATCACCCTTTTCGTCCGGTTATGTCCCTTGGTGTAAAAATCAAGATATGCGCGACGATTTGTATTACATGATTCAAAGGGTTGTGAACTCGCGGAGGGTTAAAAATTTTGACGAGTCATCCGCTTGGGCCCGCGTGAGTACCCGGGTATCCGTGACGGGAGGTCTTCGTTTCTCCCCGGGGTGGCGAGTATTCGTCGCTTGTTTTTTAGCTTTTTTTTGTTTTTTCTTTTTCTCGAGCGATGGTCCCGTTTCTCGGGATGCGTTTTTTCCCCCGATTCTCGATGCTTCCTTCCCGCGCGTTCACTCTAGCGGGGCGGTCGAGTTACACCTCGCGAACGGTAGGATGGTATTCCCTGGAGAATCGACCGAGTTGCGAGAGGAAGCCCTGGGGGTATCAATGAAGCGTGATAGCGTGAACGATAGACTTGTTTACCGGAGCGATAGCGTTGGGGTTGATACCTTCGAGACTCGTTATAACCGCCTGGAGGTGCCCAGGGGTTCCGAGTTCACTCTCGAGTTGCCGGACGGGAGCCTGGTTCGGGTGAACTCTGGTTCGGTCTTTTGTTTTCCCGTGCGTTTTTCTCCTGCTTTCCGTACTGTTTACCTGGAGGGAGAAGCTTATTTCGAGGTCTCGCGAGCGGGAGGTTCGCCGTTTAAAGTCGTGACGGGAGATCGCTCTGTCACGGTTCTTGGCACGAGATTCAACGTTTCTTCTTACCGGGAAGACCGGTGCTGGATCGCCACTCTGGTGGAGGGGCGGGTTCTTGTTTCTGATCGCGGTTCGTCTTGCGAGCTGGGGCCTTCGGAGCAATACGTGGTGGATAAGCACCTTGGAACCGTGAATGTTCACCGGGTAGACGTGTCGTTAGGGACTTCTTGGTTGCTAGGGCAGTACCGTTTCAAGGATTGTCGTCTGGAAGACATAATCAAGAGGCTTGAGCGCTGGTACGATTTTAGAACCGTTTATCAGGATACCGTGATCAAGAACTTGAGGTTTCGAGGGGTCATCGATAAACGTCGCACGCTGGAAGAGACGTTGGGACTTCTAGAGGAGACAGGGGCAATCTCCTTCGAGATCAAGGGAGACACGGTGTTACCCCTTTGCGGTTCATGCCGGGATGGGGGCTAGCGCACCCCGGTCTGGTGTTCCCTGTTTCTTTTAGGTGATACATGATTTTGTTTGCACGTGCGTGTATTATATTATTTAATCATTTAAAACCTTAACAAGTAGATGAAAAAAGTAATCACAAGGAACCTTCTCGCCGTGTTCCTCTCGGCCAGAAGGAGTTTCAAAGGGGTAGTTTCTACCCTAGTAATTTTGAGCACATTCCCTTTGGGCGCTTCAGCACTCTCCCCGGGAGACTTGGTGAGTTTCAAGCGGGATGTGTTGACCTTGGAGGAGATGTTGGACGAGGTTTCCTCGCAGTTGAAGTGTGACGTGTTTTACAGTGAGGACGAGCTCGATGGCGATTGCGAGGTTCGCTTGCCCCGGAGGCGGTTGTCCCTCGACGAGCTGTTGTGCGTGGCGTTACCCCCGAAATACTCTTACACGATAAAGGATGGGGCGATCGTGATCTCACCCATTCCTGGCGGCACGAGCCGGAAGGTGTCGGGGATCGTGAGGGACGAGAACGGGGAAGCCTTGCCAGGCGTGACCGTGTTGCTGAAAGGGACGACCACGGGTGTAACGACCGATCCCGACGGTCGTTACACCCTGTTGATACCCGGTTCTCACCCGGGGGCGCGTTTGATCTTTTCTTTCGTGGGGATGAAGACCCGTGAGGTGGTTGTTGACAGGGAGGTGATCGACGTCGTGATGAAGCTGGACGTGACCGAGATGGAAGAAGTGGTCGTTACCGGGTATCAAGTCATTGATAAGAAAAAGTTAACCAGTGCTGTGTCAACGGTTAAAATGAAGGACGTGATGATCCCCGGGACGATGTCCGTTGACCAGATGTTGCAGGGGCGCATCCCTGACATGTTGATGACGCTTAATTCCGGGGAGGTTGGTGTTACCCCGAAAATTCGTATCAGGGGGACCTCGACTTTGGTCGGAAACCGGGAACCCTTGTGGGTAGTGGATGGTATAATTGTTCAAGATCCGGTACCTATAAACCCGGAAGAATTAAATGACCCGGATTATATAAACAGGATCGGTAACGCCATTGCTGGACTTAATCCTCGGGATATTGATCGTATTGACGTGCTGAAAGATGCTTCCGCCACGGCTCTTTACGGGGTAAAAGCGGCTAATGGTGTCATTGTGATCTCCACCAAGAAAGGTCAAGTGGGATGTCCGACCGTGAACTACGATTTCTCCACGACTTATAAGAGACGTCCTCGCTACACGGACCGTGACATCAACTTGATGAATTCCAAACAGAGAGTCGAGTTTTCGAAAGACTTGGTAGAGAGACACCATGTTTATTCCTCGAACGTAAATTTGATCGGCTACGAGGGATTGGTCTGTAACTTGTACAACGGTTCCATAAATTACGACGAATTTGTTTTAGGGATTTCCGAACTGGAGGGTATGAACACGGATTGGTTCAATTTGATTTGCGAGGATGTTTTCTCTCATCAGCACACAATCAGTCTTTCTGGTGGTAGTGAAGAAATTCGTTATTATTCATCCATCGGGTACGCTATTGACAATGACGTGATCAAAGGTAATAATTACGAGCGTTACACGGCAGCCTTGAACGTGGACGCCAACGTGTCCCAAAAAATCGTTGCCAGTCTAAATCTTAACGCAAGTATTGGTAAACGCGAATACAGCGAGGAGAGCGTAAACCCGATCGATTACGTTTATAACACGAGCCGTGCTATCCCGGCTTTGGACGAGCAAGGAAGGTATGTTTATTATAACCGCTTGTACGGTTATCAACAAACATTTAAATATAACATTTTGAACGAATTGAATAACAGTTATTCACGGCAAGACAACTCTTCCGTGATGTTAACCACCAGTTTGCGTTACAAGATTGCCAACTGGTTATCAATGCAGGCCGTATTTTCTTATTCAACCTCTAGCACGGAAGGGGAAAATTATCTAGGGGAAGAAACTTGGTATGCGGCCTGCTTGCGCAAATCGGACCATGGAGAACTCTCGCAGAGAGGGGATGAAGTTGAAAACACGCTGCCTTATGGGGGAGAGCTAAGAAAAGATTACACGCGTAACAATTCTTACACGGGACGTTTACAAGTGGATATCAGTAAATATTTCGGGAAAGACGACCAGCATAATATTTCGGCGAACTTGGGATACGAGGTGAATTCCAGCAAGTACGTGGGATTCAATCGTACGGACAGGGGATATTATGCTGACCGGGGTAAACAATTCTCCTCGATAAATTTGGATGATTTCCCGTATTACAAATCCTGGGTACAAAATAACGTGCCGAAGCTTTCCGATAACTTGACGAATATGATTTCCGGTTATGTTTCCGTGTCATATAGTTACAAGAATTATTTCACGTTGAATGCGAATACCCGTGTTGACGGTTCAAATCAATTCGGTAGCAGGAGCAACGAGAAATTACTTCCGGTATGGTCCGTTTCCGGAGCTTATAACATCTCGGAACATTTTGATATTGACAACAAATGGGTGAACAACTTGGCATTGCGGCTTTCTTATGGTTATCAAGGAAATATGCTTAACGGTCAATCCCCGGAAATGATTATAAGTAAAGAACCTTTTGACACGCATTATAACGAATTAACATCAAGCGTGAGCGTTTACCCGAATCCGGATCTACGTTGGGAGCGTACGGGATCCTTCAACGTTGGACTTGACTTTGCCTTGTTCAAGAATATCGTTCAAATGAATACTTCTTATTTTTACAAGCACACGGAAGATGCCTTTTTGACAAAGAGAATCTCGAGTGTGAATGGGCGTAAGGAGTACGTGGTTAATTCTGGTACTGTTGACAACCAAGGGTTCAGCGTTGATGTCACTGTATCCCCGATCGTCAACGACAATTTTCGTTGGACGCTTTCTACTTCTTATTCCAAGGTGTTTAACAAAATGAATACAGAACCGGAAGACGAACGATACGAGTTGGAGGATTTCCTGTCGGGTAACGCTTTGACTAAAGGCCACGCCGTGGGAACGTTTTGGTCATACAAATTTATAGGCTTGCACCCGCGTAACGGGGGACCTGTTTTTGATGATATGCAAGATCGTAAGCAAGAACTCGTGGGCTTGAGCAAGTATGACACGTACACTATGGTGTTAACTCCATCTGGACAGAGAGATCCGAAAGCGCAAGGAAGTGTCACTAGCTCGTTACGTTACAAAAGTTTCCGCTTGAACGTCATTTTGAACTACAGTTTCGGTTCCAAGATCAGGCTTTTCGGTTTGTATGACGATGGCTTGAATTTTGACCCCGAGAAGAATGTGAATTACGAAATGGTGAATCGTTGGAGAAAACCGGGTGACGAAAATCATACGGATATCCCGAACATTATTAACGGTTCCGACCCGGAAAGTCAGGCTTATGCCTTGCACTGGTCTCGCGGATTGACCGGGATACAGATGATAGCTGAAAACGCCTGGAGTATGTATGATAATTCTGATCATCGGGTAGTTAGCGGGGATTATTTAAAATGTTCAAACCTGAGTTTCAGCTATGATGTCCCGATTGAGAAATTGGAAAAATACGGTATTTCCATGTTAACGGTCACATTGTCCACTACAAATTTATTCGACATTAGTTCGAAAAAATTGAAAGGACAGACTCCTATACAAAGCGGGTTTTCTAGTACGCAATTATCGGAGCGTCCCACGTGGTCGTTAAGTCTTGGTGTTTCATTTTAAAAAATGTTGATTTATGAAAAAATATATAATCGCCCTGCTTTGGTTGTTTCTCGCTTCCTGTTCCGGCTTTCTGGAGGAGTATTCGCAGGATCAGGCTTACGTGCGAAGTTACAAGGATTTAGACGAACTACTCGTTGGGGAAACTTACATGGAAACAGTTTTCGGGAGTGACGGAGACACTTACTATCCTTATGTTCACTTGATGGCAGATGAAACCCAGGAGAATCTAAAGGTTGATTTCTATGGAGAACGAGATTATAACGAGTACCAGAAGAAGTATTTCGGTTACGTGACTTGGCAAAACAGAGTAGGGTTGGCCGTGGATAAATTGTCAACAAAAGCAGAGGACACAGATTGGAATCGATTGTACAAACATATTAACCTAGCGAACATGATTCTTTACGAGATAGATAATCAAAATGCAGAAAACGATAACGATCGGGAGGCTATAAATAGGATTCGTGGTGAAGCCTATTTCTTGAGAGCGGCCTATTACTTCACCCTGGTGAATTTATTTGGTCAACCGTATCAACCTGCTATTGCCAGCACTGCTTTAGGGGTACCAGTAAAAACTAGCGAGGCAATCGAGGACAAAACATTCCCGAGAGAAACTTTAAAAACGGTGTACGATTTAATTATCGGAGACCTAGAGCTCGCCGCCAAGAATCTGGACGGGATTGCCCGTAAATCAATTTACAGGGCAAATATTACCGCTGTTCGTTTATTGCAGAGCCGGATGTACCTTTATATGCAAAATTGGGAGGAAGCCGCCAAATACGCTCAATTATGCTTGGATTTACAATCGGACTTGGTTGATTTGAATACATTTGACGGTTCGAAAGCTTTTGCGGAAGCGAGTTCGCCCGAATTAATTTTCTCCATGGGAGGTAACAACATCCCGCGAATGCTTAACGGGCAGTTTGCGGGGCTCAGCGTTTCCAGTGGATTAGTGAAGTGCTACACATCCGATGACCTTCGTTTGCGTTTTTTCTTAACAAAACTGGAAGATGGCGAGTACTACGATTGTAACAAGTACGTCAAACAAGATGCGACGAATAACGCTAACGTGTCAGAAAGTTTCATGTTCAGGACTGCCGAGGCTTGGTTGAACCTTGCTGAAGCGTACGCTTGCATGGGAGGAGATTACGAGAAAGAGGCGCGTATCGCTTTGGATCACTTGAAGAGGCATCGTATCATGACAGGAAGTTTTAAGGAAACTATTTTGTCTGGAGATGATTTGATAGAGGAGATTCGTGTTGAAAGACGCAAGGAATTGTGTTTCGAAGGTCACCGTTGGTTTGATCTCCGCCGTTATACCGTGAGTGAAAAGAAGCCTTTTACCGGATTCATTCAAAATACTTATTCTGAATATAGTTACATGTTTGACGAGTGGGAATGGTGGTATTATTGGGATGTAGTATCTTCTTCCACTTACGAGTTAACGGCTGATGATCCGTCTTGGACGTTGCAAATCCCCTATGAAGTACTTCAATTTGAAGGGATAATTTCGAACCAGAGACATGAAAGAGCTCCAGTTTCAGTAAAAAATTAATAATTAAGTTATGAAAAGTATACAGGTATATATTCTTTGTGGTTTAATTCTATTAAGTTGTTTCTCGTGTGAAGAAGAAGACGCTATCCAGCCCAATCCCCCGCTGACGAACTTGTTTGCCCCGGCAGAAGGGGCGAATGACCTGACCTCTGAATTACGTCGGCAGTTCTACTTGGAAACCGGATGTTACCTTTTGTTCTCGGACACGTTAAAACACGAGTATTCAGGCGTTGACACGTATGGAAACGTGTTATACGATACGGAATTGCTTGACTTGACGTATGGAATAAACAGTATTGTGCGATGGGCTTTCGCTTTCGCTTATTTGCCCGGTTATGAAGAAAAAAAAATCGCTGTTGAATTACTAAAAGAAACGGTTTTATCTGCTTTGAATGAAAGGCATTATCCTTACTCTTTTTTACTGGTTGATAGCCTTAAAGCTTCCGCTTGGTATGTTGAAGAAGGTGCCTTGGACTCAGAAGGACGCTGGGGGGAGTTTTCTGAACAATCTTATTACGTGGGAACACGTGCTATGGCAATATCCATATCAAAATTACGACAGGATCCGGGTGGATTTATTCAGATGATGCAAAAAAACTTGATTACCAAGTATTTGTCCGATGATAAGTTGATGGAATTTTATGAGCCGGGAAAAGATTGGTATGGTTTTGACGATTACACGAAAGAATTTAATAGTGAGGAAGACTTCGTTCAAGCGACGGGAATATTGGGTTTCGAATATTACGAACCATATTGGGAGGATGAGTTGCCTTATTTATGGGTATATGACAAAAATAGCGATTTGGAAATGTATTTAAATAAGATTCTCCAAAAAACGGAGGAGGATTTTAAGATTGAGTACGGTATGTATAGCGTGGTAATGAGAAAATACAACATTATAAAACAACTTTTGATTGATGGTGGCTTTTTAAACTAAACAAAAATGAACATGAAAAAACAATTTGTAGTATTTATGATTATTTTTCTTGGTCTAAGCTGGGCTTGTTCGAAGGATGAAGATAATCTTTTGCCCGTGATAGAACCGGACGATAGTGGAGTGTTCACTGATGCCGAGGGACGGGAGTTTTCATGGGTTCGTTATGGAAATTTGGAATGGATGACAACTAACCTGAATATAGAAGCGAGCGTGGGGAGTGAAATCAGCCACGAGGGTACTCGAGATCCAATCAAGTTAGAGACAGAAAAGGAGCAAAATTACGTGACTTTCGGCTATCTTTACACTTATGAGGCTGCCAAGGAGGTTGTTCCGGAAGGTTGGCGTATCCCAACCGACAACGATTGGCAAGAATTAGAAAAGGCGATGGGAATGTCGGCGAATGAGTTGAATGTTTCCAGTTGGCGAGGAGTTTCCGAGGGAACGTTATTGCAACAAACGGAAGGGACAAGGATGAACCTTCGCATGGGAGGTATGGGAGAATATGATGGTTATGGCAATTTTTCGCCTTATTTTTCTTATGTCTATGGTTTCTATTGGACCTCAACCCCGGAAGCAGAGGGGAGTAATTATTATTATTGCAGGCAAATTAGTTACAAATCAGGCCAAATTGCTCGTGTCGTTGTTGACAAAAGTAAAATGCTTTCCGTACGCTGCGTGAGAGACGCTAGATAACGAGTTCGTGTTTTTTGCATGAGGGAATTATAGCTGGTAATCAGTTTACTTTTAGTCGAAACATGTTTAACCCGGGCAGATGCCTCGGGGTGTATCAACACCCGAGGTACCTTGTATAGGGGTGAGTTAATGTGAATAATGTAATTCGTGAAAAGGAATTAATGTTAATGTATTTCTAATCGGCTCGTAATTTTTTGTTAGCGCATGGAAATATCCGTTGTTTTAACATATTCACGGAAAAGTTTGGTAAGAAGATGATTGTTATTGGTTTATGTTCGAGGGGGCCGGGTGAACCACGGAAATTGAACCCATTGACTGCGCCGTGGTAGACGCTGAATTTCAGCTAGAATCATGGAGACTCGCTAGTTACTTAATGGGCTCGGACGAAAATGTCATGTGGCGGGGTATCTGCTAAAAACCCGATAAGAAAAGAACGTGTTTAATCAGGCCTATGGAATGTGGGTACAATTTTTCAAGAGTTACCAAAAGTAAAGGAATGCGGGTATAAGTAAAATTAAAAAACAAGAAAACTATTAAAAATGAAAAAAATCGTATTATTTTTATTTATCCTGTTCACATTTATCCCGTTATACTCTCAAGAGAGCGGGAAGTTTGACTGGGATCGCCCCATGCTGGGCAAGAAAGCTCCTATTTTACACCTCAAGGAATGGTTAACCGAGAGGCCAGATACCACGGGGAAGTTTATTATTCTTGATTTCTGGGCGACATTCTGTGGGCCTTGTGTGAATTTTACCCCACGTATGAATAAGTTTGCCAAGAAATTCAAGAAAGATGCTGTTTTTATCGCTATCGCAACGCAATTAAAAGAGGACGTGGAAAAGGGAATTCGGGATATTCAAAAGATGAAAAAAAAGTACGTCCCTATAAAATTTTATCAGGCTACGGATCCCGGGTACGAACTGTTTAGTGCTTATCAAGGAGTCGGTATTCCCATGGTTATAATTATAGATCCCACCGGGTTCGTTCGTTGGCAAGGAAATCCCCACGGGGAAAACGGTAAGGAAGGCTTGACGGTAAAGGTTATCAAGGGCATTATCAGGAAATACAAGAAAAGATGAATAGGATTTACTGAGGGCACTGAAAAAGATTCCCCTCAACAATGAGGCTGAAATTCAAGAAAAAGAAGGATAGCGAGACAATTCGATATCCTTCTTCAATTTTTCCCCTTGCGAGGTTATCATATGAGGGTCAGTAGATATTTTACTCTATTCTGCCATCATTTTTACGGTTCTTCTGATATTCGCAGCGAAGATTGTCATCGTACCCTGCATTTCCATATACGATAGTCCATATGACAATGTCCTGTCATATCCCAACACGTTTTTCAGTTCTGCGTTCTTCGCTTCTATCTTGTATCGTTCTTTCGATAGTATCTTGAACCGCTCGGTTTGCTGGAATTCCATCTGGGCCTTATGATCGTCGGATTTTATTGATATAGAATAGGACTTTGTTTTGGAACCAGGTTTATAACTTCCTTCACGTGAAGTGCAGGTCTTGCATTTTTCCACATCGAAGAAGTATACATGGACTGATTCTTGCTCTGCCTTTTCTTCCCTTGACGTGTTTTCCTGACCGCCATATGCCCGGCAGGACACACGAACATTCCTACATCTTTGTTATAGTCGAACTTGTCTTCTTCCTTTCTCACGCCCTGGCTGATGCTGAAATTGAGCCGAGATATCAATTAAATGTTTTCATCCACAGACATCTTTATGTTCTCTTTGCCCGAGTAAGCCGCATCACCGACCACGACTTTCACATCTATACCGTTGGACTGGCTTTTTTGCACGAGCTTCTCGAGCTCCGGACCATTCCCCTTTTTCTCTGAAGTTACGGTTGCGCTGTTATTAGACGCTCTGAAGTCATCGCAATACGGGTCTTGTAACCAAAGAAGGTATCGTCCGCACTCTTGTGGTCGACTTTTGCATCCCTGTCTTTGGAGGTTTTGTAATGGTCTCGAATGTCATCAACCGCTTCAGATAACAGATTATCTTTTCCTTCACGGCCGGTATCTCGCCGAGGGCGGAAACTTCTGTAAGTTAGCCGAGCAATATTTCAGTGTATGACAGTTCGTGTTCAAGAACATCATCCTCGTTCTTCCAGGGAAGTTTGTCTTTTTGCCCCTAGTCTATCATGTATATTGCCTTCCGGAGCAGTCTGGAACGTTGTTTCAGTATATCGACGGGAGTGTGTGGATTGGAACGGGATACCGTGTGCGTGGCATTGACTATAATCGTACCGCTTTTCACGAGACCTTTTTCTATAACCAGACCGACCGTCTTGTTTATAAGCATATCAAGCAAATCCATATCTGCGAGACGCATCCTCTTGAACTTGCACGGGGAACTCGGGTTTATCACGTCATCTTCAGGCATCGTTCCCTGAAAGTATTTATACGACAGGTCATGCTGGGATTGCCCTACAACATCTACATCCGAAAGTGTGTAGATGGTCTTCAGAAGGAGATATTTGAACATCCGTACAGGATCTTCCGCCACTCGACCATTGTTTGACAATACTTGTCCTTCAACTTCTTATAAACGAAGTTGAAGTCAATAATGTCGTTGATTTTATGGGGAACATGATCTTTCGGAATGAGCAAGTCATATAAAAACGGAATGCTCGCTGAACTGTATCGTGTCTTGAATTGGTGATGTAAATATTTGATTTACAAATGCTAAGTTGCAAAAAGAATTGAGTAAATATACAAATTAATGAATATTTCCTCGATAATTTTATAGAACCTCTATGAGGACTTTTTCAGTGATCTCTTTTCAGAGTGGGTTCTTTTCTTTTCAAATACCCCTTTTTAATTATAGAAAGGTGTCGTTAAAATAATAAGAATCCGACTATAGTCGCATGGTGACTATAGTCGGATTGGTAATGATAGAGCTAGGGAGAAACGGATAAATAGGTAAGGTCTGCCCTACGGGATACAGGGATATTTTGTTTTGGGAAAATTACCCGGATAGGGCAAAAGATAAAAACGATATCCTTTATGGGCAAATGATGGATTTGGTGATATACTTTCTGTATAAAATTAACGCAAATGTTTTTGTGAGTACTTCTGGTTCAAGATAGCGTCTAATTCACGTTGCATACAATAAATTACAAACTTAATCAATGTTTCGATGGGAGAGGAGTAATATTAATGATAATTATCATTTGTTTTATTAATAGGAAATCATCTCGTTTTTTTCTTCAGATAATATTTTATTAATTCGCGTCAATAACGAAGGATTAAGTTGTGCGAAGTCAAGAGAAATTGTTACGGGGGATAAATCGAAAGGATCCCATGGCGTGGAAAGAGTTATATCGCTGTTTCTACGGGGCTTTATGCAATTACGCGACTAGAATTATCGATGATACAGGTGTTGCGGAAGATATTGTACAAGAATGTCTTATCTCTATTTGGGATTCGAAATTGTTTTTTCCGAAATTGAAAGCCCTATCTGTTTATTTGTATCGTTCCGTCTATCACAACGCCTTAAAGTATTTACGTGATAAAGTTACAGATGATCAACATTTACAAAAATGGTGTAACGAGCAAACGGTAATAGAAGAAAACGGTTATTACGAAGCCCTTGAGGAAGAATTAATTAGGAAATTACACGAGACTATAGCCAGATTACCCGATCAACGCAAGAAAATTCTATTATTGAGCATTGATGGCCTTTCCACACGAGAAATTGCTGATCATTTGAGCGTTAGTATTAATACTGTTAAAACTCAAAAGAAACGGGCATATGCTTATTTAAAGGAAAATATGGAACAAGGTTTTTGGTTACTATTTTTACTAGAAATTTTAAAGTAAAAAAACGGTTCTACTGTCACCCGTCTATTCTTTTTTTGGATTTAATATATAAAAATATAATCAAAAGAAGACGTTATGACGTGGAACTTGTTGCATGAAGACTCTGAATGGCTTTTTCGAAAACTAGTAGAACATTCTGAAGAAACGACTGACAGTAAAGAATTACAACAGCTTGCAGAGAAATTAAAGAGAAAGGGATATATTTCTAGAAAGCTAGGTGAACAACAAAGTTTCAATTACCAGAAAGCTTACAAACGATTCACTTTCTCTACCGGGACCCATGTATTCCCTCGTTTGTTTAAGGTCGCCGTTATCATTTTGGTAATTATAGGGAGTGGTATATTCTATTTTTTGCAAGATCAAGGAAATGGTAATTTCCAGGAAAAAATCAGAATTGCGAATATTCATCCAGGAAATAGGAAAGCATTTTTGATTAAGCATGATGGTGAAAAAATTGCACTCGGTGACCATGGCAATATGATAAAAGAAAGTGGAGTTGAAATTCACGTGGATACGTTAGGAATATTTTATCAAGTACAAGAAAAGGAAATTCCTAAAGAGATCATGTACAACACGCTTGTTGTCCCGAGGGGAGGGGAATATTCACTAGCCTTGTCTGATGGAACTAAAGTGTGGTTAAACGCTGGTTCGGAATTAAAATATCCGATCTATTTCTCGGGAGAAACAAGAGAGGTTTACATATCAGGAGAGGCCTATTTTGATGTAAAAAAGAAGGAAGACCAACCTTTTATCGTGAGAACAAACCTTGGGGATATTACCGTGCTTGGTACGGAATTTAACGTGCAAAATTATCTTGATGACGAGCAAGTCGTGATGACTCTCGTCAAGGGGAAAATATCGTATAAGCAAGTAAATCATGAACCAGTTATTTTACTACCGGGCCAACAGTTGGTTGTTAAAGAGAACGGGACAAAAGAAATCAATACCGTTGATACTCGATATTCCACTGGTTGGAAGAATGGGATGTTCTTTTTCCGGGCCCAAAGATTGGAAGAAATAATGGAACAACTAGAAAGATGGTATGATGTTCATGTTTTCTATACTAACGAGGCCGTAAAAGACCTGCATTTTACTGGTGATTTGAGCCGCTTCAAAAATATTGACACGTTTATCGAAATGTTTGAACAGAGTTCTGATGTGAAATTCGATATACAGGGTAAAAACTTGTTTATCGGAATGTGAAATACCATTAATAAATATATTTAAAGTTATGAAAAAGAAAAGAACAATGATGTATTCTTTAGTTTGTTTTCTATTTCTGTTTGTCTTTGTGAGTGGTAACATCTACGGACAAAACGGGAAGGTTAACTTGAACTATAAGGACGCCTCTTTCGTGGAAGTCATTAATGATTTCCACGAACAAACAGGAGTAAAATTCATGTATAACTTGGAGAAGGTGAAAGACAAAAAATGTAAGGATCTTATCATGAAGGATATGCCTGTAAAAGACGCTATAGGGGTAGTATTAAAATATTTTGGGTTAACTTATTCCATGATTGAAGGGGTCGTGGTCGTTAAAGAGTTAGGGGAGAATTTGCAAACTGGAAAAACTGTCACGGGAACTGTTTGCGATGAGAACGGGGAGCTTCTTCCAGGGGTGACTGTGCTTGTTAAAGGGACGACCCTTGGAGTCGCTACCGATGTGAACGGGAATTTTAAAGTCACTTTTCCTGGGGAAACGGAGAATACCTTGATATTTTCGTTTGTCGGAATGCGAACAAAAATGGTAAAATGTACAGATGACAAACCGTTAAAGATTACCATGCAAATGGATGCGGCCCAACTGGAAGAGGTCGTTGTTTTCGATGATGGGTATAATCGGTTACCACGTAAGGATATGGTTGGAGCGTACACGACCGTGAAAGCGGAAGATATAATGATGCCAGCCTATCAAAGTGTGGACCAGATGTTACAGGGGAAAATAGCCGGTCTACAAGTCATTAACACCTCGTCTCGAGTGGGTGCCACCCCGCAAATTAAGATTCGAGGAACTTCCACCTTGCTTGGAAATAAAAGCCCATTATGGGTGGTTGATGGAGTGATTCAAGAAGAACCGCTATCGATTGACGTTAGTTCCCAGTTAACAGGAAATATGGCAGACTTGATCGGTAATGAGATTTCCTGGTTGAATCCTCTCGATATTGAAAACGTCACGGTGTTAAAAGATGCTTCTGCCACGGCTATTTACGGTTCAAGGGCTTCAAACGGTGTGATCGTGATCACGACCAAGAGAGGTGCCAAAGAACGTGCGAGTGTACGCTACTCTACCCACTTTTCTGTTCGTCAACGTTCTCACTACGGTTTGTATGATTTCATGAATTCCAAGGAACGTATTCAATTCAGTAAAGAGGCTTACGATGCTGGAGCGCGTTACCAGCAAGAACCTCTCCCGCAAAAATACACTTACGAGGGTTTGATGGCCATGTTTAACGATCGCCAGATAACGGAACAGGAGTTTATGGTCCAGATGGAAAAATTGGAAACGGTAAATACCGATTGGTTTGATTTGCTGACACGTAATTCTATCAGCCAGAATCATAATTTAAGCGTTTCCGGTGGTTCTCAAAAAGTAACTTACAACGCTTCAGTCGGTTATTCTAAAAACGCTGGTATCGAGATCGGTAACGAAAATGACCAATTTACCTCTCGTTTGAATGTGTTTGCGGAATTAAACAAGCGTTTGTCGATATCTTTAAACTTGAACGGAAGTATCCGGAATTCAGATGGTTATGGGCCTGGTGTGAACCCGTACAGTTATGCTTTGAACACCTCTCGTGCGGTGCCTGCTTATGAAGAAGACGGCAGTTTAGCTTATTATAAGAATTATTACACGTACCAACTTAACCCGGTATTAGGTGGTTACAATACTTATTCTTATAATATTTTCAATGAAATGGAAAATAGCTATTCCAAAAACAAAGGTGTGAACTTCAATGTTTCGGCAACATTAGACTTTAAAATTCTGGATTGGTTATCATGGCAGGCAACAGGAAGTCTTACCCAAAGTATGAATGACTCTGAAGGTTATGCTGGCGAGAAAACTTCTACCGTCGAATGCCTCTATAGAGGATACCCGTACAATAGCGAGAAATCCGGTTCGGAGAAATTTAACGCAGCTTTGTTACCTTGGGGTGGTACGTTGACAACTTCAAATTCAGAAGGTCTTTCTTTGAATATGTCTCATCGTTTGGCATTCTCTAAGACCTTTAACGAAGATCACCGTATCAATGCCATGTTAGGAATGGAACTACGCTCTTCCAAACAACGTTCCAACGGTAATACGGTATGGGGATACGTGCCCGAGCGCGGTGAAATTATCGTGTCTCCCTCCCTCCCGACGGAGGTAGTCCCTGTTGGAGGCGGTACCCATTATGATGTTCAATGGGGAGCTCTAAATAATTTGTTCGATGGAGGTTGGAGAAAAACGACAACTAGAACTAATTACATGTCTTTCTTTGGAACTTTGGCGTATTCATTGAAAAATCGCTACGTGTTTAATTTTAACGTGCGTTCAGATGCATCCAATCGTTTCGGGGAAGATCAAAATAAAAAATTTGATCCCACTTGGTCTGCTGGTTTTTCCTGGAAAGTAGCAGAAGAGCCATTCATGAGAGAAAATGTAGAGTGGTTGGAGTTAATGAACCTTCGTGCCACTTACGGGGTACAAGGTTACGTGATAACTTCTATTAGTCCCGAATTGATCGCTAGCTATGAAGGTATTCTTCGCAGCTATAATGAATATTACTTGTCGATCTCCAGTCTCCCTAATCCTCATTTGAAATGGGAACAAACCAAGACTTGGAATTTTGGTTTAGATTTATCACTATTCGGGGTGTCCATGAGCGTGGAGTATTACGGGCGTCGTACTTCTGCCATTGCGCGCACGGACGTGGCACAAGAATACGGTGTGTCTTCCCTGCTACTAAATGGAGGTATATTGACGAATCACGGAATTGAAGTGACGTTAAACTTCACTCCTTACAAGAAAGACGATTTCGCCTGGACCGTTGGTCTGACCTCTGCCCGTAACTGGAACCGTTCCAAACTTAGCGATCTCACTGCAAAAGCAGATGGAGTGAACCACTCGGATTTTTTAAGTGGTAATTCAAGCCGACCGTTAAAAAAAGGTAAGCCATTAGCTGCTTTCTGGTCTTTCTCATTTGCTGGCCTAGACCCGGAGAACGGTTACCCGCTTTTCAATTATATCGATAATAATGCCTCGGAAGCATACGGTTCTCAAGATGTGGACCCGCTCTCGTTTTTGGTTTACTCGGGTTCTTCCGAACCAGTGTTTGATGGAGGCCTCAACACTCGTCTTCGTTGGAAAGGCTTGTCGTTTGGTGCAAATTTTGCGATTGCTCTTGGAGCAAAGAAGCGTTTACCTAACCCTTATTCTTCCTTTACACAAGGAAAAATCCCAAGTCCTTTCAGTAATATCTCCAAAACACTGAACAAGCGTTGGAAAAAAAAGGGAGACGAAACTTTCACTCACATTCCGGCTATTTATACTTCTGTGGAAGACATCTATAATCTCTATCTTCCCAACGGTCTTTACATGAGTCGTTACGATATGTGGGCACAATCGGATGTTATGGTGGTAGACGCTTCTTACCTGCGTTGTACGCAGCTATCGCTAGCGTACAATTTCCCGCATAATCTTTGCAGCAAGATTGGTTTAAGCAGCATTTCTGTCAATGCCAATATCAATAACTTGTTCGTGATAGCTAGCAAGAAATGGAATGGATATGATCCCGAATTAGGAGACAGTATCACTCCCAAGATATATTCTTTAGGTTTAAGTGTAGGATTCTAAAAACATTTATCGTGATGAAACAACTAAAAAATAATATTGTAGCATTAGCCTTGGCAGGAGGTGTCCTTTGTGGCTGTGGGGATTTTCTAGAACCTTCTTCAACAAGCGAGTTTGTTCCCAAAGACGCTAAGTCGCTCAATGAACTCTTGTTGGGAGAGGCGTATCCTCGTAATGACATTGGTAGTATGAACATTTTTTTGAATTTGTTAGACGATGACATAACGACAACACCATACCAGAAACCACAAGATGGCTTTGATGCCAATCGTTTTTTGGCAGCTTACTCGTGGCAACCGGATATGTTTAAATTGATGGAGGAGGCCGGCTATACAAACTCGAACATGTACGAAACACACTATAGCCTTATTTTGGGAGCCAATGCCGTTATCGATTACATCGACCAAATAAAGGACGAGGAGCAAAACATTAATTATGTGCTGGCGCAGGCATACACGCTTCGCGGATTCTTGTACTTTAAATTAGTAAACATTTTCGGGGAACCTGTAAATAGTAATCCAAATGCCTTGGGTGTTCCTCTGAAGTTGAACAGCGGGGTAGAAGATAGCGAAAACGCTTTGGCCCGCCGCACGGTGAAAGAGGTCTATGATCAAGTCTTAAGCGATCTGCTGGAGGCTGAACGCTTGTACTCGACTTTGCCCGTTGAAAAACAATTTACACGGGATTATCGTACCAATCTCCCCATGGTGGAGCTTTTGTTATCGCGCGTTTATCTCTATTTAGAAAATTGGGAAAAGGCAGCAGTATATGCTGAAAAGGTCATGAAGAACGAGAATTTTAAATTGCTAGACTTGAACACGGTAGCAACGACTACGGAGGAAGGACTCCCGTATTTCAAAGTTTATCATGCGTATGCGGAATCTCCCGAGGTGATTTGGCTTTACGGCAACGTGTCGGATATGGGTAGTTTGATTATGTCTTATGCCGGGGTTGCGAACCCACGAGATGATAATCGAATTATGCACGCTTACTTCAGGGCTTCTAACTCCTTGATGAATTGTTACGAGGAGAATGACTTGAGAAAAGAACGCTATATCATACGTAAACAAATGGTTGGCGAGAATTATACCAAGGAGTGGACGCCGATGGCTATTGGGAAGTTGTCTGTAAGTATTCCAGAAAGCACAGACGTCTCTTTAGATAATTTTTACAAACCGTCTTCAGGAACGGGAATCTTTGGTAGAAGTTTGCGTCTTTCAGAGGCTTACTTGAATTATGCGGAGGCAAACGCCATGATGTATAAAGCTGGTACAAACGGGGATGGAGCAGTAAATGCCCGGCAAGCGTTAGATGATTTGCGGGAAAAACGCTTCGCCGCTGAAGATTTCACGAAACTTAATATTAGTGATGCAGATGAATTGATTCTGTTTGTACGTGATGAACGTCGTAGAGAATTGTGTTTCGAGGATCATCGCTGGTATGATTTACGTCGTTGGGGAATGCCGGAGATTAAACACGTGTGGAACATTAGTAGTAGCATGCAAGTAGTTTACACGTTAAACTTAGGTGATAAAGGGTATACAGTGCCTATCCCTGATGAAGCAATGGAAGCAAATGCTGCTTTGAAACAAAATGAATTGCCCTCAAAACGAGAGCCAGAAGGCATTTCAGAACAAGAATAGATCAGAAGAGTATTAATATCATAGAAGAATAGAAATGAAACTAAATAAAACTTTAGTAGCCTTGACAATCGGATTACTAGGCCTAACATCGTGTGATAAAACGGATGATCCGCTGGAGCCATCAGGCAATTATTCTCCATTGCGTGTTGATTTTCCCCAGGGTACGAACGAGTGGGATTTCCGTATAGAGCAGATATACAAAACGTATGGCGTTTACCTTATTTACAAAGATGTTACACTTGAAGATTTGAACAGAACTTGGGTGTCCGTGGGTACTGGTGATATCTATTATGGAGATGATCTTCCTGATGAAGAAGTCCCGTTTTATGTTGATTTTTTTGAACAACAAATATTTCCTTATTTTTCCTCGGAAACTGTTCAAAAAGCGTTTCCTATCAAAATTTATATGTTGAAACACCTAAGAGCGGAATCCCGGGATGTTGGGGGAGATGGCACTGGTACTGGCACTGGTACTGGCACTGGTACTGGCACTGGTACTGGCACTGGCACTGGTACTGGCACTGGCACTGGTACTGGCACTGGTACTGGCACTGGCACTGGTACTGGCACTGGCACTGGTACTGGTACTGGTACTGGTACTGGTACTGGTACTGGCACTGGTACTGGTACTGGTACTGGTACTGGTACTGGCACTGGTACTGGCACTGGCACTGGTACTGGTACTGGCACTGGAATAATAGAGGTTTTGCCTAGCGGTTTTAAAGCGATGAAGTGGGATGGATTCGATTATTGGGCTATCAGCTTCACCGAAAGTGAAATTTATGCATCTGATGACCAGAGTATGAAACAGAAACGTTGCGGTATTATTTATCAAATTATTGCGAATATGGTGGAAAATGGTACAATTGTGGAACCCGCTAATTTGAAAGATGGGGTCGATTTAGAAACGGCTCTTTCTACCAAAAAAAATAATGTAAATTATCGTTTTTATCGAGGTATTCCTAATTCGATATTAACAAGTTTTGGAGCGGGAACCAGAACTGGTGTTGCGGAGTTGACTAGTGATTATGCTGGGGCAAACTCGATGATTTCCACTTATTCGGGTGAAAATAATCACGAGTATTTCTTAAATTACATACGTAATATAATGTGGTTTACAGAAACTGAATTCAACGAGAAATACTTGGACTATCCTTTAATCATTGAAAAATATAATTTAGTAGTAAACTACATGCTTACAAATTGTGGGCTAGACCTTAGGCAGATTGCCGGCAAGTGAGACGTAGATTTAAAAAAGAGAACGAAGTTAGATGAAGATTATTTTTATGTTCTTGTTACAAATCTTATTGTTCTCGTCTAGTATACGAGGAATGGTATTTCCAGACACAGTCTGGGAATACCATTTTAATACTGCCGAGGAAATAAGGATAGCCTATCGAGAGGGAAGAAAGGCATGTAGAGACAATAACGCAGCATCTCTTTACAATGACTACTACATGGTATGGAATAGTGGAGAGTATATTTTACGGCACAAGGGGAAGGCTACGGATGCCGATCTTTTGTTAAAAATATTTCCGCGGCTTTCTTTGAATGCTTCCACCTTAACGTCTTTTATGTCTAAAAACGAATACTCCCGACTGGTTGACCATTATTATTTACTACAAGCCTTAAAAGCCGGAGAAACATTTGATGCAGCCCGGGATGCGGTGACTGTTGACATGCGTTTTCTAACTTTAGGTAGGCTTAATAGAAATGACTACTGGAAATTACGTGACGTATTCTCTTCTCGCAACACTTCGCTGCACATGACCTATTTAGCAAAGTTACCTTTTCTCTTTCAAAACCATGGTTGTACAGAGGGATTACTTGATTTGCGTGCTATTATCGAAAAGCATGTAGCCGATTCTCCCCTGAAGGAAGAGATAATGATGTTGTACAAACAATACATCCCATTGATGAGAGACAAGCCAGCTCCCGTCTTCACGTTGAAGGACGCCCAAGGTGCTGAACACTCTCTCGTTAATTTTAAAGGTAAACTGCTAGTGATAGACGTGTGGGCTACTTGGTGTTGCAGTTGTTTGAAGAAAATACCTCTATTTTTGCAACTTGCAGACAAATACCGCTATCGTAATGACGTTGCGTTTATTACCATTTCTATCGACCGTAGCAAGGTACGTCCTAAATGGTTGAAAGCATTGCAAGAACATGGTATGACCGGATTGTTGAATTTGATACCTGATATGGATCACGTTTCGCCTTTTGAAGAGGCTTATCACTGCTCAAGTGTTCCTCGTTATATTATCATCGATGGGAAAGGAAACATAGTTACAGCCTTTGCTCCCTCTCCCGGTGATGGTTTGGAAGTATTGGTGGAAAGTATTTTGAATCAATAATTTATTTTTGAAAACCATGTAAAAAATTTTTGAAAGCCGTGCCAATGGAGGATTAATTAAAATATTGTCATTAATAGTGTAACGAATAATTTTTATCCATGAAAAAACTAATTTATTTACTTGTTATCACCATTATTTTTGCCGCTTGTGCAAGTAAGAAAGATTATATTGTAACGGGCTCGATCGAAGGAGGAGTAGAAGGCGGTATCGTTTATTTGTCGTTTGTAGAAAAAGGGAGCTTCGTGAATATAGATTCCTCTGTGATCAAAAACGGGGTATTTACTTTCAAGGGACGACAGGATACTGTAGTTAATTGTTACGTCAGGAGCAAGGAGAAGGTTGGAAATACTAATAGAAAACTATACGGTGATTTCTTTCTAGAAAACGGCGAGATTAATATAATAATAACAACTAAGGGTAGCACTGTTTCCGGAACTCCCAATAATGATGCTTATCAAGCGATAAGAAATGAAATGTACGAATTACAAAAAAATCTTGCTAGTGTTCCCAAAGAAGAACAAATGAAGGAATTTGATAAGATTTTCACGGGAGTGATGAAAAATGCGGCGACCCGTTATATCTCGATGCCCGTGGGGATTCATTTTTTGAAACAAGCACAGCATTTTATGGAAACGGAAGAGCTGGCTGTACTTCTCAAGCGAATTCCGGAGGGCTTGGCTAATGATCCTGAAATCGTCCACATGAAAGATATTGTTAAAAGAAAGCAGGCGACCGCTATCGGGTGTAAATTCGTGGATTTCACCATGAGTACCCCCGAGGGAAAGACAGCGAAATTATCCGAATATGCCGGTAATGGCAAGGTGGTACTTGTTGATTTTTGGGCTAGTTGGTGTGCGCCTTGTTGCAGTGCGATACCCGGGTTAATTAAAATATACGAACAGTACAAAGATAAGGGATTTGAAATCGTGGCTGTATCGTTAGATCAAGACGCTAAAGCTTGGAAAGAAGCCATTAGAAAAATGAATATGTCTTGGCCTCAACTGACAGACTTGAAGGCTTGGAAAAGCGAGGGGGTTAAGTCATATGCTGTGGGCACAATCCCTTACACTATACTGATAGATGCTGGGGGAAAAATTATCGCTAGGAATCTACATGGAGATGAGTTGGAAAAGGCAATTGCCGAGTCGGTGAAATAATAGTATTTTTCTAAATAGTAGATACAATAACATTTTCAATACGATGATTCGTGTTATTTTTAATTCAATAATTTGTTTGCCTCTTTTCCTAAGTATGTTTAGAACATACCAGTTAATAAACTTTTCCAGACAGGTAAAAATAAAAGGGCAGGTAACCATCACGGCCCTGCCCAACAAATTAGAGTTTTTAAAATTGTTACACGGAGATTGTAACAATACCTTTAAACATGACGTTTATTTAAATAGGGAAAGAGCCTCCGGTCTCTTTCATCATGTCAATTGCCCACTGAAATAATAAAAAAAACGCCTGCTGCATACCGGAGGCTACACCTTTCTATGCAACAAACGTTATTTATATCTCATGTGGGCGCAACAAATATAACAATTAATTTCTTTATTCATGGGAAATTGATCTTTTTTTACTCTATATTGTAAAATCTTTTTTTTCATTGTCAGTTTTAGTGTTTGAAAAAATGGAGTATAGTATATTTTGTAAGGATAACTATTTAGCTTGAAGAGTATTTGTCGGGATGAGGAGATGTTTTGCTTGCTTCTTGTATGTATCGTGTCTTTGTTAACACTTGTTGTGAAAAATATTTCGTATATTTTGCCATACGAATGGGATTACAGTTAGTTGTTAACATTCTAGGTAAAAAATTGTTACGGATCAAGTATCTTGAGATTGAACAGAACCCCGCAGGTGAACACATGGCTTTGTGATATCTGGTATTTGCCCTAATGGACGGAACAACTTTGAAGATACTCCTCTGTCTCTTTCAAAGAGAACGGTTTCAGGTATATCCAATGTCTGATTCTGTTATGTAGCCACCTCGTTTTTTTATCAGTTTGTCTGGCATCTGCGAGGTGGTCGAGTCGATTGCGACCAATACGATATTATACAGGTTGCTTGCCTAACTGATCCAAAAATATTTTAGGGCACTTACAAAATCGAAACGGCGTGAAATTATCTTCGATATTATATCTATGAAGATGATTTTTGACAGTCTTTCCGAGGAGTTACAAGGAGATTGCATGAGAACTTGAGATCTCGTTGAACACGGTAAAAATACGGGTGAGTAAAATCCTATTGTTTGATTCGTGGCAAGACCGGTATTAGTTTTATTACATTTATGGACTCGTATGTAACCTCACAAAACGATGTAAGTGTTGACACGTACTTTTTTGAAGAGTTATCGAGTAACCAACATATCTACGATGACTATACGAGACCAACATTCACTTTCTACAGTTTTGAATCAGATTCAGATGGAATAGAAGGAGGTGAAGAAGAGATAACGTGGAGTAACCCGATGATCCTGACGGAGACCGTGTACCTTGACAATACTGATGCCCCCTGACGAAAATGGAACGACCGTTTCTGGCGATTCGACTTTCAATGTTTCACTGGAAACATCTTCGTGCCTGCTGAACAGCGAGAATGCTTCCGCGGGCACGGAAACAGCCAATGTCGTGTATGCGTTGTGCTTCAAGGGTACGGACCAGTACGCCGTTGGTCGTTACGAAATATACACTCTGCAGGCTAACGAGGAGAAAACCGGCTTTGGCTTGAACTGTTTGAGGATTCAAATCAAGGCATTGGATGCCGATGATGAAACACCAACGATAGATGATATCGTCGCTTCGGGATACTGGGCGAGAGATTATATCGAAGTCATCATTCCATGTGCTGGATACCAATACTCTAATGCTTGGGTAGGCATTTACGGAAACGACTGCCTACTCATGTCTTCGACATTGGTTTGGAATTACAGTAATTATCTGGTAACAAGTATTGTAATTCAGGATCTTCATGTCATAACAGACGCTACGTATGGAGAAACCTACGGCATGTCTGTCTGTCTCATCCAGTGTGACGAAAACGGCGACATACTCTAAACGTTATTCGCTTGTTCAATAAAACCGGCAGCATGGGCATACGTTATAGGGGGGGAAGTCCCAACGGGTCCCGGTAGTGGGAATCATTACCGTCATAACCTTTCCGTACTTGCCATGTCAAGCAGGAAATCATAGATGCTCATTGTCTGAATGCCGCTTTCATCGTTCCACGATTTGGTATGTTCACCCACAACCAGGAGTTTTCGGAATGAATCGCCCACTAGTCGCAGCGAACGCTTTGCCTGTTCCATCTTCTCCCCGTCCGGCATACGCCAGGCCGACTGGATGTAAATCCGCTCACTTCCTTTGTTGCAAACGAAATCTACCTCCAACGTTACTCGTTGTTGCTGCCCTTCGGCATTGTGGACGCAATGATGGATGTTGCCCACATCGATAGGCCAGCCACGTCCCCGTATCTCGTTGTAAATCACGTTCTCCATCAAGTGGGTAGGTTCGTTCTGCCGGAACGAAAGAATGGCATTTCTAAGATCGATGTCCTGATAATAGCACTTGTACGGCGACCCGATGTATTTACGTCCCTTGATGTCGTATCTCTCCGCCTTCTCTATTAGGAACGCATCCTGCATGTATCTCAAGTAGGCAGATACCGTCTTGTCCGCAATGTCCTGCACCTTGCTTACCGACTTGAACGTGTTGGCTATGTTGGACGCGTTGACGGGTGCTTCCACGCTGGATGCAAGCGTCTTGGAAAGTTCCTCGAACTCAGGTTTCAGCTCGATGTTGTTCCGCTCGTAAATATCCCGTAGATATACCGTGCGATACAGGCGATGCAAGAAGTCCGTTTTCTTGTCATCGCTGTCTTGCGCAAGTAATTGAGGCTGTTCCCCATACATCAGATATTCCGTCCAGCCGTCTTCTTTTCCACCCTCGTACACGGACATAAATTCCCTGAACGACAACGGCTAGACGTGGATTTCATCGTCTCTGCTCCGAAATTCGGTCACGACATCCGATGAAAGGAACCGGGAGTTGGAGCTGGGCACGTGTACATCCGCACCTTCCGTTACGGACAGCGTGGAAAGCACTTCCACGAAATCCTCCACTTCCTGCACCTCATCAATGATGATATAATAGGTGGAGGAATCCCGCATCTTGCTTTCTACCCGATCCAGCAGGTAATCGGGATTCCTGAATGCCTTGTTCTTCCGGCTCTCCATATCGATGATGAGGACATGATCTGATTCAAGCAAATGTTGAAAAAAACAGTCTCTTCAGAAGGAATGACTTTCCCGAACGGCATAACCCGGTAATGATTTTGATAAGTCCATTGCCTTTTGACCGGTGAAGAGCTTTTCAATATAGGTATTACTATCTATTATCATGCTTTACGAATCAACGTCACTTGTGACAGTTTCCCGGGGCAACGTTAGCGGTTCCCGTTGAAAGAGCAACTATCTCGAAATAAAAAAATTACATTATTGAATATTTTACCGGGTCATCGGTTAAGGCGGTGCCTGACTTCGTCAAATCCTTGTTGGTTTTCTTGGTGATATCTTCGCGTATTCCCGTGTCGTGGTAATGTTCGTATGTCCCGATGCTCTTGTTCTGTTTGTTCTGATTGAAGGTGTGTCTTTCGGCGGGATTATGCCGTATCGAAACCGAATGGTTTGGGAATTTATCCGTGAATTTTGCATGCGGTGAATTACCCCGTTACGAGATGAAAGAAAATAAGGTAACCATATACACCGCCGATGATGGTATAACAAAGATTGATGTAAAGCTTGAAGAGGAAACTCTGTGGCTTACACTGGATCGGGCGTACGAGTTGTACCAAACGGACAAATCGAATGTAAGCGGGCGTATCGGTTCGAATGGAAAGAACGCTTGGCGTAGGACGTGAAGTGGAACACTACAATCCAGGGAGTGGTTATCGCGTCCGCTCCCGATTCCTCGTTAATATAGTTGGAAGTCCAATCTTTATTTTAGCAGAAATCTTCTCTTGTGTCATTCAGGCGATCGAAGAGAGGAAGAATCTCGAACAAGCCCGCCTCGTGTAATCGAGATTCTTCTCTGACACTCTGAATGACAGAATGTTTTAGATTTTTCGCTTTCTTCTGAAGTGGCGAAGGGCCTTTCATCCGGTGTGACGAAGAAAGCAACGTGTTCCAAACCGTCTTACCGTATGCTTATCTTTTCGACGGGCTGCCTCTTCGTTTCATCCAAGGGCTTTGCGTGGTATTTCACCCCGTCGAAATCGATCTCTTTCAGGTCGATGCACCGGATGTTGCTGTTGTACATGGTCCGGTAATAAATCATCCGGTTGCGGGTGTCCGATGCGACGGTGAACTGGGTGGCACTGGGCATATCGGCGGGAGCCTTTCCCCAGGCGAGTTCGGTTCCCGTCGGGATGTCGAAGTTGTTCAGGATATGAAAGGCCTGAAAGACGCTTTCCCGTGCGTCCGGTTGTTCCGGTGCGGTAAGCTGGAAGAAGGCGGCACGGACGAAACGGGATGGAGGGGTGAAGTCTCCGGGTAATCCCTGCATGCCGCTTCCATGCCCGAAATTCTTCATCTCCAACGGGCCGAACGGGTGTTCGGGAGCGTTGCCCGGTTGGAGGTTGATGTAATTGTTCAGGTTGGTCCAATGCCATTCGATACCCGGCGAGTTGGTCAATACTCCCAGCGGGTTATCGTAAAAGTGCATCTGCCCGTTCACGATTTCCAATACCGTTTGTCTGCCCGAGGGCTCGGTGAACCGCCAATGCACGGTGGACGAACGGGGGTCGATATGGATGACGCGGACTTTCTCCAGTGCCCCTTTCACCTCGTCCAGGGTGCCGCATTCCGCCAGGACGTAGGATACCACCTGGAAGTCGGCCAGGCACTTGTCTTTCAGGGAAGCGTCGTAAGGCTGGTATTTGCCATAGCCGGGAAAGTAGAAGAGTCCGGCGGAAAGACCTTTCTCGTTGATTCCTTCCACCATGAATTCCTTCTGTTCTACCGCCACTCCCACGTACCCGTGCTTGCTCCTGAACTTGATCCCGTCCATCCCCGTGGGGGTGAGTGACTGGAGTTCCTGGTTCCGGGGAACCACTACATACATGCTGTTCATGACGCTTTCCGCCCATTCGATGGTACGTGCCGCGACGATGGCACCGTCCTTGCTTTTGAGGGTGATGCCCGTGCAGGCACCGGCTGGCACTTGCGACACGATGCCGATGCTTGCCAGCAGAAATGTGGATAGTTTTGTGTTCATAATTATTGTTTTTGATGATTATCGAAAGAGATAACGTCCAAATGGAGAATTATGTTTGTTAAACACGCGGGAAAATACGCGATATGCCATAATCTGATCCTGTCTAACGCCCGTTTTACCAGCACGATCACGGCCCTACCGTCATTTCTTCCTTTTTCCGCCGGCTCTGCTCTCTCTTTTCGTCGGCGAAAGTTCAGATTTAATACCGCTTCTGTTTATACCGTGTTTAGTGGTATAAACGGGCCGTTCTCACACGCTCGATAGTCCGCTCGTTTCAGCCCGATAGTAACAGTCTTCGGGCAGGTTGGCTTTTAGCCTGTTTGTGGCCTGCGAGGGCTGTGGGTCAAATCTTCTATATCCACAGGATTTGGGAGATATGGCTCTGTTCTCGTGAATCCTGCCCGACACAAGCTATGAGGATGTCATGAACACCACGATTCTGTAAATCGGTCAATACATTTAATCAGAAGTTAGTGTCCTCATTTTTTAGATATATACATGCCAAGTAAATCCTTGCGTCCCTCCTTGTCTATAACCAAGACGTTGTATATGGTATGGGTCACAGTGCAACCCCTGTCATCCATCACCTTATAATAGCATCAAGCCAGACTATCGGATAAATATAATCCAAGCTCAGGGAACGCCATGCCTTTATTGCCGGGAGTACACGGTCGGTGATAGTGCTGATCGTCTCGGTAGATACACGGTTGCCGAGGTTCTCTTTTATTTAGTCACTAATCTCACGTGTATTGTTTCTCAATGCGTAAAGCCCGATGATGCAGTCTCCGACACCTTCGGCAAGAACAGTCTCGCATTTCTTAATAAACAGGGGATCGAACGTGACATTGCGGTCACGGGGAGTGGACACGGTCACGTCACCCATGGATGTCTTGACTTACTTCTGCATCTTTCCATTACAACGGTTACCACTCATACGCTTGTTATCTGTAAGATGGGCATCCAGCTCGCTTTCAAGAGCTGCATTTAAAATACTCTCCAACAACGGGGCAAAGACTCCATCCTTTCCTAATAAGGATTTACCGTCTTTTAGCTGTTCGATTGCCTTGTTCTTGATACATTCAAAATCAAATTCTTCGCTCATAAATAAACTGTGTTAGCAAAGTTAATACTTTATTTGTTTCCTTCGCTAACATAGTTCAATTTACGGCCGCCTGCTTTGCCAGCCACGCTTGATGTGCGATGATAACATCCTGACGCTCCTTTTCAAGTAGTGCTTCCGTTTCGGGAGTGTAACCGAGGAACTCGATGCACCCGCCATTGTAGCCTGTGAGTTTGCAGCGGATACCTGCCTTCTCCAACTTGTCGATACGCTTCTGTGCAGTCTTGACACTCGAATAGGGTAATGGCCAGAAGTATTTGTCGCCACTATGCCCGTATGAATCCTCTCCGAGCACCATCTTGCCTTGCACTCGTTGGCTGTTGTAGAAACTGAAGTATGTACCGCCCAACGCCAGGCGTATCGCCTTGTGTGCAGTACCTTCAGGATGCTTGAACACTTCGGGCTTCTTGCCCTTGCAATCTAATTTGGGCAGTTCTACCTTGTATGGCTTCTTGTATGTACCGACTCCCAAATGGAGGTAGAAGTTCGTACAGAAGTAATCTGTCATAGGATCGCTGTCATCGAAGTTGTACGACATCACAAAGTCGCATGCATTCTTCAGCACCTCTTTGGCTCTGTCGGTGAGCGTTTGGTCTGCATCAATGTTGTAGTGGTTTACATCGTGATGGAACACTACACCCTTATCCTTCTTGAATGCCTCGAAGTCTGCTTTGATAAGGTATATGTGGATTGAGTTGTAGTTGTGCCTTGATACGGAGAACTTATACTTGGGATATGTCTCCTTCATCCAGTTACGCACCAGCTCCACGATTTCTGGAGCGTGCTGCCCTTGATAGTTACGACCTTTCCAACGATACTCGTTATATACGAAGTTGGCATACTCCTTCGCTGTTGCTCCGGCATAGTCATTCTCATATCCCGAAGCGTTTGCAGATACGGTTGTATCGTTCTTCCATATCTCATGGAGCCGTTCAAACTCCACATTTATCTGCTGCATCATCTCTGTGCTTCCACCTTTGTCGGGGTGATTCTCCAATGCCAAGTGGCGGTACTCCTTCTTGAGTTCCGCCAGTGAGTTTATATTCTTAAAGTAAGTCATAAGCGTAGATGTTAGAATGTTAATACCATTGTAAAATACTCTATACACTCGGATTCGATACCGAGGTCGCTACACGACTCCTCAATGTCGCTCTCTTGCAGGTCATTTACCTCTTGCAGTTCCTTCGGATTTCATCATTCAGACACTCCTTTGCAGTTGCTTCAGCACGGTTACATGAACCGTATATTCTTTCGATGATTTCATTCTTAGTCATTGTTGTAGATGTCAAGGTTAGTATGTTCAATATATACTCTCTGCGTGTCGTAGTCCAAGGCGTTCCACCAATCGTTGCAAGCATCTACGAAGGATTGTGAACCATCTTCTGAGGAGTAGTCGGCCTCGTGCAAGCCTGTGATGCTTTCCATTGTAATGAAGTCGAGGTTTCGCCACCAATTCTCCATTCTCTGCTTGTACTCGCTCAATGTGCAAAAGTTTTGGTTCTCATTACACTCTGCACACCATTTGCAATCAGTGTCGTCATCATCAACATCACTGAGATATTCCACATTGTTGGCATCCACCCAAGCCTGTATCTCTATCTGTCTGGAGCCACAGCTGTCACATACAAGGATGTCGTCATCATGTGGCTCCTCTCGTATTGCCTTACCATCATATAGTACCACCGCACGATTTACCAGCATCTCACGGTTGTTGTCCGATAGTTCTGCATAGAATCGTTCCGCTGCACCGAATATCGCTTTGTCGGCAAGGGCGTTCCACTTCCCCCAGGGCTTAAAAGAAGAGTCGTTTTTATTCGTATTTAGTTGTAAACCTGTGATTTGTATTCGCATTAATTAACCTTAATGAGATCTCAATTGGGATTGAGTTGTATGGAAAATGTAATAAAAATGTAATCGAAACTTTCGTGAGGTGTGGTTGGGTATTCATGTTGTAAATGAACATTAACTTACTACGAGAGTAAGTGCGAGAAATATTCACAAAAATATCTAATAAATAATAAATAAGCATAACTTCATTTTATGCGCTATTGTTTGCTAAATATTGATAAATCAATTGTTTATGTGATTTTTGTAAGGGATTTTCATTGTAATGCTTATCCAAAACCTTAATTTTACTCGATCGCCAAAATTTCATGTGATAATTTTTAGCGTATAAGAAAATAGTAAAGAATTAAATTTAGAATATGATTGGAAAATCCACTCAAAGTAGTCCCCTTAATTCACAGTAATTTGACCCCTGTTAA
>OGQU01000471.1_pt1 | contig 47748 bp, 45 predicted proteins | sample 1553341 | NCBI WGS metagenome assembly OGQU01 (sample SAMEA2579920, study PRJEB22360) | human gut metagenome | biome: human gut; feature: human-associated habitat; material: faeces | place: Denmark | collected 2008/2010 | reverse complement strand
TGGAAGACATTTACGAGCAACTACGGGAAAAGGGATTCAAGTGCGTTCCCGTGGCTGGGCAAGGTAAATTCGTCTGGCTACTGAAAACAAGATAAATACCTACCCCGTTCCACCCGAACGGGGTTCTTTCTTCAAAACCTGTCCTTTTTTTCCCGTTTTCGATAAAGTACTATTGCCCGTAAAATGAAGGAATCATGGCAAGAAGTAACACGACAAACAAACGGGTAAACCTGTATATCAATGGTAAAGAAGCTGCCACCAGTATAAAAGAAGTCAAGGCCGAAATGCAAAAACTCGTGAACGAGCAAGCCCGACTAAAACTCGGCAGTGACGAATACATCGCCCATGCCAAAAAGATCAAAATGTTGAAGGGTATCATTCAAGAACACAACGACTCGCTAAAAACAACACACACACGTTGGCTATCCCTTTCCGGAATAACCAACGGTTTTAACACGTATTTCGGAATGGTCACCTCCTTTCTCGCCGGCCTTACCGGTATCGTGTTAGGTTTCAGAAAATGTGGAGATGAAGCCGGAAAATTCGAGGAGAACCTCAGTAACTTATCCGCTTTGACCGGGCTTGCCGGGGAAAACCTTGAATGGCTAAGTAACAAGGCCAAGGAAATGTCAATAACCACGACCAAGGAAGGAATAAATATCAAACAATCCGCTACAGACATTCTCGATGCCTTCACGAAAATGGGTTCTCAACGCCCGGAACTCCTGAAAAATAAAGAAGCCCTCGCCGCTGTCACCGAAGACGCCATCATCCTTTCAGAAGCCGCCAAAATGCAACTGGAACCCGCCGCTGCATCTCTAGCGAACGTGATGAACCAGTTTAACGCGAAATCCTCTGACAGTAGAAGAATCATCAACGAACTAGCGGCCGGATCTCAAGCCGGGGCCGGGGATATTCAATACCTTTCCGACGCGATTGAAAAGTGCGGTACCACGGCCTATTTAATGGGAATACAAACGAACCAGGCTGTTGGACTAATAGAAGCGGTCGCTCCAAAATTTAAAGAAGCCAGCATGGCCGGTAACAGCCTTGACAAAGTTTTACTAAAATTAAAAGAGAAACAAATCGGTTTTAAAACCGGAACCTTTGATATAAACCAAGCCCTAGAGGAACTTGAAACAAGAATAGCCAAGGGAGAATCCTCCGCGACAATATTCGGGGTTGAACACGCGAAAATGGCAGAGGTCTTGATTCAAGCAAAAGAAGATATTAACCGGTACACGAACGCCGTGACCGGATCAGAGAAAGCTATCGAGATGGCCGCGAAAAACACGAACAACAGGATGGCAGAACGAGCCCAAGCGATGAACCGACTCAAACTTCAAATGATCGAGGTCGGGGAAAAGATTTCCCCGGCAATCACGATAGGAACCAACACGTTCACTTATTTCTTAAAAGCCTTGACCAAGGCTCCCGGGTTATTCAAAGAAAACAAAGAAATTATCGTTCCTCTCGCCTCGGCAATCCTCGCCTTATCCGGGAAAACCCTCCTTGCCTCCACCGCAATTATTAAAAACAGGGCAGCTCTCTTGCTTGACACGGTGGCCAAACAAAAAAACGCCCTTGTCACCGCTTTTCTAACCGAAAAAACAAACCAGTATAATATCACGCAAGGACGTCTACACCCGGCCTTGTTAAAAGCAAGAACCGCGTTCGTCATGCTTAACCGTGCCATGGTGGCCAACCCCATCGGGGCCATCACGATCGCGTTCACCGCCCTCCGGAGTGCCCTTACCTATTACGACCGTAACAACGAGGAAAGTATCCGACTCGAACGAGAGAAAACGGAAGTCATGAACACCCTCAAAACAAGCAACGAAAAACTCTCCGAACAGTACAAAAGTTACAACACTCAAATATCAAGATTGAACACCCTTTCACGACAAGAGAAACTCGATTTACGTGAAAAAATCGCCCTTGCAATCCAGTCTGCCAAAGCCGAACTTGAACTTTACAAAACCAAACAATTAAATATAAAAAAAGAGAATACTACCGTCGGGACATGGGATATCACTTGGAAAACACTGACAACATTCAAGAACCCCTTCGCTCCCCAAAAAGGTATAGAAAGAACATTTGACAAGTTAAAAGAAACAGCCCGAAAGAAAGGAGAAGAAGCGGCCGCCGAACTTGATCCCGGAATCAACAAGATCCAAGAATCCATCAACTCCATGGAGCAAGATTTAAAACAACTTGATAACATTTTCAACGCCGAGAGTAGCGCGGACAAGATCGGTTCATCCACGATCACCCAGCTAGAAGAAAAAATAAACCTGTATAAAATAGCTCTCGACAACGCCACTCGTGAAAGTGAAGAATTTTATCGAGTCCAGACGAAACTCGTCAACACTCAAAAAGCACTTAACGAGGCGATTAAAAACAGGGATTATACCACGGAATCTGAAGATAAAGCGACCGAAAAAGAAAACGCGAAAAAACTCCAAGCCGCGGAAGCATTAGCTAAAAAGAAAAAAGAAATCGAGGAACAACTCGCCAAAAAGATTCAAGAAATAAACAACCAGGTACAAATCTCTTCCTTGAAAGAAGACGAGAAAGAGATCATGGCAGCTCACAACAAATTTCAAGAGCTATTATCCATATGTCAGAAATATAACCTGGACGCCACGGAACTTTACGAGGCTCATCACCAAGAAATTTCCTTCATTCTCGACAAACAACTCGAAAAAGGTGTCACGGCAACGATCGAGGCAGAGGAAAGAATACAGGCCGCTTTAAGCTCCTCCTCCGAGAAACAAAAGAATGAAATACAGAAAAGATACTCGGATCTCCTAGCCCTTGCCCAGCAACATGGCATTGACACGGATACCATACGCCAACAAATCCAGGAAAAGATGGATCGAGAACTTAAAAATATTCAAGATCCAGGCGGGATGCAACTATTTAACATCACCGAGGAAGAATGGGAAGAATTCGAGGAAAAAATGAACATGGCACTAGATCTCGCCGGACAACTCAATAATATCTGGGGACAATTCAACGAGTTTCAGAATAACCGAGATAAAAAGGAACTCCAAGACTACGAGAAAAACACCAACAAGAAAAAGGAACTCCTTAACAAGCAACTTGACTCCGGCCGAATCAGCCAAGAAAAATACAACGCTCAAGTTGCCCAACTTGATGCGGATCTTGACAAGAAAAAGACCGAGATTGCCCGAAAACAAGCTAAAAGAGAGAAAGCACAAGCCATCGCTGGGGTAATCACGAACACGGCCACGGCCATCATGCGAATCTGGGCCGATGTTCCCAAGTTCGATTTCGGGATTTCCACCGGGATATTAACGGCCATTGCCGCTGCTACCGGGGCCGCCCAGCTCTCCACGATCATCGCCAACCCTCTACCCGAGTACGCCCAGGGAGGAATGACAGACGGGGCTAGAGTGTACATCGCCGGGGAAGCCGGCAGGGAATGGATCGCCCCTAACAACATGCTTAACGACCCGAGCACGGGGCCGATCATTCAGCAACTCGAACTCGTTCGCTCCGGAATCCTCTCCCCGGAACAATTGCGTCCCATTTTACCGGACTTCTCCACGATGACCTCGATACCGATGTACGCGACAGGAGGCCTCACCGGACCCGTACAAAACACGACGAATTTTTACCAAACGTCAACGGAAGATACACGCCTCCTAGAAACGGTACAAGGTCTCCGGGACGAGATCAGGATAATGAACACGTACTTGTCAGATCCAAGAAACAGGCAAGCGTATATCAGTAACGACGTGTTGATTCAAAACGAGAAGGAAATGAACCTACTGAATTACCTTAAACAATTATAATTTTATCATGAATCAATAGTAATACCTATTATTATTGATTTTCCATCATTCTGGAAAAAACAGACACCATTCTATCTAATAAATACTTTGGCCACCCGCTCAAAAAAGAGCTTCAGAAGCCAAATTTTTGCTACTTTTTATCTCGGCATTTGAGAGTTAAAAAGTAGCCCCGCCACGGCGAAGCCCTTTCTTTCTATATTGAAGGAAGAGCTTCGCCGCAGTTTCCCGTGTTTTTATATCTGTCCGTTATCCGAAAACGAGTAATAACATTCCTTATCCCTCGTGATAATCAAATGATCCACGAACGCCATCCGCATAATATCAGCGCATTTCTTTATATTTCGTGTTAGTTTTATATCCTCGTTACTCGGGTGCAATTTCCCGCTGGGATGGTTATGAGCAATGACAAAAGCGGTAGCGTTCATTCCTAGTAAAAACTGAAAAATCATCCTTTCATCAACAACCGTGGAAGTTATTCCACCCTCGAAAAGTTTCGAGTAACCTAACACGTCACAATTATTATTCAATGCCAACACGTAAACACTCTCACGATATTCTATTTCATTTTGATCCCACACACTTGTAAACACTTCCGCCATTTGGCCGGGAGAATTGATATGTTTATACTTTATATCCTTGTCACGAACGTAGGATATTTTAAACTCCCCAACCCGATCCCCTCGTGTAATGGAGGATTCCATCATGTTACCCGATTTTATCCTGTACACTTGTTTATCGGAGAACAAATGTATCACGGGGAAATATTTCAACTCTTTCCCTCCCTTCGTCACCCGTTCCCGAGGTTTTCCCCACGCTATAAAAGCCTTTTCACCTTTACGCACCCCGTACCCGTCAACCTTCCACTCGGCAAAGGTCTTGAACTCGTTAGCATCACCCGTTTCGTATATGTAGTTCAGCAAGACATAATTAATAGTACCGTCAATTTCCTCTAATGATTTTAACGATCTCGCCACTTTCGAGGCCTCCACTAAAGCCTCTCTTTTCATGGCTAACTTTCCACTATAACACATATCACTAAATTTAAAACTTGAATAATAAAGACTTACAAAATATCATCAATACTATGATCGGGATTCGTTTCTAACACGATTTCTTTGCCCGCTCCCACTCCTGCAATCTCGACCTTGCGTACTTGCTTATCGGAAAACAAGTAACACACGGGAAAGAAACTATACTCGTCATCTTCTCCCTCCCCCCGTTTCGTGTCTGTTTCTTCCTTATTTTCGTTTCCCGTTCTCGGTTGCCCCCAAATAACAAACGCTTTAGAACCTTTTAAAATGGTATATCCTAGCTCTTTCCACTGGGCGAAAGTATTGAACTCTGTTGCCCCGTTCGTGTTGTAGATCAATTTCAATAGAATTTCATTAATTGTCATATCAAGCCTTTCTTTCTGTCGCATCTGCTTGGCCACGTTAGAAAGTTCTATTAATTTCGTTCTAGTTTCCTTAAATTGTTTACCTTTGCTCATGATTGAATTTTTTTGGTTAGACGCTTTAAAAATTTGATTTCTGTACGGGGAACGGTGGCTGCCGTTCCCCATTTTTATCAACAAGCAATTTCAGTTTTCAACTTATCCATTTTGGCATTAATCCTGTTCAAAACACAATTAATCACATCACCAATAACAACGGGGTTATTCATTGAAAACACTGTATCATTTCGATATTGCGATAGTTTCCCAAGACTTAACTTGTAACTTTCACATTCAAATTCATCATCCTCGATACATTCTTCTATCTCTTCCTGGATCGTTTTTAAACGTTCCGATTCGCTTATAAGCCTATCCAACTGCATGATTAATTCTTGTTTCCGTTGGTAATACTGGATTCTTTCTTCCAAGTTCACGGGTTCCTGCAATTTCTTGTTGGCCTCCTCAAGTTGTTTTTTCAAACTTTCGATTTCTTCATCCTTATTCACCTCTTTTGGCTCTTCTTTCAAGGGAGGAACAATTTCAGTTTTCTCGGGGATTAATTCCATCGGAAGTAAATTTTTCGTTTCCTCTTTTGGTTTCTCTACTTTTTTGTTCGTTGTCATAATCTTTAAATTTTAGTTAGACATTGTGTTTGATTTCTGTATTACAAATATACGCAGAAAATCAAGAACATACAAGTATTTTTCTTATCCAATACACTACATATCAGCCACTTAAATACAAACATCTCGAATGAGATCAATTAAAATAGTTCTACCTCGCGAAAAAAAAATTTACTTTTTTCAGTCATGAAATAGCGAGATCCTCGCGGAAATCGCCTGTAATAAAGCCACAACTTTAGAATCATTATAAATTAGCACTTAAATACGGTTTATTTCTAATTAATTACATCAATGTCAAGTTGTTGACACCATTCAAAACGGGAAATTCCCGTTTTGACAGCAAGTTAACCCCAGAGCCCCGCCCTATCCAGCAACGCAACTTTCCGCCTCGCAGCGCAGGAAATATGAGGGAGGGAGAGGCTCTTAACACGTCGTCACATACCGCAAATAGTCCTATATGCCAAATACATGTGATACCTTTATAATTTAAATGCAGTCCTTGATTGCAAAAAAATTCATGCAATCAAGGTAGGCCAGCAGGTCGGTAGGTCGTGAAAATAATGTAATCAAATTAGCAATTAAAAATTCTTTCCATATTTTTTTACCCACACACTTTCCAAAATTGGAAAGTATTTATTATCTTTGTCATGTTAATGATACAGCAATGAACCCGAAATTTAAAGTAGTCTACACTGAAGAAGCTTACGAATTTATCTATTCTTTACCAGAAAAGGTACAAGACAAGATAGCTTATAACATCACGAAGAGCACCTTTTTCATGGATAAAGAGCTATTCAAGAAACTAGACAACTCTGATATTTGGGAATTTAGAACGCTTTACAGTGGAACCGCTTACAGGCTTTTAGCGTTTTGGGACACGGACAAAGATACACTCGTGATTGCCACTCACGGGTTTATCAAAAAGACACAAAAGACCCCCTTGAAAGAAATCGCTAAAGCGGAAATGATAAGAAAAGAATATTTTAACTCGAAATAAATTGCCGCCATGAAATTACGCACCCATGAAGATATGTTAGATAGCGTGATCGGAGTTAAAGGAACTCCCAGACGTGATAAACTAGAAAATGATATAGAGGCCTACCTTATCGGAAAAGCAATCAAAGAGACTCGCCAAAAACAACAACTCACCCAAAAACAATTAGGCGAATTAGTAGGTGTACAAGAAGCTCAAATTTCCAAGATAGAAAGTGGGAAAAGTATCACTTACTCCACTATTGTAAAAGTATTCAAGGCATTGGGAGCCAAAACTGCAAGCCTTGATTTAGGTTCTTTAGGTAGAGTTGCTCTTTGGTGATTTATAAATGTAACACGATATTAGAGTACCGTACAGTTTTAAAAAAGAGCTTTTTAATTGAACACCTGTACATGCTTGAAAAAACCCGTGGCGATCTGGCCACGGGTTCTTTTTACAAATTATCGAGATCCGGAAACTTATCCTTGATTTCCCTGGAAATCGTCCCCACCTTGTTTTTCGTGTATATCTCCGTGACTTGAACCGAACTATGACCGTTCTGATCCCGCAGCGCGTACATACTTATATTATTATCTAACGCCAACGAGTTCCCGGTATGCTTCCACGAGTACAACTTGTACTCGCTCGGCATGTTCAACATTTCCCTGAACGAGTTAAAACGATTCTTCAGGTTATTTTTCCCCAAACACTCGGGCCCCGGCTTGTACCCCTTGCCGAACACATAATAATCCCGGTTATACTTGTGCAAGTTATAGACCTCCCGGATCTTGAGTAGGAAATGATCGGGAATTGTCGCGAATCTCTCCCGGTTGGTTTTTGAACGGAACCGATCCACGTTGATCAATCCACGGGCGAAATCGATATCCCGGATCTTCAACAAACGCAGTTCTTTGCCCGGACGAAGAAAACAATACGTCTCGAACTCTATCGCCATCCATAACTGCGGATCCCGCTTGCTGATCGTGTCCCGGAACTTTTGTATATCAAATGAAGCCACAGGCCTCGGGGCTTCATCTTTATCGTATCCTTTTGGAACATGGTAAACCGGATTTGATATCATCTTTCCCTCGCTCACCACGTGATCAAACACGTTACTGATGATTTGCTTGTAACAACGAATTGTTTTATCTGCCAGTTTCTTTTTCCCGATCAGGAACTCGGAAAAGAAACGCAAAACAACCTTGTTATTCACGGTAGAAACATCCACCTCCCCGTAATTCGCCTCTATCCACGTGGAGAATACACGCAATTTAGACCTGTAAGTTGCCAACGACCCCTCGCTGGCCCGCTCGCGAGTTTCAAGATACTTGTTTGAATAAAGGCGGAAAGTCGTGTTTGACGCCCGCATCTTACCGTATATCTCCTCGATATTCTTGTAACGCAATTGATCGGCGTAAATAACTTGAGTATCATCAATAAAAGGATTCCAACCGCTTTTCAACTTCCCCGAAAGTTCATTGATTATCTCCACGCTTTTAGCATACCTAGCTTTCGAAACTTTAATCTTATTTAGTCCTTTGTAATATTTGAAGCGTTTCATCTTCCCGGTTCGTGGATCTTTAACGGAATAATACACGAACCACCTTTTTTTTATATCACCCCCACAATCATTAAGTTGTGGAAGAGTGATCAATTTTACGCGTTCCATGACATTTACCTTTTTTAACGCCCCCCGACGTAAAAAATCCAGTCATTTTTCGCTCATGTCTACTTTTTGTCTCCTTTTCGTAGACCATGTCTCCTTTTTACAACAAACGCCCTGTTAGACAGAGCGTTTGTTTTTTTGGTCGAGATGACTGGACTTGAACCAGCGGCCTCCACGTCCCGAACGTGGCGCGCTACCAACTGCGCTACATCTCGTTTCCGTTTTGCGAGGGCAAAGATAATAAAAGTATCAATTATAATCACTATATTTGTAAAAAATTTTATTGTATAAAATATTTTTCTTCAGAATGGACTCAATTAGACAAAATAAGGTTGGTCGCTTAATCCAACGAGACCTAAGTGAAATGTTTCAGAAAGAGTGTAAAGAATTCACCGCAGGTGCCATGTTATCCGTTACAGCAGTACGAGTTAGCCCGGATATGTCATATGCTAGGGTTTACCTTAGTATCTTCCCTTCGAACCTGACGGAAAAGGTTCTGGAGAGCTTGGCAGAAAAAAACAAAAGTATCCGTTTTATCCTCGGAAAAAAGATCGGCAAACAGACACGAATCATTCCGGAGCTTAAATTTTTCGTGGATGACAGTCTCGATTACATAGATAAAATCGATTCCCTGTTGAAACAATAGCCTGTATCCACGATGAATCTGTCGATATTCATTGCACGGAGATACCTGTTTTCCAAAAAGAAACAGAATGCCATAAACATCATTTCCATCATTAGTATGGTCGGTGTTGCTATTGGTACAACGGCTCTTATTGTCGTACTCTCCGTGTTCAACGGAATCGACACACTCCTCACAGAAGCAACCGACAGCTTTACCCCAGATCTCACGATTTCCCCGGCAAAAGGGAAATTCATCACGACCGACACTATTTTAATTGATAAGCTGGCCCGTATGCCGGAAATCTCTTCCTGTGATCCCGTCGTGGAAGAAAATTCTCTTGTGAAATTCGGAGATAAATTAGTCCCGGTGGTCGTGAAAGGGGTTGACTCGACTTATGCCGAACACGTGAATATACTCCCTTCTATTGTTAGTGGCATCTACTCGCTCGAAAAGGACGGCAAACCGGCCGTCGTCATGGGCTACGGTATTGCGGCTGCTTTAAAAATCAGATTAGGAACGCTCTCTCCCGTTACATTCTACTACCCGGATCGAAAAGCGTCTTCCGCATCAAGCTCGGCACTAAACAGCCAGCAAATATACCCACTCGGAATATTCTCCGCACAACAAGACATTGACGGTAAATACGTGATCACTGGAATAGAAACAGCAAGGGAGTTATTCGGGGTTCCGGGACAAATCTCCAAAATAGAGATAAAAGTAAAAGACCCCAATCAGATAGAATCATTAAAAGAAAAACTATCCGTCCAAATACAACCGACATACAAAATCGAGAACAAATATGACTTGAACCGTTCCTTCTATGCCATGATGAAATCGGAAAAACTGGCCGTCTTTCTGATCTTGTTATTTATCCTATTAATCGCCTCCTTCAACATCATCGGTTCCGTATCGATGCTAATTATTGACAAAAAAGAAGACATCGGGATTTATCAAGCCCTAGGGATGACCAAAGAAAAAATAATCTCGATTTTCAAGCTTGAAGGTAACCTAATTACCGGATTCGGAGCATTGATCGGTCTGGCATTAGGGACCATACTCTGCCTACTACAAGAATATTACGGGTTCATCACCCTCGGCAACGGGAGCTACATTGTCAGTGCGTACCCGGTGAAAGTCATCGCATCGGATATTCTGATTATCATGATCACGGTGATTGCTATCGGTTACCTGGCCTCGCATTTCCCGGTAAAATACCTCGTGAACAAAATCGTCAAATCATAAATAAGGATCACGCTATGTATAAACTTTTAACGTTCTCACTTTTATCCCTAACACTCACCCTACTCCCCTTGACCTCGAAAAGTCAGGAGAAAGAGCCTGTTGTTTTAATCGAAACAAATATGGGAAACTTAAAAGCGAAACTATACAACGATACCCCCTTGCACCGAGATAACTTTATCCGGTTGGCAAAATCCGGCCACTATAACGGGACATTATTCTATCGTGTTGTCAAAAATTTCGTGGTACAGGGAGGCTCTTCCGACAGTCGAAATGCTATTGCCGGACAAGCTATCGGCTACGGTAAAGGGGTCACGATTGACGCAGAGATCAAACCACACCATTATCACAAAAAAGGAGCCTTAGCCGCTCCCCGCCAACCGGACCGGGTAAATGTCTTCAAAGAATCGGATATCGCCCAATTCTATTTCGTGGTCGGTAAAAAATACACGCCGGAAGAACTGGACAAAATCGAAAAATCAATAAACAACCCGATTAAAAAAGCCATTCAGAAGAAGTATTATACCCCAGAGAAAAAAGCCATTCTTGACACTTTGAGGGCGCAAAAGAAAGTACCTGAATTCCGGGCCATCGCGGAAAAGATCAAATCGGACATCAATTTCGAATGGGAAAACAACACGGACAAGCTCTACATGGATGATGAAAAAAGAAAGGCATACACCACGATAGGCGGGGTTCACCATTTGGATAAAGAGTATACAGTTTTCGGAGAACTGATCGAAGGTTTCGATGTTCTGGATAAAATTGCCGCTCTTCCCACGGACAGGCAGGACCGCCCGTTCAAAGACGTCAGAATAATCAGTGTAAAAATAATAGAATAACATGATACCACGCAAATACTCCTTATTATGGAGGAATATCATCTGGGCTGGAGTAATCTTTTTCTTATGCGCTATTCCATCCGACTCGATTCCTGATCCGAAATTAAATATCCCCCACCTTGACAAGGTGGTACATTTCGGAATGTTCTTTATCATGTCAATATTCCTGTGCAGCGAACTCCGCTATCAGACTCGATTGTCTCTACAAAAAATTTATCTGATCGCCATCGGGTTCAGTTTCATCTATGGAGGACTTATCGAAGTTCTGCAATTCAAATATTTCAACCGGGGCGGAGACTGGTGGGATCTGTTTGCCGACGTTCTCGGGGGAGTGGTGGGTTGCCTGCTATACCCCACGGCGAAAAAACAGAAAGACAAACTTGTTGATTATCTATACAAGAAACTAAAAAGCCGAAAAGAAGTATAACCACCCCGGGGAAAATCTCGTTCACTAAAATGGAATATAAAGATTCATAAATATGAAAACAATTACATTTAGAAACGGGGACCCCATGCCCCTCTTCGGGTTAGGAACCTATCAATCCAAAGCAAACGAACTACACGACGCCATCATTAGCGCGCTGAAAGACGGGTACAGGCTGATTGACTGTGCCGCCTATTATAAAAATGAAGAAATCATCGGGGCTGCTCTACAAGAAACATTCACGTCCGGACTCGTGAAACGAGAAGAACTTTTCATCACGTCCAAATTATGGAATAATAACCATGCCCCGGAACACGTGGAAGAGGCTCTTCGAAAGACGTTGCTCGATCTCCGGCTAGACTACCTGGACCTATACTTGATTCATTGGCCGATAGCGCTGAAACACGACATCGAATACCCGCAACAAGCATCCGACTTACTTTCCCTCGAAGAATGTCCCCTTACGGAGACTTGGAAAGCGATGGAACAAATGCAGGCAAAAGGGCTATGCAAACATATCGGGGTTTCGAATTTCAGCATCCCGAAATTGAAAGAACTGATCGCCGTGGCAAAAAATAAACCCGAAATGAACCAGGTAGAGATGCATCCTTACTTGCAACAAAATGAATTATTTCAATTCTGTCAGTCTGAAGGAATTTACTTGACGGCTTATTCCCCTCTCGGACGTAATTTACCTATCAAAAACAAACCCGGCCTGACCAATGAACCGATTATTATCAATTTAGCAAAAAAATATAATTGCACACCGGCACAAATTATCATTGCTTGGGGAGTACAACGAGGAATCGTGATTATCCCAAAATCAGTTCACCCGGAGCGAATCAAAGAAAACATTAAATCACTGGACATCAATATTTCACCAGAGGATATGACCAAAATTGCCACCCTTGACTCACACACCCGGATGACTGATGGTTCGGCTTGGATTTTCCCCAACGGACCGTATACGATGAAAAATATTTGGGATGAAAAATGAAGTTCTCGAAAGAATTGAAATGTATAAGACTTTTTTATTAACTTTGTCCACCAAAGATTTCAAATTTTGAGAAGATGTTAGACAAGATTAAACAACTCAGTGCTGAAATAGCCGGTTTCCAGGCGAAAAGCCTAGAAGAAGTAGAACAGTTCAGAATCAAGCATTTAAGCAAGAAAGGAACGATCGCTGCTCTCTTTGATGATTTTAAAACCGTTCCCGCAGATCAGAAAAAAGCCATGGGACAGGAATTAAATGAATTGAAGAACACGGCTCTGGCAAAAATCAACGAGTTGAAAGAGTTACTTTCTAACGCAGAAGAAGATTTAAGCGGTATTGACTTGACGATGCCGGGAGATCCTTTAAAACTAGGAACCCGTCACCCGTTAGCCATCGTGAAAAACGAGATTCTAGCCATCTTCAATAAACTTGGATTCACTATTTCCGAGGGACCGGAAATCGAAGACGACTGGCATAACTTCTCCGCGTTGAACTTCCCGGAAGAACACCCGGCACGTGATATGCAGGATACATTCTTTATCAGTAAGAACCCGGACATCGTGCTACACACGCATACCTCATCCGTGCAAGTGCGAGACATGGAGGCTCATCGTCCCCCGATTCGGCTAGTTACTCCCGGAAGGGTGTTCCGTAACGAGGCTATCTCGGCCCGGGCACATTGCATCTTCCACCAAATCGAAGCTCTTTATATCGACGAGAACGTTTCCTTCGCCGACTTAAAGCAAACCTTAACCTATTTCGCAAAAGAACTATTCGGACCGGACACGCAAATTCGTCTTCGTCCGTCATATTTCCCCTTCACGGAACCATCGGCAGAAATGGACGTATCATGTACACTATGTCACGGAAAAGGCTGCAATGTTTGTAAAGGGACCGGATGGTTGGAAATCCTCGGATGTGGAATGGTTGACCCCAATGTTTTGGAATTAAATGGTATAGACAAGGAAAAATATACCGGGTTCGCACTCGGTATGGGTATCGAGCGTATCACCATGCTAAAATACGGCATTAAGGATATACGCCTCTTTTTCGAAAACGACATCCGTTTCCTTGAACAGTTTTCGGCCGCAGGCAAATAATATATAAACACAACACAAGAGAGATGAGGAGGTCGGTCACACGACTCCTCATTTTTTATTCTCAAACACCGGTTGCTATGAAGAATTTAGTCCTTCTATTCTTGATTACCTTTTCATTCGGGGCTTTCGCTTGCTCTCCCGTTGATTCCGTGTACCGGAAAGATCAAACTTTACTAAAACATTTCTTTGAATACGCCAATAAAAAGGAAATAGCCAAACTCCCGATTAACGAGAAAGTTGTCGCCATCGGACGCTATTTTCTCGAAACGCCTTACGTGGGAGGAACGTTAGACATCAATCCCCAGGAGGAGCTGGTTGTCAACCTACGGGAATTTGATTGCGTGACTTTCGTCGATAATGTCATCGCCTTGGCGCGCCTAGATAAATACGAGGAACAAAGTATTCCTCAATTCCAAAAAAATTTACAAGAAATTCGGTACCGGAACGGAAAGATAGTTGACTACACGTCACGACTGCACTACTCTTCCGACTGGTTATACGAGATGACCTGCCTGAACTTTCTGGAAGACATCACGAAAGAAAAAGGAGGTATCCCCTTCCCCAACAAGGTATCCTTCATCTCCCAAAACTGGAAAAAGTACCCGGCCCTAATACAGGATTCCACCCTTGTTACAAAAATAATTGATATTGAAAAGACGATTAACGGCAGGGCATATTACTATATCCCGAAAGAAAAAGTACTCCCTTTCGCGGGCCAAATCAAAACCGGGGATATTATACTGATCACCACGAAGAAAAAAGGACTTGACACGGCTCACGTGGGTATTGCCATTGAAAACGAAGGACAAATATACCTGCTCCACGCCTCGGTTTCCGACAAAAAAGTGTCCATCACGACAGAAACACTCCCTGATTACTTACAACGAATCACATCACATTCCGGCATAATGATCGGCCGCCTCATCAATTTTAAATCTAATTAACATCCATAAAACTGTGTAATACGTATATTTGGTAGAATTATTGTTATAAACTTTTACAAGAACACAAAATGTGATCGTGGAAATTGAATAGAAACCTAAAACAACGGAATATGAGAAGAATATTTATCGGAACACTTGTTGTGTTAACCATTGCTTTAATTAACGGATGTGCTAACCGGAAAATCACACGGGTAGACCCGAGTGAAACCATCGACCTCAGCGGACGTTGGAATGATAGTGACTCACGGCTTGTTTCCGAAGAAATGATCGGTGACCTGCTTACTTCAGCCTGGATTCCAAGATACTTGAAAGCAAACGACAAACGCCCCGTGGTGGTGGTCGGTCTCGTGGAGAACAAAAGTCACGAACATATCAACTCGGAAACCTTCATTAAGGATGTAGAAAAAGCGATTATCCGGGACGGTAACATTCGTTTGGTTGTTGCCGGAGAGAAACGGAATGAACTTCGAAAAGAAAGAGCCGAGCAACAAGATTACGCGTCACCGGAAACCACCAAGAAGTGGGGAAAAGAACTGGGTGCCGATTTCATCTTGCAAGGGACAATCAACAGCATCGTCGACTCGTACAAGAAACAAAAAGTCGTAACTTACCAGATCGACCTGCAACTCACGAACATCGAGACCAACGAGGTTGTCTGGATGGGTGACAAGAAGATCAAGAAACAAATCAGCGACCGGGTTCTGTAATATAGAGACATTCAAAGCGGATGAAAATATCATTACCTTCTCCAACATCCCTTAATAAAAGGAAAGAATGCTCATGCATCACATCTCCTCTTCTCCAAAAAGGAGGCTTGGAGAAGGTAAATCATTTATTTTCAATTCGTAATTTTCAATTTTTAATTGTTCTTCTCGTTTTTCTTTTCTCCGGATGCGCTACTTGGTACCAGCGAACGGCAGAGTTCCAAGCAGCCGTCAACTCGGGAAATTTCGAGAAAGCAAACAAACTTCTAGATAAAGATAAAAAACAAGCCACGGGTAAAAACCGCATCCTCTATTATCTCAACAAAGGATACGTGGAATTCATGCTCGGCAATCCCACCAACAGCAATCAATACTTCGAGACCGCCGAAAACTTGATTGACGAGTATCACAGTAATGTCGGAGCTGAAGCTGCGGCATTAGTTACCAACCCGGAAGCACGTCCCTACCGACCGGAAGACTTTGAAGTCATTATGATTAACTTCTACAAGGCCTTGAACTACATCGATCTGAACGACATGGAAGGAGCTTTGGTCGAGGTTCGCAAAATCAATATCAAACTCAACCAGCTAAACGACAAGTATCCCGATAACAAGAACCGATACCAACGAGATGCTTTCGCCCATTTATTAATGGGCCTGATCTATGACGCCACGGGAGATTACAATAATGCGTTTATCGCCTATCGAAATGCCTACGAGGTCTACCAGTCCGACTATATTAAAAACTTCGGCGTAAAGGCCCCGGAACAACTAAAACAGGACTTGATGCGTACCGCCTATATTTGCGGTTTCTCCGCAGAATTGAAACAATACGAGAAAGAGTTTAACACGACATACACCCATACCCCGACGCCTGCGGATGGACAACTCGTGTTTTTCTGGCTGAACGGCATGGGACCGGTAAAGGCAGAATGGAGCATAAATTTTGTCAAGCAAAAAAGAGGAGACGGAGCGATTGTATTTCACAACGAATCCCTCGGACTTACCTTCCCTTTCTTCTTCGGCTCGGGATACAGTGATAATGAAAAACAAAGCATTGCCGATCTGCAAACCCTGCGTGTCGCATTCCCCAAATACATGGAACGTCCCCCGCTTTACGCCACGGGAACTCTCGTGACTGGCAATCACTCATACCCGTTGGAACTTGCCGAGAATATCAATGAAATTGCATTCAAAACCCTACGGGACCGAATGGTACGGGAATTTTCAAATTCCCTCCTCCGAGTTGCCGCCAAAAAGGGACTGGAATATTCTGCCCGCAAGCAAAACGAATGGCTAGGCTTTGCCGTCGGTATCGCTAACAGCCTCACTGAAAAAGCCGACACCCGCAACTGGCAAACACTACCTTATTCCATCTCCTATACCCGCCTGCCCTTATCCGCCGGAACGAATAATCTCACTCTCCGCTTGAACGCACGAAACGGTTCCCAACACTCGGAACAATTTTCCATAGAAGGCGGTGGACGTAAAACCCGCTTTCACGTATTCCAAACAATGGATTCCAGACAATAATAAAATTCCCCTCACCTTACAACCGTAAAATGAGGGGAGTCTAAATTATTGACTACAAAATTTATTTCTTCATGATCTCTCCGAAATACTTGTAGAATAACGGAATTGTCGTGATTCCATTAAAGAATTGCTCTAACGGATAATTCTCGTTCGGGGAATGGATAGCATCAGAACCCAAACCGAAGCCCATCAGTACAGACTTGATTCCCAACACTTCCTCGAAAGTGGCAATAATTGGAATACTACCACCGGAACGAACCGGAACGGGTTGTTTTCCATACACCTCCTCGTATGCTTTCTCGGCAGCCTTATAAGCCGGAAGATCAATCGGGCACACGTAAGAAGGTCCGCCATGCAAGTAATCCACTTTCACCTTCACGTAATCCGGAGCGATAGACTCGAAATATTCTTTGAACAATTTCGCAATCTTCTCGTGTTTCTGATTCGGCACCAAACGGCAACTAATCTTGGCGTATGCCTTGGAAGGCAATACGGTCTTAGCACCTTCTCCCGTGTAACCACCCCAAATACCACACACGTCAAACGTCGGACGAATACCCGTACGCTCATTGGTCGTGAATCCTTCTTCGCCCTTCACCTCCTTAATGTCCAAAGATTTTTTGTAATTCTCCAAATCAAAAGGAGCCTTCGCCATCTTGGCACGTTCTTCAGCACTTACTTCCAACACGTCATCATAGAATCCGGGTATGGTGATATGCCCCTTCTCATCCTGCATATCGGCAATCATCTTACACAACACGTTAATCGGGTTCGCCACCGCACCCCCGAAAATACCGGAATGCAAATCAGCATTCGGACCGGTAACTTCAACCTGCCAGTAAGCCAAACCTCTCAATCCCGTCGTAATTGAAGGAATATCACGGCCAATCATACTGGTATCGGAAACCAGAATCACATCAGCTTTCAACATATCCTTATGATCCCGGCAGAACTTGGGGAGACTCGGGGAACCGATTTCCTCTTCTCCTTCGATCATGAACTTCACGTTACAGTTCAATTTCCCGGATTTCATTAAATATTCAAATGCTTTCGCGTGCATGAAAGCCTGTCCTTTATCATCGTCAGCCCCGCGAGCCCAGATTTTACCGTCTTTAATAACCGGCTCGAAAGGTTTCGTGTTCCACAATTCGATCGGGTCAACCGGCATCACGTCCATATGCCCGTACACCAACACCGTAGGAAGAGCCGGATCTATGATCTTCTCCCCGTAAGCAACCGGATTACCCTCTGTTTCATACACTTCTGCCCGGTCCGCTCCGGCAGCTAACATGATTTTCGTCCATTGCTCGGCACAACGATACATATCTGGCTTATGCTCAGACAATGAAGAAATTGAAGGAATACGAATCAACTCGAATAACTCGTTCAAGAAGCGTTCCTTGTTCTCTTCCACGTACTTTTTGATTTCTTCCATCTATTTGAAAATATATTGATTAATAAAATAAACATACTGCACATAGTTACAAATAACCATTCCAACAACATCTTTGTTGGAACAAATATAACATTTTCAGACGAAGGGATCAAACAACTGTTCCGCTAAATTCCTTTGGTGGTACAAAATAATTTCATACTTTTGCCAAGTGTTTCAACTAATGAATTAGATATGTCAAATCTTCCCGAAATTAAAGTTTTCGCCGGAGAGAATAGTCAATATATTGCAGAAAGTATTGCTAGTTCTCTAGGGCTGGAACTCGGTAAAAAAACGTTTACGAGATTTAGTGACGGAGAATTCGTCACCTCATTCGACGAAACGGTGAGAGGCGAGCATGTATTTATCGTGCAATCAACCTTCCCGCCCAGTGATAACCTCATGGAATTACTCTTGATGATCGATGCCGCCAAAAGAGCATCCGCCTACAAGGTAATCGCCGTAATCCCCTATTTCGGGTTTGCGCGTCAAGACCGGAAAGATAAACCGCGTGTCGCCATCGGGGCAAAACTAGTGGCTAATATGCTACAAGCTGCCGGGGTTGACCGGATTATCACCATGGATTTACACGCCGACCAAATTCAAGGATTTTTCGATGTTCCCGTGGATCACCTATACGGTTCTACCGTGTTGATTCCTTACATCAAATCTTTAGGATTACGTGATTTTGCCATTGCCTCCCCAGACATCGGTGGAGCCAAAAGAGCAAATTCCTGGGCAAAATACTTTGATTCAGGGTTGATCATCTGCCACAAAACCCGTATCCGGGCAAATGAGGTTGCCGACATGAAAGTGATCGGGGATGTAGAGGGCAAAAATATCATCGTTGTTGACGACATGATCGATACGGCCGGAACAATTTGCAAAGCAGCCGATATGCTTATCGACAATGGTGCTGCCAGCGTACGTGCCGTAGCCACCCATGCAGTACTTTCCGGTAAGGCATACGAAAATATCGAGAAATCAAAACTGACGGAAGTAATCTTCACCGATTCCATTCCCCAGAAACAACCTTGCTCAAAAATTAAAGTATTACCGATCGCTCCCATGTTTGCCGACACGATCCGCAACATCTACGAGCATAAATCGATCAGTGATCACTTCCTCATGTAATTCATTTTTCATGATATAAAAAATGGCACTCTGAAAAGGGTGCCATTTGTCATTTCATTCACTTTCAACTATTAATCGTCAATCGTTTACTCTTCGAAACTTTCCTCTTATCTTTCGACAACATAAAAGCATACACCTCCAAATTCTCTTTCACCCAGCCACTATCCAAACTAATCGTCGTCACCCCATTTTCCTGACGATTCCGGCAAGGCTCCACGATCATTTGGTTTCCCGTTTTCTCGTAAATCACCACGTACAACACGTCTGTCGGGTTCGCCACCACCGACCAACGACTTTGTGCCTCCTGGGTAATTGTTACGATATTTTGCTCCTCGTTCAACGCCACGGCCAGCGTCCCATCCTGCAGGCTCCCCTCAGCACACACGATTTTCTCATAATCAATCGTGGGATTATACTCCTCGTCAACCGTAACGGCCTGCATATTCGCTTTCACGAAGGCGTTATAAAACGTACTTCCCGCCTTTCTTCCCGGGAAACCGAGTTCTGCCGCCGGAGCAAAATACAGCGAAACCTTTTGTAACGCTTTCATCTTCGCTCGTTGCGCCAACTGCCCGGGAGTTTTGGGATTACGCATCGTGCTTCTCTTTCCCCGGGCAATACTATACCCGTTTGCACCCGAGTACATCGTGATGTTTGCCACTGATTTTCTCACTTCCCCCAATACAAATGATTTAAATAAAGCCATAATCTTAAGATTTAAAATGAAACATACAAATCACAATACTAAATGCAAATTCTCCGAAAAATCACACCTGTTTATCGAACCGAAAAAACAATACAAGTGAATCCTCTTCCCCCGCTCTTCCGAGAGTTCAATCTCCGCACTCTCATCCCGACGAACACTCCCGATCGCCTCGGGAGTTACAATCCGAAACCTCATGTCTTCCATCATCACCACGCACCACAACTCGTCCCCTAAACGTTCTTCTCGTACCACGTTTTCATTCTTCCACGTCAGGCGAACCTTATCGCCCTCCCGGCATCCCTGCAACTCTCTCGGTAAAAACAAGTTTCCTGCACTGAAATGCACGAGATCATACAGCAACCCCTCCCCGTTAAACGCCCGCATGTTAGCTTGCAGGAAAAGAGTATATCCCGAGCGACGTTCCACCACGCCCAACATCTGCCAAATCCGGGCCAGCCATGTTTGCCGGATCACCCCGTAAAAAGTCGCCGTCTTCCTCATCCTCTCCCGGTAATACAATTGTAACTCCGAACGACAATCCTTCACCTTTCCCGGGGCAGCTCTCGCGTAAAGATGATCCCCCACCTGATAGTAAATAACACGTCCCACCCGCCCCGACAAACGATTAAACAAATTTGAATAACAACAAGCCATACTTACCTCCTTTTTTCATTACTAAAACTTCAACCTTTTTCTCAACTCATCAAAAGGAAACACCGGACCCGGATCCGTCTTTCGAGGGGTGATGTCCGAGTGTCTCACCAAGTATTTGATCCCGTAACACACTTTCAACAAACGACAGATCTCCTCCGTGACCGCAAACTGCCCCTCGGTAAAAGAATGCCAGTATCTCGCCCTTCCCCCTTCTTCTGCCGTGTACACCTGATCAGGAGAATATTCCCGCCCGAAACACGAATAATATCGATCTCCCACACGTTGTAACTCCCCGGCATTATCCAGCTCGATCCCGATCGAACAATCATTCAAGTTCACCCGCCCGGCATGAAAACTCTTCCCGGCGTGCCAAGCCTTCACGTCAAAAGGTAACAACTGGAAAATCTCCGCATCCCTTCCAACCACCACGTGAGCGGAAACACTCGTGTCCGGCCTACACAAATAAAGAGCCGATGAAATCGCCCCGGCTCCAACCGTACTATGTAAAACAATCGTATCCACACAAGATAATTTCACCTTACACTTTGAACACTGCAAATACTTCACGTTCTCCCCGAACAACAAATTCTCAATAATTTCCATGACATCACGTTTTATTTCCATTTCCTTGACAACAAACTCTCTGTTACCTTCTCCCCGCTTCTTCCTATCACGTATCCCCCGAGCCCGATCTCCAACAAATCCCACAAACGGGAACTATCGGACAATAACGTCGATTCCATGAACATCCCCGACAGAATCACCACCGCAAACGTCAACATCACGATGGGCCGCCAAGACCTCTGCAACCAGTTTCCCCGGGCTTCTTCCCCCACCGCCGCCGACTGTTCCCGCACCAACTCACTCTTGTAACGATACACCAAAGACTGAATCTCCTCCTGAATCTTCTGCTTCTCCTTCGAAGAAACCGACAACCGGTTCACGATGTCTCCGATCTCCCTAATCACGTTCTGTAATACACCCATAATCTTCTGTTTTTTAATTTGATATACCAAAAGTACACCCCAGAACGCCCGTTACCAACCATAGTATCCGAACACACTCATTTATCATCCGAATGACAGGAAAATACATCTGAACAGATTTATAAATAAGAAAAGCGTCTTCTATAATTTGGCAATGTTATCCGTGTACACACTTCGTTTGTCGTGTAAATCTATAGAATCAGCCCTAGAAGTTATAACCTCCTTAATAATGCAATTTTTTCGTCCACGACATAAATATTTGCATGGATATAATCATTTTCGTTTATAAACGAAAATATTGCGCGCCTTTATTTATTCTTACCCATAATATCCCGCTTCCTTGTTTTTAAACTCCTTCAACAATTCTATGTACTCTAAAGCATCGTCTAACAAGGCCATCCCACAAGAATAGTTAACAACGAATTCCCCTACATATCCTTACCCTCTTGCCCCTTTTTCTTTCTCACGATATCCCAAAAATCAAAACACTCGAATATCTCCGTCCGGTAAGATGGGCTAACCGGAAACACATTCTTGCCGATACAAAGCGCTTTCCCGATAAAACCATCCACCTCGTAAAGATTCACAATATAACTTCGATGAACCCGCTTAAACCGATCCTCCGGCAAAAAAGGCTCCAACATCAAAAGTGGATGAGCGATCAACAGCCGGGGTTTATCCCGACGATAAATATAACAATAACACCCCGAAGCTTCCACATACAATATCTCCGAGTAAAAACATCTTTCCCTACGTTCTCCCTGACGCACAAAAAAACAGTCTCGCACGAGACGTTTTGTCTGATCATTTGCTTTTTCCATAACAATTATTTTTACATCCCGCAAGATGACCTTAACAACAAAAACACCTCATAACAAAACTATCCGAAAACGAAAAGGGTATAACAAAAGCGCAAACCACTTTCGTTATACCCTTTTTAAGAATAATACTATCTCTACCGTCTTTTCAAGATCAGATTATTTAATAACCGGATCCCAATAGGTATCCGGATACGTAGGATCAAAAATTTCATTTGCCCACATCACTGTCACCAAATTCTCTGTTTCCGAAAGATTAATGATATTATGAGTGTAACCCGGAAGCATGTGTACTACCTGAATATTATCCCCCGAAACCTCAAACTCGATAACTTCATCGGTTCCCTCCTTACGTTCTTGAATCAGTCCATGCCCAGCAACAACAATAAAAAACTCCCACTTGGAATGGTGCCAATGTTGCCCCTTCGTGATTCCAGGTTTGGAAATATTTACACTAACTTGACCACACTTGGCAGTATGTAAAAGCTCCGTGAAAGACCCGCGGGCATCAATATTCATTTTAAGCGGAAAAGCGACTTTAGATTTCGGCAAATAGCTTAAAAATGTCGAGTATAATTTTTTTGTAAAAGAACCGGCAGGAATCTCCGGCATCATCAATGTCGAAGGCTGGTCGGCAAATTCATGCAACAAATCTACAATCTCCCCGAGAGTCACCTTGTGAGTGATAGGACAATAACAATAAGTTCCCGTAACAGAAGGCACCACATCCAAACCGTTAAACTCACAACGATGCACCTTCCCTTTCAAGGCAGAAATCATCTCTGTCACAAGATCATCAATATAAAGTAATTCCAGTTCTACCGTGGGATCATTCACCTGAATGGGCAAATCATTAGCGATATTATAACAGAACGTCGCTACAGCCGAATTGTAATTCGGACGGCACCACTTTCCAAACAAATTTGGGAAACGATAGACCAGCACTTCAGCCCCCGTATCCGTTGCATAATCAAGGAACAAATCTTCCCCGGCCTTTTTTGAACGCCCGTACTCGGAATTACCAAAACGTCCGGTCAATGAAGCCTGTTGGGAAGATGAAAGCATCACCGGACACACGTTCCCATGCTTTTTGAGAGCATCAAGTAACGTGGAGGCAAAACCGAAATTCCCTTTCATAAACTCCTCTTGATTTTGCGGGCGATTGACTCCCGCCAAATTAAAGACAAAGTCACACGCCTCACACCACTCGTCCAACTCCTCTGAAGTCGAATCTACGTCATATTCAAAAACTTCGTCAACAACAAGATCTCCCCAACAACGAGATTTCCCGTCCTTGATATTTCTCAATTCGGCACAAAGGTTCTTACCCACGAATCCTTTTGCACCCGTAACAAGTATTTTCATGCTAAAACTTTCTCCAAACCATCTTGTTAACAATACCGGTATAGGACTGTATAATCTTCACTACTTTCGTCGAAACATTCTCGTCCACGTAATTCGGGACAGGAATACCATGATCACCGTTCCTGTTCATATCAACAGCACATTCTACTGCCTGTAACAAAGAATCAGAATCAATCCCAGCGATAAAGAAACAAGCCTTATCAATAGCCTCCGGTCGTTCCGTAGAAGTTCGAATACAAACTGCCGGAAACGGATGCCCCACGGAAATAAAGAAAGAACTTTCCTCAGGCAATGTTCCACTATCAGAAACGACGGCATAAGCATTCATTTGCAAACAGTTATAATCGTGAAATCCCAAGGGTTCGTGCCGAATCACACGATGATCAAGTTGAAAACCGGAAACCTCCAAACGTTTACGACTCCTTGGATGACAACTATAAAGAATCGGCATATCGTATTTCTCTGCCATCATGTTTATAGCCGTGAAAAGAGAAAGAAAATTTTTCTCCGTGTCAATATTCTCTTCACGGTGAGCCGAGAGAAGGATATACCTCCCTTTCTCCAACCCGAGACGCTCATGAATATCTGAAGTCTCTATTTCAGCCAAATTCTGATGCAACACCTCCGCCATCGGAGACCCCGTCACGTAAGTACGCTCCTTGGGCAACCCACATTCCGCAAGATACCTGCGGGCATGTTCACTATAAGCCATGTTAACATCGGAAATAATATCAACAATCCGGCGATTTGTCTCTTCCGGCAAACATTCATCCTTGCAGCGATTACCCGCTTCCATGTGAAAAATCGGGATATGCAAACGTTTCGCGCTAATCACACTAAGACAAGAATTCGTATCCCCAAGTACAAGAACCGCATCCGGTCGGGTTGCCACCATCAACTTGTAACTTTTATCAATAATATTACCCATTGTCTCTCCCAAATCCGCCCCCACAGCATCCATATACACGTCAGGATCGGCCAATTTCAAATCTTTGAAAAAAATCCCGTTAAGATTATAATCATAATTCTGCCCGGTATGAGCCAGCAAACAATCAAAATACAGCCTACATTTATTAATCACGGCGGCCAGACGAATAATTTCCGGTCTTGTTCCCACGATGATAAGCAACTTCAACTTACCATTATTCTTAAATTCTGCCATACTATTTCTTTTTTGCCAACTCCTCTTGAATATACTCCAACGAAGTAATTTTTGCCTTAGTTTCTTCCAAACTCAATCGATAAGCATTATCGGAATTAAATTCCTCGATGGTAACATTCTTCACGTCTCCCTCGGTAAAGAATTTATCGTAATTCAAATCCCGGTTATCCGCCGGAACTCGATAAAAATTCCCCATGTCCACCGCCTTGGCACACTCTTCCCTAGTGAGAAGCGTCTCGTACATCTTCTCCCCGTGGCGAATACCAATCACCTTAATATCCTCTTTCTTCCCTCCGAAAAGCTCACAAACAGCTTCCGCCTGCACTTGAACCGTACAAGCCGGAGCTTTCTGCACGAGAATATCTCCATTAACTCCATGCTCAAAAGCAAAAAGGACAAGATCAACCGCTTCATCCAAACTCATGATAAAACGGGTCATCGATGGCTCCGTGAGAGTAACCGGAAGTCCTGCTCGAATTTGTTCGATCCAAAGAGGGATAACGGAACCGCGGGAACACATCACGTTACCGTAACGCGTACAACAAATTTTCGTTTTATTCGGATTGCATTGCCGACTCTTGGCAACAGCCACCTTTTCCTCGATAGCCTTAGTGATCCCCATCGCATTTATCGGGTATGCGGCCTTATCCGTGGAAAGGCAGATAACACTCTTCACCCCACTCTCGATTGCTGCAGTCAACACGTTATCCGTCCCGACCACGTTCGTTCGAACAGCCTCCATCGGAAAAAACTCACATGAAGGAACCTGTTTCAAGGCTGCCGCATGGAAAATATAATCTGTACCTGGCATGGCAGCCCGTACACTCTCCAACGAGCGAACATCTCCAATATAAAACTTGATTTTATGCGCCACCTCAGGAAATTTCGCCTGGTATTCGTGTCTCATATCATCCTGTTTCTTTTCATCCCGGGAGAAAATACGAATCTCTCCAATATCAGTACGAAGGAATCTTTTCAACACGGCATTACCAAAACTACCGGTACCACCGGTAATCAATAAAACTTTGTCTTTAAAAATGGACATGATAATATTTTATTTTTTATATTTTATCTAAGAAACTTTCTCACACCATAAATGCCCCCCTCTTTTCCACCAAGCCAAAACGATTCTATTAAACAATACTCCCCTTGATTTGCTCAACAATGTACTTCACATCACCATCAGAAACATAAGGACCACTTGGAAGACAAAGTCCCCTCTTGAATAAACTTTCACTTACACCATTCGTATAAGATATCGCTGTTTTATAAACTGGTTGTTTGTGCATCGGTTTCCATAAAGGACGACTCTCAACATTTACAAGATCAAGCATTCTACGCATAGCTTCAACATTCAGATTTGGCTCACAATCTGTATGTAAAGTTGAAGCAATATGTGTTACACCAGCTGCTCCCCCAACAACCCCTTGAATCATATTCTTATAAGCATCTTTTTCTCCTTTCACTTGTAACTTTGGATCAAGAATAATAGTACAAAGCCAAAAATTACTATCATAACGAGAAGATGGGTTTTCATGCAAAGCAATGCCATCCACATCTTTAAACAATTCCCGATAAAGAGATTGAATATGTTTATGATGAGCAATATGATCTGCCGCCACAAACATCTGCCCGCGACCAATTCCAGCACAAATATTACTCATACGATAATTATAGCCTATTTTTTCATGCTGATAATAAGGGTATGACTCACGAGCCTGTGTCGCATAAAACATAATTTCACGTTTATCCTCATCATTCGTACAAGTTAAAGCACCTCCTCCACTGGTCGTTATCATTTTATTACCATTAAACGATAAAACTCCATACTTCCCATAGGTACCAAGCATACGGCCATCAAACTTAGAGCCAAATCCCTCTGCGGCATCTTCAATTACAGGAATATCATAACGATTCGCTATTTCCATGATCCGTTCACAATCATATGGCATACCATAAAGAGCTACAGGAATTATAGCTTTAGGTTTACGTCCTGTTTGAACTATACGATCTTTAATAGCAGTTTCCAATAAAACAGGATCCATATTCCACGTATCCAATTCAGAATCTACAAAAATGGGAGAAGCTCCAAGATAAGTAATTGGGTGACTAGAAGCACAAAACGTAAACGACTGCACAATCACCTCGTCACCTTGTCCTACCTTACAAGCCAACAATGCTAGATGTAAAGCTGCAGTACCTGCCGAAAGAGCTACCACCCGCCTATCTCCTCCTATGAATCTCTCAAGATCTGCCTCAAAACCATTAACATTAGGGCCAAGAGGTACAACCCAGTTAGTATCAAACGCTTCTTTTATAAATTTCTGCTCTTCACCACTCATGTGGGCCAAACAGAGATAAATACGTTTTTCCATTTTTTCTATATTTGAAAAGGATAATTGAAGACTTCTTCACTCTCTAAAATAATAGGCTCGACATCTACATCACGCAAAAAAACATATGGTTTTTCATAATGATAACAAGGAATTCTCTCAACCCTATCACAATTTCCATCTTCCATAATCTTAATTGTATCTTCAATAAGATTGAAACCTACATGAGCCATAACCCCGGTATATGCCATATGTCGAATATTCACTTCCGTAACTTTCATATTACCATCCTTGTCTTCCTTCAAATCAAAAGAAAGAATTCCATGTGCAGATACTCCAAGTTTTTTCTCTAAATACTTAACACAATCATCACAAAACTTATTAATACGATCTTCATTAAGGAAACGTCCGAAATGAGTATTACCTGTAACATGGGAAGGAGCCGTATTAGCCATCACGTATTCTACACATTCTAGAGCGGCACCCTTTATATATTCTCCGTTATAATAAAGCATCTCGTTAGCAAGATGACGGCCCGTAAGGAATTCACTTACCGTAAACTCTGGAATTTTAGAGTTGATAAACAGCCAACTTTTATAACTGCTGATATCATCAAGACGAAGAGACCCCAATCCCCCAGTCCCATTAGTTGCACGAATCCAACAGGGAAAACCAATAACCTTTTCTACATCTTCATAGCGCGGATTATCCTGTGTAACCTTGATAGTTTTAGGAATAAATTCCGTTCCTTCAAGAAGTTCCGCCATGATAGCCTTATCTTTCAATGAAACCGAGAGCAATTTACATCCCATAAACACGGGACATGGAAATCTACCATTCTTCTCATAATAGTCTCCCCACTCGACAATTTCACTTTCTGGCTGTACAAAAGCATAATCAATATTCTTTTCTTTGACAAGTTTCTCTATCCAAGGGAAGTATTCCAGGGTATTACAACGAGGACAAACAAAACATTCGTCCAAAAGTCCTTCCATGAAAAAACCGACAGCTTTTTTTTCTATATCACAACCAATGATTTTATAATCAGGATGGTTTTCACGAATAATACCAGCGAGAGAACGAGGCGTTAACCCACCGATACCTGTAATAAGGATAGTTTTCATATTTTTTAACTTTTAAAATGATTCATAATAATACAGTAGCCATTTTCCACAGAATAATTTTCTTTTAAAAACGTCCACCCCTTACGTCCCATCACTTCCCTATCAGCATGAATAAAATTATCTACAATAATGGCAAATCCTTCAATATCATTACTATTACAACAAAATCCGAAACCATTATTTTGAGCAATTATACCTATATCTGTATTTGAATCTGTTGCAAGTAAAACAGGAATTCCTGAAGCTAAATAATTCAACAATCTCGAAGGATAATTCGGAATTGTAAAACGATGATCGAGGAATATCATGCCAACATCACTTTGGTCTGCAATATCTTGATATTCTTCTTTAGGCATATAAGCTAACAATCTCGTATTAGATAAATTTTGTGTTTTAATAAAAGTTTTTAATTTATTGTATTCAGAACCTTGTCCAATTATAAGGAAAAACACTTTTTTATTTTCCTTCTCTTTTTCCAAACAACGCATCAAAAAATCAATACCTTGAGGTCTTCCAAGATTTCCTCCATATAAAAAGAGAATTGCTCCTTCAGGAATGCCGTATCGATGTTTTATCTTTGAATTAATTTTTTTAAATTCTGGTATTTTCGACGGGATTGCTAAACAATTGGGACAAACTTCAATTTTATCTGGCGATATTTCTCTATTATGACTTAAAACATAATTAACATTTGCAGGAGACATACAACCAATGAAATCTGATATACTGTATAACTTCTTTTCTTTATTCCGAAAATACCTATATATCATCCCCCTTACTCCTTTCGTTCCCATCATACCCAAATCCACAGCATTTTGAGGGAAAATATCTTTTAATAAAAGATAAGTTTTAGCCTTAGTTTTCTTTTTAACAAACTTAATTGTATTAACCAAAGTTATAGGAGGAGTCGGATATAAAATAAGATCAAATTTAATATCACCATAATATTTCTCTATAGCTTTTTTAAACTTTAGATCAATTGTTAATGTTGATATTCCTTTTTCAAAGGTTCCTATATTACCCGTAATATTTCCTGTAGATATTCGCAAAACCGTAATTCCACGAGAATCAGAAATACCTATCTTTTCTGAATCCCGTTTTTCTTTTGCGCAAGCAACATATATATGATTTCCATTTTTTTGAAAAACACGTAACAAATCCTCATAAAAACTTTTATGGAAAGGCGTACTAAATGACAACGCTAAAAACAACACATTCATCTTTTCAATATACTTAAAATAAAACGTAACACTCGTACCCTAAAAATTGCCCATCTTTCCTGAATTTGGTATTTAACTCCTGAATATTCTACATACACAGGTACTAAAAACTTTTTACTCCTATGCTTTTTAAAAAAACTAACATATTGCTTTGTTGTCATCATTTTAAATAAAGACAATTCGCTTATTTTAGGTCCATTTATACCTTCCTCTTGAGCAAAAGAAACGATTTTATTATCTTTATCAGTACTAAACCATAGGATACTACTTTCGTTATCATTAACTTTTAAAGCATAGGTCTCTTTTGAAAAACTAGGAAATACAAGTTTACCATTAAAGTAACAATTAGATGGCAAATAAAAATTTCCTAATCCATACGCAATCGGTTTTCCCTTATAAAACTCAGCTCCTTGCGGACAATGAGAATGACAACCAACTACTCCCGCAACTCCTAGATCAATCAAATCTCTTGAAATATTTCGATGCATCGGCATAATCCACTTTTCAAGGTCATAATTCCAATGCATAAAACAATACACTTGAGTTAAAGGATGAAGTAAAATATAGTTTTTAACGACTTCTATAAACTCATCGTACGGCTTATCAACCACACAGGTATTATTCTCCTGATTTGAATTCGTTCTTGTATATAATCTCCAACAATGCCCAAAAAATGCATAATGTCGACCTCGATCTTCATATTCATATGGAAGAATTGAGCCATCATTTTCGCATATTCCAAAAACCCCAATGTTATTTTGTTCCAAATAATGCTTTGTACGCTGAATCAACGCAGGGTAATCATACATATGATTATTTGCCAATGACACTATTACTTTTTGAGCTTTACTAAAGGCTCGAACAATTTGTGGTGAATTAAAAAGAGTAAGAGTACGTTCGACCTCTTGGGATTCCAAAATATTAGCCTCAAGATTAAAAATAACAATCTCATTATTAAACACGTTTATTCTATCAACACTATCAACAAACGATTGAATTTTCTCTTCAGGACAAGCGATATCTCCTAAAAATATCATAATAGGATCTAGTTACGAAAACATTTCGTTTAAAATATATTTTTTCTTTCCTGATTTTGCAGCAGGAATAGTACTAAGATATCTTATACGCAAGGATGCATCTTTACCAACAATTACATAAAGTTCATCTATCATTTTTTTCTCGTTAATAGAGCCATTTTCTACCACCAAACGCATTTCATAAGTTTTACAAGCAATTTGGGCAAATTGAAATTGTTTTATATTTTGATATCTCCACATGAGATTAGTAATAGAATGAGGAGAAAGAGCTTTACCCTCAGAATCAAATATCATATCCACGATTCTTCCACCAAAAGATCCAATGGCTTTACGAGTTACTCCGTGTTCTTTTACTATTGTCCATGCACCAACATCCCCAGTATCATACCTTATCATAGGCATAGCATAATTATATAAATCTGTAACTACAATTCTTCCAACTTCATTAAGTTCCGCAGATTCATCAGAATCCAATTTCAAAATTTCGATATAATAATTAGCTCTATTAGGAATAAAGATGTTGTTTTTCGTATAATCTTGACCTAAAAAACCATTTTCTTCATTGGCATAACGTGAAACACATTTACAATGGAAAGCTTGCTCTAAAGACATACGTGTATTATCAAATAACATTTCAGAACCTCCTACAATCCCACTAATATTACACTCCTGCGCTTTTTCATGACCAAACTTGTCAAAATATCTCCTAAAAGCATCAAGAGTAGAAGAATACCCCATCAACATAGCATCACACTTCTTCGTGTATTTTCGGATGAAGTTCAACTTTTTCTCTATTCCATCATCACTTAAGTCTTGACAATCTAATAAATAAATATTCTGAAAAATCTGTTGTATCACAGATTTATTACATTCTCCAACAATAGAGCGCAAATAAATTATTCGTTTCCCAATCTGATAATTAACCTTACCATTATAATATAAAACTTCAGCATATACATGACGTCTTTTACCTAAATCTTGGTAACAAACAAAAGGGGTTCCTGTTGATCCACTTGTCGACATTGGAAACAACTTTTCTTTTTGATAGGCAATAGAAAGATATTTACTATAATCTTCCCTATAGTCATTCTTTTTAAGAATTGGCCAATCACAAAGTTTTAAGGAATCTATTTTTCCGTAGATAGGTACTGTATTTTGGCAATGTTTTAATAATTTTATAAGTTGTTTTTTTTGATAAGAAAAAACTTCTTCATCATTCCATTCCGAATTTTCACACTTCTCAAGAATTGTTAAAGCCTCTTTTATAGCAGAACCTTTTAAACGATCAAGAAACCAAAATGACTTATTCCGACAAAATTCTAATAGCCGCATATAACTTATTTTTTTATAATGTAATACCCTGCACGGTCGGCACTCTTCAAAACAGGAGTTTTATTTATAGATCTCATTTTACTAAAACGCCAAATGATTTCTGGATTTTCTTTTTTAAGATTCTCAAACTTCATCAAATCCTCTTGACACATAATATAATGAATCTCTGCTATTTTAGGCTTACCTATTTTTGTGAAATCTGGAACTTTCCCACAACAAATATTTATTACCATCCCCATAAAATCATAACCAGAGGAAAGAGGTGTTAGATCTGTACCTATACAATCCCCCCCCATACGGGTAGCAATTTCCATAAAATAAATTTTTCCATCTGAAGCAATGCGAAATTCAGGATGAACAGCACCATATTCTATTTTCATTGCCGCAAAAGCCTTATAAAGAGTCTGTTCTATTTTTTTTAACATCTCAGGCTCTAAAAGTGCGGGCTGACGATGCCCAGTTTCAACAAAATGAGGAGCTCCAGTTGTATGCTTTTCTGTGATAGCTAACAACTTATACTTTCCTTCATACGCTATACTTTCTCCACTATACTCAGGCCCCTCGATAAATTCTTCAAGAATAACTTCTTTTGTTTTTGACCATTCCAAAGCATAATCAAGAGCTTTTTCTAAATCTTCTTTATTATCAATTTTAAATACACCACGACTTGAACTTAAATCTACCGGTTTACAAATTAGAGGATAAATAAATTCAGAAGTCGCTGCATAAATATCTTCAATAGCACTTTTTTCTGTAACAAGCATAAAATTGGGACTATCAATACCTCCTTCTTTCATTACTTGACGCATTAGATATTTATTTGTAGAAATTTTCTCCGTCCACTCACTATTACAAGGAATACCCATCTTACGTAGTAGAAAATTCATTGGATGCATTGCAAGTTCTGAACAAATAGAAACTACACCACACGGATGCAATCTCAGACATTCTTCCCACAGTCTGTCATAATCTAAGATATCAACAGGATGAAAAAAATCAGCTGTAATTTCACCGATTTCTCCTCTCTGTAAACCAAAAACATGAGTCTCATATCCTAATTCTTTAGCACGAACAATAACAGGATTCTGATACTCATTCGTACCTAGAATCATCAAACGATTATTCATATTTATTGATAATGTATTATTTATTGAAATGAGGTACATTGTATCCACCCCATTTTAACTGAATCTTTTCCACATATTCAATTTTCTCTGGCCGTTGAATTTTACGCACAAGATGAAGTCCTCCTTCCTCCGTCACTGAGGGAATACCAATATCATTCTGCCCTGCTACCTTAAAAAAAGTTCTCCAAAGAATCTTAATATCATTTATTAATGACATTTCTTTAACATATTTGCAATCATAAGCAAAACGGTCATTCCATTTACATAACGCACGACCATTTATCTGCGCCAAACCTGTAATCCCCCCACGAACTGTATGACGTAAACTTTCCTCAGGTGTATAATATGGTAAATAAAATGGATAGAGAGGACGAGGCCCTACTAAACTCATATCTCCTTTAATAACATTTATTAACTCTGGGAGCTCATCAAGACTAGAATTTCTTAAAAAATTGCCAAATTTTATAAATCGATCTGTATCTGGCAACAAATTCCCATTTTCATCTCGAGCATCCAACATGGTTCTAAATTTTATCATTTTAAAAGGTTTTTCGTCTTTACCAATTCTCACCTGTTTAAAAAAAATTGGCGAACCAAGTTTACATTTAACAAAAAGACACAAAACAAGAAAAAGTGGTGATATACAAATAAAACCCAATAACGTAATAATAAAATCTATACTACGTTTAAAATATTTTTTATACATACTAATAAATTATTGATTTTTTAGAAAATACAATCCTATAAAATTTACTTGTATAGTAACGTGGAATCTAGATTTCCCCCTAATATCCACTGATATAACTGTTTATTCTTCATTCCCACTTTTGAATAATCATATTTATCATTGATATACATATGTCCTTTTTGTCCCATTTCAAAAAGTTTATCTTCTCCTAATTGAATAGCAGTTTCTATTGTTAATGTAATATTCTCAACGGAAAGACCAACACACCAACCTATTTTATTCGTATTCAACTCTTCCCAAGGAGTTCCTGTTGTTGTTATTACAGGAACACCACATGCTAAAGCTTCGACTATTACCATCCCAAAATTCTCACTATACGTAGGAAGCACAAACAAAGAAGACTCACAATATAATTTCCGTTTCATTTCACCAAAAACAGGAGGAATAATCGAAACATTTGAATCAAGATTATTATTTTTAATTAATCCTTTAAGATAATTTATGTAATTCTCTTCACCATTACCTGCAATAACAACATTCCAATTTTTATATTTTCCTGCTAATCTCTTCCAAGATTCGATAAGTATCTCAATTCCTTTTTTAGGATGAATTCTAGACAAAAAAAGAATTTGTTTCTTTATCTCATCTCTATCCTCAAAAGTCCTACATTTGTATTCAGAAATATCAATTCCATTAGGGATAACTGCAATAGGATTTGTAAAACCAAGTGCCCGCAAATGAATTGCTTCTAAATTTGCTGTCGCTAAAATTGCATTCGCTTTCTGAATATCAAAACGTTGATACAACCACATTGCCACTTTCTTCTTCCACTTCTTTTGCGACAAACACCATGGTTCTAACGCTCCCCTTGGAGTTATTATGTATGGAATTCCATGTTTTCGCGCTATAGATGCAACATAATGATAAATTGGAATCCAAATACCTTGTATATGAACAATATCGTATTTATCTATTAATATTTCTTGTTCCAATTGCTTACAAGTAATATTGTAGGGTAGTATTTTTAACCTTACAGCTGGAAATCCTTCCAATGCATGAAAATTCATATCAACTGTTTCTCTTGTCATTAAAAATGTATCACATCCAGCTTCTGATACACCCTTAGCTAAAATAGGAACACTACGAGAAGGCCCCCCTTCACTTTTGTCGTTTGTTGACGTAAATATGCAAACTCTCATATTTTAAACTCCACGATTAACGATTAATAACCAACAAGTTATCATGTCTCTTGCACAAAAAGAAATAGCCCAACCAAATAAAAGAATACAGAAAAGAATAAGCTACAGATATTGACCATAAAAATGTCGTCACGGGAAATTTAAAGAATTTACAACACAAATAAATCCCAATAGCAGCTATAATTAAAAAAAGTACCATATAAAATTCTATCTTTTGTTTTCCAAAAATGGTAAACAAACCAGCAAAAGAAGTAGCAACCAACCTAATTGCATACATTAAACATAAACATCTGATGTATTCTCCTGCAACTTCATAGCCAGGACCAAAGATAAAACGTGCAAAAATAGGTGCGATAATATACAAAATCCCAAAACCAACCAAAGATATTCCTAGTAACCCTGCAGATATTTTTAATAAAGTTTTTATTGTAGGTTTTCTTAAAGAAACATCTTCACTTATTTGCCTGTAACATACTTTACTGACATTAGCTGCTATAAAAATAAGAGGTATTTCTAATAATCGAACCCCAGCAGAATAATACCCCAAAGTTTCTGATGTATACAAAGATGTTATAAAAATAATTACTAACGCTGACGAGAAATTATTTAGGAATTGGGCGGGAACTAGATATAATATCTGATTTTTTCCTTTGCCAAGTATTTCTTTCATTTTTTTTGATGAAAGAAAAGATCGTTTTTTCAATTTTCCCCTATAATCTTTCGTTTGTCTAAATATACCAAAAACAGGAGCACAGGCATAACCTAAAATTTGACCAATAATCCCCCATTGAAATAGTCCTGAAATTACTTGAATAACAGCTCTTGAAATCTCCCGAACAATCCCTATCACACCAATTAACTTATATTGATAGTATCTATTATTATAACTAACAAGCAAATAACGAACTCCGTTCGTAAATACCATAACAGGTACCATGAAAATAATAGTACCATATTTATTGAAAATATTAGAACCTATAAAATAAGCACAAAAAATTACAAGAAAATAAACGATAGATACTCCCAACACAATAACTACACTTGAATCTGTAATATATTGAGCCTCATCATCGGAATCCTCTGAAACAATTAACATATCAAGTTTTAAAGAAGCTACCGGTATCGCTATATTAGCTAAACTCACCAAAAACGTATATATACCTAAAGTCTCAGCAGAAATTAAACGAGTGAGAATAGGCTGAGCTATAATATTTATTGATTGGGCCACAACCGTGGTCGCACTCATCAAAAAAATATTATGAAAAACTTTATTTCGCTGCAACAAACTCATTGCTATTCTATAATTTTCAACAGCTTAGCTGGATTCCCTGCTATAACACAATGTCCAGCAGGAAAAGATTTAGTTACAACAGAACCTGCTCCAACTATTGTGTTAGGCCCCAAAGATACACCCGGTAAAATCACACTATTCATTCCTATCCACGTATTATCACCAATATAAACAGGTTTTCCTATTTCATGTTGTTCTGGATCTAACAAATTATGATTAGCTGTAATTATTCCTGTATTTTGCCCAATCCATACATTATTCCCAATATTAATAGTAGCAAACGCTTGGAAATAACACCCAGGTTGTTGGAAAACATTGATGGAATTGACATGAAACAAAATTTTATCCCCTCCTAATATCATGGTATTTTTACCAACAGGCCAATTTACATTTTGACGATGTAAAAAATACAAGCGTGGAATAGCCCTAATTGCCCACCAATATCCCATCCGATGTTTCTCGAAAAATTTTCCTTTTAGATATTTGGGATTATAAAACAAAGAACAAAATAATTTCAAGAAAAAAGTCGTTATTCTATGATATATAAGTTGTTTTATCATATTATCAATGCAATTTATTAACTGTAAATTGTATCACAGAAAGTATAACAAAAGCCATTATTAATTGTACTATACGAAGAGATGAAAGTTCAAAAGTAAAAAGCATTAATGTATAGAATATAACAAATAAAAAACTATAATTTGTTTTGATCATTTTATTATAAACACTTCCAATAATGATTCCTACCAACCACATTCCAATCAAAACACCTAAAGATCCAAAATTTGCATACATAGCCCCTACTGTTTCCAATGGCCATGATGACCCATCTAATTCATGTGCAGGCATTGGAGGAAATAATCCATCTCGACCATTAGCTATAGAATATAAATACATACCATCATCCACAGGAGGTTTATCAGAATAAAAAGATGAAGGAATAAACGCTGTAAATAAACCTTCGAATGAAGCTCCATACCACTTTTGGTGAGTTTCAAAATAATTAATTATTGCCACATAAAAAGGAACATAAGACTCACCTGCTATTGCTCTAACTAATCCTCCATCTACATTTTCTGTATAAAATGCAACAGGACTATTTATGAATTGCATATATGCCCCCTCTTGCCTAAATTTTGAGTATGTCGTAAAAAACAAATACACAAATAATATTCCAATAATATATTTAGGACGCAAAATTTTTTTTATTCTTATTTTTTTTACAACAAAGTGATAAATAACTATACTCTCTGCTACAAGCATCAACAATGCCTTTCTTCCTCCTAATCCTACCATTAATCCTGCAAAAATTATCAATATGATATCAATAAATCGTATTTTACCCTTCGTCCATCTTTTAGAATAGATAATTAAAAGCGGTGCATAATTTAACAATGAAAGAAGATAAGATTCAAAATCTAAATCTCTTACTAAATAAGTTCTATATTGTAGATTTGAAAAAAAATAAGCAACACCTCCTGTTTTAGACATAATCAGAAAAAATCCCAATATCCCCAATAAATAAAAAATAATTCCCCAAGTTTTATAAATCCGAGTATTTTTATAATTAAGTATACTAATCTCATTTTGAGATATTTGAACATCTGCAATCTTCAAATATCGATTTGTAACCACCTTGATACCGAGTAATACTAATACATATCCCAAAGACTGCAAAATGATATAACAAAAAAATGAGGAATCTGAATATAACGCATTCTTTAAAAAAATATCATCAACTATTGAAATATTCGTCGGTATAGCATATATAATCGTTGGTAAAACTATTTTAACTATATATAATAACGTATATGCATTAAGTGGGGAAAAAACATCATGTTTTCTATTTCTTATCAAGTAAAATAATAATACAGGAAATATTATAATTATAACTGCAAATAATCTCATCATTTTATTAAAAAATCAGTGCATACAGAATTTATAAATCAAAGTACAATATCTTGCAATCATAATTTCTCTCTATCTCTTTCTTATATTTAATCACAATGAAAAATATCCCGGGTATAAACCTTATCCTCCACATCCTTAAGATTATCATCAAAACGATTTGCAATAATAGCCTTGCTAATCTCCTTGAATTTAACAAGATCGTTGACAACTTTGCTACCAAAGAAAGTTTCACCATCTTCAAGGGTTGGCTCATAAATAATCACTTCTGCCCCCTTCGCTTTCACACGTTTCATGATGCCTTGAATGGCTGATTGACGGAAATTATCAGAGTTCGCTTTCATCGTCAAGCGATAAACCCCAATGGTGCAAGCGTGCTCTTTACTTGAATCCCATTGTCCGTTCTCACCATAGTAACCCGCCTTTCTCAACACGGCATCAGCAATGTAATCCTTACGGGTTTTGTTAGACTCCACTATGGCAGACATCATGTTCTGTGGTACATCTTGATAGTTAGCAAGCAATTGCTTGGTGTCTTTCGGCAAACAATATCCCCCATAACCGAAAGAAGGGTTGTTATAATGCGTGCCGATACGGGGATCAAGCCCTACTCCCTCTATGATTGATTTTGTATCGAGCCCTTTCATCTCGGCATACGTGTCAAGCTCGTTAAAATAACTCACGCGCAAAGCCAGATAAGTATTGGCAAAAAGTTTCACAGCCTCCGCTTCCTTCATCCCCATGAAAAGCGTGTCAACGTCCTTCTTGATAGCCCCCTCTTGTAAAAGAGCCGCAAATGTCTTGGCTGCCTCTTCCAACATTTCAACATCCGTCACAGCTTTTATCGCTTCGTTCTCCTCGATTAAGTCCGGATTGTTTATAATTTTGGGATATCCCACGATGATCCGGCTCGGATACAGGTTATCATACAAGGCTTTACTTTCACGCAAAAACTCCGGGGAGAAGAGTAAATTAAACTTTTTCACTCCCCTTTGAGCATACTTGACATAGAGATTGCGGGTGTACCCCACGGGAATAGTACTCTTAATAACCATCACCGCATCGGGATTTACCTCTAGAACCAAATTGATCACCTCTTCCACACGTGAAATATCGAAATAGTTCTTCACCGGATCATAATTAGTCGGGGCCGCTATCACGACGAAATCCGCATCCTTGTAAGCATCCTTACCATCGAGGGTCGCCACAAGATTCAAAGGCTTCTCTGCCAAATATTTTTCAATATAATCATCTTGAATCGGAGAGACCCTATTGTTCAATTTCTCCACCTTTTCAGGAATCACGTCTACCGCCTTCACTTGATGATACTGAGACAACAGCGTCGCTATACTTAAGCCAACATAACCAGTCCCGGCCACGGCGATTTTTATATCTTTAAATTTGTTCATGACAAGAATGTTTATTATTTCATTTTACTCATATCACACAAAATCATGTAATTAATTTTTATTTTCCAAAAATTTTTTGATCGCCTCCACATGTCTCATCCCGTGTACATCCCCCGCATAATAATCAATCAATCCCGCATCGTGCAACCTTTCCGCACCCCGTTGTGCCTCCTTCCCGTAATACCCTGCAAACGAAAGGATATTCACCTGCAACCGACAATTCTTGTTCTTCAGCTCCTCCCCGTGTCGAACGATATCATCCTCCCAAAAAACGTAACGCTCCGGATGAGCCAACACCACCTCGTATCCCCTAGTCTGTAATTCGAACACCACTTGATCGAAAAAAGGTGAGGGAGATAAAAAGTTATGTTCCACCAGTACCCGGTTATCGTCCCCAGACAGAATCTCTCCCCGTTCGATCAAACTCAACATATATTCCCCAACACGATACTCGGCTCCCAAATCCAATTCTATCTCTACTTCCTCCTTTTGCAAACCAGCTTGAAGATCTTCCAACAAGGGATGAAGATTTTCCCGTCCATTCATCAAGGTTGGAAAATAAACGTGGGAGGTGCATGTCACTCGTTTCACGCCCAAACTAGATAAGCCTTTCAACACCATGATTGCCTCCCTATAAGTCCTAACCCCGTCATCTACTCCGGGCAGAACATGCGAATGAATATCATGGGTATAATCAAAATGTACCTTCTCCCGTTTTCGAAACCACCACATGATTAAACTTATCCTCTTATCTATTTTGCTTGTTGTAATAATTACCGTAACCGTACTTGTAATAGTGTATTCTCTTAGATACCCCATTAACCAGCACCCCGCAATTCGTCACGTGCTGCTCGCTTTCCAGTACTCGCAAGGAAGATAATACCCCTCGCGGCAACACGTTCAGGCGAACGACACACACACAGGCATCTGCCTGGGAAACCATCGTCAAAGCATCCGCTAGGATTCCCACCGGGGGGGTATCTAGAATAATGCAATCATATTCTCCCTTCACCTCCTCCAACAATGTCTTAAACCTATCGCTTGAAAGCAGTGCTACCGGGTTCGGTGGGACATCTCCCCCGAACAACACGCTTAAATTGTCTTCTAGCGAATGTACCAACCGTCTCCATTCCGGTTCCATTCCTGCCAGGTAAGCCGACAAGCCACGGGAGTAATTCTTATGAAGATACGAGTGTAACTGCGGGTTTCGCAGATCACAACCGACCAATAACGTCTTTTTACCCGCCTTCGCATAAGCCTTCGCCAAATGAGCAGCCACCAGCGTCTTCCCCTCTCCGGGAACCCCGGAAGTCACCACTAACACGGGACAGGCTTTCTCTCCCAGCATGTAGTTCAGTTTCTCCCGGATCACTTGCATCGATTCCGACAGAGAAAAATTTTCCCGTAACAAGATGACCTCTTCTTGAGGTAACTCAGGTATATCTCCCAGCACAGGGAACGGTAGTGCCTGTTTCACCTCGTCAATAGAACGAACCTTGTCGTTCAGTATATCCAGCAAAAAGATAATCCCAACCGGGATTCCCACCCCTATGATCAAACCCACGAGCATAATTAGCGCCTTTCTAGGCTCTACAGGAGCATCACCGGCTGACGGGTCTTCTATAATTTTAGCCGTTGCCACGTAGATCAATTTAGCGATCTCCGCCTCCTCCCGCTTTTGCATCAGAAAAAGGAAAAGGTTCTCTTTCAGTTCCTGTTGCCGGGCGATATCTCGATACTGTTTCTCCTGCGTGGGAACGGAAGTTAACATCTCGTTCACAGACTCATTCTCTTTCTCCACGCTCCTCAGCTTGATTAACAGACCACTCTCCACGTTGGTAATCGTCTCTTGTATATTCTTTTTTAATCCTTGCAACTGGGTATTTAGCCCGATTATAATCGGGTTACTTTCGCTGGCACTCTGCAGCAACTTGCCCCGACGCAACACCATCTCGTTATAGCGGGTGATCCCTGCATTCAAACCCTCGTCTGAGAGTCCCAAATTTTCCGGCAACAACGAGAACTCTTCCGCCCGTTTCTGCGTGATCGCCGCCCGAATGCTTCGCAACACGTCTAGCTCCGTTTGCAATTTCATTAACTCCGCCTCCGACTGTTTCTTGCGTTCCATCACGAAAGCGGCATCCGAGGTGATATCCGTTAATTTATTCGTCTTCTTGAAGTCTTCCGCCCGTCGTTCGATCGTTCCCAACTCCTGGTTGATCACGTCTAGCCGCTCGTTGATGAACTCCACCGTCGCCTCTGACACGATCCTCTTGTTATCGATACCGTTCTGGTTGTATCGCTTGACAAGGGCGTTAATCACCGCAATTCCTCTCGTCGGTACGGCGTCTTTCAAGGAAACCAGCACGGAGTTCGTGTTCTTTACCAAGATCTGCACGTTCAAGTTTTTTGAAAAAACATCCGTCGTTTTTCGGAAACTAGACAGATCAACCCGAATTTTTTCCTTGGAAGTAACTTTCCTGTTAGGCTCGATCGAGAGGTTATAGTCTCCCATGGGAACGCTCTCCGAGTAATGACCGCTCCACATCTTCTCTCCATCAAGATTCATCAATATCACGAGGTTCGCCGTGTCCAACAACACATGAAAAGACGTGTCCCGGATCTCACCGGGGTTATCCACAAGAACTTTCACCGGTGAATCGTTATAAAGTTCCCTATCACGCAAGAAACCTTCACGGACATAACGAACATTCAAGTCCAGTTCCTCCACGACCTCCCGCATCAGGTTTTTAGATTGTAACTCCACAATCTCGTTCTCCACGAATATATCCGCCGCCGCCAAGCCCAACTCTTTCATCATCACGTTTGTACCTAGCTCCCCCTTTTTCGAGTCACTGATCATCACCTTACCCGTCACGTTGTAAATAGGCACTCGGCTCTGGCATATCAACAAAGCGATGACCAAACACAGAGGCACCGACACCGCAAACCAACGCCAACGGGTGATAAACTTTTCAACTAATACTTTTATATCTATATTTTCGGACTCACGCTCCCTGTTTAAGTTATTCTCTTCCATGTAATTTCGGTTCTAGGTTAACGAATTGCGATGGCAAGAATAGCCACCAACGTGGAAATACTCGATAAAACGTAAGGCAGGAATGCCCCGGCATTTCCTCCCACAATCCGAGCCTTATTGGGTTCAACATAGACCACGTCATTCTGTTGCAAGTAGAAAAAAGGCGAATGAATGATATTTTCCGATGTTAAATCCAGTTGGGCGAAAACTTTCTCGTCTCCATCTTCCCGCATTACCAGCACATTCTTACGCTTTGCATTAATTTGTAAATCTCCAGCCATTCCCAAAGCATCAAAGATGGAGACCCGTTCACTATTTACCTTGTAACTCCCGGGAGCTTTCACTTCTCCCAACACAGTTACCTTGAAATTCAAATACTGGATGGTCACGATCGGGTTCTTCAGGTAGTTACTCAACTCCTTTTTCAATTTAGCTGCCAGTTCCGTCCGGGATAAACCTTCCACTTTAATCTTCCCCAACACCGGAAAATCGATCGTCCCGTCCGTGTCCACCAAATACCCGTAAAGTTGATCGTTACCTGTTCTCGTGTTATTCTGCCCCAACCCGATCATCGGCGTGTTAAAAGGAAGGGCTGTCTCGATATCATCACAGGAAACCACAATTGATAATAGATCATCCACATGGATCACCGTGCGATACTGCAAGGCAGCTTTCACTCTAGAATTAATCTCCACATCTTGCAGGTACACCACGTCCTTCGGGGAAGCGCAAGCCCCCAACAAGCAAACCAGCATACCGATAAAAAACATTCTTTCAGTTCCCGTCATCACTTGTAAGTCTTTATTTAGTTAATTATTTATTTTATCCAGTATTTCGAATCGGGAGTTCTTCGATTTAAACTCCGGCACCATCTGTTTCATCAACCGCACGGTATCCTCAATCTGTACCGCCAATGCTAATTCCGCAAGTTGATCATAAGCTCTCAACACCTCGTCCCGCTTGTACTTCCGGACCTTCGCTACCCGAATTTTAGCATTACCCGTAGGAATCGTGTTCTCTTCGTTACTTAAAACCTCTTCGTATAATTTCTCTCCGGGCCGCAAGCCTATAAACTTGATCTTGATATCTTCGTTCGGGACGTATCCCGCCAGGCGAATCATCCGTTCCGCCAGATCGACGATCTTCACGGGTTCCCCCATGTCAAAAACGTAAATTTGATTGCCTGTACTCATCGTGGCCGCCTCCATCACCAACCGGCAGGCCTCCGGGATAGTCATGAAAAAGCGGGTGATTCCCGGGTCAGTAACCGTCACCGGGCCACCCCGCTCGATCTGTTTCCGGAAATAGGGAATCACGCTACCGTTACTTCCCAGCACGTTTCCGAAACGAGTCGTGACAAAACGAGTTTTACCTTTCACTTCCCCACGCTCTATTGCTAATCCTAAACTTTGCACGTATATCTCCGCCAATCGTTTGGAAGCCCCCATCACGTTGGTCGGATTCACCGCCTTGTCCGTGGAGATCATCACCATCATGTCCACGTTATACTCCATGCAAAAATCCGCCACCAGTCTTGAACCGATCACATTCACCCGAACCGCCTCACAAGGGTTTTCTTCCATTAGGGGAACATGCTTATAGGCAGCCGCATGGAACACTACACGGGGACGATATTTTTCAAAAACCATCCGTAGCCGTTCTTTCTGACGAACATCACCGACAAAAGGGATGAACTTCAAGTTCGGGAAATTCTGTTCCAGTTCCAAGCGCAACTCATGCATCGGGGTTTCCGCGTTATCAAATAACACCAGATACCCCACACCAAAAGTAGCTAACTGGCGGCATAGCTCGCTACCGATACTACCAGCCGCACCCGTCACCATCACCACCTTACCCGCAAAATACGCCTCAATCTCCCTCGTGTTCACCTTGATCTCCTCCCGTCCCAACAAGTCCTCTATACGGATCTCCCGGATAATCGTCTTTTTTAAACCATCGCCCAGCACGTCTATTGGCGGGGAAAACAAGTTCTTTACTCCAAACTCCTGACAAAAACGAACCAACCGATCCGCTTCCTGACGAGCCTCCTTGCGCGAGGGATATAACACACCGTTTATATTATATTTTTTCACAAAACGGGAAAAATGCTGTTCATCCTCAAAATAGTAAACCGGCAATTCCGAAAGCACGCAAGATTTCAGGTATCTATCCGGATTCACGAATCCTACCACGTGATAGTGCTTACTAGTGTGCATTCTCGTCTTCAGAGCCACGCTTTTATCACCGGTTCCGTAGACCAGTACCCTCGTCTTCCCCGAACCATACAGAGAAATCGTAAAATCATAAACCAGCACAAGTGTAACCCGAAAACCCACCAGAATCACCGATGTCACGAGAAAATCAATCACGGCACAGGCAAAAAGGTGTTGCCCGAACAGCCGAGAACCGGACACGAGGATCATTCCTGCCAATAGGAGTTCTTTTAGGAAAATTGCAAATCCCATTTTCCCAATACTCTTTATCGTGGCATGCCGGATGATATTTCGGTTCACCCTCAGTCCCCAGAAAACCAGCAAACTAACCACGCAAGAGCCACCCATAATCACCACATAGGTTGATCGGGAGAGATTGATGATAAAACTATCAGCAAAAAGAAGCGTGATAAACGAACTTATGATAGACAAAAAAATATCCACCAAGAGAATCGTGTTAGCATTCACGTACTTCTTATTCTCGTGTAAACGATTGCATATCGAGTGAAACGAGTATTTCATTTATTTTTTGGTATTTTGTAAAAGGAGCGTCCCCTCCGGTATTTAATAGCTTGATCCGGCATATGAAGTACCGTTTTAAAGGAGACGCTATTACCAGAGGTTGCATGTCCCGGTATCGAATTTTTAGTGTGAATTGATATATTTATTCTTTCTTTTCATACTTCACGTTGCAAGCAACAAACTCCCGTTTCGCTAAAATATAAAACACCTGCCCCACATCAACAGAGGAAACCTCTCCCATCCGCACAAATTGTTCAATCATATCATCCTCCACTTGTCGTACCCGTACGGCCAACCGTACCCGCTCTTCTTTCAACCGCTCCTGTTCCTCAATGGGTAATTCCATCAAGCCTACCACGTTATCATACAAACAAATCGCATCCCACCATCCCAACAAATCACCCCGGTGGTTTCCCCGCGTATATCCTAAAGCTTCCGTCACCAATTTACCAGCCAATTCGCCACATTCCGCATCACCCGTAAAATAATAACAATTACACAATAACCGGCAAATATTAGAAGTACGGCACGGTAACACCAGTTTTTGACTTCCCCAAGGTGTTAATATATCATATGCAGCATCCACGCCTTTTTCCAAAAAATCCAAATCCGAGTATAACTGATAAACGTCCATCAAGTCTGCGGCGTAACCGGCACGAAAATTTGCCGGAAGTTCTTTCTTCTGCACCAATACCTCATACCAACGGGCAATTTCTTTTGCCCTTTCGTGAATATCGTAAAGAACTCCAAACTCGGTCTCTAACCACGGATATATCCGCACCATCGTATAAACCGTAAGATAACCGTGAAGATAAGCAGACAACTTGTCGGGGGAGTACGAACGGAAATTAACTTCACGTAACCGATCGTACAAATCATAAAATAAACCTTTCTCCATCATCTTTTTCTACTCTATTCGTTCCAAAAAGGAACCCGGAATATAGGACGTTGCAATTGACACAACTCCTTCCAAACGGATGACCACACGTTTGTGTCCCATCAAACGAACCAACTCTCCTTCCAATCCTTGCAAGGGGCCTTTAATCACTCGTACCCGGTCTCCCCGTTTCAGATTTTTGTTTAACACCTCTACCCCGCTTGGGGAAAAATCCAACAAAAACATGAAATCATGCATCTGTTTATCGGGAACAATCAACGAGTGACGTCCCTCAATATCTTTCAAGTAAACAATATTAAGCCCATGGTCATTTATTAACGAAAAACTGGTTGCTTTATCCGTGTGAATAAAAATCATCCCGTGAATCAAGAGTACCCGGATCGTTTTACGCCCTAAGGGTGTTTCCCGCACTTGTTCTTCCTGAGGTAGAAAATTCTCGATACCCAACTCATCAAGTTTCTTCTTTATCCACAACTCCTGATTCACCCGAGTGTGAGCCACGTACCAATTTATCTTTTTATTATCAACCATGTACCCTTTGATTTCCCCTGTCAAGGTTTTGAATTTTGGACAACTTTCTCCACATTTTCCGACCGGATGCGCTTCGCGCATTAACCCTCGTACCGGCCCTGATTTATTTCCACGTGTTTCTATCGTCTCACTATAATACAGCGATTCAACGAAAGAAAGCTGTCCGCACTAAAAGTTTCAAAAAACGATCGATTAATAATATTGGCACTTAATAATAAATTGTCGGATTTTGTAAAATTGTAATTGCTTGATTGCTAAAAAGAAAAAATATTTTGTTTTGATTTGCGCAATTCGAAAATTTACTATATTTGCAACGCATTAAATGATCCTATAATAAACATTCTATCACATTATAATTTAACGCTTTACAATACAATTAAACTTGAATTTCTAATTCATACATCAATAATCATTTAACGCTTATCTTTACTTACCCTAACATTACCTTATCCCTTCCCTACCTCAAAATCCAAGATCCGACACACCTCCAACACAACATAAACACCGATTCGTATTCATGCCATGTACATACTATGTTCATGCTATGTCGTTGAGATAAAGCAACCATAGCCTAACCTAGAAATAACCACATTGTAACCTTAACGCTCCTCTAACCGTATAACATTATATACACAAAAATAAATAAGGTGTCTTATCCTAAAAAAGTTGACTTGTTCAACAAGTAAACTTATGTCAGTAG
>OGQU01000469.1_pt1 | contig 47909 bp, 34 predicted proteins | sample 1553341 | NCBI WGS metagenome assembly OGQU01 (sample SAMEA2579920, study PRJEB22360) | human gut metagenome | biome: human gut; feature: human-associated habitat; material: faeces | place: Denmark | collected 2008/2010 | reverse complement strand
CACAGTCAACACCTACATTGTACGGAGACTCCTGAATGAATTTCTGCCACCATGCACGTTTTACGTTATTTTTAAGCTCTACACCGAGATTTCCATAATCCCATGTGTTTGCCAGGCCGCCGTAGATCTCGGAACCCGGGTAAACAAATCCTCTGGCTTTTGCAAGAGCTACGATCTTTTCCATTGTCTTTTCCATGATTTCTCTCCTCTTGACTTGCAGCTGTTCCGCCAAATGCGTCCGGAAAGCTCCGGAAAAAGCTGCTTTTTTACATTTTTGGTCTTATTATACTAGTATCCTCATGATTTTTCAAGGATATTTCCATTTGCATTGCATCCTGTCCTGCTTTTGAAAAATAAATCGTTACGGTTATTCCGCAGCCGGCAGTGATCTATCTCATCAATTCCAGGATCTCCAGACTTTTAAACCGCTTGTCTGTATTCAGCTCCGTATACCGGTAAATGTGGCGTTCCAGTTCCCGCAGCACATCATCCCGTACTGTAAACGTATACAGCTTTGCCAGGGGGGACACGGCTATGTAGCGCATGGCATACAGGGCAGCCGCTGAGATCCGTTTCCTGTCCATGGCCATCCTACTGCAGTCCGCACACAGGATCCCATGCTCGTCCTGGGAGAAAAAAAGTTCTCCGGTTTCTTCCTCCGTAAGCTCTCTCCCGCAGCCCGCACACTGGAACAGCTGCGGCATCACGCCCTGGATTACCATAGTCCGCAGTTCATAGATACAGCGCACCAGCCGGTCTTCTATATGAGGATTCAAAATGGCTTTGATGGTCACATAGAGAAGATTCATCATCTCCTTCTCATCCGTTCCCTCTTTGCCAAAATAATCTGCCAGCTCCAGAAAATAATATCCATAGTAAACCCCCGGCTGCCGGGTGGCCAGCTCCACAAAATGATGCTGCACGCTGACCTGGTTCAGATTATAGCTCGTCCTTCCCTCATAAAGAGTAAAGCTTCCGAATACAAACGGGTTAGCTGCTGCCATGAACGGACTGTTCTGCCGTCTCGCTCCCTTGGCAAAAGCGGAGATCTTCCCCCTCTCTCTTGTGAGAAGGACGATCCGCTTGTCATAATCCCCTACCGGCATAGCAGAAAGTACCACTCCCTGTACGGTAATCAGATCACTCATTTTCAGATTTCTTTCTTATCATATCCAAAGTTCTTGATCAGGAAATCACTGTCTCTCCAGTTCTTAGTCACCTTGACCCAGAGCTTTAGGTTTACCTTTGCTTCCAGCATACGCTCCAGCTCATAGCGGGCATTGCTTCCGATCTTTTTCAACATGGCACCCTGTTTTCCGATGATGATGCCTTTGTGGGAATTACGCTCGCAGATGATGGTCGCATCAATATCTATGATGTTGCTTCTTCCCGGACGTTTCTTCATCCGGTCGATGGCAACGGCGATTCCGTGAGGGATCTCCTCATCCAGTGCATGCAGAGCCTTCTCACGGATGATCTCTGCGGCGATCTGGCGCTGAGGCTGGTCGGTAACTGTATCCTCATCATAGAACATCGGTCCGTACGGAAGATATTTGAAAATACTTGGAATGATATCCTGTGTGTTTTTTCCGCGGAGGGCAGAGCAAGGAATGATCTCTGCAAAATCGCAGATCTTACGGTAGGTATCGATCGCAGGAAGAAGCTCTTCTTTTTTTACCGTATCGATCTTGTTGATGATGAGAATCACTGGAACTCCAACCTTCTGCAGCTGCTCGGCAATGTGGCGCTCTCCCGCACCTACGAATGTGGACGGCTCCACCAGCCACATAATGGCATCTACTTCCTTCAGGGTTCTCTCCGCAACCTGTACCATGTATTCTCCAAGCTTGTTTTTTGCCTTGTGGATACCCGGTGTGTCCAAAAATACGATCTGTCCCTCATCACAGGTATACACAGTCTGTATCTTGTTTCTGGTTGTCTGTGGCTTGTTTGATGTGATGGCGATCTTCTGTCCGATAAGATGGTTCATCAGCGTGGATTTTCCAACATTCGGTCTTCCGATGATCGCAACAAAGCCTGATCTAAAATTATTATCCATTCTTTATCCTCTCATAATCCTTTCACAGCCTGCTATCCCATTTAACGGACAGCAGGCTTTGTTTCTCATCAGCCGATCAGTGGCTTCACTTCCATGAATACATCTTCCGCCTTCTCTATTGCAGTCTCACTTCCTACTACGCAGATCTGATCATCGGAAAGTACTGCTTCTACAAGAGCTGCCAGTTTCTGGATATCCTCCTTCTGCGCTCCGAGGATCTGATTTCTTTCCTTCTGGAGCATATCCTCTGTAACATTGGAGAAATATGCGGTTTTTGAGATACTTCCCTGCATCTGCGGAGTTCTCGGCACATCCTTGTTGCTGATCGTTCCGATAATATATTTTGTCATCTCACGCTCGTCTGCCTCAAAGGCACGGATATAATCCGGCACTCCTTGGTATACTTCCAGGGTTCTCTTTAGATGGGGATCACGGTAGGATACCAGGAAGCTCTCTCCGTTTCTCTTAAAGCCGCTCATGCAGCCATACGCTCCACCCTTTACACGAAGGTTGATCCAGAGATAATCGTAGCTTAAGATCACTTTCAGGATCTCCAGTGCACCGGTATACTCCAGGCCTTTTTTGCGGAAGTTTCCGTTCTGTGCCACATACTGGACCTGGCCGGAGGTCTTGAAGGCTTCGTTTTTCTTTATGCAGGGGGCCTGCTTCACAGACTCCGGCTTCTGTCCGTTAAACAAAACTTTTTTGATCCCGGCAGCCTGTGCTTTTACTACATCCAGAGATTCTCTCTCTCCGGTATAGCTTACACAGAAATTCTCCGGACGAAGGACCTCTTCCATCACCTTACGGAGATTTTTCACGATCTCATCCTTGCAGCTGTCAAAATCCTTCTCCAGTTTTTCGATAAACTGATAATATCCGATTCCTGCCATCTCATCCTGGAATGCCGCCATCGGAGATGCGTAGGAAGCACCACGGAGAACGGCGGTGGAATGGCCTGCACTTGCAAGGCTGGCCTGGGCTCTGGATCTCACTCTGGCAATGATCTCGTAGAGACGTTTGGTGTCATCCAGCTTCGAAGTTGTAAGAACCTCCCGGATCATGGAAAACATGAAATCCATCTCCGGATATAACGCTTTTCCTCTTACGGCAAACATGGCACGGAATGCATCGGTATCCTGGGCATCATCAAAAACCTCTATCCCATAGGCAATACCGCCGGTTCTCGCATTCACTTCATTAAACAACTCGCCATATGTGTAATTCTCTGTATCCACTGCACCAAGCACAGATTTCAGAAGTCCCAGATAATGGACTGTGTCAACATCAAAGTCATGGATCTCAAAAAGAAGATCTGCATAACCGATACCATTGGTGCACACATCATGATACAGAAACAGGCTGTCCTCCACATGGTGCTCCTCGTTTGTCAGTCCTGTGATCTCTTTTTTGATATCTTCTCTGGAAAGCATCGGGATACAGGTCAGTGTTTCCGGATCTTCCTCGGATTCCTGATAAGCTTCCAGGGCTTTTGTATTCTCTACCATCCGGGTAAGCTCTTCATCAGAAAGGCTCTTTCTGTAATTCTCCAGCTTTTCTTCCAGTTCCTTATCCCTCTTTGCTGCAAGGCCCCTCTCCGGTACCAGGGAAAGGATCGCACCATGAGTATTGCCCAGAAGATATTTTCGGATCAGCTCCTCAAAATATCCCTCTTCCAGGGCTTTCTTAAGGAACTCAAAGCCCTCCAGAAGCTGCACCTCACAGAACGGCTTCGTATCATCATAAAGCCAGCTACTTAAAATATCCAGGCCATACATCAGCCCCTTCGGATAGGAAGAAAAATCTGCTTCGCGGAAACGGAATTCATAGTAATTGATCCCGGCTGTTACTGCCTTTTTATCAATTCCCTCCTCTGCGATCTTTGTGAGAGTGTCGCGGATCACCTTTATAAATTCCTCTTTCCGACTTAAGTTTGCTCCCTTTGCCACAATGGAGAAATAGGTCTGCTTGATACCGTCCTCAAAGGAGCCGTAGATATCTTTGCCGATCTTTGCATCCAGAAGTGCCTGCTTCAGTGGTGCACCCGGTGCGCTTAAGAGAGCATAATCCAAAACCTCGAAAGCAAGACTCAGGTTGATATCTGCCGCTTCACCCACAACCATATTGTAGGAAAGATAGGTGTTATCCTCTTCTCCCTCATCCTCTGATACCGGATAAGACTTCTGGATGTCCTTTACCTGAGCAAAGGCTTCCTGATCCCGGATCTCGGAATCAATGACAAGGGAATCAAAGGCAGACAGATAATGGCTGTCAAGAAATTCCAGCTTCTCCTCCATATCCATGTTTCCGTAGAGATAGATAAAGCTGTTGGACGGATGATAGTACTGTCTGTGGAAATCCAGAAATTCCTCATAGCTGAGATCCGGAATATTTACAGGATCTCCGCCGGACTCACAGCCATAGGTTGTATCCGGAAACAGCGAATTCATGATCTCTCTCTCCAGAACATCATCCGGTGAGGAAAAAGCACCCTTCATTTCATTGTAAACGACACCGTTGTATTTCAGCGGGCCTTCTTTTTTCTCCAGATGGTAGTTCCAGCCTTCCTGACGGAAGATCTCTTCTTTTTTGTAAATATTCGGATAGAATACCGCATCCAGATATACATGCATCAGATTCTGGAAATCCCGGTCATTACAGCTTGCTACCGGGTAGCAGGTCTTATCCGGATAGGTCATAGCATTAAGGAAGGTATTAAGAGAACCTTTTACCAGCTCCACAAAAGGATCCTTAAGCGGAAATTCCCTGGAGCCGCACAGTACGCTGTGTTCCAATATATGAGCAACACCTGTGCTGTTTTTCGGCGGTGTACGGAATGCAATGTTAAAAACCTTATTCTCATCACTATTCTCGATGAGCATCACTCTGGCTCCTGTTTTTTTGTGTCTCAGAAGCCATCCTTTTGAATGAATATCCTGAAGCTCCTCTTCCTTCAGGACTTCATATGCTTTCAGATGATTGGGATTCATAAAATAGTAACCTCCTGAATGTTTCTCTTCACACCCGACATGGATCTTCGTTCAAAAAATCTCAGAATATTTTATCGGATGCATGGCAACAAAAGGCTGCCTGAGTAGTCAGACAGCCTGAAACGGAAGCTCTCCGGCTTCCTAAATGTTTCCTTCGTTGGGATAATACTGCCTGTAGATCTCTCTGGCAGCTCTTGTGATGATTCCAAGCTCAGCTTCCATTCCAAGATTAGCCGGAAGCTCCACAGCTGTTTCCCTGATGTCTCTCTGGACCTTGGCCTTCGCACTGTCCTCCTTGATGTGGATCAGGCCGAAAATCGTTGTGTTATAGGATTTATCTGTCTGACAGAGATCCATGTAGACCAGAACCAGATGACAGCATTCCCGGTAAAGAAGCTCCTCATAAAGGCCGCCCCTTTCCTGGAGCTCCTGAAATTTCAGCTTCTTAAGATACTTGCCTATCTCTTTCTTCGCACTTCTTGTACCAAAGAATCTGGAAGCGGAATTCCGGTTAAACTCCATGGTCATCCAGAGACCGAGATAACCGTCTGCCCTGGTATCACCAGTCTCAGCTTTATCGCTGTAACGGATCTCCCAGAGTTCCTTGCGGATCCTGTTTTCTTCTGGTTCTTCTCCTGCTGCAATGGACTGCTCCAGAAGCTTCAGACGCTCCATGGGATCTTTCTCTCTATAGTATTTCGCAATTGTTGGTGTATCCATTCATTCTTCCTCCTGATATCTGAATATTATATCAGACAACCTGCCAAAAATACACCCCTATCTGTGATTTCGAAGCTTTTTCCCAGGGCTTTTCACTTTTTTTCCGCGGTTATCACATAGATATACATTGCGGATATACCACAGGGTCTTATCCTCTCCGTATTTATCCAGGATCCGGAGAAGTCCCTCCAGCTCTTTCTTTGTCTGTGGGTGGATAAACCACAGCTTCTCCTTGCTTTTCAGAAAATACTGCAATGGTTCATGATAGGTATATTCCTCTCCCAGATAGTTTCTGGATGCACTGATCCGGTCCATGACCATTTCCGCCACATATTTTCTGGGCATTCTGGCTCCCATGATCACATGCTCACCGTCAAGGGAATAGTCTACCCAATGTTCAAAATGGTGCCGGTTTCTTCCCTTATGGTGCAGCCAGGACATGGATACGCCGGTTGCCTCACGTTCTGCGTTGTTGGGGCTTCTTGTCCCCTGATAATATTTACAGCCTACCAGAAATTCCGTCGGGGAATATTTGGACAGGTCATGAAGCAACCCCTGCTTATATAACCCGATACGAAAACAATATTTCATCACCAGAAGCTTATGCCTCGTGATGGTCCTGAAGTGCAGCCACGGGTGCCATGATCGCATCTTTCTCCGCCTCCTGTCTGCCCAGCAATACCACAATGGCGCGGGGGCCTATTTCGATTGATTTTTTATATTCTTCTTCCTCCTCCAGACAGAATCCTGTTCCGTGAAGAGAGGTATCTGCGATTTTTTTCCAGCACATGCCTTCCGGGAGATTGGGCAGAGCAAGGCTCCGGTTTTCCCAGTGGAAATTATAGCCGATGTAAATAAAATCATCCTCTGCAGCCTCCAGATCCTCTTTTTCCCTTGCATAGGCTCCGTAGTACATCATACCAAGAAGCCTGCTGGTATTCTCATAGCTCAGATACCAGGCACGTTCCCCGTGAAGAGACACATCCGGGAACCCCTTGGTCAGATAATCTACCCCTTTCAGTTCCACCGGCATATGAAGAACGGGATGGGCCTTACGAAAAACAATGGCATCCTTTACAAATTCCCTCAGTCCCTGGTTTCTGGAAAGGCCCTTCCAGTCTGTCCAGCCGGTAGCATTATCCTGACAGTAGGCATTATTGTTTCCGCTCTGGGAATTGCCGAATTCATCGCCGTGATAGATCATGGGAACCCCCTGACTCAGCAGCATCATCAGAAAGGCATTTTTGATCTGGCGTTCCCTCATCTGGCGGACGGAAACCTTACGGGTAGGGCCTTCCACACCGCAGTTCCAGGAATAATTATAGCTGCTTCCGTCCTGATTGCCTTCGCCATTGGCCTCGTTATGTTTATAATTGTAGCTCACCAGGTCATTCATGGTAAATCCGTCCTGGCAGACCATGTAATTGATCACTCCATGATTCTCGCTGTTATGACGGATATGCCATGCTGCAGCCTCCACCATACCTTCATCGCTTTTCAGGAAACGGCGCATATCTTGGAGAAAATTCATATTGCTCTCCGCTCCGCAACGTCTGGCCGGAAGCTTTCCTCTGTAAAAATGATCAAAATCAAAGCCCTGGAAGATTAATTTTGCTCCGGAAAGGATTCCATCCCGAAGAAGCATCTCCCGGTTAAAGCCCTCTCCCAGCACATGAAATCCATCTACATGGTAAAAATCTCTCCAGAACTGCAAAGCTCGAAGAGCCATCAGGCTGTCTGTTTCCTCTGGAAAATAGAATTCCATGATACAGGCAATGCCGTTCTTGTGCAGCTCCCGGATCATATACCGAAATTCCTGCTCCGGTTCCCTGGTGCTGCAGTAAGCACTCTTCGGGCTGAAATAGAAGCCGGATGCATAGCCCCAGTAATTCACTACATTTTCCTTTCGACGGGTCTTGATGTGTTCACTGCCTTCCTTCGGTTTACTGATCGGAACCTCACAGAATTCATAGGCAGGCATCAGTTCAATGGCATTGATCCCAAGTTCTTTCCAGTAAGGGATCATCTCTGTCAGGCCAAGAAAAGTCCCCTTATGGGAAACCATCTTTCTGGCAAGCTTCGTATAACCACGGACATGAAGCTTGTACAGGATCATATTTTCATATTCTACTGCCGGTGCAGTTTCATTTTCCCAGCCGGAAACATTCTCATTAAGGAAGCGACAGCGGACCTCCTTTTCCGGATCGTAAGGTACTCCGAAATGCTCTCTCCCGTGAAGTCCGTATGCATACGGATCCTGCACGATCTCACCGTCTATTTTATAATTATATTCAAACTCCTTCAGAGAAGCACTGCACAGCTTCAGTGCCCACACACGTCCTGTATGGAAATCCTTTGGAAAAACAATCTCCACCGGTGCGGCAGCTCCTCTTTTTTTATATAAAAGCAGGGACACTTCGGAATCCTCCGATGCCTCCACTGCAAAATTATAACCGCCCTCCATTCTGTTGGCTCCAAGTATCAGCGGCTGACCTTTTTCCACTCGACCTAATCTGCGGCTTGCCAAGGCAACTCCTCCTTTTCTCTTTTTATTATTCAAATCCATGGAAATCCGTTTCACCGGATCCGTCACAGATCAATATCCAGCTCAACCGGGCAATGATCGGATCCCATGATCTCTCCGTGGATCTTCGCATCCTGAAGCTTTTCTTTCAGAGAAGGGGAAACAAGGAAATAGTCGATACGCCAGCCAGCGTTCTTCTCTCGTGCACGGAAACGGTAGGACCACCAGGAGTAAACGCCCTCTTTATCCGGATAAAAATAGCGGAATGTATCAATAAAGCCACTCTCAAGGGCTCTGGTAAAGCAGGCTCTCTCTTCATCCGTAAAGCCTGCATTTTTGCGGTTGGTCTTCGGGTTCTTGAGATCGATCTCCTGATGTGCCACATTAAGGTCGCCACAGCAGATCACCGGTTTCTTCTCCTGCAGTTTCAGAAGATACGCCAAAAAATCCTCTTCCCATTTCATACGGTATTCCAGACGGCGGAGCTCGCTCTGGGAGTTGGGAGTATATACAGTCACAAAATAATACTCATCGAATTCCAGCGTGATGACACGTCCTTCTTTATCATGCTCCTCTATCCCGATCCCGTAAGCCGCAGACAATGGCTCCCTCTTCGTAAAAATGGCTGTACCTGAATAGCCTCTGCGGTTTGCGTAGTTCCAGTACTGATGATATCCGGGAAGTTCCAGTTTCACCTGTCCCTGCTGGCATTTCGTCTCCTGCAGACAGAAAATATCCGCATCCAGCTCATGAAAGCGTTCCTCAAAGCCCTTGGTGATACAGGCCCGGATCCCATTTACATTCCAGGAAATAAATTTCATATTTTTATATTTTCTCCTCATTTTTTCGTCATATTTTTATTATATCTCACATTGTCGGATTAAGCAAAAAATATTTTGAAAGTTTTCTCAGGCTCTCAAATATTTTGTTGCTGTTCTACGTCATATCTGTTAAAATGTTCTCTATATCATGCAGAGCTGCCCTCTTATTTACAGGCAGCAGAACGGAGGATTTTTTTATGAGTGATGAATTTAACAAAAGCGGATGTGCACCAAGCGACTGCGCTTCCTGTACAGCTAACTGCGAAAGCAAGGTAGATGAGGCACATCATACCATTACCCTGACTATGGATGACGATACTGAGGTAGAATGTGCCATCCTTACTATTTTCCCTGTAGAGAACAAAGAATATATCGCACTTCTCCCACTGGATGAGAACGGCCAGAATGAGACCGGTGAGGTTTATCTCTACAGTTTCTCCCGTACAGCAGACGGCGATCCGATGCTGGCAAACATTGAAGATGATGAAGAGTACGACGCTGCCGCAAATGCCTTTAACGCAGTCGTGGAAAAAGCACGTGCAGACGAGGAGGCAGACGCACCTCTCAGCTAAACAGTGCATTTATCGGAAAGCAGTAACTACACAAAACAAGCCCGGAAAATCAGATGTATGTGATCTTCACACATCCGCCTTCCGGGCTTTTGTTTTATTTTGTGGTACTTCCGAAGCCACCGTTTCTTACTGCATCTGCATCGTCATCCACAGTGATTCCGTATTCCACAAAGATCCCCTGCATAAAACCGGTTCCTGCCGGGATCTGGATCGTTTTATCTTCTCTTGTATCGTTAGTCAGCTTGGCAAAGATATGACCTTCGTTGTCGGAAAAGAAATAATCGCTGTCAATGATTCCCACTGTGTTATTCAACTGCAGCCGGAATTTAAATCCCAGTCCGCTTCTCGGATAACATTTCAGAACCCAGCCCTCTTCCATCTCTACACGGATACCGGTCGGGATCTTTACGATCTCACCTGGCTTCATGGTCACATCCACAGGTGCATAAAAATCATATCCTGCACTTCCGGTCGTAGCTCTCTTCGGAAGCTTCAGACTGTCGTAGATATTCCGGATCTCCTCTTCTGAATACTGTTCAAAGGTATCCTTCCAGTCCTTTGCAAACTGTTCAAAACTTACCTTGTGAAATTTCGCAATTCTTTTCATTTTTCGTTCCACTCCCAATAGGTAATTTCAAAAAAACCTCTGATCACTCCGTGTACAGAACCACACGGTTCTCACGAAGTGACGCCTGTACATCGATCACCCTCTGATTTGAGGAGCCTTTCCATTTCAGACGAACCTCTTTCTTGTCCACCTGAAATTCCCCGTCCACGCATACATCCAGATAATGGATGATCTCGTACTGCTGGATTTCTTCCCAGAGAGAACCCGTATACAGCCAGATCGTCTTATCCGGATACTTCTCTCTGATCTCTCTTGCAAGAGCTGTTACCTCAGCGATATTGGAAGGATGCAGAGGATCGCCTCCTGAAAAGGTGATCCCGCTGATATAATCCTTGTCCAGCTCTGCAAATATCTCAGCTCGCTCGCTGTCCGTAAAGGGCAGACCTCCATTCGGATCCCAGGTAATGGGATTCTGGCACTCCCGGCAGCCGTGTGAACAGCCGGCTACCCAGAGCACTACACGAAGTCCGTCTCCGTTTAACATATCGTCCTTGGTAATATTGTGGTATCTCATCATTTATGCTTCTTCCGGTACATCCTTCATGCTGAAGCTGATTCTTCCCATCTTGTCCTTGCCAAGGCAGATAACCTTAACTTTGTCGCCAAGTGTAAGAACATCCTCAACACGGTTGATCCTCTGTTTGGAGATCTTGGAAATGTGTACCATTCCCTCCTTGCCCGGTGCAAACTCAAGGAATGCGCCAAACTCTTTGATGCTGACTACGCGTCCTGTAAAGATCTGTCCTGCCTCAAACTCGGTAGTGATGATCTCGATCATACGTTTTGCTTCATCCATACCCTTCTGGTCTGTTCCGCAAATGGAAACTGCGCCGTCGTCTGTGATGTCGATCTTCACACCTGTACGCTCGATGATCGTGTTGATAGTCTTTCCTCTCTGTCCGACTACATCACCGATCTTCTGCGGGTCGATCTGGATCTGGATGATCTTCGGAGCAAACTCACCAACGCTTGTACGAGGCTTGTCGATACATTTTTCCATAACCTCTGTCAGGATATATTCTCTTGCCTCTTTTGTTCTGCGGATCGCTTCCTCAACGATCGGTCTTGTAAGACCATGGATCTTGATATCCATCTGGATTGCTGTGATTCCGTCATGTGTTCCGGCTACCTTGAAGTCCATATCTCCGAAGAAGTCCTCAAGGCCCTGGATATCTGTAAGAACGATGTAATCATCGTCTGTTTCACCTGTAACAAGTCCGCAGGAAATACCTGCAACCGGTTTTCTGATCGGTACACCGGCAGCCATCAGTGACATAGTAGATGCACAGATACTTGCCTGGGATGTGGAGCCGTTGGACTCAAATGTCTCAGATACGGTACGGATCGCATATGGGAATTCTTCCTCTGTAGGAAGTACCGGTACCAGTGCTCTCTCAGCAAGTGCTCCGTGACCGATCTCACGACGTCCCGGTCCTCTGGAAGGCTTGGTCTCACCTACAGAGTAGGACGGGAAGTTGTAGTGGTGCATATATCTCTTGGATGTTTCAAACTCATCCAGTCCGTCAAGACGCTGTGCCTCTGTAAGAGGAGCAAGTGTAGTAACGGTACAGATCTGAGTCTGTCCTCTTGTGAACATGGCAGAACCATGAACTCTCGGGATGATATCTGTCTCTGCAGCCAGCGGACGGATCTGTCTGATCTCACGTCCATCCGGACGTTTATGATCTTTGAGGATCATCTTGCGGACAGTCTTCTTCTGGTACTGATATACAGCCTCACCGAGAACGGCAAGCCATTCCTCATTGTCTGCAAAAGCTTCTTTCAGCTTATCAGTGATCTCGCTGATGTTATTCTCACGTGTCTGCTTGTCATCAGAGAATACGGCAACCTCCATCTCTTCCGGAGGAACGATCTTCTTGATCTCATCAAAAAGCTCCTGAGGTACTGCACAGGACTCGTAGGAATGTTTCTCTTTTCCGCACTCTGCTACGATCTGATCGATGAATTTGATGATCTCCTGGTTCACTTCATGAGCCTTATAGATAGCCTCGATCATCTTATCTTCCGGGATCTCATTAGCTCCGGCCTCGATCATGATAACCTTCTCTCTTGTAGAAGCAACCGTAAGCTGAAGATCAGAAACTGCCTTCTGTGCAAGTGTCGGATTGATGATAAACTCGCCGTCGATCATACCAACCTGTGTGGTTGCGCATGGACCGTCAAATGGGATATCAGAAATACAGGTTGCAATGGAAGAACCAAGCATAGCCGGGATCTCCGGATTGCATTCCGGATCAACAGACATAACCATATCTACCAGAGTTACGTCATTTCTGTAATCCTTTGGAAACAGCGGACGCATCGGACGGTCGATAACACGGGATGTAAGGATTGCATGCTCGCTTGCCTTACCCTCTCTCTTGTTGAAGCCTCCCGGGATCTTTCCTACTGCATACATCTTCTCCTCATACTCAACACTTAACGGGAAGAAATCGATTCCTTCTCTTGGCTCTTTGGATGCGGTAGCAGTAGCAAGGACTGTAGTATCACCATAGTGCATAAGAGCAGCACCATTGGCCTGTTTTGCTACACGTCCGATATCTACAGTCAGTGTTCTTCCTGCAAGTTCCATGGAATAACTTTTGTACATATTCGTTCTCCTTTTCTTATTATATTAATATCTGACAGGAGCCCGAAACAACTGAAAAGACCACTTCCTTTGAAAAAGATCTCGACCGGAAATGGGCTTTTCAGTAGTCTCGGAAATCACTCCTGCGGTAATTCCGTCTGTGTTTATCACACATGTTAAAATGGGGCGGATGGAATCATCCGCCCCTCCCGTAGCAATTATTTTCTTAAACCTAATTTCTCAATCAGTGCACGGTATCTTTCGATGTCTGTTTTCTTAAGATAAGCAAGAAGGCCACGTCTCTGACCTACCATTTTCAGAAGACCTCTTCTGGAATGATGATCTTTGTGGTGTGTTTTAAGATGCTCTGTGAGCTCCTGGATTCTTGCTGTAAGAACTGCAACCTGAACCTCCGGTGAACCTGTGTCACCCTCTGTTCTTGCATACTCTTTCATGATCGCTGTTTTCTTCTCTTTAGAAATCATTGTTGTTTCCTCCTTGAAATTTTAATCAAACGCCGGGTATTAAGAAGTGGTCGGAGTCTCCGGCTTCTGAATACTGGCTTTTTTCACCTCGAACAGTATAGCACACGGTTTCTGACCTGTAAACTGTTTTTTTCGAAAAGTTTTTCCCGAAAGTTTTTATTTTTCGAGACTGCGGAAATAAGCCTTTCCCTTTTCTGCATCCTTCAGGAGCTGCTGCTTTAGTGCTTCTATGGACGAAAAGCGTTTCTCCGGTCTGGAATAATGAAAGAATTCCACTCTGCAGGGCTCTCCGTACAGATCCTCCTCACAATCAAAAAGATACGTCTCAACACCCAGAAATTTCTCTCCAATGGTTGGTTTATATCCTACGTTTGTGATCCCGCAAAGGGTTCTGTCCTTAAAATGGGACACTGTATCATAAACGCCATTTGGCGGCATCAGCTTTTCTTTTGCAGGAACGATATTGGTAGTGGGAAGAAGGACCTTATGTCCCATTCCTCTTCCATGTTCGATCACACCGTCCACAAAAAAGGGAATTCCCAGCAGATCATTAACCTTTTCCATATTTCCCTTTTTCAGTTCCTCACGGATAAATGTACTGCTGATCTTTCTGCGGCCTTCCATTTCTTTCGGAACAACATCCACAGTAAAGCCAAGCTTCCTTCCCATAGTCTCCAGAAGCTGTGGTGTTCCCTTGCGTTCATACCCGAACCTGAAATCTTCTCCCACTGCAACATGCTCCGCCTGAAGATCTCCCACCAGGATCTCTTTAATAAAGGTTTCCGCCTTCATATGACGGATCCGATTATCCAGAGGACATTCGATCAGCACATCCACGCCTGCTTTCTCAAGGAGCTGACATCGTTCCTCTTTTGTAAAGATCATCTGACTGCCGATGCCAAGAGAAAAAAGGACTGTCTGCAGACCTTTTTCTTTCTGTTCCAGGATCTTCTCCACCAGTTTCTGGTGTCCACGGTGTATGCCGTCAAATTTTCCAAGTGTCACCGCACTCTTTGAAAGGCGCGGAAATTCTCCGTCGATCTTCAAGTATTCCATATCTTCTGCTGCTCCTGCAAGTTTTTATAAAATGTCATACAAAAAACATGCGGATGGGTACGTATTTCTGTTTTCTTTCATCCCAGCCGTATATTCCTGTGAAATTTCCGCTGCTTTTATACATCCGGACTTTTTCTTCCCTGCTGCCTCCCTGTACCAGTTCTTCCGGAAGCGGGTTTCCGTTATTGAGAAGTCTGTCTCCCTCCGGTGTACAGGTAAGGACCGGATACATGGAAAGTACATCCTCGATGGAAACAAGCTTTTCCCCGATGGTCCCATCGGCAACCGCCTCCTCCACCTGGGAAAGTGTCATGCTCTCTTCCAGAGTGAAATTTCCGGACCTGGTCCGAAGCAGCTCTTCCATGGCTCCGCCGCAGCCTAATTTTTCTCCGATGTCATTGCAAAGTGTACGGATATAGGTGCCCTTGCTACAGGTAACGCTTATGCGTACCAGCGGAAGCTCCATATCCAGTATCCTTATCTCATAAAAAACCACAGGGCGCGGCTTACGCTCTATGGTTTTTCCTTCTCTGGCCAGTTCGTAAAGCTTCTTTCCGTTTACCTTCAGGGCCGAATACATAGGAGGGACCTGCTGCTGTTCTCCCACAAAGGATCCCACTGCCTCACGGACTTCCTCTTCCGTGACGATAACAGGTTTCTCAGAAAGAACAGCTCCGGTCATGTCCTGGGTATCTGTGGAAACTCCCAGCCTTAAAACCGCCTCATATGTTTTTTCTTTTTCTGTAAGAAGCTCCACCAGCCGGGTCCCCTTGCCCAGTGCAACAGGAAGTACTCCCTCTGCTGCCGGATCCAGAGTCCCGGTATGGCCGATCTTTTTCATGTGGAGAATCCCACGCAGCTTTGCAACAACATCATGAGAGGTATAACCTTTTTCCTTTCGGATCACAAGTATTCCGTCCATGATCTTATCTTTACTCCTCTGCAAGCTGTTTTTCAATTTCAGCGGTAAGGTTGTTGATCACATCGTACATGGAGCCCTGCATATCACAGCCGGCTGCACGCACATGTCCGCCGCCTCCGAAAAATACGGCAATCTTGCTTACATCCACCTTACCATTGGAACGGAGAGATACTTTAAAGAGTTGCGTCTGCATCTCATAGATAAAGATCGCAACCTCCACACCAGCAGTCAGACGGAGCTGGCTCACGATTCCCTCCAGATCCTTTCCTTCCACACTGTAGAAATCCATCTCCCGTTTTTTCAGATATCCGACCACACACTTACCGCCCTGAAGGAGAATACTCTCTGCCAGGACACGTCCCATGACCTGATTCTGAAGATATGTTTTCTGGTAAAAGGACTCATCGATGATCCTGCTGAAATCAAATCCTGTTTTCATCAGTTCTCCGGCAATCCTCATGGTTTCCGGTGTTGTGGAAGAATACTGGAACACGCCGGTATCATGTGCCATTCCCGTATAAATAGGAACCGCAATGGAACGATCGATCTTGTCTGAATCCAGAAGTCCGTAAAGAACTTCACTGGCAGAACTGATCTCGCCTCTTACATGATTGACATCCGCAAATCCGTTATTGCTCACATGATGATCAATGCAGGCTGTCTTTTTTGCTGCATCGAAATATTTCCGGGCAACAGCAAGCCTGTCCAGTGCGCTGACATCACAGGTGATAAAAAGATCATACACCTTATCTTCTTCTGCTTCTGTCTTAACCTCATCCATTCTGTCAATGTAATCAAATACAGGTTTCCGGTCTTCCAGATAAACATCTGCTTCTATATCAGGAAAATATTTCCGGATATAGAGATACAGAGCCATACAGGAACCAATGCAGTCCCCATCCGGACGGATGTGACCGCCAATGCCAACGGTTTTTACATTTTCCAGTATTTCTGAAATGTTTTTCATTTTTTCCACCTATTCCTCTGTTTCCATCCCACTCATTACGTCATTGATCTTCTTTGACATATTTACACCATATTCAATAGACTCATCCAGAACAAAACGGATCTCCGGTGTATTGCGGAGATTCAGTCTTCTGGCCAGTTCTCTCCGAACATAGCCCTCTGCATTCTTTAAGCCCCGGAGGGTGGAATCCTTGGCCTGTTTCTCGCCCAGCACACTGATGTAAGCTTTGCAGGTCTTAAGATCCGGTGCCACCTCAACAGCTGTCACAGAAGTCATCGGATGAATTCTGGGGTCCTTGATCTCGCTGTGTATGATGGTGCTGAGTTCTTTTTGAACTGCACCATTCACACGTGTATTTTTAATGCTGTTTTTTCTCATTACGAATCACTCCTATCTTGGTACCTCTACCATGATATATGCTTCGACTTTATCTTCTTCTTTGACATCATTAAAGTCATTAAATACAAGACCGCACTCATATCCGGCACGAACTTCCTTGACATCATCCTTAAATCTCTTCAAGGATGCAAGCTCACCCTCAAAGATCTGGTCCTCACCTCGTGTGATACGAACCTTACAGTTACGCTGGAATGTACCATCCAGCACATAGCTTCCTGCGATGGTTCCGACACCAGATGCCTTGAACAGCTGACGAACTTCTGCGTGACCGATAACCTTCTCCTCGAATACAGGATCCAGCATACCCTTCATAGCTGCCTCTACATCCTCGATCGCCTGATAAATGACTTTATAAAGTCGAAGGTCAACGCCCTCCTGCTCAGCAAGCTGTTTTGCTGTAGTATCCGGACGTACGTTAAAGCCGATGATGATCGCATTGGATGTTGCAGCAAGGCTGACATCAGACTCATTGATGGCACCTACACCACCATGGATCACCTTAACGACAACTTCCTCGTTGGAAAGCTTGGTAAGGCTCTGTTTAACAGCCTCAACAGATCCCTGTACATCGGCCTTGACGATGATCGGAAGCTCCTTAAGATCGCTGGCCTGGATCTGGTCAAACAGGTTATCCAGAGAAAGCTTGCCTTTGGTCTCCTCGAGAAGACGGCTCTTGTTCTCTGTAACGAATGCGCCTGCAAAGTTCTTGGCTTCTTTATCGCTCTCAAAGGACATCAGGATCTCACCTGCATTGGGAACATCACCAAGTCCGAGGATCTCAACCGGAGTAGACGGACCTGCCTCTTTTACACGACGTCCCTTATCATCCATCATTGCACGTACCTTACCGTTGCATGCACCTGCGGCAATAAAATCGCCTACATGAAGAGTACCCTTCTGAACAAGAATGGTAGCAACCGGTCCTTTACCCTTATCAAGCTGAGCCTCGATAACAAGACCTCTTGCCTCACGGTTCGGATTGGCTTTGAGCTCAGAAACCTCAGCAGTAAGAAGGATCATCTCAAGAAGATTCTCAATTCCTTCTCCTGTATGTGCGGATACCGGAACAAAGATGGTGCTTCCGCCCCAGTCCTCAGGAATCAGTTCATACTCGGAAAGCTCCTGTTTTACACGCTCTACATTTGCACTTGGTTTATCGATCTTATTGATGGCAACGATGATCTCAACACCGGCTGCCTTTGCATGGCTGATCGCCTCTACTGTCTGCGGCATTACACCATCGTCTGCGGCAACGACCAGAACTGCGATATCTGTAGCGTTGGCACCACGCATACGCATAGCTGTGAACGCCTCATGTCCTGGTGTATCCAGGAATGTGATCTTCTGGCCTTTGATATTTACCACGTAAGCACCGATGTGCTGTGTGATTCCACCGGCCTCGCCTCTGGTTACGTTTGTATTACGGATGGCATCCAGAAGAGATGTTTTACCATGGTCAACGTGACCCATAACACAGACTACCGGAGGTCTCGGAACCATATCATCCTCATCCTCTTCGTCCTCTTTGAGGAGCTCTGCGATCACATCCACTTTTTCTTCCTTCTCAGCAATGATATCAAAGCCAAGTGCGATCTCCTCTGCCTTTTCAAAGTCGATCTCCTGGTTTACGGTTACCATGACACCTTCCATGAAAAGCTTCTTAACGATCACTGACGGCTGCATCTTCATCGCGTCCGCAAGCTCACGGATAGTAAGCTTCTCCGGAATGGTGATCTCCTTGATCTCCGGTTTCTTCTCTTCCTGCTTCGGCTGTGGATTCGGTTTCTGAAGTGCTTTCGGGATTCTGGAATTCGGTCTGCGTCCGCCCTGATTTGGTCTGCGTCCGCCCTGGGTACCTTTCTCGAATTCTTTCTTCTTGTTCTTATTCTCTCTGTCACGCTCACGCTTGCTGTCCTTGGATGTCTTGGTCAGCTCCGGAGTGAATACAGCATCTGAAGAGCCACCGCTTCTTCTCTGTCCCGGACGCTGTCCGCCGCCCTGGCCACCACGGTTTGCTCCGCTGAAACGGTTGTCTCCGCCTCTTCCGCCTTCGGAACGTCCGCCCTGGCCTCCCTGGCCACGGTTTGCTCCACCGCCGAAACGGCTTCCGCCTCTTCCGTCATTCTGACGTGGGCCTCTGTTTCCCTCGCCCTGTCTTGCCGGACGTCCCTCACCATTCTGGGAACGGTTTCCGCCAAAACGATTTCCGCCGTCTCTTCTTCCCTCGAAGGTTCTTCCGTCACGATTTCCGTCTCTTCTTCCTTCTGGACGGTTGCCCTGCGGTCTTCCGCCCTGAGTACGATTCTGGCCACTCTGACCGTTTCTCTGCTCACCGGACTCACCATTTCTTGTGTTTGCTCCTGCGCTTCTCTGACCGCCGTTCTGTGGACGTGCCGGTCCCTTTCTCTCGCCTGCTGCCGGTTTTCTTCTTCCTTTACCGCCATCGCTGGCATTCTGTGCATGAAATACACGGATGATATTTTTTTTCTTTTTCGGTGCTTCAGATTTGTTACCCTCTGTATTCACCGTTGTTGTCTTTTCTTCTGTTTTTGGAGTATCCAATTGTCTATATTGCTCCTTTCCCGATCTGTTGAATTTATCTTTTATCATTTCTATCGTCAAACCTCCTTACAGACGCCTGTATCATGCAGGTTATCTGCCGGATTCTTTTTCCAGCGCCTTCATGATCGCCTTTGCAAAATTTTCGTCCTGCACGGCAAGGCTGGCACGGAATTCTTTGCCCATTGCTCTGCCCAGGCTCTCTTTGTCTGAAAGGAAATATAACGGAACTTCATAATAGGTACACATATTCCGAAATTTCTTTTTTGTGTTTTCGGAGGCATCATCTGCCACCAGTGCCAGGAAACCTTTTCCTGTTTTTACGGATTTCTCTGTGGAAAATTCTCCGCTCACTGTTTTTCCTGCTTTTGTCGCAAGTCCGATGAGTGATAAAACCTTATTGTTTTTCAATTGATCCAAACTCCTTTTTGAGGTTCTGATACACTTCATCCGGAACTGCCATTTTCAAGGAACGCTCCAGGCCATGGTTTTTGATAGCCTTTTCCAGGCATTCCTCTGAGAAACAAAGGTATGCGCCGCGTCCGTTTTTCTTACCTGTAGCGTCCAGGATGATCTCATTCTCTGATGTCCTGAGAACTCGTATCATTTCCTTTTTGCTTTTCATTTCCCTGCAGCCGGTACACTGACGCATGGGAATCTTGGTTCTCGTTTTCATTATTCTTCGGCATCTCCATCTGCTGTTTCTTCAGCTTCTGTTTCTGTCTCTTCTGTATCTTCCTCTGCTTCTTCAAGCTCTTCGGAAACAGCCTCTTCTGTCATTTCTTCCTCTGCTTCCTCGTGTTCCTCATCGTAATCATCGTAGAAGTCACCGGACTCTCTTGCCTGTGTCTCACTCTTGATGTCGATCTTGAAGCCTGTAAGTCTTGCAGCAAGACGTGCGTTCTGTCCTTCCTTACCGATAGCAAGGGAAAGCTGGTAATCCGGAACTACGACCAATGCGGTCTTCTCATCCGGGTCAGCCATAACTGCGATAACCTTTGCAGGGCTTAATGCATTCTCGATAAGGATCGCCGGGTTCTCATCCCAGTTGATGATATCGATCTTCTCACCGTGAAGCTCGTTGACAACTGCACCTACACGGGCACCGTTCATACCAACGCATGCTCCCACAGCATCTACATCCGGATCGTTGCTCCATACAGCGATCTTGGTACGGGAGCCTGCCTCACGGGCAATGCTCTTGATCTCAACGGTACCGTCTCTTACCTCTGCAACCTCGGACTCGAAAAGTCTCTTTACAAGACCGGGATGTGTTCTGGAGACCAGGATACGCGGTCCCTTCGGTGTATCTTTAACTTCAAGAATGTAAACTTTTACTCGCTCAGTTGGCTGGAAGGTCTCACCCTTTACCTGTTCGTTCTCTGTAAGGACTGCATCTGCCTTACCAAGGTTGATGCTGACATTTTTGCCCATTACTCTCTGAACAATACCGGTTACCACTTCTTTTTCGATTCCATAGTACTGATCGTAAAGAACTTTACGCTCTTCCTCACGGATTTTCTGAAGAATGACATTCTTTGCGTTCTGGGTTGCGATACGTCCGAATTCCCTGGACTGGATCTCAACCTTCATAACATCACCGATCTCTGCGTTCGTGTTTGTTTTCTGTGCATCCACCAGAGAAATCTCCAGCGCCGGATCCTCCACATGCTCTACAACAGTTCTGTCAGCGTAAACACTGAAGTCACAGGTCTCCGGATCGATCATAACGTGAACGTTATCTGCCTTTCCGAAATGGTTCTTACATGCCTGGATCAGTGACTGCTCAATTGCTTCCAGCAGTGTATCCTTACTGATGTTTTTCTCTTTTTCGAGAACGTCCAGCGCATCTCTTAAATCTCTGCTCATTTTTCTTTTTTCCTCCTGAATTTTACAGATTCGATTCTCTTTTAGAATTCGATTGCGAGACGAATCAGGGCAATATCTTTTTTATCAAAGGTACGTTCTGTGCCGTCTTCATCAATTGTCACACTGTTACTATCATATGCATTTAAAATACCGCAGAATTCCTTCTGTTTCTCGATGGGCCGGTAGGTACGGATCTCCACCAGCTTGCCAAGGCTTCTCTTAAAGTCTTTTTCTTTTTTAAGAGGCCGGTCAAGTCCCGGAGAACTGATCTCCATAATGTAGCTGTCCTCGATGAAATCCTGCTCATCCAGTATATCGCTGAATGCACGGCTTACATCCTCGCAGTCATTGACTGTGATTCCGCCCGGCTTGTCGATATAGCCTCTGAGATACCAGGTTCCGGCTTCCTTGACATACTCCACATCTACCAGCTCAAAGCCCCTGGACTCCACGATCGGTGTAAGGATCGCCTCTGTCTTCTGTTCATATTCTTCCCGTCTGCTCATGCTTCCCACCTGCCTTTCCTATTTCTGCCTGTTTCTGAACAAATTCCTTCTCAGCAAATAGGAGCGGGCTCTCGCCCACTCCTATGCCAACAAGTTCTTAGTTTCGTTCATTGTAACACCAATGTCTGTTAAATGCAAGTATTAATTGCGATTTCCGGTTTTTGTGGTTTTTGTACATCCAACGTGCTATCTCTTATGATAATCTCCCATTCTCCATCTCATACACCACATCTGCCACGTTCATGGTGGAGACTCTGTGGGATACCAGGACTACAGTGCGGCGGGTGGTGTCTTCTTTCAGGGACTTGAGGATGATGCCTTCGTTGAGGGAATCCAGATTGGAGGTTGGTTCATCCAGAAGCAGAAGGGGGCTGTCATGGAGGAAGGCTCTTGCAATGCCGATCCTCTGTTTCTCGCCGCCGGAAAGGGTATCGCCCAGTTCCCCGACTTCTGTGTCATAACCTTTGGGTAGCGTCATGATAAAGTCGTGGATAGAAGCTTTTTTTGCGGCAGCCATGATCTCTTCACGGGTGGCTCCCGACTTTGCGATGGCGATATTATTTGCGATGGAATCGTGGAACAGGTGGGTTTCCTGTGTCACATAGCTTTCCAGGTCGCGAAGATGACGGGTGGGGATTTCCCGTACATCTTTGTTATCTACGGAGATATTTCCTTCGTTCACATCCCAGAAACGCATGAGAAGTTTCAGCAGTGTGGATTTTCCGGAGCCGCTGGAACCGTGGATACCGGTAATCTTACCCGGTGCAAGCTTCAGGGAGTAGTCATCCAGGATGGTTTCCTCTTCATATGCGAATGTCACATGAAAAGCTTCTGCACCTAAAAATCCAACAACAGATTCATTTTCAATCTTCTCCGGATCAGAACTATATGCTCCATCCTTTTTCCAGCCCTTAACATGCATACCAGCTGTTATCCGTTCTGGTTCATCTTGTTTCTCCACATCATTAAACCTTCCAACTGCGTGAAACTCGATTCCATCCGGAATCTCCTCCACCAGAGGTTTCTCCTCCAGAAGGGACAGCACACGCTCACCACTTGCCAGTGTCTGATTCAGGTTATTGGAAAGGCTGGACAATGCCACAACCGGTCCAAAGGATCCCATCATGGCAATGGTACAGGTCAGGATTCCGTCAAACCCGATCTCACCTTTTCCATAGAGATGAATTGTCAAAGCCAGCACTCCAAAGGACGCAACCAGGATCATCAGATTTGTAAATGATCTCTGAGAGCCTTCCATCCGGCTTAATTCTTCCTGCATTCCTGCAAGCTTCCGGGAGCGGTCAGACATCTGGCCTTTTCTCTTTTCACCCTGATTGTACTGGATGGTTTCATCAAGGCCGCGGAGAGAATCCAGCACAAAACTGTTCAGCTCACCAAACTCCGTACGGAATTCCATACCCTTCTGACTTCCACGCTTTCCATTCCACATGGGGATGACCATACCTACGATCAGATAGGACGCCAGTGCCAATACTCCGGCAAGCACATGGTATCTTCCGATAAAGATCACCATGATCACAGAAGTCAGCGTTGCAATAGCAATGGGGGAAATGGTATGCGCATAAAAAACTTCCAGAAGTTCAATATCCGTGGTGATAATGGAGATCAGGTTCCCTTTGTCACGACCTTCCAGCTTCGCAGGGCAGAGCTTACGCAAAACCGCAAATACCTTATGGCGGATGATCGCCAGAAGTTTAAACGCGATAAAATGGTTACAATACTGCTCCACATAATGAAGGATACCACGGAACACCGCAATCAAGATCATAGCGGCAATGATCCCTTTCACAGAAGTTCCGGCAAGCCAGGTACTCTTTATAACAACCTTCGGAATACCAGAAATCCCGGCACCTGCTGCACTTCCTGCCAGGCCATGGAGGATCACCTGCCCTGCCAGGATGGTCAGGAAAATGGCACATAGGTATCCCACGGTTCCCAAAAGAATTGCCGCCACCATAATATGTAGAAGTGGTTTCACCAGACCAATAAGACTTCCCATGATAGCAATGGCACTTCTTCGCTTTTTCGCTGTATCTGTTCCCACCATGGCCATATCTGTCTTCTGTCTGTATATATTTTTCTGAGTTTCAGCCATTTCACGTGCGTTATTGTCACTCATCACACATTTCCCTCCTTCCCATAATTTTCCAGCGCACTCTGACTCTCATACAGATGACAATAATCGCCACCCAGGGCCATCAGCTCCTCATGCTTTCCGCATTCTCTGATCTCACCGTTCTTCAGGAAGTAGATCTGATCGGACTGTACCACATTGGCAAGTCTGTGGGAGATCAGAAGTACAGTCCTGGTTTTTGCCATCTCATGAATAACATCCATGATCAGCTCTTCACTTTCCACATCAATGTTGGAGGTGGCTTCATCCATAATGTACACAGGAGCATCCGCAAGAAGTGCCCTGGCGATCACAAGGCGCTGGCACTGACCCCCGGAAAGATTTCCCGCCTTTTCCAGAAGAACCGTATCCAGCCCGTTCTGGGTATCCAGAAATCCAAGGAGATTGACCTTTTTAAGGACCTCCCGCATTTCCTGATCCGTGGCATCCGTTTTTGCCATCTGAAGATTTTCACGGACTGTTCCCTTAAAGAGATAACTGTTGTGGCGCCCCAGAACCACATGTTCCATCAGGTCATCTTCGCGAACGTCCCCGAGGGCAACTCCTCCGATACGGATATCACCGGAAAACTCCCGGTTCTTTCCGGAAAGGATTCCCGCAATGGTACTCTTACCACAGCCGGACTCTCCAACCAGGGAAACAAAGCTTCCCGCCGGAACCTGAAGATCGATCCCGCCAAGGATCTCACGGTCCTTCTCATAGGAAAAATGTACATTCTGAAACGAAATATCCAGACCGCCCTCCGGCAGAACTTTTTCCCCGGCTTTCGGCTCCGGAAGATCCAATATCCGGAAAATCTTATCACTGGCAGCCATACCGTTCATGGCAATATGAAAAAAGGATCCAAGCAGCCGCAGCGGCAGAAAAAATTCACTGGCCAGAAGCACAATGCAGAGAGTTCCGGAAAGGCTCAAGTTTCCATGAAGGAACTCCGTCACTGCCACAGCCATACCAACAGCCGCACCGCCGTAAGCCACAATATCCATCACACTGGTGGAATTCAGCTGCATGGTTAAAACCTTCATGGTGATCTGGCGGAACCGCTGGGACTCCGCATCCATCTCGTCTGCTTTCTGCTGGTCTGCCTGATAGATCTTTAAGGTAGTCAGACCCTGAAGATTTTCCAGGAAGGAATCTCCAAGTCCTGTATAAATGCTCCAGTATTTGTTAAGAAGCTTCCTGGCGATCTTCTGTACCACCACAATGGAAATGGGAATCAGCGGCACACAGATCAGAAGTACCACGCTGGCTTTTAAGCTCACCCGGCAGAGGATCACAAAGAGTGTTACCGGTGCGATCAGGCTGTAAAACAGCTGGGGGAGATATTTTCCGAAATAGGTTTCCAGCTGCTCCACACCTTCTGTGGAAACCTGCACCACTTCAGAGGAGGAAACCTGCTCTCTGTAGGAAGCACCCAGCTTCAGCATTTTTTCATAAATTTTTTCTCTGAGGATCCGCTTTACATCCACGCAGGCCAGATAGGACGACCTTGCGCCCATCCGCTCACAGAAGAAGCGGATTACAACAACCAGGATCAGTGTGAGAACCGTCCGTTCCACACTTTTCGAAGTAACAGAACCGTAAATCACTTTTTCCAGCAGCCCTGCAATGGAAAAAACGGCGATCACCTGGGACAGCAGGGCAAGCCACTGCCACAGGATTGTATACACGATATATTTTTTTGCGTGGGATAAAAGTCCCACCAGTCTTGTCTTGATCATTAGCTGCTCACACCTCCGGCTCCACAGTTTTTACTCTGAGGAAGAAATACAGAATGTGGCATACCCACACAACGGCTATGCAGATTCTTCCCACAGGCACATTTTTCATGCAGATAAATCCGATGACCATAACTACGGTCACCATGCCGATGATCTTGCATTTGGTTCCAAGCGTCATGGCTCTTTTCTGCACAAAACTGTCCAGATGTTTTTTGTAAAGGTTTGTTCCTATAAACCAGGTATGAAGCCGTTCCGAGCTTTTTGCAAAGCAGAACAGCGTTGCCATATAAAAGGGAACCGTAGGCAGGATCGGAAGGACAATTCCGATGGTGCCAAGTCCAAGGCAAAGAAACCCCAGCAGGATCCAGAATATTTTCAATGGATTTCTCATTTTCTTTCCTTTCCCGGGTTCTTATCCCGATGGTATCTCATACTGTCAGTACAAATTTCCGGCCGTCCACCCGGGCCACCTTCAGATCAATACCATAAAGTTCATGGATGCTTTCCTCTGTGATCACTTCTTCCGGTTCGCCTTCCACGATGACTTTTCCACCGGCGAGCCCGATGATCTTGTCGGAAAAATAGATCGACTGATTGATATCATGAAGGACCATAACGATGGTCATGCCAAATTCCCGGTTCAGCTTCCGCACAAGCTCCAGAATCTCGATCTGATAACGGATATCCAGATATGTAGTCGGCTCATCCAGGAAAAGGATCTCAGTTCCCTGTGCAAGCGCCATGGCGATCCATACACGCTGGCGCTGTCCGCCGGAAAGCCTGGATAATTCCCTCTCACGAAACTGGGAAACATTGGTCACTTCCATGGCCCAATTCACATACCGCTCATCCTCTTCTCCACGGATCCCCATCATACCAAGATGAGGCGTTCTTCCGAAAGAAACCAGACGCTCCACGGTGATGTCGTCCGCCGCCGTATTGTACTGATGTACAATGGCCACTTTTCTGGCAAATTCATTCAGACGCAACCTTGCGATGTTTTTTCCTCCCAGAAGGACTTTTCCCTTTGCAGGGTCCAGGTTTTTGGTCATCAGGGAAAAAAGTGTGGATTTACCGCATCCGTTGGCTCCCATAATGGTCGTCACCTTGCCTTTTTCTATCTTAAGGGATGCGCCTTTTAAGATCTCGTTTTTACCATAGGAAAAGCATACATTCTTTACCTCCATGGCAGGTCGTTTTTTTTCCGTATTCTGTGTATCAGTCACCATATTTTTTTGACCTCCTTAAGAGAATGATAAAGAACGGACCACCTACCACGCTCATCACAACTGCCGCACTGATCTCATAGGGAGCTGCAATGGTCCTTCCGATGGTATCTGCCAGAAGGAAGGTAAAGGCTCCCGCAAGTGCGGAAAACGGAACCAGTGCCCTGTGGTCACTTCCCACTAGGATCCTTCCGATATGTGGCACGATCAGCCCAAGGAAACTGATGGCACCTGCGATGGCTGTGGAAATACTTGCCAGAAGTACCGCGATCAGGGAGATCACGATTCGTGTGGCATTGACGTTCAGTCCCAGGCTTCGTGCTGTCTTATCTTCCAGAGACATCAGGTTGCACTCTCCGATAAACAGGCATGCCAGGAAAAGCCCTGCCACAACATAAGGAACCAGTGTTGTCACATCATCCCAGGTTTTCTGGGTGATATTGGCTTCTACGATGGAAGCCACGCCGGACATATTTCCACCGCTCATGCTGTTAAAAGCGCTGGAAAGTCCGGCAAACAATGCATCTACTGCCACACCGGTGAGGATGATACGAAGAGGACTTAAGCCGCCCTTCCAGGACAGACAGTAAACCATCAAAAAGGCGACCACGCCGCCAAAAAACGCTACCAGCGGAGTAAAGAAATACAGTCCCGGTGCAAAAGCTGTGATCAGAACTGCCGCAAAGCTGGCACCACTGGAAATACCAATGATACCAGGGTCTGCCAGTGGGTTTTTAAGGACCGCCTGAAACAGAACGCCGGAAACCGCAATGGCGGCTCCTGCCAGCATGGAAATGATGATACGTGGAAAACGAAGGTCATAGATGGTTGCCACTTCATCAATACGCTCCACAAAAAGTCCTCTCATCAGCTCTCCGAAGGAAACCTTCAGGCTTCCGATATTGATGGCTGCAAAAAACAATACCATCAGAAGCACCGCCATGAGCACAAAGGAGAGCACTGCACGGAGCCGCTTTCTTTTTTCTCTGTTTTCATCCATTTTTGTCACTTCTCCTTTTCTGTGGTCTTTTGAGAATCTTCGGCTGCAGTTTTTCCGGATGTGCCGGATTTCTGCGCGTCTTCATATTTCTGGGTCGCATTGGATTTCTCTGCATTTTTCTGCGCGTTTTCACTGTTCTTTTTCGCTTTTTCCAGATCCTCGTCACTTTCCGGATAAAGGATCGGCTGCAGCTCATTTAGCGCTTTCGGATAACGGAAAGTTGCGCTCATTCCGAAATTTTCATAAGTCAGGTCATACACCCTGCCATTTTTTACCGCGTCGAAATGTTTCCAGATATCGTTGGTCTTGAAATCTTCGTTAAACATCTCCACGACCTGATCCGGAAGTGCGTGAGCCGCACGGAGGATGATATCCGGTTCTTTGGTCTTCATATCTTCGGTGTTTACCGTAAGAAACTCCTGATCTGTATCTGTATAAACATTTTCGCCGCCTGCCAGAGCCACAAGACTTCCCACGTAGGAATTTTCGGTAGCAATGATATAGCTGCCCGGAAGTCCCATCAGGATCAGCACCTTGGGATGGTCTTTTCCCTCGTTCTTCTTTTTGTATTCTTCGTAGAAATCCCGGAACTCTTTTACCAGCGTGCCTGCCTGCTCTTCTCTGTCAAAAATCTCTCCCAGTTCCTGAATGGAACGGTACATCCCCTGTACACTGCGAAGATTTAAAAACGCCCAGTCCACGCCGATATTTTCGTACTTGGGTTCAAGGTCTGACTGAAGAGAGATCGGGCTTAAAATCCAGTCCGGTTTCAGGGAAGCCACGATCTCCATATCCGGGCTCATGGCTGTACCCACGGTGGTTACAGCTTTATAACGCTCCGGAATGGTGGAAATGCTGCTGGAGCATACCCCAACCAGATCCAGTTCCAGTTTGTCACAGATATCCGCAACTGCCGGAGAAGTGGCTACGATCTTCGGAGATCCTTCCATGGATCGTACCTTGGCTTTTGCCACTTCCACTGCCTGTTTTTCCACAGGGTCCGTGATCTCCAGCATGGACTCCACCGTCTCTGTCTGTGCGGTTGTCTTCGTGCCCTCTGGGTGCTGGTCCACACAGCCGGTGAGAAGAAGGGACGCTGCCGCCAGTACTGCGACAAAAATTCCTCTGCTGATGCAGGATTTAATATTCATCATCGTCATCATCCTCTCCGCCCCATCTGCGCCAGTTCTTACGGAAGTACCAGATGATCAGTGCAGTTACCAGGATCAGAACCAGACCGGAGCCTGTCACTGCCAGAGCAATGGCAAAGACCGTATTGATCTTTACGCTGCTTTCGCCATCAGATTTCTTTTCCCCGGAAGTGATGCTGTCCTCTTCCGCTGTGGAAAGATTTAATCCCTGGGCGCTGTTCAGTTCCTTGTCTGTATCGGACTCGTCAGAGCTTTTGGAAGCCGCTGCCTGTTTCTGTGCTGCCGCTACGGTGTTCCCGGAATTCATGGCATCCGCATTTCCTGTGGAGCCGCTTTCTGCAGTGTTCTGTGCAGCTGCTGCCTGGGTGGCCGCCGCATCATTCTGAGTTTTCTCCTCATTGTCCTGCGCAGCCTCATCCGTACTTTCTGTTCCGTCCGTTTCCTGGGTATCCGCTGTTTCAGAGGCTCCGGCTTCCTGGGCACTTCCCGTATCCAGGGTACTGTTGGCAACTGCCTCGCCGCTTCCGGAAGCCTCGGCAGATGCTGCTTCTTCTGTTACAAAAGCAGGATTCATACCCACACTGTTTCCCTCGGAATAATCGCTTGGATACAGATAAAATGTAACGTTTCTTCCCATCGGGGTTACATACATGCTGACCCGGACGATGCAGTTCTCACTTGGAACCTGGATACAGATATCGGAGGTGGTTCCGTTGCTGTCTGAACCATTTGCGGTTACCGCGACGCCTGTGCCGGACCAGCCGGAATCTCCTACATTCTGTACGCTGAAACTGTGACCGGACGTATAATCGATCAGGCTCATGCGGATCGTCAGATAATAATTGCCGGAGTCCGTCACTTCCATCAGACCACTTGCATAAACCGCACCTTCTACCATACCCTGTCCGGTGGCGTAGGATGCCTCACCGCCGGAGTCTTCGATCTCTCCTGTCACCGGATGGGAATAACACCGGTTAATGGTACAGGAATACACACTTCCCGACTCCGCGTGGACGGAAGTTACCGGAAATCCCAGAGTTGCCGCCACGAAGAGTACTGCCGCTCCAAAACAGGTCAGTAGATTTTTTTTCCAGTTTTTCTCTCTCATTTCTTCTTTCCTGCCTTCTTTCTCAGGCTTCCCCCTCTGCTCTTGATCTTATAGAAAACACCTGCCAGTGCCGCCAGCGCGCTGACGGATACCGGAACTGCCACTTTTCTCATATTTCCGGAAGATTCCCCGGTACCAGTCTCGGTATCTGCATAAGCTTCGCCGGAAGTGGTTGTCTCCTGATCCTGATCTGACGCATCGGAAAGGCCGCTGCTGGTAAGCTTTGTGGTTCCTGCATCTTTGGAATCCGATTTGCTGCCGATGCTCTTTCCGGATTTCAGCGCAGTAGTTCCTGCTGATTTCTTTGTGGATGTGGATTTGGTGGTGGTTCCGGAAGATTTCAGGGAACCGCTGCTCTTTAAGGAGCTTCCTCCAGCCTTGGAAGTACTGCCGCTTAAGGAACCGCTGCTGTTGGTACTTAAGCTGCCATTATTTCCTCTGAGAGAACCGTTTCCGGTGCTGTTCGTTCCATTGTTACTGCTGTTATTTCCGCTGTTGCTTCCGTCACCATTGTTGTCATCATTTTCGAAACCAGGATCCTTGCTGTCCGTCTTTTTCAGGGTGCTCCAGTCCAGTTTCAGGAAGGCAGGCTGGGTTCCGGTGCCTTTGGTAATGGAATCCATAATGGGAACAAAAACCTGAAGCGGCACATAACCGTCATTTTTTGCCTCATCGATCAGCGGGAATGTGACCACATCCGGATAATTGGTTCCGAAATTGTCCGTAACCAGCTTGCCGTTGGTGTATTTCTGATAGGAATCCACCGTTACATTGCCAAGAGAACCGGATGGTGCGCCATATTTATCCAGCTTGTAGCCGGTCTTAAAATATTTCAGGGTACCTAAGTATCCAAGCTGTCCGTTAATGGTCAGACCCTTGAAGTCCATGGTAATGGAATATTTTCCTTTCTTTACCGTCAGCTTTATGGTGTGATTGATGGCTTCGTTGGACATGGATGCAGATGTTTTGTCAATCTTTACCATGGAGCCTGTGACGGAATACACACCGTCCGCCAGGTTCTTCACATCCAGGCTGCTGTTGCTGCCGTTATTATTTCTGTTGTTGTTATTGTTGCTGCTGTTGTTATTATTACTGCTGTTCGAACTGCTGCCGGAAGACTTCTTCAGTCCGCTGACTGCCTTGGAAAGCTTTTTGATCTGTGTATTGACCTGGCTCTGGGTGGCACTGCTGTTATCATAAACCGTCTTTGCGGCAGTGATCGCAGAGTTTAATGTCTTCAGTGTGTCAGCCGTATAGGTATCTTCCCTGCCTGCCATATTGGAAGCCGTAAGAAGCATCTCATGAAGTCCGGTCTTATCCACCTTTGTCTGGGAAGCCTTCTTCATGTTTTTCATCACATAATCCAGGATACCGGTCTGGGCATCGGTCTCTTCCTGACTGGACTCTTTGTTCCCGTAAACCGCCTTTGCCGTCTCATAAACAAAACGGAGCACATCCATATCTGCGGCTGTATAATGGGCTGTATCTTTCAGATAAGTTTCCGCCTTTGTCAGCGCTTTTTTGATCTCGCGGCGGTCCGTTCCCTGGATGATCAGTCCCTGGATGGCATTGTCTATGGCAGTGACACACTTGTTGACTTCTGTCTGAGAAGCCTCCTCATTGTCATAAACCTGACTGGCCTTATCTCTTGCCCGCTGTAACGCCTCACGGGTCGATGTTTCATACTCTACATCCGTCTCATTCAGATAACTGTCCGCGGTCTCAATAGCTTTCTTAAGCTCACTCTTATCAGAATCCACCTTGACCTTGGTCACCGCATTTACCGCCATGGTAAGGGCTTTTACCTCATTGTCCACAACAGTCTGGTCGATGTTCATGTTTTTATAAACTGCCTGAGCTGCCGCAATGGCATCTGCAAGCATGGCAAGCTGCTCACCGGCATAGCCCTGGCTGTCCTGTTTAAGGGATTTCTGGACATTCTGCGCGTTTGTGATCTGTTTTTTCAGGGCCGCCTTGTCCGTTTCCGTTCCGCTGAGCTGTTTCAGGTCATTCCAGTCCAGATACAGTTTCGCATACTGCTTTCCGCCACCGGCATTGATGGCTTCCATGACCGGAACATAGATCCTGGTCCATACGATGCTCTGGTTCAGCTCTACCGGAATGGTTATGTAATGGGGATATTTTTTCCCTTTTACTGTGGCATCGGTGCCTTTTTTCGGATCGTTGTAGGAATCATAAATGTCATAGTAGGATTCCACACCTACTGCTTTTGCTGTGGCAGCCTCTGCCGCCGGAGCTTCATTCTCATCCAGAGACTGTGTTTCTTCCTGAACCGCAGAAGCCTCTTCTCCAGTCGCTGCACCGTCGCTGTCCCCGGAAGCTTCCTCTCCGTCCATAAAAAGTTCGTCTTCTGCTGCATCCTCTGTCTGTGCCTGAGAACTCTCCTCCGCAGCTTCCGTCGCTGCGCTCTGCGCCTCTTCTGGATCTTCAGCTTCTGTCTCCGCCGCATTCTGCGTCTCACCGGTATCTACAGCCTGGCCTTCCTCTGCGGCCGCATAAGGCAGGGTGTCTTCACTGGTAAATCCCGGAAAATACCACATGCTTGCCAGATAGCCGGTAAAATTCTGCTTGCCAAGCTTGGTAGTCAGGGACGTACATTCGATCCGCAGATGGATATCATTTCCTTTCTTTATCAGCTGGAAGGGTTTTACCAGCGCTGAGTTTCCCATGGAAACCTGATCTGCGGTAGCATGGTGGAGCAGTCCGCCGATCTGGTATACCCCGTCATAAACCGTATTGGAGTCCGTCTTCTGATAAAGTGCCTCCGCAGCCGCCTGAAGAAGCTGGATATGCTTATCCACCAGGCTCTGTGTGGCAGACGGGTTTGCAGCCACCTGTTTTGCAGACGCAATGGCAGACTTTAACTGCTGTACGGAAGCGTCATCTGAGCCGGAAGTATCCACCGCTTCCGCCTGGGTGATCAGGTCACTTAACACAGTCTTGTCGATACCGCCCCCAAGGTTCTCCTCTGCCTGGGCCACTGCGGATGCCGCGCCGTCGGTCTCTGCCTGGGTGGCATTGCCATCCTCAAGCACAGCCTGGGCCTGGGCACGTACCTGATCCAGTACTTCATATCCATCCTGTGTGCCGTCTGTGTATGCAGCCGCCTCCGAAAGGACTGCCTCCAGAGAAGACTTGTCCGCCTGAGCCACCAGACCATTTTCCAGGATTGCCTGAAGCATCATTCCGCCTGCCCCAAGCTCTTCCTCTGTTACATCTTCTTTTGAAAGAAGGTTCTCCGCTCCCTCAAGAGCAGCCTGAAGGCTCTCACAGCTCTCCGGTGTATACCCGGAAGTATCTGTGTTCTTCGCCTCTTCGATGATCCTGGAAAGTTCACTCGCATCCATGGCATAAACACCGGATGTGCTCCCCAGGCACAGTGCAGCCGCCATAAAAAAAGCGCTGCTTCGCTTAAATTTTTTTATCTTCATACCCATCATCCTCCTATGAGCACTTGTTAGCCATGATTAACCGTATCATGAGGAAAAGTTAATGTCAACATACTATCGTCCGAACCGTGCTCACAGGGAACGGTTCGATGATCTCAAAAATCCTTTAAATTCGCCATGTTCCCGATTTTTCGACAAAAAAAAGACCGAAATTTTTTCATTTCGGTCTTTAATCAAGATCCCGGATACACCTGGATATCCGGCTTTTTTTCACACAGAGCTTCCGGTCAGAGCTTCACATATTTCCCGCCTGCCGCATCGGATAACTGTCTGGCCAGCCCCATGCCGAACACGGAATTTTCCGTATCGATCACCAACACCGGCACGCCTTTTCGTTTCAGTTCCTCAGCCGCCTCAAGGGCAAGAGACCAGGGCTTTCCCTCCCGGGTGTCAAAATTGGCCTTGCCGTCAGTGAGCATCACCAGAATCCCGGTCTCTTCCGGATTCTTCCGTTTTTCCGCCTCCAGGACTTTCAGGGCCTTTCGGATCCCCATGGCAAGAGGTGTATTCCCTCTGGCCTTCAGCTCTTCCATGGGCCTTGCCGCAAAATCCACACTTCTGGTAAAAGGCAGGATCAGTTCTGCTTTCCGGTTCCCGAAAACCACCATTCCTACCCGATCCCTGTCGCTGTACGCCCGCCGCAGGATGGAAAGTACCGCACTTTTCGCAAAAGAAAGCCTCTCTTTTGCACCCTGGGAACGACTGGCATCCACCAGAAATAAAACAGACACCTTATTTTTTCTCCGGAAGCGTTTCAGCCGGAGATCACACGCTCTGATCTCCCGGTCCTCTCCCCCGATCCTGCCGCTCTCCAACGCCGCCCGGACGGACGCCGGAAGATCCACCTCCCCGGCTCGCAAAATCTCTTCCTGACCGGAGGGGATCACCAGAGAACCACTGTGTTTCCCACCCGGAAGCCATTCTTTCCGGGACTGCTGCTCTCTTTTCAGAAAGATCTCCTGTTTCATCCCCTCCAGAACTTCCAGTACCGAATACTCTCTTCCGCTCTGTTTTACCGGAAGGAATACTTCCTCAGAATCTGCCCGTCTTCCTTTTCCCGGATCTAGTCACCCTCCCCGGAAGCTTCCGGCTCCCTGGAGCTCTTTTTCCCGACGGAAAGAATCTCTTCCATTACCTGAGGATCCATCTGTCCGTCTTCCAGAGGATTTTTCCGCATCCGGTGAGGCAGAACATACCGGGCAGCCCGCTCAAGATCCTCCCGGGAAGCCTTTTTCCGGCCTTCCAGTGCGGCAATGGTCTGTGCAGTCCGGATCATTCCGATATCCGCCCGGTGGCCGTCAGTGCCGTAGGCAACACAGATCTGTGCCGCCAGCCTTAACAGCTCCTTTGGGACACGCACCGTTGGCAGAAACTCTCTGGCACTGCGGATCCTCTCGGAAAGCTCTTCCTGAGACTCTTTGTACTTCCGGCAGAAATACCCCGGATTTTTCTCATAGGCCATCCGGTTCTCAATGATCTGCACCCGCTTATCCACGTCTGTCTCTGCTTCCACATCCACCACCATGCCAAAACGGTCCAGAAGCTGCGGCCGCAGGTTTCCCTCCTCCGGGTTCATGGAACCGATCAGCACAAACCGAGCTGAATGAGTACAGGAAATCCCTTCTCTCTCCACGGTATTGCGCCCCGTTGCCGCCGCATCCAGTAACAGATCCACGATATGGTCGTCCAGAAGATTGATCTCATCCACATAGAGGATATTTCCGTCTGCCTCTTTCAGAAGACCTGGCTGGAACTGTTTTTCCCCGTCTTTCAGTGCGGCTTCGATGTCGATGGTTCCTGCCACACGGTCTTCTGTGGCATTGGCAGGGATCTCCACCACCCGGCAGTCCTTCATAAGTCCCGGGATGGCACGCACCGCAGTGGTCTTGGCCGTTCCCTTCTGTCCACGGATCAGCACCCCGCCTGCAGATGGGTTCACCAGATTGATAAGGATGGCCTCCTTCATAGATTCCTGGCCTACAATGGCCGTAAATGGATAATCATAAGTTTTTTCCCGTATCATTCTTCCGCCTCTCCTTCTGCCTCCAGATATGCCTCACGGATCTGGGACAGTTCTTCTTCCGTTGCATCAAAATAGCCCCGGTTGCTGGCCTCCATCAGCCGCTCCATCATCTTCATGTATGCCCATTTGTTGCTTTGCTGCATCTGTTTCCGGAGTTTTTCATCCCCGGCATAGCACCGGGTCATCCGGGAAAAGGTCTCGCCTGTCACCGCATCGGTGGAGGCTGCAAACCCCATCACATTCTCAAACCGTTTCGCGATCTGCTGCACACCGTGATAATCATGGCGCATCATCCCCTGAATCCATTCAGGGTTTAGAAGCCTTGTGGCGATCCCACGCTCCAGAGAACTCTTAAGATCCTGCACCTTCACCGCCTCACCGGTGGTATCAGCCACCAGCATGACCGGTTTGCTGCCTTTTTTGTTCTCCACGGCTCTGGCAAGTCCGCCGTAAAATTCATAATAGTGATCCAGATCTGTCAGCTCATACTCCACATTGTTGCGCACCTGGGAAATAAAATCCACATGGTCATACTGTCCGGCCAGCACTTCTTGGGCTTTCACCCCTCGCCTCCGGAAGGAATACCCGTAAGAGAGATCCTCGGTAAAAGAACTTCCGATCTCTGCTGCATCCTTCCAGCTGCCCTTTCGCACAACATCCGTAAGCCGGGTTCCATACTCCCCTTCTTTGGGGCCAAAGATCCTGCAGGATGCCAGATCCCAGGCTTCCCGTTCCTCCATTTCGGGATGGGATCTCTGGAGCTCTTCTGCCATCTTTCTGGTATTTGCCGTAAAATAACTCTTTTCCGGACCTTCCTCAAGCCGGAGGATCTGCCGGAACATGGCATTTAAGTTATCGATCAGGTTTGGATACATGTCCCGGAAAAATCCGCAGATGTGGATCACCACGTCCATACGTGGCCGGTCCAGCTCCTCGGTGGGGATCACCTCCAGCCGGTCATCGTAACTGCTCTTTTCCGTTTTCAGGCGGATGCCCAGATAATACAGGATCTGTCCGATAGTCTCACCCTGGCTTCTGGAAGTCTCCAGTCCCCAAAGAATCAGCGCCGTAGTGTCCGGATACGTCCCCGTCTTCTCATGATAAGCCTCCACCGAAAGCTGCGCCGCCTTCATTCCCCGCTCACAGGCCGTTCTGGTAGGCACCAGCCTTGGATCAAACTGCACCAGGTTCCGTCCGGAAGGCAGGATCGACGGATTCTTTACCACATCCCCTGCCGTTCCCACCGGAACATAGCCACCGTCCAGTCCATGTACCAGCCCGTTAAGTTCTGTCTCGTTGATCTCGTGAAGACCATCGGTGATCAGACTGTTTTCATACTCATAAAGCCTCTCTTCCAGAAGATCCAGATCTTTTTCCGAGCAGTTTTCTCCGGAATCTCCTTCCAGAAATCCGCAGCTCTTCCCTGCTTTTGCGATGTTCAAAAGAAGATCCCCGCACCGCTCCGGTGCACTCTGGATGCTCTCCCGGTACTCTCCGATCATTTCCCTGAGTTCCTGATAATCTCCATACAGACCGCTCTTTTTAAGCTCCGGTGCCTGATAGCTTACAAGCGTTGCCAGGGAACGGCGCTTGGCGATCATGGCCTCCGAAGGATTTCCTATATAATAGTAATAGAAATGTGGGATCTCTCCCACCAGCTGATCCGGCCAGCAGCTTCCGGTCATGCCGTTATCTTTTCCGGGCAGAAATTCCAGTGTGCCGTGGGTGCCGAAGTGGATCATGGCGTCCGCCTGAAATCCCTCACGGATCCAGTGATAAAAGGACTGATATTCCCCGGAAGGCTTCCGGTTCCGGTCGTGATATCTTCCCGGATCCCCGCTTTCTCCCTCCGGGTCGCGAAGGGGCTGCAGTCCCAGAAAAACATTTCCCACACAGATCCCCCGGATGGGATATTTTTCTCCCTCAAACTCCCAGGTGATCCCTCCTTCCCCTTCCTCGCACCATTGAGGCAGGTTGCAGTGTCCGCCTGTGACAAACACTTCCTGAAGCTCTTCGGGAGAGCGTTCCTCTGTATCATAGCCGGCCTCTTTCAGCCCCTCAAGCAGTCTGGATGCCGAGGCAAAGGTATCCAAAAATGCTCCTCCGAACACATTGCTCTCCCCCGGGGGATAATTATAAAAGATCACCGCCAGCCGCTTCTCTTCCCGTTTTTTCTTTCTAAGTTCCAGCATCCGGGAAAGGCGCGCCACAAAGGTATCGACCCGCTCCGCTATGGGTTCCAGCTGTGGAAAGACAGGTTCTTCTCCCTCTGTGCTTCCACTTCCCATGACCCCTACCGGAAACGTAAGGATCCCGCCGTCCAGCTCCGGAAGCAGGATGCTGATAAGAAACTCTCCGGGATTCACGGCGTCCGCCCGCTCCCATTCCTCCCCGGAAACTCTGGTCAGGCAGAAGGGTTTGAAATAGGGAACATCCAGTTCTTTCAGGATTTCCACCGCCTGATCCGCATCTCCACCCATGGGCCCTGCACCCAGGCGGAAGGGCATCAGATTGACCACTGCCGAAACCGGTGTTTTCTTCTGCGTGAGAAATGCCCGCAGTTTCTTCAGATCCCCGTCCTCATTCTGAGAAAATGCAATGGGAAGCAGATTGTACCTCTCTCCCAGTTTCTCTGCCAGAGCCTGTACCACCGGCAGAAAATCATTGGGATAGGAATGTCCGTAAAAAAGCAGGGCCACGGTTTCCCGCTGACTGTCAAAAGCCGCCTTCTTCCGGAATTTCGCCGGTGTATCCCAGGTTTCCATGGAAAAAGGATCTTTCAGATAGACACCGTACTCCATGGTACAGGGTTTCTCCTTCGGGAGAAATTTTCGTCCGCCGTACTGCCGGAGGATAAGATGCATAAAAGATTCCATATCTTTCCTGGTGGCCTGCTGCCAGTAATCGATCAGAAGAAACACGTTCTTCATATCCCGGGTGACACCAAAAGGCAGCACATTTCCCATCATCATTGCCATCCGCCGCATCCGGTGCATTTTTGTAAGTGCACTGGCGGAGGATTTTTTCTCACCGGTGCCGGATACCTCTGCGCCGTCGGTTCCGGACGTCCCGGACACATTCCCGGAATCTTTTTTCCCGCCGGAGCCTTTCCTCATTTTTCCCATGGCACCCATGGAAAAAGAACCCAGGCGGATATAGTCCCTAAGTGCGTTTCCAATGACGATCCGGTGCCCCCTACAGGCTTCGAGGCCTTTTGCCACGATCTCCTGAAATTCTTCGGAAGCCCCCATGCTATCCACCACCGCCACATCTGCCGTGGCAATATCCTTTATGATCCTTTCCGGTTCCAGAACGTATCGCTGTTCCTGTCCCGCAACATAGAAACAGACGATGGTCAGATCATCCTCCGGGTACTGCTGTTCATAACGTTTCCGGAATGCCTGGATCTGCCGGAGAGCAGGTACGGAAACCGCTGTTATCGTAATCTTCATAAAATCCCTTCTCCTGTCTGTATCGATCTGTAAAAACTCCTCCGCTGTATCAAGTATAACATACCCTCTGCAAAAAATCCCCCTCTGTCCTGCCGTATGCCAGGGGAAGCATCGGGGCCGGATGAGGGGGAAATTTGTCAGGTTATCAATTTTTCAGAGCTTATTTCACTCTTACAGTAACAAGAACTGTCTTTGTTCCTGCATTGTAGTTTGCAGTCGCTTTTGCGGAAATCTTCACTTTGATCTTGTAGGTACCTTTCTTCAGGCCCTTCTTTACCGTGATCTTTCCGTTTGTTTTATTTACGGTAAATGCAGAGCTTCCTGCTGTTTTTGCATAGGTCAGTGTTCCCTTACTGCTCACGGAAGCGCCAAGAGTAAACACCTGCGCTTTCTTACGAAGTGCACTGTAGGAAACATTTTTGGATGTGATCTTTGTCTTCAGGACCGGTGCTGCCTTGGCAACTTTGACAGTCAGGGTCTTTGTGGCAGCTTTGTAACTGCTGGTCGCTTTTGCAGCGATGGTGATCTTTGCGGTTCCGGCAGCTTTGATAGTCACTTTGCCTTTGCTGTCTACAGTGGCAACTTTTGTGTTGGAGGACTTGTAAGTCATGGCTGTCTTTGCCTTTGCTCCAAGGGAGAATGCCTTGTCACCGTATTTTTTGGAAACCACATTTTTGGTGTTCTTTACTGCAACTGTGATGCTCTGTGCTGCCTGTTTCTTGATGGTGGAAGGATCTGTCGGAGCCTTCTCAGTCTCAGCGAAATCTGCATCTGCATCTGTGGTCTCTTTCAGTGTGGAATAATCCAGGCGCAGATAAACGTTCTGTTTTCCGGAACCAGGAGTGATGGCATCCATGATCGGAACAAATACCTGAAGCGGGATCTCATTGTTTCCTTCCAGAGCCTCTTCACACAGCGGGAAGCTGATGTCATTCGGATAATCTGTTCCGAAATCATCCTTCAGAGTCTTTCCGTTAGAGAACTTCTGAAGAGAATTTACAGTTACCGGAACCAGAGTTCCGCTTGGCTCTCCTGTCTTGGAAACCTCATAACCACTTGCATAGTAGCTCAGGTTCTTCAGATATCCCTTCAGAGAAGTGATGGTCAGGCTGTTGAAGTTCATGTTCACATATGGAACACCGTTCTTTACTACCAGTTTGATGTTGTGGTTGATGGCATTGTTGCTCATGGACATATCCACTTTGTTCACTTTTACCATCTCACCTGTTAATTTGTATACACCATCGGAAAGCTTTGCAAGCTCTGCTGCGCCGGAATCCTCAGAAAGATTATACAGGGTATCCCAGTACAGAGTGATGGTGGAATTGATGTTGAACTTACCTGCGTCAAAGTTTACGCCGGAAACCTCGCCGTTCAGGTTCTTCATGGCATCCACATAAAGATATACGTTGTTCACATAGGTCTGGCTGATGCCGTCAAGAGGAACTGTGATATCCGTAACAACCGTACAGTCACCGATGGTCGGAGCAGTTGCGCTCTCTGTGGAATACGTTACGCCTTCTTTTGTAAGAGGCTGTGTAGTGTCACCGTTTGGATAATAGCCGTTATAGCCAAGAACATACAACGGCTCTCCGGTCGTTCCGGAAACCATCTTGTAGGTCAGCCACATTTTTCCGTCGTTGTCCACACGAAGGTATGCGCCAGCTTTCTTGCTCTCGCCAACCAGTCCATGGTCAACCACGTCTGTACGGTCTTTCATCTCGATGTAGTAAAGTCCTGGCGCCGGTTTTTCTGTCGGGGCATCCGGGATCACTTCCTGCTCGATCTTCACGCCAAGGGCATTCATGGTGGCGTTCTTTATGGCGTTGGAAGAATAGGTTGCTCCGGAAACAGTATCCAGATCGTTGAGCTTCTGGGCATCGTTCATATAGAGGCCGGTAAGCTTTTCCTTCATACCCTTTGTGCTGCCAAGACCATTGATGGCCTTGTTCAGGTACATCTGGTTATCGTCCGCATGGGTTCCCTTGAAATCATTTCCTGCAAGGGCAACATCGGTAATACGGCCATCCTTTACCGTCACCTGGGAGGTAACATTGTAATTACCAAACTGCTCCACCTCGGCTGTGCTGATCTCTGTAGTAAAATTCAGAGACGGATCTCCGGATTCCTTTGCGCCTGCATAGTCAATCTGAAGATAAGCATCCGGCGCATAGCCCATGGCATCTACATACATGCTCAGGTAAACGCCGCCTGCCCCAAAGGTATCCTTCGGGATAGCGAAAGAAATGGTCTCCGGAACCTCATGGTTTCCGCTTCCGTCTGCCTTCGGTACATTCTGTGCTGCAGCAACATCTGCATCAACGGTTGCTCCGGATGGCTTCACACCCTGGTAAACCTTGAAGCTATAAGCATAGTCTGTAAGTGTTCCCACGGTTACGCTTCGAAGGTTTGTGGAAATCTTCGGAGTTCCGTCTGCGTCAAATGTCAGGGTTCCGAATTTACCCGGGCATGCAACTGCCGCACTGTCCTGCTCCAGATTGTGGGCATTTTTCAGAGTCAGCGGAACGATGTAGGTTTTTGCAGTATCAAAAGCAACTCCGTTAAGAGTCACAGTTCCGGCTGCCTCTGCTGCCGGCGCAGTTCCATCGGTAAGGCCGAAAGGATCTGCCTCATCAGAATCGCTCTCTAACGTATTCTGGGAAAGATCCAGAGAATCTGCATCTTCGCTCTTCTCCAGCTCTACAGCGTCCCGGGAATCTTCTTCTTGGGATTCCTCTTCTGCCGGAGCTTCTGTCTCCGCTTCCTGCACATCGGTTTCTTCTTCAAAAAATCCCTGGTCCTCTGTCTCTGTATCTTCGGACAGGTCCTGTGTCTCTTCTGCGCTCACTACGTCAGGCTGATCCTCTGCCATGGCCGTTACCGGAACCATGGAAATTGCCATCATGGAGGCAAGAAGAACTGCGATTACTTTCTTTTTCATTCTTTCTCTGCCTTTCTGTTATTTGTGCTTTTGTGCCCGGACAAATAGCCGCTTGTTGTCTCAGGCTAACTCTATACTGGCATTGTAACCACGATTGTTAGTCTCAGTCAACTGTTTTTTCGCCTTTGGTTCCTTACGGGAACGGTTTTAAAATTTTAAAAATACTTTAAATACAGGCTTTTCCGGACTTTCGGCACAAAAAAAGGCCGTTTTTTTTTCATTTCGGCCTTTAATCGATATTGACAAAATCCCCCGGCTTTTAGGAGAAAAAGCCGAGGGATTTCACATAAGTGGAATCTGTTGATCCGAAGATCCGTAAATTATTTAACTCTTACAGTTACGGTTACAGTTCTGCTTCCTGCAGTGTAGTTACCTTTTGCTGCAGACTTGATCTGAACTTTTACTCTGTAAGTGCCTTTCTTGAGGCCTTTCTTAACTGTGAGCTTGCCGGTCTTGCTGTTTACGGAAACTGCACTGGATCCGGAAAGTTTCTTGTAAGTTAAAGTACCTTTGCTGTTTACAGAAGTGCCAAGTGTGAATACCTGTGCTCTCTTCTTCAGAGCGTTGTAGGAAAGGTTCTTGGTTCCGATCTTTGTTTTGATGGTCGGAGCTTTCTTGGCGATCTTGATGGTCAGCACTTTGGCTTTTGCTGCTTTATAAGTGCTGGTTGCTTTTGCGTTAATGGTAATCTTTACAGTACCGGCAGCTTTGATGGTAACCTTACCCTTGCTGTCTACAGTTGCGATCTTTGTGTTGGAAGACTTGTAAGTTAAAGTAGTCTTCGCTTTTGCTCCAAGGGAGAATGCCTTGTCACCGTATTTCTTGGAAACCACATTTTTGGTGTTCTTTACAGAAACGGTGATGGACTGTGTTTTCAGCTTGATAAGTTTTGCCTTGGCATCGGTAAGAGCCTTGGTTGCTGCTGTTACCTCTGCATCAGAGAAATCTTCACCATTCAGGACTGTCTCTGCGGCTGTGATAGCTGCTTTGTATGTCTTGTAGGATGCTGCGGTGTAGTCTGCTGCTTTTAACTTTTTGGCTACTGTGATGGCAGACTGGAGAGCTGTCTTAGATTCCTCAGAAGCCGGAGCCTGGAGAGCTGCCACTGCGTCGTTAAGCTCTTTTGCTTTCTGAGCAACTACATCACCCTGGATATCCTCATCTGCACTTCCGTCGATCTGATCGTAGATTGCTTTTGCGGCTGCGTAGCTTGCCTTGGTGTACTGGGAAGCATCCAGAGCTTCAAATGCTCTCATGGCTTTGCCCAGGTCGTTGACGGTTACTGTAAATGTGTGATCACCAGTCTGGTTGATCACATACTGGGATGTACGGGTGGAACCTTCCAGGAGAGCTTTCCCATCTACTGGATTTCCGTTATAATCATTTGCTGCAATTGTCCAGGAGCTGTCCTGTACATAGGTATGACCACCACCCATAACTGCATTCAGTATAGACGGACCATTCACTCTTGTTCCGTTGACAATGTAAGCATTTCCGGCAGACATTCCCTGAACATACACACCTTCGCAGGTAATGTTATCCAGAGTAATTGTTACATTATTACCACCACCGAAAATACCAGTTTCACTGACTACCTTTCCTGTCTTCTCTGCTGAACTGTCAATTACACGGCAATTTCCTGCCATACCGGTAATTCCGTTCTCAGTAGTTAATACATGGCCATTCAGGTCAAATGTAACATTTTTATAATATGTAACGCCTGTTGTCTTTACATCTTTATTTAATTTTACAGTCTGTCCCTCTGTTGCATAGGACAGCGCAAGTGCTGCATTCTCTTCGGAAATCTGTCTTGCCACATTTCCGCCTTTATCATAAACAGTTGCTACCGGATCTGCCACTTCTGGTTCTTTTCCATCTACAACTGTCTGATAACCAGCATACTCACCTTCTGTTACTTTTCCAAGAATCTTTCCCTCCGGAGTTGTATAGGCACCATCTACAGCACTTGCAGCACCTTTGAAATAACCACCTTCAAGTTTAACCGGGAATCCCTGAGAACTTACAGCAACACCGGCTTCGTTAGCATAAGCACCGCTCTTTACTGTTACCTGACCGCTGCCAGCAATATTCAGAGCCGCCTGATAGCTTTCAGAATTTTTAGAAACAACATTTTCCAGAGCCACATCACCAGTTCCTTCAACGGAGAGTCCAGCAAAACCGTCATCACTGATCGTCATCTCATCGGCACCGATTGTTGCTCTGCCTGTTCCAGTTACTTTTGTAACAACAGCTGATGCTCCGCTTAATTTCAGTTCTCCAAGAGTACTGTTATTGATCACTGTTTTTTCTCCTGTTCCACCTGAAACATAAACGCCTTTATCCGCAGTACAGGAATCTATTGTAATATCAATACCATTACTCAAATTTGCAAAAGCAACATTCATGCTGCCACCAATTATTGTTTCGGTCTGTGCTGTGTTAATCAAAGTACAATTGGTCAGTTTAACAGTCACTCGTGGATTATCCTGCAGAGATACCTGTGTTCCACTGTAAATTCTGTTTCCGATCTGTCCGTCAATGGTAACTCCATCCGCTGTGAATGAACCTTTCTGTACAGAGATAGAAGTTGTACTCCTACTGCTTGCAGAATATCTTTCACGTGTGATCTTTCCTGTCTTTTCTGCACTGCTGTCAATAACTGTCACATCGCCTTTAATCATGATCAGATTGTCTTTCTGAGTCAGAATATGACCATTCAGATCCAGTGTGCCGCCTTTGATCGTCAAGTCTTCTGTCAGAGTTACATCTTCATCTAATTTTACAGTACTTCCAGCTTTCATATTCTTCAGCTGTGTCAGAGTATCGGCATTTACAACATATTCTTTCTCAACTGTGGATGTTTCACTTGTATCATCGCTTATTTTTTCTACATTAGACCAATCCAGACCGATGCACGCATCCTGATTTACAGTCATTACCTCAATGTACATACGGGTTGCTACTACATTCTGTTTCAGATCCGGAATGGTAAAACTGATCTTGGACGGTTTCTTCTTTCCAGCCTGTACTTTGCTCTCATCTACGCGTGCTTTAAAACGTGCACCTTTTGTAGGATTCGCTGCTCCATCCAGATAATCCTGAGTATTCTCATAAATAGTCCAGTCAGATGCTGCTCCTGTCATTCCCATTGCAGTGATAGCCTGAACTCCTGCTGTCAGAGTTGCTGTTCCATCTTCATGGATAACCAGAGTTGCGTTTCCTGTAAAGCATCCTCCTGCCATGGAAAGCTGAGTCATATAATTAGCAGAAGTATACTGGTTTGTGGAATCAGATTTTCCACCATTGAGCAATTCGATTGGAAGGCTGTAAGTTCCTGGTGCCAGCTTCTTCTCAAAATTGCCACGTCCTACAGTAACCTCATTGGAAACAGGTACAAGTTTTTCAATTGCATTCTCAATGTTTTCGATCGCATCATGCACATTATCTTTATTCCCACGATTATCAATTGTTTCTTTTGCTGCATTGATCACATTAACCAGAGCTGCTGCTTTCCAGCTTTCTGCTGTATAATCATCTTTCTTTAACGCTTCTGCCTGTGCGATTTTTTTCTCCAACGCTGTGGTATCATATTTTACTTCCAGATTCCCCATCCATATAGTCAGAGAACTCTTTGCGCTTCTGAGATTTCTTTTTGTATCACGGTTTGCAATTACTGTTTCCGCTTTGTCGATCGCATCCTGAACATATTTCCAGCTTTTTGCTGTATAATCGTTTTCATTCAGAGCTTTTGCCTGGTCCAAAACTTTCCGCAGATCTGTCTGATCTCCAGCAACAGCCAGTTTCTTCATTGCATCTGCCAGTGCAGTATTCGCCGCATCCACAGCCTCCTGAGATTCTTTTTTCTCCAGTGCTGCTTTGGCTGCTGTCTTAGCTGCCTCGATGGCATCCTTATTTCCGTCCCAGGATGCCTTGGTGTATGCCATCTCATCAAGGGCATCTGCCTGTGCGATGGTTGCCTCCAGTGCGGATGTGTCTACTGCTACGGCATCCTTCTCTGCGTTTGCATAATCAGCTTTCAGAAATGCATCCTGTGTTCTTCCTGCTGCCATAGTCATGGTTACATATACGCCGTCCTGGGCTTTATCCGGGATTGCGAATGTAATGCTGTTTACATTTCCGTCTTTATCGGTTGTATACTCTGCTGCTGTCGCTTCCGTTCCTACAGCTCCCTTGTATACCTTCCAGTCTGTTGCATAAACAGTCTGTCCCATCATGGTGATAGCCTGGATCGGTACGGTCAGTTTAGCGCTTCCGTCCTCTGCTACTGCCAGAGTTCCTTTTCCTGCGATGCAGGCATTTGCCATAGATGCTGCTGTGGTATCGTCTGCCTTCATCATAGATATGGTTACTTTATAAGTACCTTTTTCCAGATTGGTGTTTGCAGCTCCGAATCCGGTCTGTACCGTACCGGTAAGTTCAGCTGCCGGGCTCTCCTGCACCAGTGCCCCATCGCTTTCTCCGTCAGAGAATCCGTCTTCGATAGAAAGCTCAGCTTCTGCTGCGTCTTCTGTCTCAGTCTGCTCTGCATTCTCGCCGGTAGCAAGTGTCACGTCCTCAGCTTCTGCCTCATCGCCAGCTGCTTCCTGTACTTTCTCTGCTGCTGCATCTTCCTCAGGTGCTTCTGCAGTTTCCGGTGTTTCTGCTACCTCTGCGGAAGCTTCATCCTGAAATTCCACTTCTGCCGCAGATACCGGCACGATGGATGTTGTTGCGATCAGGGCTGCCATCGTACAGGATGACAGGCGAAGCCATAAATTCTTTCTTCTCATTTCTTTCCTCCTTATGTGGTAAGGTGTCGCACACCCTTCTTTTAAGCAGGCCAGGGCACATTCTCTCCTGTTACCCATGTCTAACTCTCTGCTGTCATTTAATCACAAGTGTTAGTTTGGGTCAACTATTTTTTTGTTTTCCGTTCCCTGCGGGAACCATTTATATTTTTCAAAAATCCCGTAAACATGGGCATTTCCGGATTTTTGGCACAAAAAAAAGCCGATTTTTTTTCATTTCGGCTTTTAATCGGTCTGATTATTTTCTACAGCCAGAACATCAGAAGTGCGGTGCTCTCCGGCATATGGGCTTTGCCTACGCTGCAGGTGACGGTGATGGAGACCATTCCCTTTACGTTTCCCAGGTGGGTCTTCATGAAGCGGCAGGCACTTAGGGGAATGCGAACTTTGCCCTCCCGGATGGCGGCTTCGTAGAGCTGTCCCTGGTCTACGTATTTCAGGGATGAGAGCCTTCCCCGCATATCTGCCCCGTCGATCCGGGAATGGGCGTGCATCTCACGGGTGGTCAATTCCAGCCAGCTTCCTCGGGTATTGTTCCGGATGCAGGCCAGATGCTCGAACCCGTTGTTTGCCATAGAAAGCTTCGTTGTGCCTTCTGTGTTCAGCTGATAAATGGCAATTCCTACTTCGAAGCGGCCTTTTTCCAGCACATGATCCAGATAATAGAGGCTTCCTTTTTCTGCATTTGTCTGGTTTCGGGATTCCTTTACCTGGCCGGAATTTCTAGTCATTGTCATGAGAAGGCTGTAGTCTACGTTCTCAATGAGCTGTCTTGTTTTTTCGGGGATCTCGGATGCCGCGATCCCGATCCGTTCCAGATAGGCGCCGACTTCTTTCAGGATCCTCTGGTATGTTTTCAGTGTGCGGGTACCTTTTTCGGTAAATTCATAACCTTCACTCAGGTATCCTGCACCAATGCATTCTTTAAAAAAGCGGCTTACCGGGCCATGGCTGACTCCGCAGGTATCGGCGATCAGCGCCACGCTGCCTCGTTTTTTGCCTATTTTTGCCAGTTCTGTCAGATAGCGGATCTGCAGCATGGATGGATGGAGCAGTCCTTCAGTGTTTTCTTTTTCCATAAGCTTCCTGCCACTCAAAATGTGATTAAACATACTCACATCGAGATAATGCAGATTCTCACGAATACCGCTTACTGTTTCTTTGTGTATGCTTTTGAGTAACCGGAG
>OGQU01000449.1_pt1 | contig 49663 bp, 50 predicted proteins | sample 1553341 | NCBI WGS metagenome assembly OGQU01 (sample SAMEA2579920, study PRJEB22360) | human gut metagenome | biome: human gut; feature: human-associated habitat; material: faeces | place: Denmark | collected 2008/2010 | reverse complement strand
AGGGCAAATGTGGACATTCCGCACACCACGGGGCCGTAAAGCAGTCCGATAAGGCTTATGGGTATGCAGGTGAACACTATTCTGAGATCCGGTGTTACCTGTATCGCCAGTGAGCGGATAGCTATTGCCATTGCAAGCAGCATACCTGTTGTGGCGATAGTCCTCAGATTTTTCAGTGATTTTGCCGACTCGGCAAATAAATTAAAAAAGCTTTTCATTATAGAACCTCCTTAAAATAATGCGCAGCTCTCTTGCCTTGTGCATTATATCTGAGGAGAATGAAAAGCTCCTTTTGTATAATGCATTCAGCGGGATGCGATGACTGTACCGCATTTCCGCTTTTCAGCGGAAAATTTCGTCCCCGACACAACTCCCCGTTGTCGGGACACTGCGGTGCCTGTATTCAGGCTCCAAACGCACAGTCATCTACTCTGTAATGCGTGATTTTTTTAGAATGTGATCTCGTTGCAGACTCTGTAAAGCTCAGTATCAAAGGGCTTCTTCATAGCAAGAGCTTCCTGGATATCAACATCGATGATCTTGTTATCCTTCATGCCTACGACTCTGTTTGTAGCGCCGCTGTCGATAAGCTCAACAGCACGGTAGCCCATCTGGCTTGCAGCAACTCTGTCTCTCAGGGTAGGCATACCGCCTCTCTGAACGTGACCGAGAACTGTAAGTCTGGTCTCAATGCCTGTAAGCTCCTGGATTCCCTTGGTGATGCCCTCAGAGTTGTTAACGCCCTCGGCAACAACAACGATGAAGTGCTCCTTCTGAGCCTCATGTGCCTTCTTGATCTTTTCTGCGATAGCATTCATATCATAAGGCATCTCGGGAGTGATGCAGGCAATAGCACCTGAAGCGATGGCAACGTTAAGAGCGATCCAGCCTGCATTTCTGCCCATTACCTCAACAACAGAGCATCTGTCGTGGGACTGGCTGGTGTCTCTCAGCTTGTCGATCATTTCCATAGCGGTGTTCATTGCAGTATCGTAGCCAATAGTGTACTCGGTACACTGGATATCGTTATCAATGGTTCCGGGGAGACCTATGCAGCGGATATTGCCCAAACGGGAAAGATCTGCAGCGCCTCTGAATGAACCGTCGCCGCCGATTACAACAAGACCTTCCATATTAAGGCTCTTGCACTTTTCAGCAGCCTTGAGAATATATTCCTCTTCCTTGAATTCGAGACATCTTGCGGTGTAAAGGATAGTGCCGCCTCTCTGAATGATATCTGAAACGTCACGGCAGCTGAGTTCAACGCATTCGCCGTGAAGCAGACCGTTGTAACCTCTCTGGATACCGATAACTCTGTATCCCTTGTTGATAGCAGCTCTTGTTACGGCTCTTACAGCCGCATTCATTCCGGGAGCGTCGCCTCCGCTTGTTAATACGCCAATAGCCTTCTGCATAATTCTTTCCTCCGATTTTTTATAATCAGCGGCAATATGCTTTAACAAAGCCCTGCCGCCTTTCAGACAAAAATATAGAAAACGTTTTACGTTCCTCTACTATTTTACACATATCGCCCCTCTTTGTCAAGGGGGGAATGCTTATTTTCTGTAAACTTTCACAACATTAAAGCGCTGACGCACATACAGCTGTGCTAAATCACAACCGAAAGCGCCGTATTTTCCGTTCCCGCAGCCTCGGACAGCTCTTCTATCAGCTCCGCCGATATGCCGCAGGTCTTTATCTTCCTGTGGGCAATGGTTCGGCTGATGTCGGAAAACCTGAACAGCACGGGCGAGCTTCCTTGATGCTTTCGCAGGATATCGGTGCAGGCGGAGATTATATCCCCGTCGGTGCTTTTGCACCTGATAAACAGCTTGCCGCCGCATACCTTCTTTGTAAACTCCTCCTCCGAAAGTATCCTGTCCGCCAGAATGTTCATTCCGCCGTCCCTTGAGGGCGAAAGCCTGCCCTCAATGTAAACACGCCTGCCGCTTTCAAGCAATGGCTTTGCGGTCACATATACCGACGGGAACACTACGCACTCACATTCGCCGCTCATATCCTCCACGGAAAGGAAAGCCATCTCTCCGCTTTTGGCAGCGTGCTTTTTTACCCCCGTAAGAGTGCATACGAAAGCGGTCTTTGTGCCCTCTTTAAGCTTCATCGCCGATGCGATATCGGGCAGGCGCATTGCCTGAGCCAGTGTGCGCATATTTTTAAGAGGGTGCCCCGAAATGTAAATGCCCAGTATCTCCTTTTCCATTTCCAGCAGCTCGGAGGAACCGAACTCATCACTTTTGGGGAGGGTGCTTTCGATATCCGCCGCAGAGCTTCCGCTGTCGGACATTCCGAAAAAGTCCAGCTGACCCTCTATAGTGCCCCTTGAATAATCGGCGCAGGCATTTGCGATAAGGTCATAGTTTTCAAGCATCTGCCGCCTGTTGAGGGCAAAGCCGTCCAGCGCCCCGCATTTTATAAGGCTCTCGGCACATCTGCGGCTGAAATCATGACCGTTCATTCGGGATCTTCTCCTTGATGCATTCGGGGCATTGCCCGTCCTTCCAGCCGATCGGATCGATCATGATGTTCGTGCAGGTCGTGCATTCGGGCAGCCGGTGCGCCGGACAGTAGTGCATGTCGCGTTCCAATTCGGGATGCTCGTCCTTGTATAGGATTTGCCAGCCTTCGTCCTTCGCGGCGGCCAGCAGATCGTCCTCGTCCGCATACCATTGGCTGTCGTCGAACCGTTGTTCGCAGTTGGGGTCGTCGCATTCGATCATGAACCAAGAGCGGCTGTTAAACGTTTCTTTGATTCTTGCCATCAGGCCGCCGCCTTCGATAGGGAATCACCTGCGGTTTCCTGCGTATTTTGGTTTGGTGTGATTCCTGCGGCGCGGCGGAGCATGTCGGCGATGTGCTTGGCTGGTTTCTGATAGAGGTGCGGGATTCTCCCGCATGGACCCCATATATATCTCAGGGTCCCGTAGTTGGGGAATGCGAGGTTTCCTACTAGCTTTCCTTGGTAGGCCATCGGAATGGTTGGGTGCCCGTTGCGGCCTTCGAATGGGTCTCCTTCACTCCATCCTTCTCCCAGTTCCTCGAGTAGCGAGTTTATGCGTTTGCGCATGGAAGCTGTGGTTTTCATCGCTCCTCCTCTTTTTTATGTGGACTTCTTCAGTATAACAACCATATTGTATTTTACATGTTATACTGAATATGTCCACATAAAAGATTGAAAGAGAAACCAAAGGAAAATGCAACCCATACAAGACATCACAGACGCACGAAAGACCTACACCCTATACGAGTGCGAAAAATGCAGAAGCCTGCGACTCGAAAGATCCGGCAAGCCCATCACAAAGTGCGCCTACTGCGACAACCTCTCCCTAAAACAGAGGTTCCTCTCCGCGCTGATCTCCATCGTCCACGAAGCCACATATAAAATTCCAAACCCAAACAACACCGGAATCGTCCAAAACAAGGCAGACACAAAACTGCCCGGGAATGTCATCCAAGTCTTCGTGGATAACCCGAAAACCTACTATACGACGAAAATTCAGCTCGGAACCACGTCCATCGACTACTCCTATGATTGCACATCAGGGGACATTCGCATCGTTGCGAAAAATTGGGATCCATTCGACTTGGAAAATGCCGACCTCGGTACGGGATGGCATATCCGACTGCTGGTGCAGACATGGCGCAATGAGATTGCCAAGCGAATGGAACTGGCGGCGTGAACAACATCGACTGCATCGAAAAAGCACTGGAGCATTTTCCCCAGCAACGCATCATTTCCGCATGGATAGAAGGAGACTACGCGCATGGTTTAGCGGCGAAGGACAACAAGCCCTCGCTTTGCGTCATCACGATGCCGCAGCCTTGGGAGATACTGCTCGGCGAAGCTCGAACGACTCAGAACATGCGTGACCTCGATATCAGAATCCTCACACCTCTTTCTTATATCGACGGACTGATCGACGGCCATCGTAGCCTGTTGGAATCGTTGACGTTGCCGACCGAATGCTTTCTGCTGGACGCCGGCTTCATTCGCGCCATCGAGCCTTTCGCCCATCGGTTGACCACCAGCAATGTCGTCAAGACGGCTTTGGATGACGCTCGCGGGAACCTGTCCGTTTTGCGACACTGGCCGGGCATGAAGAGCGCGAAACGCAATAAATCCATGGCCGAGACCGCACGATTGCTGAACGGAGTACGTCATATCCAGTCAGGAACGGAAGCCTGGCCGTGTCTGCTGGATGCGGATGAGATCACGCTGCTCCGTCGCATCCGATTGCAGGGAACGAATCTTGCCGATCTGGAAAGAGACTATGCCCTTCTTGCAGATACCCGCAAAACGCCCCCTCTCCCCCCGTTGGAGCCTTATGTCCGCAGACAGGTCGAAGACGTGGTTCTCGGATTGAATCGTCGAATCGTCAACCGCGAGGCGGAATCATTTTCCGTCAAGAATCTGATACATGCCCTGCATGGTTTCGGAGACGGGATTACGGCTGATGCCTAATCGAAAAGACTGGCAGCCCGAGGACACGCAAGTGGAGACCGCGGCTATGGCGCTACGTGCCCAGCAAATACGCCTGTGGAATCTCGTCGGGGACAGTGCGACTGTCGGCCGCTGCTGGCAGCAGACTCCCGTCTGGCTGAGGTGCGAATACCGGCAGATGGCCTCCGCGATGTTGCGCGCCGTCCACTCTCATTCCCCTGATTCTATCCGGGACAAGCGCCCTCCGTCCGTACGGCAGTTGAGCGAGAAGGCTGCGGATGAAGAGGAGAAACGGATTAAGGAATCGTTGAAAGGTCAGGACAATTGATTGTCGAGCTGAATGATGATGCGTTGACCAAGCCAGCTGGATGCTCTCTTTGCGGAAGCACGATGGGCTTGGTGCCGAGCGTGTATGGTCCGGTTTGCATGGAATGCGTGTTGTCCGACAAACAGGTTGGCCCGAATCGTGCGAGCCTGCTTTTCACGTTGTTTGGCGACGGTCGCGGTCGGAAGGTTCCTGCCTAACATTGATTTGTCTGCTATACTGAATATGTCCACATAATCTTAGAGAACACAGGAACACCCAATGAGCTACTGGGACAAATACCGAAGCGACGATCCACGACGCATCCCGCCGCTGGAGGCGCCATTGCTCGACTACATCGTGCTCGACACCGAAACCACCGGCCTCAACCCGGAAGATGGCGCGAAACTCATCGAAATCGGTGCCGTGAAAGTCAAGAACGGACGAATCGTCGACACCTACAGCCAACTCATCAACCCGCAAATGATCGTCCCGCCACACATCACGCAATTGACGGGAATCACCACTTACGACGTAAGCGGCAAACCGACTGTCAAGCATGCGATGAAAGAGTTCGAACGGTGGCTGGGATTCAAAACGCCCTTCCTCGCACACAATGCGACGTTCGATTTGAAATTCCTCGACTGGGCCACGGCGGAAACCTGGCCGAATCGTCCCCTGTTCGACCACCCATTCCTGGATACCTTGGAAATGAGCCGTGACATCCATCCGGAAATTCGCCATCACAAGGTCGCGGATCTGATCAAACGCTATCACGTGGCAGACGTGGAACAGCATCGAGCTCTTTCCGACGCAATGCAAGAGCAAGCCTTGTACCAGATTATGTGCAAGGAGTATTTCCTCGGAGCCTAATCCCGGGCATACTGGATTCTATTCTTTCCTGATATTTTGCTTGTTAAACTGAATATGTCCACATAACACCAGAGCAGAAAGACATGACCTTGAAGTGTGCGAAAAACTAACAGTACACGTGCGACTCATTCCCTACGGTAACCTGCGAGATGCGGCAAAGCTCCACCATTACGAGCTGCGTCGCAGAAACATGGTCAGGGATGCCGGCAAGGAGCCAAATCCATTCGTCTTGGAACGCTGGATGGTCAATTATGCCCGGCATGCGTTGACCGATTACGACCAGCAGTGCCATGACTTGGATCAAGATAGGTATGTCGAGCTTCGGACGGCGACATTGGACGCCATAGCCGACACGTATCCGCCATTGAGACATGAATGCGAACGTCAGAAAAGAATCCAGAATCCAGAAAAGGAGCCCGAGTGAGTAAGGAAAACAGCGCCGGCGAAACCATCGGGGCGACTACGACGATCATTCTGGAACCGGCTCGAATCAGTGGCAGTACCGTCGAACCGTCGCGGCGCGAAATAGCGAGAAAGCGTCGGAAGGAACGACGTTTGAACTGGGCTCTCGTGCTGGGAATGCTGGTTTTCGCGGTGTTCTGGCTGTTGGGGATGCAGTTGGTTTCCTGGCTTGCGGTTGGGGTGCCTTTGATGTGGAGGCTCGTACTGGCGGTGTCTTCGCTTGTTTTTGCGGCCGCGTCCATGGTCCCCTCTTTGGTATATGCGTTTCGTCGAGAAAGGAAGAATTAGTTGGGTGTCGGGTTGGCTGATGTGGCCGCTGAATATGTCCGATTGCACCGGGTCGAGCGGCAGTCTTTGCAGATTCGCAGTGTTAATCGCGTCGAGTTGACTGTGATACAGAATTTGTGGGCGGATAGGGTCGGGAAAGCTCGATTGGATATCCGTTCCGCTCCGGAGGTGGTGATGCGTGCGATCGAGCGGTCGAAGCGTGGTCACGAGCTTTTCGGTCGGGTTCGTGAGACTCCCGTATTGGTTGTGTACGAACTGAAGACACTTACCTGACATACTGAATATATTCACATGTGGTAAGATTGTTCCATGACATCGCAAACTGAACCTCTCAAGATAGACGGACCTACCTTGATGCTACGAATAGGCCACGCCCCACGAGGGCGAATCTCCTATTTTAGCCCGCAAACCACCATCGAAGAATTCCTCCGTCATGCCGCCGAGCACGAGGGAAGACTGCTGTTCGTCGGCAACTTTAAATCATTGCGAAACAAAATAGGCTTTAATTATTTGCTGCTCTGGTCACCCCAAAGCGCAATCAAACTCGTTGGAACGGTGACCAATTTCGGAGAGGCATACAATCCAAAAACCTGGAATCCGAAATCCCACTATCAGGCACCATTCCCATGGGGAAGAACGCCTGCCAACTACTGGTTGGCGTTGGACAATGTGCAGCAATTGGGAGATTTCGATCCGGACAAGTTCGAGAGATTGGGCTACAACGCCAAAAAGATATCGCTGGCGGATGAGATGGAAACAAATGCGGCCACGTTCATAATCCGCCCTATTTAACCTCTGTCGTGGCTGTTATACTGAAAACATCTACATAAAAGGAAGAGCTTATGGCAACACTATACGATCGACGAGCGCTCTTCGTGCGCTACAAGAAACAGTCATCCTATCCAGGACGGCAATCGGTCAAACTCGCCGACGGAATCACCTGCCGGTATAACTGGGATCTGGATAAAACCATTCTGGATTACATAGAGGAGCATGCCGAGAAATCCGACGGGAAAGTGCTGTTCCCTCTCAAGTTCAACGTGTCCGATTTGACCGTCAACACATGTAAAAAAGCGTTCTTATGGATGACGGATGACACTTACATTGAGGCCGACATTCATGATTCAGGCGCATACTACGCTTACGGCATGAATGACTATGACGGGTTCACAGCGCCGCCAAGCCTCACCATCCCCGAAGCGCGGTGCTGGGTGAAACTCGAGCACGTATCGAAAATAAAAACCAAGTTCCCCATCGACGATTACAGCATCCAAGCATATAAGGGCGGAGGCGTCGTCAAAGAAACCCCTCTGCGCGAAATCCTGAAAACCACTCACATGAATTGCATGTACATCACCCGAAACGAGGGTTAATCATGTCGAAAATCATATCCAGCATCCCAAGCATCCGATACACGGCAGACGTGGCATATCAGTTGGAACCAAACATCACCGTCCAAGGGACACTGAAATATGCGGGGGGACGTCGCGAGCTGACCGCAAGGACCCTGTTCGTCCACTTGGACCGTGACGACAAGGGCAAGATGACGGTGACCAACGTCGCAGTCAGCGCCAGTCGTAAATCCAACGGCAACTCGGCCTTCTACCGTACCGATGACTTCGACATGACACCGGAACTGCAGCGGGCCGTCGATCACGTGCGTGAACTAGTCAACCAGGACTGCGTCGGCGTGGACGACTAACCGGCAACCTTTCCTAATCTCCCGACCATTGCGGTCGGGATATTTTTTTGGATATCGCCACCAACCGAAAAACGGGTATTTTCAATAGAATATCGGTTAATAACAACATCAAAATCTATCGTGGAATATATGCCACGAGGAAACTTCTACCGTCCAGAAAGCTTTATAAGCCCGGCCAGCGAATACGGGCTGCTCCGTTCTGCCACGCCGGATCGCACCGTATGGCTGTACGCGCGCATCCCCTGGAGCACTGCATTGCTGGATGGAGCCAACGACCGGAAACGCAACGATGACGCGCAACAGCTGATGGCGTTCTTCGACGGCCTCGCCAATCAGGTCACGGTTGCCGGTATGCGCTACCGTTACATGCTTCAAAGCGAATATCGCGAATTCCATCTACTCACCGGATCCATGCCCGTCCGATACAGTCCGCCGGCCAGCATGAGGGACACCGACCTCGGACGATACCAGGCGCAGTACTACCGTAGCCAGAAGGTATGCAAGCAGTTCGCGGTCATCGGCGTTCCTTTGAAACTGGTCGGGGATCATAGCAACAATCGCAAGCCCGGCATGCTGCAACGCGCCCTGACATGGTACGACCGCATGTGCTATTCGGTGGCAAACGGATGCCCAATGTTCGAAGAGTATCTGCCAGACGCGCATAATATCGAACGAATCATGCTCAACGCCGGGCTGGAACCATTCACCATCATGGATGAGCAGGAACGCGAACAGCTGGTCGCCATGATGGAATCATGGTGGGTGGGGCGCGCCAACTCGTCGGCCCTGCCTATCCTGGCGGAGAACGCACACGTGCATTTCTTCCCGGATAACGCGACCTGCGCCCACGCCAAAAACCTGTACGACAATGGCGTGGACTGCACCGAGTGGAATATCGACGAAGAATACCCGGCCAGCATCTGCTTCGCACGCACGGCGGATTTCAACCAAAGCAGCATCACGGATCCAAACAACCTGTGGATTGCTAGACTCATGGAAGTCGGACGAGCCGGCGGAGCCAATGCGGTCGCCACAAGCATCCGAGGCAAAGTCGAACCGGCGAAAGTCACCGCCGACCAGATTCGACGCAACAGCCGCACCATCGACGAAAGCATTAAGGAACGGTACGAGAAAGGCCATGAAGCCCCCGGTGATATGACCGAAATCAAGGAGCGTTTGGATTATAAGAAGGCAATCTACAATACTCCGGACATGCCGCCCAGCATCATTGATCTGAGCGTCGCCACCTGCGTGGCGGGCAACGAGCAGATGGCCATCGACGCTTTGGGGTGTATCCCCAACATCGAGTTCGTCAATCTGACGACGGCTAGCGAACAGTTGATGGCGTTCAAAAGCATGCAGGCCTGTTCGAACGTACGCATGACCCCCTATGAGATCCACTGGGCCGCAACATGCGTCGCGGGAGGAGGCGTGAGCAGTTTCGCCAAAGCAGGCGACAGGGACGGAGCTCTTGTCGGATTGTCCGAAGCCAACAGGCAACCGGTGTATATCGGGACAACAACCGTGCAGGACAAGGACAGGCGTCCAATTTTGGCTATTATCGGAGATACAGGAAGCGGGAAGGCCGTTCACATTTCCTCCACAATTCCGGTTCCCCCTCAGGCTAGCTTCCCCCATGGAAAAATGGCTAAGATCAGCGATTTGCATGAGGGAGACCTCGTCTACGGGCGGGACGGAAAACCTTATCCACTCCTCAAGCTTCATCCGATTCACACGGAAGATCTTTACGAAGTCACCCTCAGTGACGGTCAAACGATAAAAGCCAGCGGGAACCACCAGTGGATCGTCTCCGATTTCAAAGATCGAAACAAATTCAGAAAACCAAAACATTTGAAATCCCAACAGCGTAAGAACATGCTGTCGGAGACATACGATGAGCTATGTCGGATGTCTGATGCGCTACCGGCCCAATCAACCATGAGCGTGAACGAGCTTGCAGAGTTTGTCCATCCAGTAACGAGTCGTTGGTGGAGCGGAGAGAGCAATACCAGGACCATTGCCGCAGCGCTGCGATTTATGGGAGTTGAATCTCATCAAGAACAGCGAGACCGCGCGATAGCGGATACAAAAAAACCTTTTAAGACTCGGCAGAACTGTAGGCGCTATAACATGCAGGAAGCTCTTCGGGCTTTGATTGCACATTATGATGACGTGGCGCAGCATGCGAAAAGATGGAACGATCTCGCCAGGGAGCGTGCGGATGTCCTAAGAAAGCATTTGGAAGATAACTATCCGAAGGGCATCAGCATCACTGACATACAGAAGATGCTCGAGAATCGTTCACCAAGCCGTTCCTCTATCGAATCTGTCATAAAAACGCTCAATCCAATCAGTGAGTGGGATACGGAAGAACGAATTCACTCCGACAGAATGCGTCATGATTCGGTATCTGTATACAACGTTCGAGAAGCATGCAGAGCCATAGGGCAACGCATGATGCTTCGTTATGAGGGGGCCTTCAACGAGACCAATTCCCTTGGATATTGTGAACAGGTTGTGACTACGCGAGACATGCTTGCGTCTGGTCTAAAGGATTCAGGCAATCGTGCGCAATGGGCAATCCGAGCCGCGATGCCTGTTACCAACCCGCAAGCCGACCTGCCACTTGACCCATGGGTTTTAGGGGCTTGGTTAGCCGACGGTAGTATCGGCACTGGAATCATCGCTTCAGATAACAGGAATGGTGATTTGCAGCATGTGAAGTCCTGTCTCACCTCTGCGGGATTTTCTCTAGGAAGCATCAATACGCCGATGGTCGTGAATGTGAAGGGGCTTGTCTCCATTCTTCGCGATATGGGGATACTCCGCGAAAAACGCATTCCTGAGATCTACTTCTCGGCGAGCATCGAGCAAAGACTCTCCCTCGTGCAGGGGTTGCTGGATCAGGATGGGACCATCTCCTCAAATGGGAATATAGAGTTCACCCAGTCCGCCGATCATCTGCCGATTGTCCGAGGAATGGTGCGCCTGCTAAGATCTCTGGGAATCGTCGTTCACGAACCCCATCTCAACAAAGCAGGATACACGGCTGATGGTGTGCGTCACGAGGCTCAGGATCGTTATCGCATCACCTTCACGACGGATCTGCCGGTATTCTCTTTGCAACGCAAAGCGGCTTTAATCCCTACGACGTTGAGACAAACCCAGCAATGGCTATACGTCAAAGACATCAGGAAGATATCCAACGCGCCTCATCGTTGTCTGACCGTTGGAAGCCCTGACCATTCGTTCCTCATCGCTGATTACGTGCCGACCCATAATACGATGGCGGCGTTCAGCCTGTTTCTGCAATGGTCGAAGATTGACGCGCGTGACGGTAAAGGCAAGACCCCGTGCATTTACATTAATCCGAAGGCCGGTAATGATTTGGAGGATGCGACCCGTTCGCAGGGTGGTACGGTCATCCGGTTGGATTCCGATGTGGCTAACGGCACGTTCGACCCGTTCAACGTGATTCCGAATGTGGAGGAGGCCAAGGAAATCGCCGTCCTGATGATGACGAACATTCTTGGCGGTGACACAAAGATGGAATCCGCCATGACAGCCATGCTGGATTACGGCGTCAAACACGGGGCGCGTTGCGTAGGCCGGGCTCTGCTTGTCGCCGCCCAAGCTGTTGCGAAGACCATCAAAGCGGGGAACACGGCGGAGTCCATTGGGTTGCCTTCCAACACCCTCGAGGTGTTTTCGACAATCAGCATGAACCTGAAGGCGAACCAAGGACTACGTCTTATCTTCGGCACCGATAATGACACCAAGCCGTTGACGATCAGCCAAAACCTGACCCTCATCAATGCCGGAGACCGTTCACTCATCCCCGAAGGCCAAGATGATTCCATGACCGCTCGCATCCGCCAGTGGACGTTGCGAATGGTCGTCATGGGAGCCGGCACCGCCGTTCGAGGCCGCGATGGCATGGTAGGTGTCGATGAGGCATGGGTGTTCATGGGCAAGGACAAGGGAGCTTCCCGAACCTTCGAACAATGGGTGCGTATGGCCCGTTCGCAACGATTCACGCCTGTCATCATCAGTCAGAAAGTGCAGGAGTTCATCGATGCCGACTTGACCGGAGGTATCAGCCGCGCCCTCCTTCTGGCGTTGGACAACCCGGAAGAAGCCAATGGCACGGTCAGTCCGGCCAAATCAGCGGAACGACTCCTAGGCATCGAAGACCCCAATGGTCGGATCTTGCAGCGCATGGGAGCCGATGATACTTTGGACAACGGTCAGCCGAACCCGAACAGTCTGAAGCGCCTGGTAAGCGCATCGACGAGGAAGACCGTTCGCGGAGCCGTCGCCTATTTCAAAGACGGATCCAAGCAGCCTATTCCAGTGGAAATCGTGATTCCTCCGGCATTGTTGAAGGAAATCAGCACCACTGCCACGGACAAGATCGCACGAGAACAACGAAAGAACAAGGAGCAGTGACCCCTTATGGGATACAAAGACATATTCGATGACTCATTTTCCACACCGGCTTCCGACAAGTCGGAGGAATCATCTGCCGTTACCCCTTTGACCCCGGAGCCGGAGGAACAACAGCAGTCGAAACCATTGCTGTTCCCTGGTTTCGGTAGCGGACGTCCTCTCCTATTGGAACGCCCCAGCAGATACATCCAACGTCTCAGCGATACCGCATCCAAAGTGTATGCGGTACCTGACGAAGACCCATACGGAGGAGTGGAAAACCGTATCCTGTACTCCCCCGTGATCAGCCTCCCCGTATTTCTGCTTCAGGGGAATGAGCTGTTCGCGAATCATGACATGCTCAAGTATCCTTTGCTGAATCCTCCACTGAATCACGCTTGGGATGGAAGCGACATCAGCGTGTACATGCTCACCATCATCGCCGCATATACTTCAGCGGGCATCCTGCACGAGGATGTAGACGGTGATGTGCTTGCATACGATGTCGAATATCCCCTCTCCGTTGCAGACGAGCTTTGGAATGCGGCATCCGATTGGGCTTCCGAAGCGGCTCCGCTGTTGAAGGATCTGAACACCGCACGGCTTTTGGGATTCGCGTTGAAGAGTCCCAACGAGGAAACCGATGCTTTGAGGGCTTTGTTTGAATCATGGGATGAGAATCGTTCTTCAGGTGAGATCATCGAAGCGGGGAAACATGCCGCGAATCTTCTTCGAGACGATTACAACGTGTTCGTCGACGTGGAATTCCGACCATTCCAAGAACGGTAATTCACCGAATCATTCAAAGTCGGTAAATTTTTACCGACTTTTGCCTTCCGTAAGGGGGTCATCCTTTGAAAACCAGTACAAAACTCATGGCTGCGGGAGCCGCATTGCTGGTGGGGTTGAACGGTCTTATCGTCATGAACGTGGTGAGTGCCGTTTCCGGCAGTGTCGCGGCCCTTACCAGCAACGTCGGAAAGTCCTTATCAGCCGCAGAATATGATTGCGGCACCTCATCAGATGATGATTCGACAACCGGGACCACATCGATAGCCCCCAACAAGGTCGCGGTGGCTATAGCCGAGGCATTCGCCAAAGCCGGGTATTCGAAAGCCAGCACGGCAGGCGCTCTTGGTGTGATCCAATTCGAATCTGGGATGAATCCGGAACAGGAGCAGATAGGCGAGACCAATCCCGCATTGCGTGGCTTCGGTCTGAATCAGTGGACACCGCGCAGCAAAATCCAAGCATGGATGGATCAGCATAACGTGTCTGGCAAAGACTCTGATGCCGACGTGCAGATAAAAATGCTGGTTGACACGTCCAAATCCGATTGGAACAACTTCTATCTGGATAACATCGAGGCCGAAGGGTACAACGTCACCGACCATGACCTGCACAAATGGTGGCTGCATGCGGATAATCCGGAGGACGCCTCAATCGCATGGCTTGCCGGGTATGGGCGCGGAGCGTGGAACGATCGGCATGAAGAGGAACGTAAGAAATATGCGCGCTCCTACTATGATTCACCGGAGATTAGTGCGATCGAGTTCACTGGGAAGGCAAGCGACGATTCCAGTGGTTCCGACAATGTCGTTCAAGCTTCCTGCTCATCCGACGACGATGGTGATGGAGGCAGTGCCGTCGTAGGTTCTGTGGGCGGGGCTCCTATAGGCAAAACCCGTAATTTTGGCTGGCTGTGCGATACGGATGCAAAAGTGTGTCACGACGGGGACTACGGGCCATTCACTTCCTTCGCCAGCGGCGGACATTACCAGTGCTACTGGTATGCACTTGTCAGACTATGGGTGATTCACCATCATGACGTGGCAAACTGGAACACCCCCGTGGGTGGTGACGTCCATGTGCATCTCGCCTCCGACCCTGCATACACAGTCGATTCCAGCCCACACCCGGGGGATGGCGTCAGTCAGTTCGGCGGTGCTTTGGGAGGTGATATGAGCTCCGGGCATATCGCCGTGGTCGAAGAAGTCAAGCAGGACGCAAACGGATGGAGAATCCGAATCAGCGAGGGAAACTACGGCACGAACGGAAGCGGCCCATGGGAGGGGTACAACAGTCGCTGGCTCACGCAAAAGCAGTTCGATGGCGCCGGCAACGTGTTCTTCCGGAAGAAAAGCTGGAAGAACTAGCCGCAGTATCCCGGATTCTGGCAGCCTCCCCCAACCGATGCCATGGGAACGCTATCCCAAAGATGCCAGTCAACCTTGCCATCCAAGTCCGACTGCGTGACAGGTCCCTTAAGGATGGGCGTCATGCTGGAATGGGCGAGGCCCATCTCGGGATCGCCTTTCACTGGGATGGCTATTCTGGTTCCCTCGCTTAAATCGTCGGCCATGTTATTGTCCCAGCGTGTCAGCCAAGGATTAATCCACCAAGGGTTGTCGCCGTTGATGTTCATGCCGCTGATTTTCCCGTTTGCGATGGTGAGTTCATCGTTGATGTCGTAGTCTCTCCAAGCTGGAGTCAATGCCCAGATGCTCCCATTGTTGAAGGAATCACCGTCCTGCAAAAGCATGGATTCGACCTTTCCTGTGACCGTGACCGTTCGGTCTTCGTTGACTGTCACGTGAGGTCCGTCCGTCCACCGGCTGCCGGTCGCCAACGCCTCACTGTTCCACCATGCTTTCATTGTCGGATACGCTTTACATGCGTTTTCATATTCCTCTTCGCATGGATAGCTGACGGCATCAGGCCCATCGTTCTTATCCGCTGGGATAGCGCTCAGAGCGGGTAGAGGATTGCTTCCGATGTCCGGTGTCCGCAACTGGTCGATTACCTGTTGAGCATCATGTTGGCTGAGTGAGTCCAAATTGATCGTGGGGTCACTCCCCCAGTTGCGGGCTGCCTGTTCGAATTGGATGGCCAGATCCGTGTACTGTTGTTTCTCCTCATCGGTCAGCTGATTTGCGGCAGCCTCAGCGGCTTTCTTGCGTTCCTCCGACTTATGTTTTTTCAACTGTTGGGCTTGCGCCTGCTGGCGTTCCTCAGCGGTGACTTTTTTACGCCACGTACTCCAAGCCAGGATGCCAGCGACGAGAACCACCACTGTAATAACACTGGCGAGTATTTTCATAGGCCTGCTGAATGTTCCGTGCATCCTCAACTCCTAATCCAAAAAAAAACGTGTGGTTCCAGCGTATCCTTCCCAGAAAAGCGAATGCCTCCGATTATCCGAATCGGAGGCATTCTGTCCACTGAGAGAGGTTTTCGGAGCGAAGGATCAAACATCCTTCACGTTCTTGTTTTCCTTGATTTCCTCAAGCTTGACGTACACGTTCAAACCCAGGTTGTACAAGGCCGGCAATGCGAAGATAAGAACACACAGGACACCAGCCCACCGATACTCCAAGCCCCAGGCCGTGAAGAAGAACGCAGGAATCGGGATGAGAACAATCAGTTCGATGATCATTTGGACGATCAACGGGAGCGCAGATTCCAACATCCTCTCGCTGACGAAGAACCAGATAACGGCTTGTACTGCGAAAGCCGCAAACAGGATGACGAGCATGACCCCAACGGTCACCAGATCAGCGATCCCAGTGGAAGTCGCATAGTTGAACACGTTCACGAACATGCCGCCCATGTCGCTGCTGAAGAACATTCCCATCAACAGGACTATCACCAATCCCAGAACGAGAAGAAAAAGTCCAATCATTGCCAGCAAGGTAAGCATTGCGACCACCTCCAATCCATGCTCAGCGTTCTGTTATATGCAGTTGCATTGCTTCGTTTGCCTGACCTTATTCTGTGACAGAATTCATCGACAAGCAAATCAACACCAGCAGTGGCCGCATTGTCCTATCTGGATGGTTTGCGCCGCCAATAGTCGTGCACCGGATGCCCATCACGATCGTGGGAGACGACATGCACCATGCCATTGTCCGGCAGGACGAAGCGTTGAGGACTTGGCATGCCACTGTTCGCGACACGAATCTTGTCCAACAGCTTGGCCTGCAGTTCCGGGGCCAGATCCATATACGCAGTATGCGCATTCAACCGGACCAAGTCGCTGATGCGGATAGCCTCGTCTCGTGCAGTGTCGGGATCGAATCCACAATAATCAGCCAACCTCGCATAATGGTCCGGCGTCACTTCACTGGCATGCTCCGCTCCTGAGAATGGCATCGCGAGCTTGTCTGTCAACCCCGGCCACACAGTCGTGGTCATCACATCGTATGCTGGGCTTAGTTTCCAGGACTCACCATCCGGCGAAGTAGGCATGACTGAATAGTTGCGCGCATGCGCATCGCAGTTATCGACAGCCACGTTGAAGGCCAGACGACGTAGCCACTCCTCCCCCAGTCTGCCGGACGGATCCATCTTCCGTAGGGTGGTCAGCGTATCGACGGCACTCACCTTGTACTTCTCGGATGATGGTAGGCCCAATGCCTGCACCATATCCTCCATCGGCAGACGAACCGGCATACCATTCTCGATACGACGATCGAACCGTTCCACAATATAAGTCTGCTGGCCGTTGAATTCCTGGATATCCGACTCCGGGGTTTCAATCCCAACCATTTTAGAGAGCAGCATAGTCGCATGCTCAACATCATCGGAATCGTGGAAACTCGACGGCTTCAGAATGTGCGTGGAAGGTATGACACCGTTAGGCCATACCCAGCCATCATCGAAGCGCGAGAGCGTGAACTTGCCTTGAGCTCCAGCAAGAGAGAATCGCGCATCCTTGTCTTTGAAGAACCATGAGTCCGGAGAATGTCTGACTGCCGTTATTCTTGCCGCTATGTCCGAATCCGTCGCCTCCACTACAGAAGTGGAGGATAGCGACGGTTGTTCGTCGCTACGGGAGAATACTAGGGCGCCAGCGGAGTCCACATTGTCGAGCAAATCAAATGGTTCCTGGGATTTCGCTCCAATGGACTGCATCATGGCATATTTTGCCGCACCGGATTCAGGAAGCAGGTTGAGCAGGAAATTTTCCGGAGCGTCCTTTCTCCAGCTGCCGTCTTTCGGCAGGCTGAAGCTGATTCGCGGCGCATCCGGATCATATTCGAAGCCGACGCCATTCTTGAGCGCCGCGAATACGCCAACATGCCGGCCGTTCATCCAGACATTAAGTCTGTCGCCCCTCTTCAAGCTGTCACGCATTCCGCCGGCAAAGCTGTCGCATGAATATTTAAGGCTTTCATTACTCGCCTGGTGTCTGGATATGGGGCCATGCCATCATCGATAAGCTTCTGCACGACGGTTTCGTTCACGCCGGCATCATGGGCGACTTCAGAGATGGAACGGTTTGCCATGAACTCGTGCATAACTTCTCGCATACGCATAGGAGACTCGATGAATCGATCATATCGATGATGATTTACCAGAGCTCCCTTGACGAGTTTTCTATACTCGTCACCGATATGCCATTTTTCGTATATGGGTTTCTCATCCATGGTGCTCCCCTAATGCTCTTATTACTCTCCGGCGTGCATCGCCGAATATCCAAGTGATGTGACTTCCCTTAGATAATCGGACAGGTTTTGATTTCGACTTTTAGCTTCTTGGGCCATCGCGGTCTTCCAAGATGCGGGGACTTTGAAGTTGATGATGGCGGTGGCTTCGTCGTATCCTCCGAGTCGAGGTCTTCCAGGTCGAATGTCTGTGGCTTCTAGTTTTTCTGCTGTTCCCATGACTATATCGTAACATATTTTCGTAATACGATTATCGGATGTACAAACAAAAAAACGACACACCTCATTCACCCAATACGCACGGCGACAACTCCCGGAGCGTAATTATCTGCTTCGATACCCATCCGACGAAACTCATACTCGACGGACATCGCGTTAACCCCATCAGGCAACTCAAGCACCGCCTCACGAACCGTGTACTCGTATTCGGGCCCATAGAACCTGCCGAGCACGTTCGTACGCTCGCTTTTCTTGACCGCATCGAACTTCGCCGCGACAGCGGCAAGCTCGTCCGGGGTCGCCGCACGCTTAAGCTCCTTGCGCACGAAATCCGTGTCACGCGGCAGACATCCGAAATTCTGGGCTGCCTCGAACCAGCCGGCATTCATCTTGCGTTCCGAGTCCTCCCCCGCGAACGGGTCATACGGCACCGGCGTCGGTTCCGGATTGGTCTTGTACAACTGGCGTCTGAACACGTCCTTCTTGCACCATTGGTCGCCTATCCGCACATAGGTGGATGGCAGTCCCTCAACGTAGGCGATTTCATCCACGAGGTACATGCCACGAACCGTTTCGAACGATTTGACGCTTCCACTGCGCCGATGGTCGGGATACTGCTCCTCCTTGTCAATCAGCCAGACGCCGCCGATTTTCTTGGCGCTTTTCAGGGAACCTCGTTGAGCGAGTTTTCTCACGCTGACGGGCTGCTTGTGGTGGAGTGCGGCGTATTCGTTGACCGTGATGTACTGGCTCATCTTTCCTCTGCCTTTCAATCCTTGATGGCCGGAATATCGGCCACATCATGTTCCTGCAGCCAAGCCGCGCATTTCTCGGCTCGTTCGCGGCTTACGTAGTCGTATACGTATCCGGAGCCACCCTCGTTGTACATATCGTTGTCGCGCTTCCAGAGCTTGCGGGCCTCGGCTTCGGTCAGTGGTTTCTCGTTTTGGTGGTTGTATCGGCTGATGACATCGATATGGCGTTTGATGTTGTTGTCGAGAATGCTTTGGGCTTTCATTGCGACGGCCTCACGTACCTTGCCTGCCAGTGCAATTGCCTCGTCGCGTTCGATGTGATAGTAGGTGGTGGTGGGGTGGCTTGCGGAAATTCGACGTTCCTTGTGCGCTTCGATCCAGTCGCGAATGACCTTGTGCATTTGCAGCTCGTAATCATCATGTCCCAGCCCCAGTGGTTCGCCAGCCTGGAATGCGTCAAGCTGCCAGCGTTCCACGCTTAGTTCTTCGGCCAGCGATTCCCCGTGGTCCAAGCTCAGGATAATCACGTATTCCGGATCCCAGTCGAATGCCTCGCCTGTGCAGATGGAGTCGGCGCGCCTGATCCCATAGCTGAACGGCATTCGCTGGTCATACCACGCGACCAGGTCACCCACGTTGAGGTCGGGCAGGTTGGCCGGGTATTCCTTCTGCAGATTGAGGATATGTTCGCGGTGTTTGCGTTCCTCGTTTGTTTTCCGCTCCCGTTCTCGACGTACGAGTTCGGCTACCAAGGCGTCCTTGTTGGCGCGAATCTCTTCTTCGGCACCTGGCTTGCCTTTGTATTTCCATGCTTGGAGTCCTATACGGCCGTCGCAGGCTTTGTACAGTTCGATCCGGTATTCCCTGATCATCTCGTCGAGGGTTTTCATGGTGGCTTCCTTTCGCTAATATACCTATATTATATCTTTTGCGATACATTAGCGAATCAGTGTGTCAACCCAACAAAACCCGAGACACAGCATCCTCACCAGACAACCCGGAATCCAACAACCCAGCCAAACGAGAAGCGACACGATCAGCCTCAACACCAATAAACATGCCGCCCATCCAATCGGACATCAGCCTACGAACATGCTCGCAGTCGGCGGAATGCGCGTGACGCGCAGCCCCCTTGCCCTCGTCCACCACCTCGGCCTCAAGCGGCATATCCCCGGCCTCGTTCTGCTTGACCGGTCGAATCGGAGCATCGGTGCGAGGATAATACTTGATCCCATGCCTGAACGGTTCGGCCCTCAAATTCGGAGCCGCCTCCAAGACATTCGACAACGCCTGTTTGAACCTGCGCCGGAAGTCCTTCATCGGCAGGCCGGTGCCCTCGAACTGGTCATACAGTTGACGCCATGAAACGTAGGCGACGTGGTCGAGCCGGTATGTGCGGTACGTCAACCATATATAGACGTCCAACGCCCGCGCCGATTTGCCCAGACGCGAGATGACATCCATGCTGAGTGGGACGCTTGGCTTCGACAGCTCGGCCCACATCTCGTCCGTGAACTGGATTGACGCGATGATGTCCTGTTCTGGCCTGAACTGTGTACGGCCTTTTCTGGCGACGGTGAACGGCGTGCATTCGCCTTTGTTCTCACGACTCTCGTCGGTGTTCATGATGGAGATCGAGGTTCGCGCCAAGTTCATCAGCGTGTCCTCCGTCTCTTTCTGACAGCCGGAGTGGTTGGATATTCCGGTGTTGTCGCAGAATTCCTGGAAGCTGCCACGAAAGACAACAGTGTGGGTGTCCTGATCCACGTCGGGATTGTTCTTCATGCGAATCATGGACTGCACGTAGAGGAATATCAGTCGCGGGGTTTTCCCGTAGACCCATTCCTCGGGGCGACTGGGGGTTATGCGGACTGTTTCCCGACCGTTCGTTCTCTCTATGTAGGATGAGCTTGGTTTCGACACGGGGAAGAGGGCGAGTTTCGCCATGAGCGGCGGTGCGCCCGTGTTCATTTTCGTTGTGGCGATGGCGTTATTATTGGTCATGTGGTCGCTCCGTTTCAGCGATTGCCAGATACCCGGCCGGTACGAACGGTGCGGGTATCTTTTTTCTTTTCGTCGTTATTTTATCGCGTTTTTCTTAGAATTTTGACACCTTTCTTAGAATTCTGACACCAAATTTAGAATTTGGACACCATTTTTAGAATTATGACACCTTTCTTAGAATTTTGACACCATCTCTGCGAATGCCATCGAACCACACCCCGATTGCCTACGATCAGAGCGGTCACAGCCTTAGAATTTTGACACCCTCGCTTAGAATTTTGACACCGACTCTTAGAATTTTGACACCCGTTCTTAGAATTTTGACACCCGTTCTTAGAATTTTGACACCGACATGGCCTCTCAGCCCTTATGGCAGTAGGGCTAAGCGGCACCCCCAAGTGATATTACAAGTGATATTACAAGTGAATATACAAACTCTCTCTTAATCTCTCTCCACTTCGACCCGCGATCCACCGGGATGCCGCTGACGCGGCAAATGCCACACGCTCTCCTGCACCTGTTTCGACCTCGGAAAAGAAGAATCCAGTCGGTTCGCTTGGCAGCGAACCTCAGAGCAAACAAAAAGACTGAATCTCGGACGAACAGGATTGCCGCACTCGTTCTTTCTAGTATCGGTTAATTTCAATAAATCTTCGGTTAATAACAAAACTCGAAGATAGATTGACAATCATGGCAAGCAGAAACAGCAGGAGCAGAACACAGACCCGTCCTATATCGAGCGGCGTCTGGTTTTCGCTGTTTCTTGTCTTTGGAATTATCCTCTGGTTCTTTTGGCGCCTGCCCTTGGTCCCGTTCCTTTGGCTTGGCATGCTCGCCGGAGGAATCACACAACAGTATCCGGTCAACGCTTCCGGAAGCCGCAAGGATCCCCCATCCGACAAGCAGATAATGGTCTACCACCGTTGGAAGGACATGCTTGCCGGTCTTATTCCGAACGCGGATTGGCTGGAGATTCGACGTGTTTCCTGGTGGATGGGCTGGATGGCCGGCATGCTGCTGGGATTGAACGGTGCCGTCTGGATTGCCCTGGTGGATGGCCTGTTCGGTTTCATGCTCGCCCAAGGCTGGTCGCATTACAGGAATCGGCGCGTTGACCGTAGGCATGTCTACAAGGGCGTCAGTATTCCGGCGTTCCTTACCAAATCGCCCGCCTGGGCGCGGCTTTTGTCCGTCTCCATGTCGTTGCTGGTTTTCGCCGGGGTCCTGGTTTTCGTGTTGGCGGGATACATGAGCTGGCTGAGCGCTGTGACGCTTCCGGGGTTCGTGTTCCTGCTACTCGTATGGATGTTGGGGCGCAAACCGCAGTCCCGGTATTGGCGTGAGCTGGTCGAAGGGCAACAGCTGCTTGATGGTTGGCTTGCCGGGGACGATTTGCAGAAGGCATGGTCGGGAGCCTATCTGACGCAGGTCAACAAAATCGGTTCTTCGGATAATCCTCTGATCGTCTACCGGATTCGTCTGCAGGGGTCGGACGGTAAGCCTCGCTCGAACGAAGGAGTTTTCAAGCTCGGCGTGGAAGCGTTGCGGGCGCCGGCATTGGCGGACGGATACCGTTTCGTGTGTCTACTGTCCGCCAAGCAGAGGAAGAAAGGGGCGGAACAGTTCGACCCGTCCAGTGTCCGTCTGGCGCTTGGCATGGACGAATCCTGTATCCCCTCCATCGCGGAGAGAAAGGCCGGCGAAGGTCTTGCCTCTCTCGTCGCCGACATCGCCTATGCGCAAACCGCTTTCATCTGGCATAAACGCGCCCCGTTGACGTTGGCTCATGATGTGAGCGCCGACGAGAGCAAAGCCGCCTGGCTGTTGGAGATCATCACCCCACCGCAGGGCGGGGATTCCATCGACCGCATCAGCTTCGACTGGCTGGGGGGGGAAAGGGCCGCCGGCCTGGCCGTCGCAGTCCGAGACTCTGCGGATGCCGGTGTTCGCCGACCTGCAGGACAAGTTCCACCTGGTCGCATTCGACGATGCGAAACTATCCGACAAGGGCAACAAGTGGCGGCCGGACGGCATGACCCACAAGAAAGCCTTTGACGATTACATCACCATTTCCAAACGGTTCAAAAGCGACCAGTCCGCTTGGGTCAAATGCCTCCCGTCGAAACTCAATCCACCGGCACCCATCTACGACTATGAGAAAACCCAGGACTGCGACGGCTGGCAACTGCATTACCTGCCATTGGTACTCACCGCACCGGCCACGCCGGCCGACTACGAGCGTTGCGACCTTGGCCCATTGCAGCCGGAGGCACGGTTCATCGGACTCGTGGACGAAGGCTCCGACATGGCCGGACTGATCTGGTCCACCGGAAGCGCGCCCGTACGCATCGACCAGCTGACCGGCAACACCCCCCTTCACCGCAAGTACGCGGAAGCGTTGATATTCAAAACCCTCATCGAAGTGCTTCCCGCAAAAGCGTCCGTGAACATCACGGCCTGCACTCCGCAAAGCAAAGACAAGCCGATTTGGAGCATCCAATTCCAATTAGGCAACGGCGCGACCGTGGAAGACGCCCGCAAACAGTCCGCCAGAATCCAATCGTCGGTCGGGGCGAAACATATTTACTGGGAATGGCGGTCAGCTGACAGCGCGACCGTATGGCTGTGCGACGACCCGTGCCTGGATGTCAGGGACATCAGCCACTGGAATCGCAGATCAAAGCAAAAGCATCTCATCGAACTCGCCTTAAGCGACTCGTGGGGCGTGGCCGGAGTCAGCGATCCCAGCGGACGCACCCCCGATGTGGTCAGTCTCGGCGCGTTGCCAAGCAACCATGACGTGTTGTTGGCACGATTCCAGATTCCGGCCGGGTTGGATGTGGACAAGCCCTCACGGAACATAGGCAAGTTCCTGACCAGCGCCGACTACGCCTACGGGCGCATCCTCCCGCGCGGCGAGGAACACGGTTCGAACCTGTACGACATGGTGCTGGCGAAACGCAGCCCGTTCCCCACCATGGTCAACGCGGACTGGGATTTCGCCCGCCAGTCGAAACCACGCATGTTCCCGTTGGGCGTGGACGATATGGGCAAACCGGTCTACTGGAGCATGAAGGACACGTTCCACCTGCTCATCAGCGGAAAATCCGGAACCGGTAAATCCTCCATCGCGCAGATCGTGGTCGCCGAAGCGCTGCTCAAAGGCCATGACATCATCCTCATCGACCCATCCAAAGGTTGCATCGACTTCACCCAGTGGGCGAAACCATTAGCGTTGGCGTTCGTCGGCTTGGGGCAGATGCGCGAAACCGAAGCCGTCATCGCCTGGCTACGCGACGAGATGGCACAACGGGTGAAACTGTTCAGCCGGTATGGTGTCGGCAGCATCTACGACCTCGACAAAAGCCAGCTCAATGAGGAAGAGCTTGCCCACACGAAACCCATCGACATCGTGTTCGACGAATTCAACTCCTACCTTCAGGAGGCCGGCAAGACCACGCAGAACCCGAACAGGGACATCCAACTGGCCAACGACAATGCGGCCGTCAGCGCGACGAACAATTCGATACGACGCACCATGAGCGCTCTCGGCAAAATCGTCGTGCAGGGACGAACCGCAGGCATCAGCGTAATCCTCGGCGCCCAGCGTCTGACCATGGACGACATGAAGCCGTACAACGCGAACGCCTTCTTCCGTTCGCTCGGCCGAATCCTCCTGGGCATGGACTCCACGGCGGGCATCATCAGCGCGCAGAACCTGCGCGAGGCGAACCGGCTCCAACAGTCGTTGAAAGGCGAAGGCGGGAAAATCCCGCAGGGCCGTGGAATCTTCGAAACCGCGCAAGGCGAACTGCTGGCCGTCCAAACATGGTGGTCGGGAGGCCAAGAAAAGTTGGCGGAACTGTTCGCCGATCGCACTCCCCCGCAACCCATCGACTATTCGCGGTTCATGCCATCCGAAGCGGAAACCTACGGCGAAGTGTCCGAAGACGAACTTTCCAAGCTGCTCAGCCAAGGAACGGATCCACAGACAGCCGGCGAGGAAATCAACGACATGGACGAACTCCACGACATGCTCCACCACCCAGACAACAACGATGCCGATTCCGAAGACGGGGACGACATCGAAGAAGTCGACTGGTAGCCAAACACAAAAGGGGAAACAACATGCTCATCAACCTGGGAACAGACGTTCACGGGAAAAACCTTGGATGGGACACGTCCACGGGAACGCCACTCACCATCACCGGGCCCGACGGAAGCGGGAAAACCATGCTGCTTGACAGCATCATCCGACAGGCAGATTCGGACGGCACGCTCGTAACCTTCACCGACCAGTGGGACAGCATCCCACCCTCCCCCACCGTCATGTGCGGACGCTACCGGCAACCCTATGAGCTACTGGAAATAGTGCAACGGGTCAGCATGGAACAGCGACGGCGCATCAAGGGCGAACCCGAGCCGATCAAGCCGATACTGCTCGCCTTCGATGACTATGACGTACACAACGGCTACCCGGACATGAATCTGCTGAACGTCAACAGTCAAATCTCCGACGAACTCAGCCGAATCATCGAAATGGCACCCGGAACGAACGTCAACGTGGTCATGGTCCGCAGCAGCATTCACCCATCCACAGTGGGTCAAAAGCTCTACGACCGGCTTATCGCCGGCAACCATGTGCTATTCCATCCGGCCGGACAGCTCGACCCGCACACGCAACCTCTTTTCCACGCCGAAAACACCCGTGAAGCCGAAACCCTCACCTATCTCAACCGGCATTTGGACTTCAAACAGGCCCGCAATTGCCTGTACGAAACATCAGACAGGCCACTCCAGGCCTTCCACACCCCCATCTACAAGAGAAAGGAAAACTGATGGCCGACCGTCGAAAGAAAATCCCTCTCGAAAAATTCTTCCCCAATGGTTTTGATAAAACCAATCCGGACGACATGATCAAACTCACCGTCCTCATCCAAGAGAAAGCCGCAAAGAACCCTGAGTTCGAAGGCTACAGCGTATTCAGCGTCGATTCCGACAACCGGTACGCGATCATCGCGCCGATGGATATGGATTCCGATGATATCAACAACGGAATCAAAGCCGTCAGACTCAGCAACAGCGAATGCGCGGACACGGCTTCCCAGAAGAAGACGGTGCAGAACCTGGAAAGCCAACCCCAGTACGAAGGCTATTCCGTCGTCGATTTCGTTCGAATCAGTTCCAGCGAATTCCTTGTGCTGCTCCAACAGTTGGACGAGAAGGCCGCAGCCACCCGGCGTATATTCGCGAACGTTCTCAAGGTCAAGCCTTGGGAAATTCGTATCTCACGTACTCCTGAGAACGGTTGGAAAATCCGCATCAAGGAGAACACCGTCACCTATCAGGCCTCCGTATACGACAAGCGAATGCAGGAAGCCGTCGAAGTGGTCGGCAAAAAAGGCTGGTTCTTCAAGGCCGACCCCGAAAAAGGCGTCATCATGGTGTACCCCGGCACTCCCCCGACTTTTCCTGCGATGATAGCCTGCCCGAAACAGCTGATCGGTAAAAACGACCTACGTCACGCCTATCTGGGCATGAAGCTGCCCGAACGAGGCCGCGAAACCGGCGACTGGCTGTCACTCGACTGGAAATCCGGCCCGGGAATCATGGTTGCCGCCGCCGCCAACAGCGGGAAAAGCGTTGTCATCAACACGCTCATCGCCGCCGCGCTGGAAGCCGGATTCCAGCTTGCCATCTGCGACGACGAGGACAAAAGCGTCGATTTCCAATGGTGCCGGCCGTGGATCATCCCCCACGGCTGGGGTTGCGATAGTCCTGAATCAGCCGCCGCGACATTGATCCATGTGCTTGAGATCTGCTCCTACCGGTCGAAACTCATCAAACAGTATGGGGTCGAAAACTGGTGGGGTCTGCCTAAGGACGAACAGGAAAAGAACCCCCTGCTTTTGCTCGTGTGCGATGAGGTCGCCCAATGGGCTGGTAGCGTCACCATACCGAAGGTCAGCAAGGACAATCCGATGCGCATCCGGGCCGAGTATGAGGCAAGCATCCATGCGGCGAACATCACCTATGCGATGAAGATCACGCAAAAAGCCCGGTTCTCCGGTGTCTGCTTCCTGTTCTGCGGGCAATCGACCCGCCTGCAGGACGGTTTCGACCCCGGTATGCGAGTCAATCTGACCACGGTCATCTCCCCCACCCTGCAACCCTCCACCGCTGTCGAAGAGCTGCTGGGAGGGGCGAAGGACTTCCCTGAGATACCGGAAAACATCATGCAACCGGGAATCTCCGGAGGAGCCGGCCTTATCAGGCTTCCCGGCATGAAACCCGTCATCTACAAGGGTTTCTACGAGGAGAACCAGAAGCAAAGAAAATCATACAGCGACCTGCTGCGCGAACGTCTGACCGCAATCCGACCGCCGGAAGGCGACATGAACTCGGGCCACTGGTCATGGGATGAAATCGTAAACGCCCTGCCGACCGCCGCAGAAAAACCCGATGACGGCATGATCGACTCCGGCGGGGACGAAGACGACGGGTTCCCCACAGACGGTTTCGGCGAGGACGGGCGTGATGTCGCAGACCGTGACAAGCCGTTGAAGGGTGCCGCCGCTGCGGCGCATGCGAGCAAACTGTATGCGGCAGGTGTCGACGTGCCTCACATGAGCGCCATCGATGCCGCCATGAATATCGGGCGCCTATCTGCCGAAAAAGGTCTTTGATATAGGATGTGATGATGTTGGCGAAGGATGATGATTGGCTGACGGCGGGGAATCAGTTGGATGATTCCCTGTTGATGGATGATTTGTGGGATGATGACGCAGATCCACAGAATGACAAAGGCGCAGCGTCACATTCCACTGGTTCCGCATTTCCACAGGACAATGCGGAAACGCTTCCACAGAAAGCCGGGGGTACAGGGAGTAGTTCCAATGTGCCCACAGTTTCGCAATCCAACAGGGAGTCCATTCCCGGTGAAAATGCGAACACGTTTCCACAGTATTTTGATGACTCATTTCCACAGTCTGACGAAAGCACAACCCATCAATCCGACAGCGACCCATTTCAACAGGAAGACGTAGACCCGTTCCAACAGGAAGACGTAGACCCGTTCCAACAGGATGTCAGGCAATTGCCTACACAGGAGAAAGAGGAATCGTTTTCACGTTCCAATGATTCCACTGTTTCACGTTCCAACAGCGCAACACTTTCACAGGAAGACGCGGAAACAATTCCTCATTCCACTGACCACACAGTTCCACAGTCCAACAAAACGACAGATTCGCAGGGCAACAAAGGCACAGCTTCACGTCCCATCAGGACGACAGCCCCCCAGAACACTGTCGAGCCAGTTCAACAGGACACTGCGGATACGACTCCACAGGAGAATACGGAAAACCTCGATCAGATAGACCTACTCGCCAACGGCTACGACCCGTTCAAGGAATTCGCCGACTCAGCAGAAGACTGTAACGACAAGAAATCAGAAGAACAGTCTACTGTTTCCGCATTTCCGCAGAACAATGAGGAAACACGGGAACAAGGAAAAGGCCCGGAGGAATACGACCCGTTCGAGCAATTCGACCTGCAATCGGACGATTCCAGCGAACCGCCAACGGAACAGAACGAACGTCGAGACGACAACATCATTCAAGACAGTTCCGCAGATTCAAAGAAAAACGTTAATATGCAGGAGCAGGGAGACATTGAAACTGTTTTCCCCTCCAATGTTCCTATGCAAAATCAAAGGGACAGCGAAACAGAAGAACAGTATGACAGTTCGTCCTTCCAACAGGAAGACAGTTCCCCAGTAAGACAGGACACTGGCGAAACATACCCGAAGGACACGGACTCTGCGGATCCGTTCGACCTTTGGGATGACCCATCCGAACCTCCGGAGGGGGAACCACAAACATCGTCCCCATCCGCCGGAAGCCCTAGCGCGGATGATTACCCAACGCAAACATTCCAGACGGGAGATGACTTCTGGAGCCAGACGGACGACGAATCGAACGGTCAGTGGAATGCAGGCCAGCAAACGAATGGCATGCCCCCGCAGCAATTCGACAATCCGCCATTCCCACAGGAAAGTGTCTTCCCAGTTGAACACCAGTATGATTCCCCATTCCCACAGGAAATCACTGATACAGAAAATAGGGAAAATGGTGGAACGCTGATAAAGATTATCGCAGTCGCGGCCGCCATACTCATAGGCCTCGGAGCACTGATAGGCGGGGGAGCATACACCTATCACGCATACACCACTCACGTCGCGGAACAGCAGGCCGAAGCCGACCGCAAACAGCGCCAACAATCCTTGGTGAAGGCACAGAACAAATGGGACGGGAGGAAACGGAAGGCCGATGACCTGGTCTCCACGATCAAAGCCAGTCCCGTCGCGGAAAACAGCGACGTGCAAAAAGCCGTGGAAGCCCTCCAGAAAACAACCACAGGGAATCCGATGACTGAAAAAGACATCACATCGGCCCTGGAAAAACTGGACGGCGAATATGAGAAAACCAACAGAACCTACACGGATGCAATACAGGCAAAAGCCAAGGAGACCAGAACGACACTCGACGGTCTGGTACAGCAGGCAAATGGTCTTGCTGACGCTCCTGACGGCAACGACAAGAAGCAGATGCAAAGCCTCGCATCCCAGTGGAAAAGCACGGAAATAACGTCTGACAACCTATCCGACGCCATTACGGCTTCGACCGAGCTGAAGAACCTCATCAGCAAAGTGGATAAAGCCAAGAAGGATGCGGACGCGAAGAAGAAGGCCGAGGAAGAGGCCAAGGCAAAAGCGGAAGCGGAACGACAGGCCCAAGCCCAACAGGAGCAGCAGCAGGCGCAGCAGCCTCAGCAGAATCCATACGGGAACATGTACTACTGGGGCGGGGGATATGGTTCGACCGGTGGATCAACCGGTGGTCCGACCGGTGGATCCACCGGCAACAGTGGGGGAGGGGTATCCCCGCCACCGCAGCAGGAGACGCCACCCAAGGGCAACAGTGGCGGCAACGTCGGCTGAAAAAAACGGGAAAGCCGAGGCAGATCAACCTCGGCTTTCCCGCTAATCCCATACATCAGAACATGCCGGGATAATCCTCATCGTCCACATCATCATCTTCAACCTCGACAGGAGCCGGCTTACGACGGCCCCGCGAAGAGGTCTTCTTCGGACGACGGCGCGGAGCCTCCTCCTCGTCCTCGTCCTCGTCCACGTCATCATCTTCAACCTCGACAGGCTTCGGACGACGACGGGAAACGGCAGCCTTGCGACGTGGCTTGACCGCGATTTCACCGGTATCCTCGTCCACCTCATCATCGGAATCAGCCTCATCGAAGTCAGTATCCGCAAGAAGAGCCGCCTCATCATCGGCCTTGGAAGGCTTTGCGTTCACATGCTTGTCTCGCCAAGCGATAAGAGCCTCGATATCCTCATCGGTGAAGTCCTCATCGTATTCGAAGCTTCCATCTCGCACGCCTCCGCCAACAATCGTGAGATTATCCAAACGATAGCTGACACCGCTACCGGTCTGAGTCTTCCACGCACGTGCCGTAACCGAAGCCTGCACGTTCTGACCGGGATACACCAGCTTATCCCATAAGACCTTGACTTCCTTGGCCTTGGCATCACGCTCCTGAGCCTCCTCAAGATTGCGCGTCGCCTCCAGAACGAGCGTCTTCGCCTCCTCCTGAGCGTCTTCATCAGCCGTAGCGTAAGCGGCCCGGGCATCATTAAGATTGGCTTGAGCGGCCTGAACGTCTTCCTTTGTCCCGAGAATCGGTTCGGGGAGCTCACGCAGGATTCCTTCATCGTCGATGTAGCGGATTCCGGGACGACCGGCCTTGGAGCTACGACTGAAGTTCACATAAAAATGGTTGGCTCGATTCGGATATTTATCGGTCATGAGGACGGTTTTATCACCGTCAAGGATTTCATCCTCGTCGGCATCCTTGAGACCGTCATTGGAAACGATACGATCCTTCTTGCCCCATTTCTTCAAGGCGATGGCGTTGTCTTCCGCATTCTTGCTCAGCTTCTGAAGGATTCGGACGGTTCGCATGTGATCGGGGTCATCCTTGTCGAGAAGCACAGGGAACCCGTATGCGGGCGTGCTTTCGTTTTTCTTCTTATCGTCCTTCTTGGCGGACTTGTCATCATCCTTGTTTCCCTTGAATGCGACCGCCTCGTAGAGCTTGGGCCATCCCATCTGGATGACTCCGGTTTTCGCGTGAGTTAGCAGTTCTGTTGCCATGATGGTTCCTCCTTGACGATTTGACGATCGCTCCACAGTGCATTGAGGATGGGAGTTTTCGTCTTCTCTTTTTCTATGTGGACATATTCAAATATACGCAGTTATCTGAACATGTATATTATTCGGCGTGTTGCCTTTATTTCCAAGGCGTTTTCCCTTGTTAGAGAATGCTGAAAAACTCAGTTTTCTGCATGTTGTACAATGGGAGCGTGAACACAACCAGAAGACTGGGCAACACCAGTCCGACCACTGCATCCAGGAGAGGCGAATGAACCAGCTATCGATCAGACGTCTGCGCCAGCTAGCAGGAAAAACCAAAAACGAGATAGCCGACCTGCTGGGCATGAGCGTCAACACGTACAGCAAGTACGAGGACAACCCCATGAGCCTGTCCTACGCCGCATACCATCAGCTCATCGAATATCTCGAAACAGCAATCCAAATCAGGAAAAAACTGGAAAAGGAGCAACCTATGAACACCCCCATCAAAGCGAAAGTCCGATTCGTCGCACCCGACGAAGACGACGAGGACCGTCTCAGCGACTACACAGTGCCGATCCCCGAAGGACTGACCGAGGAATTCCACCCCTCGCAACCCGTCACACCGAAGCAGCTCCTCGACTGGGAAACCAAGAACAAGGAACCATACCCGGGTTATTCGGAGGAATTCTTCAACTGGGAGAACGCTTGGGAAGAGGTCAACCGCGCCCAGCAGAAAGCCGATGGCGGATATCTCCACCTCTCCGACCCGGTGCCCGTCAGCCCGGAGTTCGACGAGACGACCGGAGAACCCATCACCTACGACGAGCCTCACGTCGTCGTGGACTCGGAAAGTGGCAACACCAGCGTGTACGTCGACGAGGCTGACATGTCAGCCCAGGAAATCGCCGAATCCGATCCAGTGAACAACAAGTAGCCTCCCCACATACCGTTCCGGCATGCTCCGTCCATAGGCATGCCCGGAACTTGAATCCAAGAAGGAAAGACACCAATGGCCTACGCGAAAATCATCGACATCGACGACCCCGGCTACTTCCGGTTGAAATCAATCGACCAAAGCCAATTGAAACAATTCCTGAAAAACCCGGCCGACTGGGCATATCACCGTCTCAACGACGACCACAAGCCCACCGACGCCATGAAGTTCGGTACGGCGTTCCACGCTTACCTGCTCGGCACCAGCGACGTTGTCAGCCTGCCTGAGGGAGAGAGCTTCAGGAGCAAAGACAACCAGAAGTGGCGCGACGAACAGCTGGAAGCCGGCAACATCATCGTCTCCTACAATGACATGCAACTGCTCAAACGCATGAAGGAAGGCATCGAACAGACCAGTCTCATGCCCGAATACCCCGATTACATGGAAATCATCGAACAGGGAACCAAGGAACAGTGCATCGAATGGAAGGATCGTCAAACCGGTCTGATGCTCAAGGCGAAGCCTGATCTGATTCCCGTCGGCACCGATTACCTGGTCGATTTGAAAACCGCTCAGAAGGCCGATGCGGAATCATTCGCCAAGGAAGTCATCAACTACGGTTATCACATTCAGACCGTTTTCTACCGTGCCGCGGTAGCCGCATGCAAGCCGGACGCCTTCGACCGTGGGTCCAAGGCTCCCAGCACCATGCAATTCTGGGTGTTCGAGAAATCCGATGCCTGCGACTGGCAGCCGTTCAGCATCAGCGATGACAATCCGATCACGAATCTTGCCGCGACCAGCATCCGTCAAGCGCTCTTGGGCATCGCCTTGATGGTCAAGAAAGCCAAGGAGGAAGGCTACGCAGAGAACACTCCAGACCCCGTGGATGCCGCCGCGAAGTATGCGCTCCGACATGGTTTCAACAAGAAGGTCAAGGAGGTTTCGTTCCAGAACTGGCAGCTGCTGACTGCGGAAAACATGCTCTGCGATCTCGCCAGCTGATTGCCTGAGGCACGACAGGAGAGGGCCATCCAGTACGATGGTCCTCTCTTCTTTTTATCGTTTGCTCGTTATACTGAATATGTCCACATAACAGTAAAGACGACAGAACCAACGCCAATGCCATCAGCACCTCGAACACGCCGGACAACATCCAGCAACCCAAGAAGACCAGCCAACTACAAGCGCGGAGGCTACGCCCACGAGTTCACCATCCCAATCGAATGGTGGAGTACGACCGACACCATACAGACGGAACGCATGCGAGCCAGACGAAGGGCATGGGTGAGGGACTACGCGAAAAACGAATGGCGCAACCTCAAGAAAACAGGAAAAGCCTGGAAAGTGGAACGGTTCATCGCCCTTATAGGCGTAGCCTGTCCAAGCCAGAAAAACATTTTCCCGGCGAGAGCGGCCGAAACCATCAAACCCATCATCGACGGTGGCAGTGATGCCCGGCTCTGGGACGACGATGACAGCCAGCACCGGCACAGCACCGTATACATCCAACTGCCAACACCGGCGCCAGCCAACCATTACAGGCTGAGCGTGCTCATCATCCCGGTGCCGGAATCAATGCCGAAATACCAGATCACCTCACGTCTCGCATCGAACATCGACCAGCATTGGCGAAATAATCCCAATCCGCCGGCATGGCACGACGGATACTCGGTGTCATTCACGATCCCCGACAAACAGTGGATAACCAGCAACTATACGGATAGTGACCTCATCGCCAGACAGAACGGCGAACGGAAATCAGCCACATGGGGGAGGGGAGGCAGCTTCGGCATTCGGGAACGAGTACGCGCACAACTCATCGAACTGGCCTTCCAACAGTGGAAAAGACAAGCCTACCGTCCGTATGAAAGATTCGCCATCATCGCCGGAATCGCATACCCGTACGGGGTGAAAACCGCCGACCCTGACAATGCGGCGGAAACGGTGAACACCATACTGCATTCGGGAACCCGCATCGGAGCTTGGCCGGATGTGAACAGCCAGCATTGCAGGGGAGTGGCTTTCGTACGTCTGCCGAATCTCATGACGGGAAACCACATGGTCAGACTTTTTGTTTTCCCGGTGCCCGAGAATTTTCAGATGGCGCAGAGCATAGCCGAAAGCTCCATCGACGCTTGGGGCGAACATGATCGGAGAATGCGTTGAACCTGAGACAAGTGCTAGTCCAGACCGCGATAGGACTCATCGCTATCCTCATAGCCGTCCTATATGCGATGTTCATCGTCCCGCAGGACTGGTTCATCGACTCCAGAGAATCAGTCATCACCATATCGGTCATAATCTGCGCGACCGGATACATCTTCACGGTCTGGGCCCGTTATATCCGCCATCTCATCTTTCACCAGCTTGACGTTCGAACCATCCGTGAAGCTGAATCCGCCGGGGAAACAGAGCCTAGGCAAAATCCGAAAATCCTGCGGAAGGAACCAAGTCCGACCATACGATTGAACAGGAAGCACATCCATCAATCTCAGAGAAAGAGCCGATAATGGTATGGACACCAGCGACACAGCCGCGTGACCCCCTTGGTAGATTCCGTAAAACCAATCTCGTCCCCGGCGAATACACGTACACCACGCGCAGCGGCATCGTCAAGAAATACTATGTCAACGATATGAACCAGCTGGCAGACGGATCCACCATCCTGCATATGAGCGCCCAAGGCAAGGTGTTCAGCAGTTTCAAGACCCAGAACCCCATCGAACGCATCCACATCATCGGCAACAGCGATATGGAACAGATGGCCGTCGCGGCATCCGGGGAAACCACATTCGGCGTGATCAACCACAGCAAAGCCGCCCCACCGGATGTGTTCAGCCTCAACCGTGGACACGATTTCGAGCCGGTCAGTTCCAATCTCCCCGACGGCGAGACCGCCTTCGGAGGACATGCCGCACAGATCAGCGGCCGTCCGGACAGGAAAACCTATGACACGTTGAACGCCCAGAAGGCAGAACGAGCCAACCTCGCGGCGTTCGCAGACCTTGACAACCGCGTCTATTCCGCTGACCCCGGCGACTTCGCCGAAGCTGCGGTCCAGGCACGTCATTACTACGAGAAGGAATTCGGGCTCAGCGAATCCCAAGCCCGGGAAATGCCGGTCTACGTGTATGCGGACAAGAATGGCGACGTCACCGTGAAACCCGCATACAAGCCTGAAAGCGTTCCCATGAGCGAACTGGGAATGAAACCAGGAGACCCGGTGCCGGAAGGCTTCCATGTGAACGGGGACAATCTCGTCGCCATGGTGCCCCGGCGAAGCCCCAACACGCATGGAGGCAGCGGCAGCGTCCGTCTCCGTGGCCGGGATCTCACTCGCATGACCAGGGCCATGCAGAAGGATGGTCTCAAGAGCGTCGACTTCACCGTGAGCGGAGGCACCAAGGTATCCGCAAAAAGCGGCAAACCGTTGCAGAACGCCTTGCATTTCCGCGCCGACTACATGAACCCCCACAGTGGAGACGACATCACCGTATGGGGTTCCATCGAAGCGAAACAGTACGGGACGCAGCCGGTCAAGGCACGCAGGGAGTTCACCACCAACGAGGAATTCCAAGACTATACGCGCAAGGTGCAAGCAGTCCGTGAACGGGCGGCCGCACCATACGTGGATCCGCAATCCCCACAGGCAGCCGCGAAACTGCTGCGAGCCAAGTATGGAACGAATCGGTTCTACAGCAGCGACATCCAGATGCGCGACGGCAAAGAGGGAGTGGCCTTTGCCGTCAACACTCCCGGCGGACACGCCCGCATGCTGTCCAACGGGAACGGTGTCTGCATCGGCAAGGAGCCGGCCGACGCGGAGGGCTTCGCATCCATGTTCAATAACGGCAAGAGTCCGGCCAATCGTATCACCGCCGACAACGTGAAGGTCTTGTCGGATGGTAATTTCCGCGTCCGGAAGAACGGCCGTGAGTCGTTCTACACGCCATCCATGTCCACTACCCGCGGGACTCGTAGCCGCAACGGAAAACTTTACGGCTACAACGAGGCCGGAGATTTCATGGAATTGCCGAATCGCTGACCCTAGGAAAATGCCGGGTGGTTTTTTACTTCCCAGCATTTTACCTGTTATACTGAATCTGTCCACATAGAAAAAAGTGAAGTCAGGAGACCCAAATCCACCATGCCCATCATCGAATTCGACACGAAGATGCGAGGCTACGATCCTCAACAAGTCAATGATGCCGTAACCAATTTCCAGGACACCATCAACAAGTATGCGCAAGCAAACACTGATCTGAAGAGGACCCTGGATACGGTCAACAACCAGTTCACCCAGGCAAACCAAGACATCGATCAGCTGCAAGCCGAAAACAAGAAGCTCTCCGAACGGATCGAAGAACTCGAAAAGCAGAACGACGATCTGGAAGCAAAAATCAAGAACAAGTACACGAGCGTGGGCGACGATGTGAGGAAACTCCTCGAAGACACCCAGACCGTTTATCATGCTGCGGAAAAGAACGCAGCCGACATCAAGAACAAGGCGCTGCAGGAGGCTGACAGCATTCGCAAGCAGAGCCAGTCCGCCGCGGAGAAGACTATGGTGGACGCGCGGCAGGTCGCCGAAAAGAACGTGAAGGAATCCCAAGCGAAGTCGAAGCAGATCATCGAATCCGCGCAGCAGTCCGCCGCACAGTTGCGTAAGGAAGCCGACTCGTATGCCACTGGACGGCAAAACATCGCGGAGCAGGCCGATGCAAGGGTTCGTGCGATTCTCGGCCGTCTCCAGGAAGCAAGCAAAGTGCTTGACAACGCCTACCAGTCCGGACGCAAGCCTAACGCCACTACAGTCCAGTCAGCTCCGAAGGATGCGCCAACACCGGTCATCGCCGGCCAGGCCACTAATCCGAACGAGGCGGATCTTGAAGACGATAGGACCATCGCCTTCGCTCAAATCCATGCGAAGAACACCGCATCAGCGCCCGCGACCCCTGTTGACGCCCAATAAGGCCATTCCCGGAACGTGAGAATCTTGATCCTCCAATACGTAATGGTTATGACCGGAGGATATGCCAGTTCATGGCTTATCCTCCATGTCGGCATGCTGTTCGGGCAAGGCGCGAAGAACGCCGCTTCTCTGGACCGAATCAAGGAAGCCCGCTGTTGGAACATCGCATATTATCTGTGCGTCATCCTGACGTTCCTGTGCGTCATTGCCGGATCATTGGGTCTCATGCTCCTGTTCAAGGAGCTGATCATTGACTGAAAAAACATCCCTCAAGCAGTCCCGTAATCCTTTCCTGACCATCGGACGCTATGTCCGGCAGGTAATCGATGAAACCCGTAAGACGGTGACTCCAACCGCCCGCGAATGGATGGCCTGGAGTATTGCCGCATTCGTATTCGTCATCCTGCTCATGATATTGGTCACGGGCATGGATTTCGGGCTCGGCAAACTCACTCTCATGGTGTTCGGGTGACGGTCACACATCCCGTGACCCTTGCCATGCTGCTATGGATGGGTATCGCCCTGCTCACGTTTCTTCTCATGAGCGTATGGACGGATAATCCACAGCATCGCAGCACCTATCGCCATTGGGCTGTCGCATACCTGACAGCCCTAATCGTCTTCATCGCCATCTTCTATTCCGAAGGAACCCTATGGCCGTTCTCATCATCGTTTTGAAAACCATCGTCGCCGTCCTGAGCGTCCTGCTATCCCTGCTGATTCTTCTGCACAAAGGCAAGGGCGGGGGATTGTCCGACATGTTCGGCGGCGGCTTGACCGCAAACGCGGGCACATCCGGGGTCGCGGAGAAGAACCTCAACCGTTGGACGGTCGGCATCGCGATCCTATGGGTTTTGCTGATCGTCTCGATCAGCCTCATCGCAAAAACCATCTAGCGAAACAGGAGACCTCATGCTAATTGCCATCATCTGCCTCTTTACGGGCTTCATCCTTGGCTTCTTCACCGCAGCCCTATGCCAAGCAGCATCGCACTCAGATTCCGACAGAAAGAACGACCAATGAAAAACAACTGGTTCTGCCCCAACTGCGGGCAACCGATGGAAGCACAACGCCACGTAGACAACTCCACCGGCCGAATCACATGGACAATCGGCTGCCTCAACCCGAAACACTTCCACACACACGGCTACATGAACGCCGCCATCGCCGAAATCCAACTCGGGAAACTCCTACGCCAGTGAAATACATCAGCCTGTTCAGCGGTATAGAAGCCGCCACGGTCGCATGGCAGCCACTCGGATGGGAGCCAATCGCATACGCGGAGGTCGAACCATTCCCAAAAGCCGTGCTCAAACAACACTATCCAAACGTGCCCGACCTAGGAGACATGACCAAAGTTGACTGGAAACAATACCACCATGCGGCAGATGTCGTTGTGGGAGGAAGCCCCTGCCAAGCCTTCTCGATCGCCGGCCTCAGGAAGGCTTTGGACGATCCACGCGGCCAGCTCATGCTCGAATATCTCCGAGCTTGCGCAGAGATTGATCCGGAATGGATCGTCTGGGAGAACGTGCCCGGAGTACTGTCGGCTGAACACGGACGGGCTTTCCAGTCGCTCCTTGAAGCCGTGGCCGAACTCTGGCCTGATGGGGGGGGCGGCATGGAGAGTGCTGGACGCTCAGTTCTTCGGTGTGGCCCAGCGACGCGAGCGTGTGTTCCTTGTCGTCAACACTAGAGACTGGCGACGTGCCGCCCCGGTTCTTTTTGAGCGCGAAAGCCTGTGCTGGGATTCTGCGTCGAGCCGAGAGAAGAGGGAAACCCTTACCGGTGGAACTGCGAACGTCATTGGAAACGCAGATTCACACGTTGGAGAATGCCTGACACCCGGTGAGAGCCAGGCACGCCGCGTGTATGCGGCTGACGGCGTGATGCCGACGTTGAACGCGCGTGAGCATGGCGGGCAGAACCAGCAGGCGGTCATGCTGGACTCCCACCAGCAGGATGGTCGTTTCAAAGTGTCGAACCATCCAGAAGTGTCGAACACTCTCACCAGCCACATGGGAACCGGTGGAAACAACGTTCCACTTGTGAAAGCGTTCAAATGGAATCAAGGGGAACGCTCGCGCAGTCTGGCGATAGGTGACGTGAGCCCGACATTGAGCACCGACCATAATCCAGCCGTCTACGAGATAGCGGGAAACATCATCGGTCGCGGACCAATGAACGGCGGACACCAGCTTGGCGTTGCCAATCCGGACGAAAACGGCGCTTTCACACTGACTTCCACCGATAGACATGCGGTGGCTGAAATCGAGAGAGAAGTGATGTGCCGGGCGGACAGCCAGGCGAACGCCGCATTGAACTCCGACCTCGCGCCGACGTTGATGGCGCACGCCGCGAAGGACGCGCCGATCATATACCCGTCATGACAAGCAACGGAGATGACGTGTTCCCCGCATTGTGCGCCACGGACGGAAGCAAACGGTTCATCGACAACCAGTCCATCAACGGAGGACGGTTGCTGATTGACAGGAGACGGACATGAACATCACATTCAAAATACGCGGAGGAAAAGCAGGGGGGTGTTCCTATGTTTTTGTCAACTCCTTGGGGAGTTGACGTGTCGGGATTCCGGTTGGCTGTCGTGGGCGCGCTTCGCCCTGCCGGTGGCGTCCGGCGTCCTTTCCCGTGTGGCCCGGTTCAGGCTACGAGGGCTGGTTCCTGGTAGAGGGTTCCGTTTTTGAGCATGCTGTAGATCACGTCGCAGCGCCGACGCGCGAGGCAGATGATGGCGGCGTTGTGGTGTTTGCCCTGTTCGCGTTTGCGCTTGTAATAGGCCACGGAGGGCGGGTGTTTGGTGGATGCGACGAACGCGGTCTGCCACAGCGCGTTCTTGAGGCGTTTGTTGCCCCGCCTGGAGGGCCGTTCGCCTTTGATGCTGGTGCCGGATTGGCCGGTGACGGGCGATATGCCCGCGTAGGCGGCCAGATGGGCGGACGATTTGAAGTTGGCGATGTCGCCGCCGATGCCGAGCAGGATGTTGCTTGCGGTCCTGACGCCTATCCCGGGCATCGACGTCAGGACCGTGAGAAGAGGGTGGTCCTCCAGGAGCTTCTCGACCTGGCGGCCGACCTCGCGCCGCCGGTCCCTGATCGTCTTGATGTCGTGGGCGATGGAGGGGATGATGGTCTCGGCCATGAGGGTGCCGGGCACGGTGACGGTCTGCTCGCCGATCGCCTTGAACATGTCGTCGATGATGCGGCCGGCGCGAAGCCCGTTGGACTTGGCCCAGTCCTTCACGTCCTCGATCCCGGCCCGTTTCACGCCCATGGGCCCGCCGTATCGTTCGAGCAGCGCGAGCGTCGCGTCGCGCGTGATTCTCTCGCCCTTGAGCGCGCGTTCGAACGCGGGGTGGGTCTGCAGCAGCAGGCTCCGCAGGCGGTTGACGTGGCGGGTGGATTCGTGGGCGAGGTCCTCGTCGTGGCCGGCGAGCAGCTTCAGGGCGGCGAGGGTCTCGTCATCCGGGCCCGCGTCCCTGAGCGTCTCGGGCAGCTTGAGCGCGGCCCACGCGATCACATGCGCGTCCCTGCGGTCGGTCTTCGCGTCCCCGGGCAGCAGCTGCGCGGTCCTGCGCATGGCCGTGCCGGGAAGGTAGGCAACCGCGATCCCCATGTTCCGCGCCACCGTCAGGGGCAGGGAGCCGATGGTGTTGGGCTGGTCCACGACCAGCAGCACACGGCCATGCTTGGAGAGCTTGCCCAGCATCGTGCGGATGGCCTTCTCGTCCTGTTTCAACGGCTTGTCGTACAGGGTGTTCCCGTCATGGTCGAGGGCGTGCGCGTGGTGCGCGCTCTTGCCCACGTCCAGGCCGACCCACACGTCGATGTCGTCCGGGGTCATCATCGTTCCTCCCGTCATGAAGGTTTTCCGGTCGCCGCGGGCTCGGAGGAGTCCGGACGCCCGCGCCGCACCCACATTACGACGAGACCTGCGCCATGCGCCCCTGAAGCGTCCGTGTAGCCGGCCTGGTTCCTATCAGCGGTCATCGGGCGTCCCCGTTCCCGGCGACAACACCCCCCGGATCATCGACGTGTATTTCGTCAAGTCGGTGTTTCGTGTTTAGTCATGTATTTTTTTCGGGTTTAGGCAGTTGCATGCATTTTCCTTATTTTTCCGGTTGCGCGGAGGTGTTCCTGCCGAACATGAGGGCCTCACTGACGCGGCGGCTCTGGCCGGTGAACTCGAGGAGCCGCCCGTGGTGCACGATGCGGTCGATGATCGCTGCGGCGAGTTTGTCGTCCGCGAAGACCGTGCCCCATTTACTGAACTCGATGTTCGTGGTGAATATGATGCTCCGTCTTTCGTAGCTGCCCGCGATGATCTGGTAGAGCAGGCGCGCCCCGTCGATGTCGAAGGGTACGTAGCCGAACTCGTCCAGTATGATCAGGTCGGCACGGCCGATGTCCCGGAGCATCGTCTCGAGCGTGCCGTCGCGTTTGGCCTTGCCCAGCTGGAGGACGAGCTCGGCGGTCTGATGGAACCGCACGCCCAGCCCCATGTCGATCGCCTTCATGCCCAGCCCGATCGCGAGATGTGTCTTTCCGCGCCCGGTCTTGCCGTAGAACACCAGGTCCTGCGCGCGCGGGATGAAACCGAGCCCTAGGAGCTCATCGAGCATGTAGCCGTCGGGGAGCCTGACGTTCGTGAAGTCGTAGCCGTCGAGACCCTTGACGACGGGGAACCGGGCGCGGCGCAGGAGCCTGTCGTGCTTCGCGCGTTCCCTGTTCGCCAGTTCCGTGTCGAGCAGGCGGTGGACGGCGTCGACCTGGCGGGGCGTGGCCCAGCCGGCGAATTCGTCGATGCTCGCCTTGGAGATGAACAGCTTGCGGGCCTTCTCGTAGAGCCCTTCGTCCGTCTTCGTGTTCATCGCCCGCCTCCCTGCACGCCGACGTCCGCGGTGAACGCGATGTCGTATTCACCCGGATCCGGCCTGTCATCGTCGTATTCGATACCCGCCACGCCCTCGGCGAGCCTGGCCGCGAGCAGTGTGACACCGGCGCGGTCCGCCCCGCCGGTCGATTCGAGGATGGAAAGCATCGCCTCGACCGCGTTCGCCCACCCGGATTCCCTGTCAACGCGTTTGAGGGTCTGCAGCGCCTCGTTGCGTGTCTGTCTGTCCTGCCGATCCAGCCATTCCCGCAACGGGTCCGGCAACGCGTCACGTACCCGGCTGTTGGGCCAGGACGCGGGCTTGTTGCACAGCAGCGCCAACTGCATGGACGGGTCCTCGCTGTTCGTGCTGGCCTGGCCGTACGCCCGAGGATGGGTCGCCAGATGCTTGCCCGACGAGTCGAGGACCCCGGGCCTCGAGCGCGCGGAGGCCCACGATCACCCCTCTGCCCGCGTTCGCCCGGTCCGCGGAACAGCGATGCCGTCCCCGGGCGCGGCCACGCCGTACCGGTCGGCCTTCATATGCCGCCACGTGACCACGTCGAAACGCTTCCCGGGCAACGGCAGCAGCGCCGCACGGTCCTCGGAGAACAGGCCACGTTCCTCCGTGTCCTTGCGGTAATGCGGTTTCGTGGCCAGCTCCAGGCACCGGTCCGGCAGCCCGGCGCTGAAGTTCTCCAGGCTCCATACGCTCGGCCGGGGCACGAACAGCTTGCGCCGCACCATGCCGACCTTGGACTCCACCGCGCCCTTCTCATGACCGGAATACGGGTTGCAGAACGAACAATCGAACCCGTAATGCGCCTGGAAGGCCTGGAACAGGTGCGTCAGGCGCGGCTCGCGCTCCCCGTACCCCTTATGGCCCACGCCGGCGGCGTTATCGAACACGATCCGCTCCGGCACACCGCCCAGCCACTCGAACAGGTTGCGCAACGCCAGGCACGTGCACTCAGCGTTCTCGCCCGGCATCAACTGCACCAGACCGACGTTCGAATACGGGAAATCAAGCACGAAATGATGCATCCGCTGCACCACGCCGCGCAACAGCACGTCGACCTCGCCGAAATCGGCCTGCGCCTCGCCCGGATGCCATACCAGATCCATGAACGCCTCATCACGCTCCGCCGCGAACTCACGCCTGAGCCGCGCCACCGCCCGCGTCACCGTGGACAGGGAGACCTCCGCGCCATGCTCGTCCCTCAACCGCTCCCAGATCCTGGTCGCGGTATGCCGCTGCTTGCGCCAGTTCGCGCGATCCTCCGCGAGCCACTGCTCGACCGCGGGCAGATACGGGTCGATCACCGACGCGCGCGGCTTTCTCACCGACGGCACGGCCGACAGATCCTCCTTCGCGAGGTACTTACGCACCGTCGGCTCGCTGACATGTGTTTTCCGCGCGATCGACGCGACGGATTCCCCGTTCCGCCGCAAACGACGGATAGACTGTACTTGGGGCATGCTGATCATAATCCTTTCCGGTCCTTTCTGGCGGAGATACAAGCACCATCCAGTTAAGACCATTCCGTGGTCGGCATGCTCTGCCTAAACCCGAAAAAACATCGTGACTAAACCCGCAACAACTAATTGAACACAAACAGCGCGGGCGCACCCGGATCTCGAGCACGGGTTCGGAACACAGCGGCGAATCCGTGATCCGCACATCCTCTGCAACCATGCCTTTGACGTTCGGCAATCCGGCGAACAAGCTTTTGCTCAGGCGCTCTTCGCGATTCATTTCTTTGGCCGGAAAACAGAATACGCGGGAACACCCCTCACGCTCACGAAATCAACGGCTCGACGACGAACTGACATCCACGAAAACAGCAATAGCGCCTCTTTGTATTCTTTGCAAGGCCGTTATCTCTTTTCTGATGCGCTTCCTCCGATGGTGATTTGTTTGACTGTTATGGTAGTTGTTACGAGATTTGAATTCAGGATGCCGCTGTTCATTGGGCTATCTTTGTTTACATTTGATTTATATCAGTGGCACATCGTTTTATTGCGTGTGCTTGCGCCGTAGAATAATTGGCGATTCCTTATTTTTATCTGCTGGTTTGTTGTTTCGGTATTCATCGCTTTCACGTCGAATAAGCCAGTTAGGGAGATTGGCTTGCTGCTTCCTTCTGTACAATGAAGGATCTATGTATGAGCTAATTCCTATTTATATTAATAATTAATTTGCTTTATAAAACTGATTTGTTCAGCTATGGCCATATTCTACGCGGGATTGATGCAACTACAATGAACACCAGAACTTTTGCACTGAACAACAAATCATATCGGGTGAGAAATCTTCGTGACAAGTTAATGTTTGTCGCAGTGCCTGTTGTATAGAATCTATGCAACAGGCACTTAAAAGATTTTTGAGGCGTTCGGATGCCACATACATATCAGTCGCGTTTGAACAAGTCTCTTGTATAGACTTTTGACTCCACGCCGAGGAGATCATTATTCCAACGATTGCTAATGATTACATCAGCCTCATTCTTGAATGCTTCTAGATTATGCGTCACTGCGCTACCAAAGAAATCAGAAGCATTGAGCGTCGGTTCGTAAACAATGACCGCAATACCGCGTGCCTTGATGCGCTTCATGACACCTTGGATGGCGGATTGACGGAAGTTATCCGAACCTGCCTTCATGGTCAGACGGTATACGCCTACTACGGGCTTATCTTTGCCGCTGGCCTTAGCCTCATCGACTAGTTCCTCGATTTCAGAAGCAATAAAGTCTTTGCGCGTGCGATTCGATTCCACAATCGCCTCAATGAGGTTTTGCGGCACCGTGTCGTAGTTGGCAAGCAACTGCTTGGTGTCCTTGGGCAGACAATAACCGCCGTAGCCGAAGCTCGGGTTGTTGTAATCGTCGCGGATGCGGGGGTCATAGCAGACACCCTTAATGATTTCTCGGGTGTTCAATCCGCGGCTTTCCGCATACGTATCTAGCTCATTGAAATAGGCAACGCGCAATGCCAAATATGTGTTGGCAAACAGCTTGATGGCCTCCGCCTCAGTAGGTCCCACTACCAATTCGGGAATGCCCTTCGTCCCATCTGGGTTGGTGCGACTCTTTTCCTCTGGATCAGCACCATGGGCGAGTAGCCCGACAAATGCGCGAGCGGCTTCAACAGCTTCTGCATCACCCTGTGGAGCCCCTGCCACGATACGGCTTGGATGCAAATTGTCATATAAGGCGTGGCCCTCGCGAAGGAATTCGGGGGAGAACAGGATTCGATTATCGGCCAGTCGCTCGCGCAACTGCTGTGTGTACCCCACCGGAATCGTGGACTTAATCACAATCCACGCGGCCTTGTCATACTTGCGAATCGCAGCAATTGCCGCCTCCACACTGGAAGTATCGAAGTAATTCTTTTGTGCGTCGTAGTTAGTAGGAGTGGCCACAATGGCGTAATCAGCTCCTGTATATGCCTGTTCCGGGTCAAGTGTTGCTCGGAAATTTAGCGGACACTCGCCAGATTTATTGGCATTGAGGAATGCGGTAATCTCTTTGTCTACAATCGGACTTTTACCCTCATTGAGCAGTTCAACCTTTTCTGGCACAATGTCCAATGCGTGCACCTCGTTGTGCTGTGACAGCAACAATGCTACTGACAGACCCACATACCCAGTACCTGCAACCGCAATTTTCATATCTACTTGCTTTCTGTGTTTTTTTGCAATTTAGTTGTTCACCGGACTAGTCGACAGCATCCGAAAGTGTTTGCTGTGTTTCTAGATCAGTATCTGCGTAGATGCCCAGATATTGATTGATGATTTGATAATCATTCCAAAGACGCTCGCAACTATGTATATCGTAATTGTCATGCCGCTTTTGGTCCTTGAAAAGCGAGTAAAAATTATCGTTAGCGCTAATGAAGCCTGGTTTATTAGTCATAGATATAAATTGGTCGACTGTGATATCTATGTCAGTTTCATCTTCGGCTTTTAGCCATGCGTGATTTATCGTGTTTTCGGGAATACCATCACGGTATGTACCAGTGATCTGTATTGTTCGTATATCGTATTTGTGAAGCAAATAGTATCCGAGGAGGTCGCTTGCGTCATCGCAGCAGCCATGGGGAAATCTGTGCATTCTATCTTTGCAGCTAAATCTGAAATTCTCTTTAGCGGCAATAATGGCGTTGCGAAACATGTTGACAATTGAGTTTAGATTATCTTGCATATTGTGCTTCCCGTAACTGTCACTTCATGTTCTTGATTTTGACATCGTAGATGCGCTTTTCCAGGAGACGAATCTGTCGGGTCGCGGCGCAATGGATGCGTTGCACGGGGCTGAGCTTGCCGAGAAGTTCATCGAGTTCAGCCTTGTCTGCCTTGTGTTGTTGCTGGCTTGCGGGATCGTCGAAATCAGGCGCGGTAATCTCCTCGTGGAATGCGCCGACGAGTGTGTAGTAGCTGCGGCCAGGACGTACGCCTTGTTCCAGACACAGACGGAAGTTTGCGGCTCCGGCTGCAAAATTGTCGTGGCAGAAGCTGAAACTACGCTCCTTGTGTGTCACTGAGCCAGCGGATTGCAGCCAGTTGTAGAGATTCACATTGAGGTCGGCCACTTTGCCCATACGGGTGTATAGCTCACCTGCCACCATGACGTCCTGGGCGTACATGCCTTCCGGGAATCGAATTCCATCCCATAGTTTGCGCTTGTACAGGCGGCACCAGTTCGCCTCGTTGAAATAGCGGGCTTCTGTATTGTGGCCGAGCTTGTCTCCAATTAGTCGCAGACTTTTGCAGAATACGGTCTGGTAGGCGGCCAGCGGATGCTCGAACACCGTAATCTTGTTTGGGGCGTCAACGCCGATTGCTGCTTCTTGCGCTACCTCATCCAGTTGAGAGACTCCGAACTGACGCCAGCGGGCTTTACTCATGTCCGCACCGGTGTTTTGCAACGCGTGCAGGAGATATTCGATGTTGTGGCGGTCCAGGATGTCGTCGTTGTCGGCAAACGCGATGTATTCACCATGTGCGGCATCAAGCCCGGTGTTCTGGGCCTTGGCGATGCCGCCATTCTCCTGATGAATCACAGTGACACGGTTATCTTGCGCCGCAAACTCATCGCAAATCTGTGGGCTGGAGTCTTTGGCTCCGTCGTCCACAAGAATCACCTCAAGATTCGCGTACGACTGCTGCAGAATCGAATCCACGCAATAACGTAGATAATCCTCGGCGTTATACACCGGTACAATGATTGAGATAAGTGGGATGGAGTTCGACAAGGCTTGGGCGCTTCCTCTTTATTTTTTTTATGTGGACATATTCAGTATGACAGGTATTTTGACGAAATCACCATTACGGCCATCAATATAGCCCCTGCGGGTTATTGTTATTATAGCTTTCGTATGACGAGAGCCGTGAGAGGCGACGTGCCTCACGTTTTTTGAGCGCGTAATGCGTAGTGGTGCCTCATCGGGAATGAGCGCGAACGGTACCGGTCCTGTTTGGCTTGTCTTATGGAAGGCAGGATCAGCATGGCAACGAAGCAGCAGGTCACTCTGAGGTTCAGGGACGAGTACATGAGGGCATCGAAGAAGGATAGGGGACGCATCCTCGACGAGATGTGCTCCGTGTTGACGATCGGCAGGAGCACCGCGAGACGAGGCTCTCCGAGGCCGGACGCGGCAAACCGCCGGCACCGGCGGAGCGGCCGAAGCGGTATTCGTAGCAGTCGCGCGAGCTGCTGGTCCAAGTGTGGCTGATGATGGATTTGCCGTGCGCGAGGTACCTCAAGGCGAAGCTGCCCCCTATGGATGCCGACGCTGCGCGCGCATGGCGGGCTCGCCGACTGGGACGGGTCCGCATTCCTGGAGCTGGGGCGGATGAGCGCGGCCACGATGGACCGGTGCCTCAGGAAGACGCGGGACGCGGCACGACCCAGGGGCGTCTCCACGACCAGGCCCGCCGGGGAGTTGCTGCGCAACTCGATCACGGCACCGGCAGCGTCCAACGTCAAGCACGCTGGTGCCGGCCCACAATAACACCGGTGCCGTTTCGCAATAACACCCGGTACTCAAACCTCCAAATAATCACTGTCTGTCGGTCAGGTCGCCGGGGTTCTTCAACACGGCGTATTTGACGCCTCGCATGCGCTTGACGGATTTCTCGTCCCCGTCGCGGCGCGCCTGGTTTCACAGGCGTCTCCTGACTTTGTCGAGCGCGTCGCTCATCCGACTGACGATGTGGAACCCGTCAGCACGCGTTCGGCGTTCGGGCGCCACCGGCCGACGCATGAGTCGATCCACCTGGCCCCGTCGCCGTCGGCCACCCTGATGGGGGCGCGCTGTTCGGGCGTCAGCGTTTGGAGGAACCGACCGAACACGTCCCTGCCGTATCCGTCGTGCGCCCATATCACCCGATGCCGTTCGTGGTCGACGACGACGGTGATGCACGTGTGGCCTTTGCGGTAGCTGGTCTCGTCCACGCCGATCGCGTGCAGGCCGTCGAACGGAGACGGCATCGACGCCTTCAACCGTTCGGCGACCCTATGGGCGACGTCTCCGGCGGTGCGCCACGCGACGTGCGGAAAACCGCTCACGGTCCTCTGGTTCGCGACGCTCATCGGCCACGCGCATTCCGATTCGAAATCGCGTGTGAACCGGCTGCCCGGGCTCGGCCCACGGCACGGAAGCGACCACGACGCCGCACGCCGCCGCCTTGGTCATGCCCGCGGCACCTCCTTCCGCATCGGGAGCATCGGAGCATACCCGCACGTGGACGCACCCGGATCTCGAGCACGGGTTCGGAACGCGGCGGCGAATCCGTGATCCGCGCATCCTCTGCAACCGCGCCTTTGACGTTCGGCAATCCGGCGAATGAGCTTTTGCTCAGGCGCTCTTCGCGATTCATTTCTTTGGTCGGAAAACAGAATACGCGGGAACGCCCCTCACGCCTACGAAACCAACGGCTCGACGACGAACCGACATCCACGAAAACAGCAATAGCGCCATATTTTGCAATATGGAAGATTCAGGGCCTTGAAATGACGAACCATTACAATGAGCGGCGAACATACATCACACGGCGTAGGAAACGCCAAGGAGGGCATCATGGCCGAGATCACATGGAAGTCGATTCTCACCAAGCTGGTCGGGGGAGACCACCTTACTGCTGAGGAATCGGAGTGGTTCGTGGACGACCTGATGCAAGGTAACGCCAATCCGGCCGCCGTGGGTGCCACGCTCGCTATGCAGCAGCAGCTGGGACTGACCGCCGACGAGGTGCGTGGTGCCGCCAAGGCCATGGTCTCCCACGCCGTGCCGCTGAACGTTTCCGGTGGGACCACCGACATCGTGGGCACCGGTGGTGACGGCTTCGCCACCGTGAACCTGTCCACCATGGGCTCCGTGGCCGCCGCCGCAGCCGGCGTGAAGATCGTCAAGCACGGCAACCGCGCTGCATCTTCGAAGTGCGGTGCCGCCGATGTGCTCGAAGCCCTTGGCCTGCCGCTGGATCTGAAGCCGGAAGCCGTCGGCGAAGTGGGCGACGAGGTGGGCATCACCTTCGCGTTCGCCCGCACTTTCCACCCGGCCATGCGTTTCGTGGGGCCGATTCGCGCCGCGCTGGGCATCCCGTGCGTCTTCAACATCCTGGGGCCGCTGACCAACCCCGCCAACCTAGCACACGTGGCCATCGGCTGCGCCAACCGCAAGGTGAGCCCGATTATGGCAGCCGTGTACG
>OGQU01000443.1_pt1 | contig 50148 bp, 60 predicted proteins | sample 1553341 | NCBI WGS metagenome assembly OGQU01 (sample SAMEA2579920, study PRJEB22360) | human gut metagenome | biome: human gut; feature: human-associated habitat; material: faeces | place: Denmark | collected 2008/2010 | reverse complement strand
AACTCTTCGAGCCGCTGGCGGTCGTCGCACCCCACGATGAAGAGCTGCCGGATGACGGGCTCCGTCGCCGCGGCGTCGGCGCCGAGGATCGAACTGTCAACGGGAACGTTGCGCGACGCCGTCAGACGAAGCCCCTGCTCCTCGACGACCTCCGTCACCAGCTGCATGAAAAGCTGCTGGTCGGCGCCGTCGCGCGGCAGGAAGACCATGCCGACGCCGTAACGCCCCTTCTCGGGCACGGGAATGCCGTTCAGCAGAATGAATTCATGGGGAATCTGCACCAGAATACCCGCGCCGTCGCCGGTCTTGTTGTCCGAGCCTTCGGCTCCGCGGTGCGCCATATGCTCGAGGACGCACAGCCCCTGTTCGACGACCGAATGGTATTTGTTTCCGTTGATGTTGACGACGAGTCCGACGCCGCAGGCGTCATGCTCGCATTCCGGGCGGTACAATCCTCCGTCCGGCATAGTTTGTTCTCTGTTCATAGGGCAACCTGATCTAACCGCTACAAATATAACGATTTCTGAAAAAAAAGAGCCGTTTCGGCGCATTTGTTTTGAAATTATTTTAATAATACCTATATTTGCAACGGATACAATACAGCGGCAATCATGCGAAAAACATCTCCGGATACACGCAACGACCGATGGTCGATCACCATCGAATCTGCCGCCTCACGACAGCGCTGACACGACGCCACAGGGAAATCGACCCTCGTGGCGTTTTTCTTTCCGGCTTTTCGCCTGCGGCGAAAGGCCCGGGTCCGCAAATTCGGGATTTCAGGAAATTCCCAAACCCAATCCAATATATTATTATGAAGAAAATCGAAGCTGTCATCCGTCGAACGAGGTTCGAGGAGACGAAGGAAGCCTTGCTGGAAAACGGCGTGGAGTGGTTCTCCTACGTCGATGTACGGGGCTCGGGCCACGCCCGCAACCGCCGCGTCTACCGCGGCGTGATGTACGAAACGGACATCATCGAGCGCATGATGCTGATCCTGATCGTCCGCGACGAACTGTGCGACAAGGCCATCGACACGATCATCCGCACGGCGCGCACGGGCGAGATCGGCGACGGGCGCGTCTGGGTGTCGGACATCGACCACTATTACAGCATCCGCACGGGACGCTGCGACGAGCAGATCAATCACAAGCGGTCGCCCGAAGAGATGGCGGCCGGGACTCCGGAGAAAAAGTAAATACGAACGAAGGTTAGGTTAAGATTTCAGGTTATGGAAAACACGATGGACATCACGGCCCGCATCGACGGGCTCTCTTCGGCCGCAGACACCATCTGGGTGCTGCTGGCGGCAATTCTTATCTTCATGATGCAGATGGGCTTCGCATCGGTGGAGGCCGGCTTCACACGGTCGAAGAACACGGCCAACATCCTGATGAAGAATCTGCTCGACTTCTGTTTCGGGGCTTTGCTGTTCTGGCTTCTGGGCTTCCGGCTGATGTTCGGGGCCGACGCGTTCGCCGGGCTGCTGGCCAATCCGTTCGCACCCGGCGCCTCCATCCCGGACAACATTCCGCAGACCGCGTTTCTGATCTTCCAGACCATGTTCTGCGCCACGACGGCCACCATCGTCTCGGGAGCTATGGCCGAACGGACGCAGTTCAGAGCCTATTTCGTCTATTGCATCTTCATCTCGGCGCTCGTCTACCCGCTGGCCGGACACTGGACTTGGGGCGGCGGCTGGCTGGCCGCCCTGGGCTTCCACGACTTCGCCGGGTCGGCCGTAGTGCACTCCGTGGGCGGATGGCTGGCGCTCGTAGGGGCGGCGCTGGTCGGCCCGCGCATCGGGAAATACAAGAACGGGAAACCCCGGGCCATCCTCGGGCACAATCTGACCATCGCCACGCTGGGCGTCTTCATCCTCTGGATCGGCTGGTTCGGATTCAACCCCGGCAGCACGGTGGGCATAGCGACCCCCGCCTTGCAGGAGAGCGCCTCGCAGGTCTTCATGAACACCAATATCGCCGCTGCGACGGGTGCGCTCACCGCATTGTTCGCGGCCTGGTTCCGTTACGGAAAGCCGTCGTTGTCGCTGTCGCTCAACGGGGTGCTCGCCGGTCTGGTCGGCATCACGGCCGGCTGCGATGCGGTGACGCCGGCCGGCGCGGCGGCGATCGGCATTCTCTGCGGCATGGCGATGGTCTTCGCCGTGAACTTCTTCGACGCCGTCGTGAAGGTTGATGACCCGGTGGGCGCAATCTCCGTGCACGGAGTGTGCGGTTCGCTGGGAACCGTGCTGACCGGAGTGTTCGCTACCGACGGCGGTCTGTTCTACGGCGGCGGATGGCGGATGCTCGGCATTCAGACGCTCCGAGCCGCCGTTTACGCCGCGTGGGCGCTCGTCTGCGGCCTCATCCTCTTCGGAACCATCCGCAGCACGATCGGACTGCGCGTCGATCGCCGCATCGAAGAGGACGGACTCGACTACTACGAACACGGCGAAACATCCTACAACAGCTGATCCGGGCAGCCTCCGGAGCGTTCCGATCAGCGCACGGCGGCGTCCAGCGCCTGTTCGATGTCGGCGATCAGGTCATCGACATGCTCCGTGCCGACGGAGAGGCGCACCGTGGCGGGCGTGATCCCCTGCGCGGCCAGCTCCTCGGGCGAAAGCTGCGAGTGGGTGGTCGTCGCCGGGTGGATCACCAGCGACTTCACGTCGGCGACGTTCGCAAGCAGCGAGAAGATCTCCAGCGAGTCGATGAAACGGTGCGCCTCCTCCTGACCGCCGCGGATCTCGAAGGTGAAGATCGAGCCGCCGCCCTGCGGGAAATACCTTTCATAGAGCGCGTGGTCGGGATGGCCGGGCAGCGCCGGGTGGTTCACCCGGACGACTCCGGGGTGGTGCGACAGGTAGTCCACCACCTTCAGGGCATTCTGCACGTGCCGCTCGACACGCAGCGAGAGAGTTTCGAGCCCCTGCAACAGAATGAAGGCGTTGAAGGGCGAAAGCGCGGCGCCCGTGTCGCGCAGCAGGATCGCCCGGATGCGCACGGCATAGGCCGCAGCACCGGCCGCTTCGGTGAAGCGCACGCCGTGGTAGCTGGGATCGGGTTCGGAGAGCTGCGGGAATTTGCCCGAGGCGGCCCAGTCGAAGCGGCCCGAGTCAACGATCACGCCGCCCAGCGACGTGCCGTGGCCGCCGATGAACTTCGTCGCCGAATGCACGACGATGTCGGCACCATGTTCGATGGGGCGGATCAGGTAGGGAGTTCCGAACGTATTATCGACGATCAGCGGAATCCCGTGGCGGTGTGCGACGGCGGCCACCGCTTCGATGTCGATGACGTTCGAATTGGGATTTCCCAGCGTCTCGATGAAGATCGCCCGGGTCTCGGGGCGCACGGCCCGCTCGAAATTCGCAACGTCCGACGGATCGACGAAAGTCGCCGTCACGCCATAGGTCGGCAACGTATTCGCCAGCAGGTTGTAAGTGCCGCCGTAGATGGTTTCGGCCGCAACGATGTGCTCCCCCGCGCGGGTGATATTCTGAAAGGCGTAGGCGATGGCCGCGGCTCCCGAGGCTACGGGCCACGCCCCCGCCCCCGCCTCCTCTTACGGCCGCCTTCGAGCGCGGCGACACGCTCCTCGAAGACCGACTGTGTCGGGTTGGTCAGGCGTCCGTAGATATTGCCGGGGTCCTGCAATCCGAAACGAGCGGCGGCGTGCGCCGAGTTGCGGAAGACATAGGAGGTGGTCTGATAGATCGGCACCGCACGTGCGTCGGTCACGGGATCGGGCCGCTCCTGGCCCACATGGAGTTGCAGCGTTTCGAAGTGGAGATTTTCGCGTTTCATAGCCGTAAGAGTTAATATCGTTCAACACTTGCAAAGCTACGATCTGCAAATTTTTCAAACAAGAAATCCGAAAAATATGGAAAATATCGCTATTTTTACACCCTAACACAGAAAATAACCGCGGACCGGCCGCCGAAAAACGGCCCCGGAAAGAATTTTATTCCATGAACAGACTCGACAAGACCGATTTGCAGATCCTGCGCATCCTGCAAGAGAACGCCCGCCTGACGACCAAGGAGCTCGCCGCACGTGTGCATCTCTCGCCCACGCCCGTATTCGAACGGCTCAAGCGGCTCGACAACGAAGGCTATATCCGCAAATACGTCGCCGTGCTCGACGCCGAGAAGCTCCACTGCGGCTTCGTCGTCTTTTGCAGCGTAAAGCTCCGGCGCCTCAACCGCGACATCGCCGCCGAATTTACGCGCATCGTGCGCGGAATTCCCGAGGTCACCGAGTGCTACAACATCTCGGGCGACTACGACTATCTGCTGAAAATACACGCCCCCGACATGAAATACTATCTTTGCTAATATAATCGGAAGCGATTTACGACCTCACTTTAAGTCGTTTACGAGAGCGCAAAAATTACGAGGGTTAAAATCAGGGTTAAAACCCGGTCATTTTCAACAATCCAAACTCTCTAACAATCATCTCAATACACGAATAGTAAATAATAAATCACATCTTCAATAGTGCACTATTACACCCTCTATTCGACCGGGGCGCTGGGTAGGCTTCAATAGTACATCCGTCGTAATAAACGCGCCAACGGAGAACTCACTATTACAGCCGTCGATTCCAATAGAGCAACACCCTTTTTAGCACCCGTCATTCCTCCACATCAGCAATAGCCCGTCCATACAACGACAAAAGGGACGATCTCCAAGCGTTTCCCTATCCTACCGGGCAAGTATTCGCCGAAAGTTTCCAAGACCTAAAATCAGCCTCTCCAAGAGTTTCCCGTTTTCACGCCACATCACGCGCCAACGTAGGTATAGACAGGCTGGCGGAGAAAGACCTATCTTCAACAACGCACCGCGCCGCGGCTCGAAATAATATCCGTTCGTATTTAGGGTATTTCTCCAATACAAAGACCCGTCTAAGACCTCCGAGCGCCAATAATTAGGAGCTTCGCCTATAAGGCCGAAAACAGCGATTTTCAAGAGGCGTTTCCTTCGGACGGGTAAATACTCCTTCGAAGCGGCAGGAGCGTGGAAATCGGCATCTACAACAGCATGGCGGAGAACGCCGTGAGAGCTGGCCGAGGGCGTATATTATAGAACGTCGAGGAGCCTGACGGGGCGCGGCGCGAAATAATATACGACGTTTCTCCTATTAGACGAGAGCAAGATTATCAAGAGGTGCAGATACACCGTTCACGCAGTTTTACGTTACTATATTCCCCTTTATCCTATCAGAGCATTATAGCTATTACATAGATTACTTATTCCCCTTATTATTATCGGAGAGGCCGCCGCGACCGCCCTGTGAACAGTTCCCGGAGGGTTTGGGGGAGGTTCAGCGCCGGGTCGTGCTTACTTATTCTTACGAGGTTCCGCCCGAGGTCTATCCGAAATTGACGGCTTCCGTAGTTCCCGGCGTCGTATCGGTCAATAACGCTTACTAATTCCCTCCGTACTTTACAGCGGGCCGACTTCAAGCCTTTACTCGTGGCGGAGCTACAAGCCTCCCGCCGCTTCGCAAGATATTCGGTATACCCGTATTCGTTCAGCCCTTCGGCGATTTCACGTTCTTTCGGGGTCATTTCGTCCGTTATTTCAATCCGTTCGAACAGCACGAAATTCCGGGCTTCCCGGGCGAGGAACAGGTAGAGTTCGCCGTAGCTGGTTACAAGGTCGGCCACGGAGTGAATATCGAGCCTATTCAGCGCGAGGGCCTGCCGGTCGGCTAACTTAAATTCGTAGCGGGGGAAATAGTAGCCATGACGGGCGAGAATATCGAAGACCTCACCCTGTCGGGCCCGGTTCCGCAGCGGCGTTTTAGCGACGATCTCGGCCGTTTTATCATAGATCATAACTTTCTTATAGCTCCGGTCGCCGAAATAGACGGTTTCATCCTTAAAGGCATTTCTCGAACGGGTCTTATAGCCGGACAGCAGGCGGATCAGCCGACGACACGGGATTCGCGTCCGCAGATTCAGCCCGATCTCTACCTGGGTAACACGGCCCCGGCCCAATTCCTCGTAGGAGATATTCAGATCGGCCGCCAACCGTTTTAAGGTACGGATAAGTGCTTCGGAGGTCAGATCGAGCAACGAAATTCTTCCGTAGTGCCATTTACGGAGGCTATTCATAATAAAGAGCCTTCCGGTCCTTCTTACGTAGACCAGCCCGAGCGAATGCGGAGCAACACACGAGGGTCCTTTCAATCGGTAAATATCGACGCTATCGAGTGCCTTCACGATCTCGCAGTTCTCGAAGGTCCCCGAAAACTTATCCAACATTATCGTTAAGTTATCTATCATAACAAACGTAGCTTTTTTACAAAGATACGCAAATAATCCCCAATATTCACCCTCACGCCGTTACAACCCTTAAACGGCCCCAAATCGACCCCGTTAATCTCGCGAAAGCCCAATAAATTCTGGGGTCATTACAAGGCTTAAATTTCTATAATATTTTCTTATGGATAGTAAATCTATATTTTCAATACTCGGCAAAACGCAAAAAAACGCCCCGGTCAGGGGCGGTCTTAGCGGGGGAAAGAACAGATTTTACGCATCCTCTTCTTCTAATTCTTTTAGAAACCATTTTTTTCGGCGTTCGAATACTTTCCAATCCTCAAATTTCTTTTCGGGGGTCTTTCCCAGAACGAGCAATCCAATAATAGAGGTTATAGGGGAGTATAAAATGGCTATAATAAGCCAACTCGCAGTAGATCGACCATAATTCTCGGCCATTATAAAAACAATTCCTAAACAAATAATAATTCCGGCGACAAACCAAAGAATAAAGCCGGTTCCCAGAAAATTAGCAAGCGTTTCCATTTTATTATTTTAATGTTAAGGGACATTTACCGATCATTTTATAGCTACATTTAATTAGCTTTTTTTTGAACTACTCAACAATAATTTTTATCAGTATCAGCTTTAAAATCAGAAATTATACGATACCCGTCCGATTTAAGTTTACTAACAACACCTTCATTCCGTAGGCGGCAATTCGTCAACGATCAACCGACATATACGTCCCGTAGAGTTCATCAGTTTGTGCGGTGAAATTCAACGATAAAATCACCAATGGGGTAATCACCGCCGTATAGGTCGGCGTCGTCACCCGACGTAATGCCCGTTGGCTCGGAGTGAGGATCGATAAACTTCACCACCACGTTCCCCTTTTTCAACCGTATCACTCGCCAAGGCGCGGGATTCCCCATCACCCAATAATTCTCGCGGCGATCGGATGTGAGAACGTAACCCAATTCGAACAATTGACGGATACACGTAGCGCAGAACTGGCCAACTAATTCCAATTTTACTTTACGAAACGTTCCAGCGTCCGTAGGGTACAGCGTCCAGCGTTCCGCAAGGCCGTAGCCGTAATTGAGCATGGCGACAGGCGGCGTATCGCCAAAACCCATATCAATACGCCCGCAACGGGCCGAAACGAGTTTGTAGCCCTCATACACATCATTCACGCGGATAACGCGATCTGCCAATTTCAGGTTCTGCGCCGTTACGGTAGCAGCAGCCACCATCAATACGGCTAATAACAACAGTCTTTTCATACGATTTAGAAACGGTTAATAATATCAGTATTACTTTCTCCATAATTTAAAGCGGAATTAAATACGCACTTTGCGTAAAGCCCGCAATCGAGTTAAGCACGGTGATAAGAAATAGAGCCAATTTTTTCATAGCACAAGTTTTAAGTTAGTAATTTCTTAATTCCACAAAGATACCCGCCGCTTCCGCTAACTCACGGCGCAAGATTCGGTTATTTTCGTAGTCGAATAATTTACTACTCAACGCCAAACGTAGTAGGGTTAAACAAAGAAAGCGTGGCGCTGAAGACTTATTTTAGAAGACAGGTTCTGGAATACCCTAACAATAAAATAAGCGACAGCCCACGCCCTTTTTCAAGGACATAGGAATAAATACGCTTATTCTCTTGTTAGATAAATTTTCCAGATTCGTCTTCGAGAATAAACTTACGCTTTCGCGTCAATTCGTATGTAGTACAAAGGTAGTAAAGAGTTTCAAAACACCAAAAAATAAAGGGATTAGCTTTTCACTAATCCCTCTATATCATCGTTGCAGCTCCAAGGGGAGCGCCAAAGAAACCAAAACTTTCGTCTCTTTATCGGCATCGACCATTTTTATACGCTCTTCAATAGACGATATATCGAGCGTTTTCAGTCGGTTTCCCTTCGTAAGGACAATTTTCAATTCCGGGTTATTCGACAAATCGAGTTCACCGATAGAGTTAAAACGGCAGTCCAATTCTTCCAATTTCGTATTCCGGCTTAAATCTAACTTTATAAGCCGATTGAGAGGACAATCCAAGCGGGTCAGGTTCTCAAAATATTCAATTCCTTCGAGGGACTGAATGCCAGCCGCAGGACAGATTATTTCCAAGACGTTTTTCGCTTCTTCGACGGATATTTCGCCGTCCCCGTCCAAATCGAAATTCTCGACCAAATAGGCCAAGAACAACGGATCGGGAATTTCAATGACTTCAATCGGGGTTTCTTCCATAATCAATTAAATTTAATCGGGTTCCGATTATCTATAATTGGCTATACCCGGATTTTACCCCATCTCGTTATTTCTTCTTCGAGTTTTTTCCTAAGATTTTCGTTATATCGATCTCCCTCCCGGTTTTAGCGGATTCGAGCGCGAGTTGCTTACTCCATTTCATATAGCGTTCGGCCATTGCCACGCTCTTATGGCCTAAGTAATTCTTAATCGTGTAGGCGTCCGCGCCTTCCGCTGCTGTCAGCGTCGCAAAGGTTCTCCGGGCGGAGTGGAAGGTAATATTTTTTTCCACTCCGGCCATCTTCGCCAATTTCTTCAACGTAGGATTTATCGTCGCTTCCGAGGATACGCGGAATATCAGATTTTCGTGTTCAACCCGATACAAAGGGATTTCATTGTCATCATCAAGAGCGGCCCACTCTATAATCGTCTCTCCGAATTTTCCCAGTGGTACATAGATTTCTCGGTTTCTCTTTTCCGGCCTATCTCCTTTTTTCGGAATCAGTTGTACGATAACCGTTTCTTCAGACACATCGAGGTTTCCCCATTTTATCTGAAGGGCATCACTCAAGCGAATCCCGGTCGCACACGAGAAAATGTACATTACCAATACCCGAAACTCGGTCGAGCCGATTTCAGTTTCACTTTTCATCAGCTGGAACATCCGGCTCAATTCGTCGTATTCGAGGAACGTATCGTTTACGGCGGCCTCGGGAACGACGCATTCACGCGTCCGGTAAGGGTTCTTTATCGGGACGCCGCGACGTTCAATATCGAAGATCACCGTCCGGACGTGCTTCAATCGGTTCGCCCGCGACCCCAAGACATCCCCGCGACCGTTTTCCCGACCTCGTTTTATCAAAAATCGCTCGAAGCTATTTATCAGTTTCGCGTCAATATCTTTTATCCGTATCTCTTTCTTAAATTCTTTCTATAATCGCGCAAACGAATTGTACACTTTTCACAAACGAAACGTACAAAAAAACTTTTTTTCGGAGCATTTAAAAAGCGTTTAAGTGGTTTTTAAACATAACTTAAACGCTTGATTTTTATACGAAAAAACCCTGCTTTTTTCTTTGTATTTCAGAATATTATTTGTATATCGAAATATGTTGAATAAAAGTGTCATGCTGCGACCTTGTCGAGCAGTTCAACGATATTCTGTTTTATCTTCATTGTGTCGCGCTTCCATTCGGTCAGAGTAAAACCTTTCTCGTATTGCGGATATGGTTTTTCTTTTCCACAATACCGGAAATGCTTGCAGAGAGGATAAATATAGCGATACGTCTTTACGACCAGCACTTCAAAATCACCCAGCAGATAGGCCATGTTTGCACGTAAATATGCCGATGCCGATGTTGTGTTCGTCAATATCTGCTCATGCGTAATCTCTCCCGTCCTGCGGTTCCGCAGGAACTTCGTGTAATGAAATCCGAAATATCGGAAGTTTGCGGCTTTGTAGATCGTTCCGCACCCTAATCGACCATCGGCGAACGATTGAATCGCCACGACATCGGAGTCAATCTTGCGCAGCAGTTTGATAGATGCGGCAATAAGCACGCTTTCGGCGTTGTGTCCAAGCGTGTCGTCAATCCACATTCGGTTAAGTTCGCACATCCAAGCCCGCGGATTCGGATGCGTGAATATCTTCGCTCGCGGGTTTTTCATATACCCGTAAACAGCGACGCCCAAACATTTATCCGGTTCTTCGGCCCGAAATATCCCGAAGTTATATTTGCCGAACCCGCCCTCGTTCCACTTATGGGAGTAGTGGTTCTTCACAATCAGGTCCTTTGCTTCGGCCTTCGGCACTAATTTGATAATCAAACTTCCCAACGCGGAAGTATTTTTGAGGACTTGCAGCTCCTCGGTGTTGCTATTCATTCAACGATTTTATACCTTTGTGACCTCACCACGTACTAAAAACGCCGTAGCACATCCGAAGGCTTTAGCCCTCGGTGGATGTGTTACGGCGCATTCGTTCTGCTGTACGTGGTGAGATACTACAACAGACCGGGGGCTTTTTCATGCCCCTATTTTTCATGTTTCTATTTCCATCGGCCTATTGCGAACCAGTATATGGGTTCTCCTGCCGGATGTGCTCCTGCGCTCTCGGCATAACTTTTTCGGGCTATGAAATATGATGCGGTTTTGCTGTTTACGGAAGCGGATGCAACGCCCGTTTTTGCACCGAAAGCCACCGTCGTGATTACACAATAAGGCACTGCGTAAAAGGTTATCGGGAAATAAACGGTTATGGTTCCCGTTGAGTCGCCCCCGGTGTTATACCCCCATTGCAGCAGTATCCCGTCGGGTGCTTTGTAATAACCATTGGTTGAAAACGACTTTTCCAGCGAAACGTTCGCAAGGTCCTTCGCAGCCTTATTATTCCACGTTGATTTTTCGGTGTCGGACACGAATAGGTGCCCGCCGTCCTGCTCTACTCGTTCGGCGGGAATATTGCCCTCAAAATCCCCCCCCCGGCATACGGGAGGGCATTCCATGCCTTCACGCCGTCCCCGATCTTATGACGGCTTGTATCGGACTCGTAGACGACTTCTCCGGCGAATAGTACAGGATTCGTCGCAGCCAGCGCGGCTGCCGTGTACATCGGGTGTTGTATACGTCCTTTCATTATCCTATCAGTTTTTTCACCTGCAATTTGCATTGCTCGGCGTATTCAAAATATGCAGCGAACTCGTCCGGCTTCGTGTCCCGCTGGCGAAGTATCGCCAGCTCGTCGGCGATTGAGTACCGCTCCCAGATCAGCGATTGCACCTGCTGTTCGTAAGTCGGTGCCGGAGTATCATCGACGCACTCCGTCAGGATGGGGACCCCCTGCTCATTCTCGGTAATCATCATGCCCGCGGCCTGCCCGTCGAGTAGTTCATGCCACCGTTCCTCGGTGATCTCCACGGCCCCGTCGATGGGGGCGTCATAAAATCCTTGCTTCCAGTATTTCATAATCTTTCGTGTTTCTATTTCCAGCGGCCGATTGCCAAATATTGAAAGGTACAACCCGAATTACCATATTCGGCTTGGCCATTCGATAGCCGTTTGATGTACCTCGGTCGCATTGTAAAATAGGATGCCGATACCGGGTCGGCCGCAGCTACTTCAACGGCTGCGTCTCCGAAGGCAGTAGGCGTGGTAATGATAGCGTAGGGTCTCGCGTAAAACGATGCCGGAAAATACACGGTAATAGAGGTTGTCTGATTGCAGCGGGTTCCCCATGCAAACATCATCCCGTCAGGAGCTTTATAATAGCCTTCTGCATTGAGTGATTTTAACAGACTGACATTATCCAGATTGCTGTTCGCCTTTGCGTTCCACGTCGTCTTTTCGCTATAACTCGCAAACTGATATAACGTATTGGTGGAAATATACGAAGCCGGAATCGCCGTTAAACTTATAAAGCTGCAGGCGTATGAAACAACCGCGGCAATCTCCTCATCTGTACTTTCGAATATTCCGGCCGGAAACTCCGAATCATCCACCGAGCCGAAAGCGATGGCATTATTTTCTGCTACAAACCCGAAAACCCCAACGGTCGTGGTGCCCTCTATGTACCACACCATACATTGCAGCCCTCCGAAGCGCACCATGCGGACCTTGCCGATAGCCGTTGCCGCAATGACCTTTTGAAGCACATCGTTAATCGGGGCACTCGTTCCTAAGAAATCTGCCACAGAATCAGCCCCGGCAACGGGAGTCATTTTCGGCAGATCACCGCCCGCATCGTATGCGAGATCATTCCATTTACTTATCCCGTCGCCGACCTTGCGCTTTCGAGTGTCGGATTCGTACACAACCTCACCTTTGAGCAGGAGAGGATTTGCGGCGGCCAACGCCGCCGCGGTGTACATCGGGAGTTGCAATCTTCCTTTCATCGTGGTTGTTTACGGTTAGGACATTCCGGGAATGGTGCATTGAATAACGAGCGTGCTGGCCTTGAATTCGTCCAGCGCGGATTTCGCGGCGGCGGTTCCGGCCCCCTTCGCATCGTAAACAGCGTCAAAGTCGGTTTTCAGCCGATTTTTCAGCGCGTCGTATTTGAGCTGAATGACATTCGACGCCGACACCTCGATATAAGTGCCGTCGCCCTTGTAGACATCCACGAGGTCCTGCACGGGCAGATATTGCGGGGTGTTGTTGTTTTGGAACAGGAACTCGACGTACTTGTCGCCGACCTTCGCCCCGGTATAGGGTGTGTTCGCCGTCGTAACGGTCTTGATCGACGAACCGCGCAGCACTTGATCGAGCGGGATGTTAATCGACACGCCGACCTTGTTCCCGCCCTTCTTCAAATGATAGGTCGATGCGAAACCGCTCTCGGTGGCCACCTTCTCGATGGTGTATTCGAGGTTCCACTTGGCCTTTTCCGCGTCCGTTGCGAAACGGTGCGTGGCATCCTCGGCAATCATCGAAGCTGCATGGGTTGCCGGATGCTGGTAGTTGTTCGCACCTGCGGCGATGCCATCGAGCTTTGTCTTGTCGGCCGCCGACATCAGACCGTCGGCCGCATGCGTGGCGGGCGTTTTCTCGGCTTTGTTGTTCCAGCCCGCGATTTGGGTATCCGTGACAAGGCGGTGTGTGGCGTCGGCCGCGAGCTGCGCAAGCGTGGTCGGCTGTCCCCAACTGAGCGCCGACCAAGTTTTCGTGCCGTCGCCGACCTTGAATTTCACGGGGGACGTGCCCTCCACAAATCCGACTTCACCTTTGAGAAGAACGGGGTTCGCCGTGGTCCATTCGGCCTCGGTTCCGGTTGTGTGTGCGATGCGAGCCGCCAGCAGAACTTGCTCCAACGCCGCCAATGCTTGATTGTCTTCCATTGTATTTTGTATTTATTTGTTGCCTATCAAATCCGCCGGGGACCCTCCTTGAAGGGTTACGCGGGTAGTTCGCTGCACGCAGTCGTTCTCAACGACCGACCGCAGGTTATCCAGTTGTTCGCGGAGTTGATCGATGGCCTCGTCCGACTCCTTTTTGTGTTGCGCGAGGTCGCTCGCGGTCTGTTCGACGGTTTCTTTGAGTTTCTGACCATCGGCCGCGGATAATTTGCTGTTGAGTTGATCGGCAAGGCCATCGACGCCATTAATGGCGATCTTGTCCTCGTTCTTGTGCCAAAAGCTATCCCAAGCGTCCGAGAACTGTGCGGCCGTGGGATATTTCCCTTTTCCGAACCATTTGCGGAGTTGTGCCCGTGTGATAATTGCCATTGCTCCTTGTGTTATTTCGTTCGCATGATGTACGCCAGCGCATAATACGGCGGGCGGTTCTCGTGGGGCTTGTTCCCGCCCGTCATATAAGTGCGGCCGTCGCCCTCGTTGAGCGCATTCGCCGAGCCGCCGCCCGTGAAACGTTTTCCCGCGTGTTGCAGGAACAGCCCGTGATCGTGCGCGGGGAGTTCCTCCACGGTGAGCTGGTGGGTTTTCTTGCCGCCGACCGCACCGAGGGTTTTGTAGTCCTCGTCGCTGCCGTAATGGCCGACCACAAAGCGCCCCCGGAGATCAGGTAGACGAAAGAAGCCCGCCGAGGTCGTGAGCTGGCGGCCGGTGCCGTCGTAGCCGTTGTTGAACGCCGCACCGATGGCGGCGAACAGTTCCGGGTACTCCGTCTGCCGGAGCTGCTGCCCCTCGCAGAGCAGATACCCGTCGGGAACCCCGCGCCCGGCCCACATTTCGACCATGCCCAGCGGCGACGGCTTCATGTCGGCGAGAGCCTTGCGCAGGGCGGCCAGCTCCGCGTCGAGCGCGGGCAGCGATTGGGCCTCGCGGAAATCTTCCCAGCGGTAGTTTTCCTCGCCGACGCCGGGCGCGAGCGACCGCCTCACGTATGCCTGCGGATAGTCGTAGCCCTGCGCCTGCACGGAGATCACCTCCTGCTTGAGGTACATGCCGCTGCCGATTGCGCCGCCTTCCCAATACAGCACCTCCCCTTCGGGGTGCTCTCGCGTGTGCAGGAATACGTAACCTTCGGCCCGGCGGGCTCCGTTATCCATTGGGTCGCATCCGAGCAGCACGGCCTTGTTTCCGGCGATGTTGCCGATAATCGACACGACGTGCGCGTTGGTTTGCAGGTAGTCGAGCATTTCGCAGTCGGCGGGAAAGTCCTTGTTCGGCTGCAAGAGGTATCTTCCGTGTATCTGTTTCATTTCAAATGAAGTTTATCGAAAATCGTTTTGATGCCAATTTGTAGGTGTTCACAACCCCCGTCACTTGGGCGAGGTCTACTTTGCCGTACAACGCGACGGGCAGGTTCACCCAGAAGTCGTAGCCGTTCACGCCGCCATAACCTCGGCGGTTCAGTATCACGGCCCGGCCGGAACCGCGGGCCGGAAGCCGAACGCTTTGGTCGGTGTCCCGGTGGTGCAGGATGATATATCCGACGTTCTCGGCATTGTCCGTGATCGTGATACGGCGGTCGATGGGGTCGAACATATCGTTCAGCACAGCCCGCAGATGACACACCTGACCGTTTTCCTGAACCCGGTACTCGGCATCGTGTTTCCACAACACGAATTGCGTGTGCAGCCATTGCAGGGGCGACACCGCGGCATAGGCCAGCGCCGCGAATCCCGGCTTGCGCCAAAAGGTCGGCAGCAGGAGCAGAGCCAGCCGTTTCACGTTGATGTCGTACTTACCCATTGTAGACCTTCATGTTCAGTTTGATATCGCCCATCTCGAAATATCCCGCCGCCGGAACACACCGGGCGTCAATCGCAGTAACCACGCTTTCACCTGCGGCAACGGTGGTTGCACTCCGGAGTTCGGGTATTCTCACGCCGTCGATCTTCTGCAACTGATCCACGAGTGCCATGTTGGTATATTCGCCGTTGAAGGGCAGGTTTTCGATGTAGTTCTGTATCGCCTCGCGGCAGGTACTCTCGACCGCCGAGGCGAGCAGTATCGGGTCGAAATAAATGTCCAGCTCGCAGTTGAAGCGGTCGGGGGCGATGTTTACCAGCGCCGTCCGCACCCCGGCGTCCTTGATCTCGGCGATGTAGGCTTTGAGTTGGCTCTCGGTCTCCGCGTCGAGCGGACAACGGCGGCCGCCCTTTTCGCCCGCAACCTTAATCGTCAACAGCGAGGCGTCGTCGCTCTCGTCGGCGACGGCATGCTTGACGACCCGCGCGGCCGTGATCTCCTCGTCGGTCATGTCCGCCGTGTCGTACTCGTCCGTGTCGGGGATCAGCGTCCGGTCCTTCATATAGGCCAGCACCATATCCCGGTACCACTTCGGGCGGTGCGGTTTCATTTTGTCGATACTGGCGTTCACCTCGCTGCGGAACGCTTCGAATATGTTCTCCAACGTCCACGCTGCGACTGCAAAGAGGTAGAACAGCACGCTCTCGACGGAGAGTTTCCCGAAGAAGGCCGCGAAGCTGTCCCCGGCCGTAAAGCCGTATAGTTTCGCCGCCGTTTCGTTGCGCATGAAGTCCGCCTCGATGGACTCCTTTATTTCCGCTATTGTTCTCATCGCACCATAAAATCAACTTCAATTCCCATGTAACCGATGCCGCCGAAGGGAGCGGCTTCGATTTCTTCGTCCGACAATTCCGTCGCCGGGCGTATCTGCCGGGCCGTATATCTTTCCAGCACCATCTTGTCGGCCACGGGTGCAGTTTCGAGCTGCGCTCCTGCTTCCAGCGGTTCCGAGACACTCACGTCGTTTGCCGCCGCGAGGTCGAAGGCCGCCTCGACGCCGCCGCTGGTCTGTACCGCGATGTCCAAGAGGCTCTGCCTATCCGATGGTGCTATTTTCGCCATTGTACTCAATCGTTATCTGTCCGTCCTTCATTTCGACGCGCGACACGGACAATCCGCACGCCTGTAACATGGTCTTTGCATCCGCTTTCCACATCGGATTCGGGGACCCGCCGAGCATCTTCAATATTTCGGCCCCGATAAGCGGGTGCTCTTTGAACTCCCCGCGCACGGCCCGCAGAACGCACTCGGCCGTTTGGGCCGTCGTGTCGCCGACGGCCAGCCGCCCGGCGGTCACCTGCACATCGCCCGTTTCGGGGTCTATCAATATTCCGCGCATCAGTCCTAATGTTTCACGCTGTCGTTTTCCAGCTCCGCAGCGACGGTTTGTGTCAGTTGTCGGCTCGCCCATGCCGTGGCCGCAGTTTTGAGAGCCGCGCCGCCGTCTGTTCCCGCGGGAACCCATGCCGAGAATACCGCTTTCAACTCGTTTATGTCGTTCTCTAAAGCGTTGAGCCTTCCGGCGGTCTTTCCCGATATAACCAAACCGCCCAGACGCCCGCCGTTCAGCGTAATGCCTTCGTCCGTCACCGTCGCCGATGTCCGGCCGATGTCGAGTTGCACCTTGTCGATCTGGTCGCACAGCACGACCACGGCCACGGCCGGGTCGATGAAGGCCACCACAACGTAACTGCCTGCGGCCGGGAACTGCACAACCCCGACCGAGCCGTCTTGCGACGCTTGCAGGTTCACGCCCACGAGCGGGGCGCTCTCGTCGATGGGCGTACAGTCCACCGTCCGGGCCTGCTCGTCCACGGCGTCCACCGTGCATATCTTACAGTACAACTCGGCCCCCGACATGGCGAGAACCCGTATAGCCTCTTTGAGTGTCATTCCGCTACCCTTAATCCGATTGTTATCTCCTGCCGGAACCCGCCCGTCCCGTATTTTATCACGTTCTTATCCGTCTGATATATGCCCCGGCACACACCGTCGATCTTGATTCCGATGTTGTCGAGCTTGTCGATCAGCACGGCCCCGAAGGTGGTGAAGGACCCGGCCAGCCCGTCGCGTTTCAGTCGTTTGAGTTCCTGCTCGGCCCATGCCTTCAACTCCTTTTCATCCTTATTGTAGGTGTGCAGCGTGCGGCGCTGGCCGTCGGCATCCCCGACATCGACGCGAATCCGTTTGTTATTCGGCCGCAGGGATATTGCCCGTATCTTGATCTTCACGTCGGCGGCGTTCTGCACGTCGAGTTGTGCATCGTCGATCAGGTTCACCCCGGTTGCAAACACCTGCTTACACTTCGTGTCCCGCTCGAACAGCACCCCGCAATACAACACGGGTTCACCGTCCTCGATGCGAAAGAACGACCGGATGCCGCCCTGATCTTTCAACTGTCCGAGCAACTCGGTGACGGTGTTCGCCGTGACGCGGAACTGGCCGATGTGCTGTTCGCCGAACACCTTATACTTCACGCCGAGATTCTGATCGCGCAAAACCTGCTCGATGGTGGCCGTTTTGTAGGCGATCTTCTTCGCATCCCGCGATTTGAACAGAAACATGTAATCCTCGCAATGTATCTCGGTGGGATTTTTCAGCCCTATCGTCGTGATAAAACCCCGGAAAGCGAATTGCAGCTCGCCGTCATACCCCAGCCACACCGATACCTCGTCGCCCCGCTTGATGGGCATGGAATTCTCGCCCAGCCAGCGGACTTTTTTCGGCAGCGTCACGACGCACGTATCGGTGAGCGTGTCGATGTCGCGGGTGATCTCCACCCCGGCGACCTTGTCGAACCGCCACGTCTTCGCACTTTTGATCTCAATTTTCGCAGTCAGCCGAAACATTGTTTAAAGGCCCTTTAAACGGTGTTTAATAGTCGGTGTTTTTGATTACGTAGTCCTCGTCGGACAACGCCTTCACGTCGATAGTCTGACGGTTCGAGTGCGTGTCTTGGTTCAGCGCGAATCGCGTCACCACGATACGGCTGATGTCGAACAGCTCGAAGAACACACTCGACACTTCGATGGCCTTGTTCTCGTCGAGGAACTCTCGGACTTCACGGATGCCCTCCTCCGGGTATTCGTCCACGATCACGCCGTCGCGCACGGCCACAATCCCCACCGTTATACTGATGTCATAGTCGCCGTTGGAGATGTACTCCTTGATCGTACCACTCAGCCCGACGAGCGTCGTGCGGACCATGTGCTTCTCGCGTGAGATATTCACGACTGCGTCGTTCACAACGAGCGTGCGGCCATCCTCGCGGCGCAGCGTCAGTTCGGTAAGCACGTAACGGCTCTCCCAATAGCTGCGGTCGGTGATCGGCACAGACAGGTCGTGCCCCGCGATGTCTCCGCCGTGGCCTTCCCATGACGGGGCTTTGGCGTTTTGCTGCGAGGGTTGAAAGCGGCAGAGGGCAAAGCGTGCCTGCTGTGCGACGCCCGCGGCCACAAACCCGAAACTTATCACTCCTAAATTCCCCATCACATTGCAAGGTTTACGTCGTTCACCGCGCTTAAAACGGCCTCGGCGACCAATTCCTTCACCCGGCTCATATCTTCGCGCATATTGGTCGTGTTTACCTCGAAGCGGTCGATCAGCCTCTCGATATTCACGGTGATGTTACGGACCTTGTCGGCCTTTGCGCTTGTGGTCCCGATGCTTTGCAGTCCTCCGGCCAGCGGGTCGGGGTTGGGGGTCGGGGTTGGGTTCGTAGTTTCGACACCTGACGAGGCTTGCTCTTTGGCTGCGGCGTCCGCTTTCGACTTGGCGATCTCCGCGTCGTAAGCCTTCGTGAAGGCTCCGCCGACCTCGGCCCCGAAGTCCGAGAACCCGCCCTTCATTTTCTGAATGGCGGCCCGGATGCCCTTGCCGTCGAACTTGAACGCTGCGACGATCAGGTCGCCCAAACCGCCGAACACGGTTTTTGCCATGTTCCAAATACCCGTAAACACGGCTTTGAACGAGGCCCAAAGCCCTTTCAACGTGGCCCGGAACTTTACGGACGTATTCCAGAAGTAGACGCCCACGGCAACCAGCGCAGCGATGGCGGCCGCAATCCATCCGATGATCGGGATGTTCATAATAGCGACACCCACGGCCCGGCACGCAGTCACGGCCGCCGTCTTGAACGCCGCGAAGCCCGCCGAGGCGATACCCGCGAACGTGACGGACGCGGCACCGCCCGTCACCAGCGAGAGAACATAGGCCCCTATCGCTTTGATGCCGGACCATATCCCGACTGTTGCAAAGCGCAGCGTGGCGACGGTCGCCTGCATGATGTTGCGCATGAATCCCAGCGCTTGCACCTTACCGATGCTCAAATAGCCGTTATACATTTGCAGCGACAAGATGGCCCGGCCCATCACGCCGATCACCCCGTGCCACATCCCGGCGAAATTCAAAGAACGGATGAAGACGATGCCTTTTCCGATGCCCAGCAACAGCGGTGTCATCTGCGCCAGCGGCACAAGCGAACCTACCACGACCTCGACCCAAATCCCCCAGTCGCCCGATGCGTTGAACAGCGAGATTTTCAGATCGTCGAACTTGGCCCGCACGCGGGAGAGTCGTTCGTTGTAGCTTCCCATGATGATCCCCGCCTGCTCGACGGCCGTGTTCGTGCCGGTGATCACCGACTCGTAACGGGTCACTTCGTCGATGCCCTGCACGAGGGCCATTGCCGCGTTGCTGTTTTCCCGGCCGAACAACTTCGTGAACAGCGCCGTGTCGTTGAGTACCTTTTTCAGCGGGGTTAGACGGTCCGTGAGGGACTTCGATTTGTCGGTGAGCGCGTTGATGTTCACGCCCGCCGCCGTCAGTTCCTCCTTCACGTCTTTGGGCAGGAAGCGCCCGGTCGAAAGTATCGCCATGACGTTACGCAGCGCGACACCGCCTTCGGCTCCTTTCTTACCCGCCTTGTCGAGAACCTGAATAGCCGCGTTCGTCTCCTCGAACGACACGCCCGCCGCCTTGGCCGCCATACCGCATTGCTCCAGCGCGACCTTGATCGTCGGCAACTCGGCGGACCCCGCCTGTCCGGCGGCGGCCATGACGTTCATCATCTTCGCCATCTGACGGCTCGCCTCCATCGGGTCGGCCAGCGACACCCCATATTGGTTCATGGCCGTCGTCAGCACCTCGGCCGCAGCCGTGGCGTTGCCGCCCATCGTCTTGCTCAGAACGGCGATATTGTCGCCCATCGCTTTGAGCGCCGAGGGGTACTTCGCCAGTTCGGGCGAGAGCTGCGACAGCAGGAGTTTGTACGACTCGACGGATTGTGCCGCCGAGCCGCCGAACGCCTTCGCCGTATCGCGGGCGTAGCCTTCAATCGTCCGCAGGCTTTCGCCCGTTTCGCCCGATATGGCCGAGAGGTCGGCCAGCGAAGCGTTGAGCGCAGCACCCGGCTGCAGGGTTTCCTGCATCGTGCGGCCCACGCCCTCGATGTACTGCGTGAACTGATTTAGTGCGAGCAGCTTGCCCTCGAAGCTATCCCACAGCCCGACGGACTTGTGGATTTTGTCGTTCAGGTCCTTCACGCCCTGCGTGATGCCCTGCACGACAACATCGCAGTTGCCCGTGATATTGAAGGAATAGTTAAATGCGTAGCTGCTCATTCACTACTTTTTTGGTTCTTCCGCAAAAAGTTTCTCTAACAGTTTTCCGAGCGCGAGGAGGCGCGTTCGTTCCAGCCATACAGCCTGTTCATACAGTCCCGCCCACTCGTCATAGGTCAGCGTGCCGGGGTCGATGTGAAAGTTCGCCCGGATCAGGGCGCACCCCTTCGTAATCGTCTGCTCGTCCTCGATGTCCGAAAGGGTGTGCGCCCCTACAAGTTTTTTATTTCCGTGTGGCAGGTGGCGAACAAACTGCCCAGCGCACCGAGGGCCGACGTTTTGAGAATCGCATCGCTCTGAACGAGCGGGCTGCCGCCGAGCCAGCAGTTCTTAAACATCGTGTCCGCACCTTTCAGTTCGTCCTGCTTGCTCACGGCGTTAACGGCCGACATTACATCCATCGTTGGACGACGGAAATAAGCGACATGGTGTTCCTCGGCCATGTCGTCAAAAACATCTACCGTAACGACGCGGCCGTTGGCCTGTTTCCACGACTGGCGCATTTCGTCCGTGACACCGCCGTCGAGGACGGGATACTTGGCACGTTTGGCAGCCAGTTCCTTGGCTTTCTGTTCCTGTTCCTGTTTATTTTCCATAGTTGATTGATGATTGGGTTATACCTTCGGCTGGCCCCACTCGATGTGCGAGGGGATCAGCGGAAGCTCGACCTGCTGGTTCAGATCGCCTTCCTTCCAGTCTACCTTGTTCTCGTCGAACTGGCAGTTTCGAATCTTGTCGGTCGTGATGATACCGCTTTCGGGCAGGTAGGAGACCGTAATGTCGAAGGGGGCGATGTCCTGCAGGCGGCCGTTCGGGGCCTGCCGCTGCAAAGCCACGATCTCGCTTTTGTAGAGGGTAATCGACGCCGACGGTGTGATGCGTCCCTTCGAACGGGACACGGGATGCCGTCCGGCTCCGTAGTTGTTCTGCACATCCTGCTTGTCACCGTATTTGATTGCGGTGATCCCGACGAACGGCACGCCGTTCGCTGCGGCGACGATGTCGCCCCAAGCAGGTTCCACTCCGTTAATCAGCGGCACTCCGTTTCTGATGTTCATTCTGTGTTGGATTTGAGGTTAGACACTCTCGGCAAAGCCGATTTTCACCTTGAAGCGACGCACGACACCGACGCCGACAGGCCGGATTACGAACTCGATTTCGGACGTAGAAAGCACGTTCTGATCGGGGTCGATTTCGACCACGTAGCCGCTCAGCTCGCCCGCCTTCTCCATATCTTCAAGGGCCTTCTGGGCCGTGGTCTGCAAGAACTCCACGCTGTGAGTCTGCAACTGCCCCGTAGTCTTGTCGATGTAGACATTGCCGCCGAGCTTCGGCAGCAGGTAGGTGCGGATGCCGCGCACGGCCTTGTCCATCGTGCGGACGTTCTCGATGTAGGCGTAGTCGCTCGTCGGGGCGTCCATCGTGTGCGAGTCGTTCATGTACGACCCGGACAGTCCGGAGTAGGTCACGAAGAACAGGTAACGCGATTTGTCGAGCGCCTCGACGACGGCGCGGTCCAGCGTTTTCAGCAGCGTGCCGTCACCGAAGGCCGGGACATCGACGCCCGTCGGGAATTTCTCGATCCACGCGATAGACTCGTGAACAGCGGCCAGCGACACGATGCCGAGGACCACGCCAAGACCCGAAACGGAGGCTTTCTCCGTGTTTTCTGCATCGACATATAACGCTGCGCCCGTTGAACTTCCGGCTTGCCCGATCACCGTCCATACGCGCTCCTTGTCACCCGCGAGATTGCTCGGCAGCGATGCCACGGCCGAGACCTTCGGAGCGTAGATGATGCCCAGCGGCATATCCTGCTCTTCGAGCGTCGCAGCGACCCCTTGCAGGGCCGTGAGGTTGTCGGCCGCGAGGGGTGTGCGTCCGTCCCATACGCCGAGCTGCCGGAGTCGGCCGTCGGCGAAGTTCTGCATCTTCTTGACCTCGGCATAGGTGTTGGCTCCTTCGGGGTTGGTGAAAATGCCGACGTACAGGCTGATGCCCGGATTGACGCGGAAGATTTCGGAAAGCTGGTAGTGCAGGACCCGGATGTCCCAGTTGTCAGCGTCCGCCGTGATACCCAACGCCTCGGCCGTTTCGATGGTCGAAACGGCTTTGATGCGCTCGCTCTCGGAGAAGCCCGAAGGCAGCGCGGCCGAATAGATCACCAGTCCGGAGATATGATCTTCTCCTGCCAGTTTCTTGGGGATGTTCCCGTTGGTGCGGATGAATTTCAAAGACTGCATTAGGCTTTGTAGTTTTCGTTGGTAACTGCGACGACGAGCTTGTCGTCGAGGGTGTGGCCGTGGTTGTCGGCGTCGCACTTCACGAAGAAGGGCGTGCCGTCCGAGGTCACATAGACCGTCTGTTTGTCGGGGTGGCTCCGGAACACCTGCTTTGCCACGGCCTGCGCTGCGGTGTCGCGGATGGTCTTCTTTGCGGCAGACGCCTTGCCCGAACTGCGTGCGGCACTCTTTGCCGGAGCTTCTTTCTCGGACCGGGCCGACGGTTCGGCCGGAACCTGCTCGGAGGCGGGGGCTGTGTCGGGCTGCTCAGTCGAAGCGGAAGCCAGTTCTGGAGCCTCGCTGCCGTCCGGTTCCGGGTCGGCCTGCGGCTGATCGGGTACGATGTCCGCAGGCTGTTCGGCCGGGACCTGTTCGGGGTTCTGTTTCGCTGCGGCCTTGCGGGACGCGGCTTTCGTATTCTTGTTTGCCATTGTGGATGGGTTACTTGTTCTTGAAAAAGCGGTAAAAAATGTATATCAGCGACAGCAGGCCCACGAAACAAAGGGCCTTTTGCCACCATGTAAGACCGCGGCGGCTCTTGGTCGTGGTCGCGGTGTCGGTCGCCGTCTGCTGGTCCGACTCCCTGCGGAGTTGTAGCTGGTCCTGTTCCTGCGTCATGCTCCCGGTCGCCGTGCGGGTGTCGCGTGCCTGCGTCTGCCGCAGGCGGCTCGAATCCTGCACCGAGTCGGAGCGGAGGCGTCGCTGGGTCGTTTCCCGCAGCAGGGGCGGCTTGCCGGTCAGCGTGTCGGCCGGGCGGCTTGTGTCGTACTCCCGTGTGACGGTTTCGACATCCTCGACCGTGGTCCGGTTGCGGGTCCGCTCGATGGCGAGCTGCTCGCGCAGGGCCTCGCACAACTCCCGAAAGAAGATGCTGTCTCGCGTGATCTCCCGATCGGCGGCGAACTGCTCATGCGTGTTATTTGTCCGCTGTTCCTGCGTCTTGGCAAGCCGTTTCTGCGGACTGCAATTCGAGAATAACAGGACACTCAGCAGCGTGAGGGCAGGTAGATACCTTGCCGATAGCCTTTTCCAGTCGTGAAACATTCGTGTTGAGTCGTTTTACTTGGCCTTCGAGCGGTCGCACGATATTCTGCATGATGATCTCGTTCCCCAGCCGGGCGTTTTCCAGTTCCTTGCGGTTGGCGTCGGCCTTCGCCGAGGCAACCTCCGCCCGCAGCTTCGCAATTTCGGTGTCGTACTTCTGCCGGGTAAGCCGGGACGAGAGCCACGCAGCCACAGGGGTCGCGGCTATGCCGATAAGGGCGAGGATTATTTCTGCGGGCATTCGATTCCAATAGATTTAAGCCATGCCGCAACGTCGAACGACGGGCAGGCTTTACGGACGCCCGGCAGGTCGCGGTGGCCGACGATTTTCACATTCGGGTGTTTCTCGTGGAAGTAGATAACGTAGCATTCGAGCGCCTTCCTCTGCGCGTGTGTTCGGGTGTCCTTCGGCGTCTTGCCGTCGGCGGCACAGCCGCCAGCGTAAACAATATGCCGCGCCACACCGTTGTAACCAGCCGCGCCGTTTGTTATTTCCCACGGGTCCACGAATGCGTCCTCGTTGTTCCCGACCAACCGCTCCACCGTGCCGTCCAAGTGGAAAAGGTCTGTATATCCGACCTGACGCCAGCCCCGGCCGCCCTCTGACACGGGGGCCGTGTGCCACCGCCGAATATCGGCGGCGGACACTTCCCGGCCTTCGGGGGTTGCGGTACAATGAATGACCAGATATTGCAGAGCCTTTTTCATTGTATTATGCCGCAGGGGTTTCCGATGCTGCTTTTGCGCTCACGATGGCGCCGAAGCCCTCGTTACGCAGCGGCAGACAGATCGTGTACGTGCGCATCGAGAAGATGTTCTGCTGGTTCTCCGGGTCGAGATCGGCGGGGCGCAGGTAGGACTTCGTCGAGCCGTCGGCACGCATCGCCCGCTTGGTCGTGAAAGCTACCGAACACTGACGGTCGTTGTCGCCGATAACCGCGCCGAACGCCTTCTTTTTGAGCGTCGTGGTGTCGTAGTAGGGACACTCGTCGTACTCGTACACATCGAAGCCGTACATCTTGGCGATCTTGCCCGTGGTGTAGTCGTACATCTGTTTCTCGAAGCGCTGGTCCGTCTCCAGCAGGTCGGCGACATGGTCGGCACACAGTACGAGGATGCGGCCTTCTTTGGGGATTCGCAGTTTGTCGAACTTGTTTTTCAGCGACACGATGTCCGCGCGGATCAGTTTTTTACGACCGTCGGGTGTTACGTCACCCGTGGTTGTGATAACCGGGGTCTTGGCCGTGTTCTCCGCGGGAGCCAGCGAATGGATGGCCCGCGAGTACTTCTTCTCGAAGAACATGTCCTTGTGTTTCTCGATCACGAGGGCCATCTTGTCGTAACCGATGGCATGCAGTTCATCGTCGGTAATAGGAGTCGGGCGCGACTGGAATTTATCGAGCTGCACGGACTTGTCACCGTCGGGGAGTTCCTGTACGGTCAGCGGGTAGGTCGTATTGTTTACCAAAATTTCAGGGTCCGCACCGACATCGACGAAGTGGATGGCGTCGGCTTTCACATACGAGTCGTAGGCGCGAATGGCATTGTACCAGCCGATGCTTTCCGCGGCTGTCCGGAAGGCTTTGATAAGTTCGCCCGTCCATGCTTCGGGATAGATACCCGCGGCCAGCACGCCCGAAGGCATGAAGCCGCCGCACAGCGCAGAGGCCGCCGACATGCCGTTCACGGCCGCGATGCCCGCAATGGGGTTAAAGTCGAATACGCAGGCAATGGTGGCTCCGACTGCGGAATTGACACCGAGCGCTGCGAGCATGCCCAAAAGGGCAAGAAGGAATTTTCTCATTCAGAAAAAGGGAATGTTTAGAGGTGAATCTACTTGAGGGAGTTGGTGAAGTTGGGCGCGAAGCCGTAGTGAGCCTTGTACAGCCGGATGTACTCCGAGCGGTTCTGCTCGCGCAGCTCGATCTTCTGCTCGTCGGACATCTTGTCCCACGAGAGCGTCATGTTGCCGCCCTGCGGTTTGCCGCCGTCGATGAAGTCCATCGGCTTGGATGCGGGCGTCATCATCGCCAGCGTGTCGCGCAGCGTGTCGATGCCGGCCTTCTTGCCCAGTTCGATCATCTTCGGCATCTGCGCCTCGGTGATCTGACGATTGTCCTTCGCCGCCGTCACGGCATCGGTGATGCGGGCCAGCGTGAGTGTCTCGTTCTCGGTTTTCAGCGCCCGGATTGCGGTTGCTGCGTCTGCTTCGGTCGCCGTAGTCGGAAGGCCGAGCAACATCAAAATTTCATTCATCTGAAAAATCTTGTTTTGGGGTTTGTCGTCGTTGTCGGGTTTGAGAAGCGGCAGCAGGTCGTTGTCTTCGCCCTGCGCGAGTGTGAGCAGCTTGCCGCCGCTGTACAGGCGAACCTGTAAGGCGTCGTCGTTCGCGCCCACGTCCACGATTGACACCTCGACGAGTTTCGAGCGCGTGACCGTCGGCCGGGTCTGTCCCTGCACCACATTCTGCGGGTCGTCCGACCATTCGAGGATTTCGATACCTGCGGACAGCATGCGCAGCGTGCCGCGCTCCCATTTGGCTGCGATTACCTTCTCCTCGTCGGTGTCGCCGTCGATCTGCGGCGTGCCGAACAGTCGGTCGTTCTCGACGCGCAGGTCGTTCATCGTGCCGATGGGAATACCTCGCTTGTGCATATACAGCACGATGGGGTTCTTCTCATACTGCGAAATGTCGAGACCTTCGGTCAGGACTCGCGTGCCGTAGGCGTTCACGCTGTTGCTGGTAATGACTGCTTCTCTTGCCATTCAGTTTTTTTTCGGCCTCGGACACCGCCGACAGAACGTCGGCGGGTCGGTCGGCCTCGGATGCAAAAAAGGTTTGTAGCGGGAGCGGGACTCGAACCCGCGGCCTTGAGGGAATGAACCTCACGAGCTGCCAACTGCTCCACCCCGCGATTCGGATGCAAAGATGCAGGGCTAAATCCGGCGTAACAATCGGAGTGTAAAAACCTTACACTTCATTTTACATACTTCTGTTTATGGCGCAACTTTGCCCCGTCGAACGCCCTCGCAGGGCATCATTTTTTTTCGTATGAATGGGTAGGAAAATCGCCGGAGAATTGAAGGAGTTCGCCGAACTTCTGTATATGCAGGGCACGCCGCAGAACATCATCGCCGAGAAGATCGGCGTGTCGAAGAACACCATCGGCGCGTGGGTCGCGGCTGGATGCTGGGCCGAAAAAAAAGTAGCGCAATCGCTGACACGGAAACAAGTCGTGAACAACGTACTGCGCTCTATAAACAAAGTCGCCGAGAACCTCGGCAATTCTTCCGACCCCACGGCGGTCGGGAGTAGCAGCGACCAACTGGCGAAGATGGCCGCCACCATAAAAACCCTCGACAAAGACGTGTCCGTCGTCGATTACATGGAGTGCTTCATGTCCTTCGGGCGCTGGCTCGAACAACGCGCGGAGTTCGACCCCGATGTCACGGCCGAGTTCCGCAAAGTCGTAAACGATCTGCAAAACAAATTCGTCGTCGAGCAGCTCAGTATAGGTAAAGTACAATAACGATGGGCAACAATGTTGTAAAAACCTATGCCGAGTGGCGGCAATGGTGTATTTTCGTAAAAGAGCGGACGACCGTTCGCCCGGAGTCGCCAGCCGAGAAGCAGGCCCGCATCAGGCGTGCCCGGACCGACTACAACTTCTTCGTAAACCATTACTTCCCGCACTACACCGACGACCCGGCGACGGGAAAACATACCGAGTGCGCCCCGTTTCACATCGAGGCCGCGAACCGCGTCCGCAAGGACCCGAACTATAAAGGAGTCGAAAAGTGGGCACGCGGTCACGCCAAGAGTACGCACTTCGACATCTTCATGCCCCTGTGGCTGAAAATACAGGAGCCGCGCGAGATCAACGTAATGGTCCTCGTTGGCAAGTCCGAGGAGAACGCCAAAACGCTGCTCGGAGACCTGCAGGCGGAGCTGCAATACAACCAGCAATATATCGCCGACTTCGGCGTGCAGTATAACGCAGGCGATTGGCAGGACGGCAAGGTTTATAGTTCTTGCGCCGCCCGCCGGCTGCGCCTTCTTCGCCCGCGGCCGCGGGCAGTCCCCGCGCGGCCTGCGCTACCGAAGCCGCCGCCCCGACTATATCGTCATCGACGACCTCGACGACGACGAACTGTGCGGGAACGAGGCACGTGTGAAGCGGCTCGTGAATTGGGTGAAGGAAGCCCTGTTCGGAACGCTCGACGGCGGCCGCGGACGCTTCATCATGGTCGGCAACCTTATCAGCAAGAACTCTGTGCTGGCAGCGATGGCGAAGGCCAAAGGTATACACGTCTCGCAGGTGAATATCCTCGACAAGAAGGGTAACGTGTCATGGGCCGCGAAGTGGTCGCGCGAGGAGGTGCAGAAGATGGCCGATTTCATGGGCTACCGCTCCTTCCAAAAGGAGTACATGAACAACCCGATCACCGAGGGCGTGGTGTTCCGGCAGGAGTGGGTCCGGTGGAAGAACCCGCTGCCGCTTGACAAGTACGACTATCTCGTGGCCTATTGCGACCCGTCGTTCAAAAGTTCTTCCAAGAACGACTACAAGGCCATCAAACTGTGGGGCAAGGCCGGAACCGAGCTGCATTGCCTCGCGGCGTTCGTCCGGCAATGTTCCGTCTCCGAAATGGTGCGCTGGTGGTACGACCTGCACGAACGGATGCCCGAAAAAGCCGTAGCCGAATACTACATCGAAGCCAACTTTTTGCAGGACATCATCCTCGACGAGTTCACCCGCGAGGGAAACATCCGCGGCTATCAGTTGCCCATCCGGGCCGACCGCCGCAAGAAACCCGACAAGTTCCAGCGCATCGAGGCGATCTCGCCCCTGTGGGAGCGCGGCTTCGTGTACTACAACGCCAAGCAACGGAACGACCCCGATATGCTGGCCGGACTCGATCAGACCTTATGCTTCGAGAAAGGCATGTCGGGCCATGACGACGCCCCCGACGCCGACGAAGGGGCCATTTACAAACTGCAACAGCACACCCGACAACAGGCGTTCACGCCGTCGGTCGGGTACAGGCATATATCAGCTAAAAATTTATGGTAAAATTATTCAGGGCGCTGGTATTCCAGCACCGACTCAAAAAACAGATCCGCATCGCCGACGAACGGAAACGCCGGACCGGAAAGAAACAGTTTGTAATCACCCTCGGCGGCCGTCCGCTGTGTGTGTCCAAAAAGCGCATCCGCACGCTGATCTCCGAGCAGGTCTACCGCCGTGGCGTGAAGGTCGCCGACATCGCGGCCATTGCCATCTATAAAACCAAGTAGCGAATGTTTCTCGAAGATCGGGATTACAAGGTCGTCTGCAACGACGACACCCTCGACATCATCACGCAGAGCGACGAGCAGACCCGCCGCGACGCCGAACGGAGCGCGCAGGAAGAAGTGGAAGGCTATCTGCGCGCCCGTTACGACACGGCGAAGGCTTTTGCACAAACGGGCGACAAGCGAAATGCGATGCTCGTGCGCGTCACGGTGAGTATCGCCCTGTTCTACCTCGGACAGTCGCTACCGCAGTTCATGGGCAACGAGCAACGCGAGACCATGTACAACAATGCGATTGCATGGCTCAAAGACGTACAGAGCGGCAAGGCCATGCCGGACTTGCCGCTGTATGAATCCGAGGACGGCGAGGACCCGCAGAACCCGGTGCGCTTCGGCTCCCTGCCCGCCCGTAAATACACCTATTAAAAACCTTTCAAACACCGTTTAAACACCGATTGAATGGGTAAGAACAAGGCCGCTCGAAAAGCGGCTCCCGATTTCGAATCACGCACATACGAGTCCCTGATGGCTGCCGCCCGCGCGGCCAAAACCATCGAGCAGAAGCGAGGCGTCCTCATCCAGCTCAACGAGGTTGCGGCACGTCTCTCGCAGAAAGATATTGCGACATGGCGGCAGGCATGGCAGATGGCGCTCAATGTCGAGAACCCCAAGCGCGGCCGACTTTACGACTGCTACACCGACGCGCTGATCGACCTGCACCTCACGGGCTGCATCGGCCAGCGGGACGGCAAGACCCTGCAAAAGAAATTCGTGCTGAAAACCGAGGACGGGAAAGAGGACGATACGGCAATGAAGATTTTCGAGCGCCAATGGTTCGCGGACTTCGTGAGCTATGTGCTTGAGTCCCGTTATTGGGGGCACTCGCTCATTCAGTTGGGCGACGTTACGACCGTGAACGGCGTGCGCACCTTCACCGACGTATCGCTTGTGCCGCGCAAGCACGTTATACAGGAGTACGGCGTCATCGTGAAGGATGCGGGCGACGATCCCCAGCAGGGCGTGAGCTACCGCACGGGTGGACTTGAAAAGTGGTGCGTCGAGGTCGGCAAACCCCGTGATCTCGGCCTGCTGCTCAAATGTGTGCCGCAGGCATTCTCGAAGAAGAACATGCTGGCCTACTGGGATGTGTTCGGTGAAATTTTCGGCATGCCCATCCGCATCGCTAAGACCGCCGCGCAGACCGGGTCCGAGCGCAGCCGCATCGAGTCGATGCTGGCGAACATGGGCGCGGCTGCATGGGGACTGTTCCCCGACGGAACCGACATCGACATCAAAGAGTCGAGCCGGGGCGATGCCTTCAATGTTTACGACAAGCGAATCGACCGGGCGAACTCCGAAATGTCGAAGGGCGTACTGAACCAAACGATGACCATCGACAGCGGCTCGTCACTCTCGCAGAGCGAAGTGCATCTCGAAGTGTTCGGCAACGTCTGTGCAGCCGACGCAACGATGGTGAAGAATATCGTAAACGACAAGCTCATTCCCCTGATGATCGAACACGGATTTCCGTTGCAGGGGTTGATTTTCGACTGGGACGAGGCGGCCTCGTTCACGCCGTCCGAGCGCCGGGAAATGGAGCGCGTCGTTTTGCAGTATTACGACGTGGACCCGCAGTATTTCATCGACCGCTACAAGATACCCATTACCGCCAAACGTGCGGACGGTTTTTTCGAGTAGGGACTGACCCCGACGGCGGCAAGGACAGTCCCGAAACGAAAACCGCCACGCATGCCGCGAAATCGGCGCATTATGCTCTCTTGCGCCAGGCGATGGCGGACTTGTACGCTCCGGGAGAACTGACGCTAAAAGCGGTCCAAAAGCCCGATTTCGATCATGGCCGATTCGACACGGCGGCGCGTTATGTTTACAACAGCGGCGGCTTCACCCCGGAGATGCTCGAAAGTAAGCCCGTGCGTGCGCTGATCGACGAGACGAACCGTGTTCTCGGTTCGACGATCACCGTGTCGCACGAAACACCGCCCGAACTGACGGCGGCGCTGCGGAACAACGTGTTCATCTTCTCCGGGCTGAAAACCTATCACTCGCTTTCCGAGGTCGGGCTGTCACTCACCAACAAGGATGGCAGCACCAAATCGTGGCCCGATTTCTACAACGAGGTGAAGGCCATCGACGGACAGTATAACGGCAATTACCTTTATGCCGAATACAATCACGCCGTCCACTCCGCACAGATGGCCGTGAAATGGCACGAGTGGGAAAAGGACGGCGACCAGTACGATCTGCAATACCGCACGGCTGGCGACGAACGTGTCCGCGAGGCGCACCGCCAGCTCGACGGCGTGACCCTGCCGCCGAGCGACAAGTTTTGGGAGCGCTACCTGCCGCCCAACGGCTGGAACTGCCGTTGTAATGTCGTGCAGGTCTTGCGCGACGACTATCCGCGCTCCGACAGCGACAAGGCCACGGCCATAGGCGACGAGTACACCCGGACCCCGAAGGCGCAGATGTTCCGGTTCAACGCGGGCAAGACCCTCGAAATATTCCCCGCGAAGCACCCATACCGAAAAGCCCCGGCGAAGGTGAAGAAGGCCGTCGAGCAGATGGCCGTCGAGCTGCGGACCCCGCAGGAAGTCGTCGATTTCCTGAACGCCTCCGAGGTGCGCCGGGCATGGTTCGAGCGCGGATTCAATTCGTTAATATCGACGACCGAGCGCGGCGTGAACGGATACACGGATATGCGGGGATTGATCGCCATGACGAAGGCACGGCTCGACAACGTGCTGGCCGGACTCACCAAGCTGCGGCAGGGGAAGGAGATCACCTTCGACGAGGCCGATGCGCTGGCGACCTTTTGGCACGAGATCACCCACAACCGGAACAAGCCGGGAAACATGCGCATGACATCTTTACAGACTCAATATATGGAGTTAGCAAACGAGTTCGTAGCGCGCAAGACCCTGCCGGAGTTCTACGAAGGAGTAGGCGGAAAGATGCAACATCCCGAATTTATGGCCGACCGCCAATCGACGGGATATAATAGGTGGGTGCGTAATTATTGTAAAGTCATTGAATTGACGGGGGCGGATGCCGAGGAGGTTCTTTCTGCTGTCCGGGAACATCTGTTCAGCCAACCATACGCCGAGCAGGATGCGGGATTGGTGAATGCGCTGATGCAAAGCGGCGCACTCAAAGCAGACGGGACGAAACTGAAAAGGTCAGAGGTGAAACGGATTGTAAAAGGCTGCTTGATGTTCGGCGAGGATATGTTACAGAAATACGTGGAGTCTATTCGTTGAAGACAGCCCGGTATTCATCGCCGAACTCGGCCTCGATGGCGGCCGCAAGTTGCCTGTCCTCGCAAAATTCAGCGAAAGCCATGAATGTAATGGCCCGATTCTGCTCGGACATAGGAGCGTTATCCGGACTTAACGACTGCATAAAGTCCTCCTTGTCGGCCTTGCTATGCCCGCCGAGAATCTCGTCGAGGACAGCAGGGTCGGTAGTAAAGTCGAGGAACGACTTGCTCCGGAGCTGTAAATTACCGTAGTCCATTGGATAAATGATGCGTTTTCGCAAAAGTAATGGTTTTCAATGTGAAAACAAAATAAATGCCGAGAAATATTGATCTCATGCCCCGCGTGTTGAGCGACATGCGGGTAAAGCTGGCGGAAATGTTCGATCAGAACTTCCGCGAGCAGGGATTCTTCGGGGCCAAATGGCGGCCGAAGAAGGTCTACTCGAAGGGCGGAAGTCCCACGATCTTGATCGTGACCGGGGCGATGCGGCGCGGCATCCGGGCGCAGGTGCGCGGCCGCAGCGTCGTGTTCACCTCCGACAAACCCTATACTGCCCTGCATAACGAAGGCGGCGTGTTCCGGCAGAACGTCCCGGCCCATTACCGCAACGTGCGCGGACGTCGCTCCATCGTGCGGGCGCACTCCCGGATGATGCGCATGCCGCAACGACAGTTCATCGGCGACCACGCGAAGGTGCAGCGGGCCATCGCCGACATTATGACCCGACACCTCGAACGCATCAGCCGCGACCTTACCAAAATCACCAAGATATGAGAAAGACCCTTTATTTGGCCCTCGAAGAAAGGCTAAAACAGATTGTTTTCGTGGATGGCGAGCCGACCTTCGAGCCGGATGCCGATAAACGCAAAGGCAAGCGCCCCGTGTTCCAGCACTTCGACATGTGGAACGAGAACATCCTGCAACTTGTCAAACAGCGACCGTTCGCAACACCTGCGCTGCTGGTCGAATACGACCCCATCCGCTGGAATTACGGCGGGCATAAAGTGCGAGAGGCCGATATTCTGATGCGGTTGCATGTCGTTACCGCGACGGCGGCCACGGCCGAGGCGGGCGGACGTTATCAGGACAAAGCCCTCGAACGCTTCGACATCATCAACGGCGTGACGCAGGCCCTACTCTCGTTCAGTTTCGACGACGGCGTCCGGCAGGCCGGGACGTTCCGGCAGGCCGAATCTGCAACCGACCACAACCACGAACAGGTTTGCGATGACATCGAAAGCTGGGTCGCCTTCTGCCGGGATGCGTCGGGGTGCAAGATTCCCGGAACCGCATCGTCGGTGCAGCGTTTCGAGCTGCGGCCGGGCCAGTAACGAACAACCCCCGGCCGTATGGCTGGGGGTTGTTGTTAAAATAGCGAGAGTTGCCGCTGGCGTTCGGCTTCTTCGGCCTCGTTCAACTCTTTGGGCGGGGTGGAAATGTAATTGAGGAACGTGCGGTAACACATCGGGTACACCGGGTAGACATGCTCCCGCCATACTGCCTTGTAGCACTTTTTCAATACACCAGCTTCGTAATGTTCGTTCACGATGTCGCAAACCAGTTTGATACGTCGCAGCGTGTTGATATTCCTTTTTACACCTTTTTTGCCCATTCTCCGAAAATATCGCTATCTTTGTCAAAACTTCCACCTTTTGACTCGTTGGCTGATATTTCGGTCGGCGAGTTTTTTTATTCCTGCTGTCTGTCTTGGCCCGTGAACGGCTCGATGCGAACCGTTCCTTCGTTCACTTTCCAGACACGGCCGAAGCCCTTGCAAATCGGACAACAGACGGACGAGACTCCTGCGGGGCCGGATGCGGTATATAATACATCATCACTAACTTGCCCCCGGCCGCCACAGTTTCGGCACAGTTCGACGGTTGCCTTGCGGTACTCTCGCGTTTTACACATTCGGCTTAATCCTCCTTCTCTTTTTTGGGTTCGACATAAAATGTTTCGGCTTGGCCTACGATGATGCCACACTTCTCCATCAGCGGAGCGATCTCCTCGTTTTCACGGTCAGCAAGGAGTTTGTCTTTCGCAATCGCTTCTTCGGTGCGGATGTACGACGGCAGGAACTCCCGGACCAGTTCCAGCGCGGCCGCCCATGTGAAGCCCCGGCGGGGTTTGAGTTGCGGGTTGCCTGTGCGGAAGCCGATAACGCCGTGCGTCGTTTCCATGCTCCGGCGCTTCGAGAACAGCACCTCGCGCTGTTCCGTGGCGAATACCTGCATGACCTCGAACGACTCGGCTTTCTGCTGCTCCAGCTCCGCGAGCCGTTCGGCGTTCCGCTCCCGAATGGCGACGAACTCCTTGTCCATTTCCGCGTTGATACTCTGCACATCGGCGTCCGCTGTCGCGTAACGGCCGAAAGCTTCCTCCATCTGTTCGCGCGTGATGCCCGACACGATGATCTTCTTTGCTCTTTTTGCCATAAAATTCGTTGTTTTAATTGTTCGATTGCCTTTTTTGTCCGGGGCCGATTTGACCGTTGGTTATTTCGCTTCCAAAATTGGAAGGTTCGCCTCCGTGGGAATGTATATAACCTTGCTGGGGACGTTGTTCTGCTGGCGTACCCACAGGTATTGAATGTAGGTCGGTGTAATTGACCCGTTCTCGATGCGGATAGCCTCGGCAGCACCTTTCGCCCGCTCGATTTCCGCCTGCGCGTTGAGTTTCTCGGCTTCCAGATTGGCTTTCGCTTCTTCAATCCGGATGCGGCGATTTTGCTCCGCCTTGGCAAACTCGGCTTTTCCGGCCATTTCCTGCTGCCAAACATTGTAGGAGGGACAGCCGACCAAAAGAGCTGCAACCAAACAACAGATGACCAATACAATGGCAATCCACCCGGTTGCGTAATATGTCGTTTTACCGTCGTAGCCGTTCGATGATGCAAATAATTTCATAATGTTTCCTTTTTTGTGGATTAATTTTTCAGTTGTTTGCTATGTCATACTATGGCCAGAATCAATGCTTCTGTGCATATTATCTGCCCCCCGCAAATCGTTTGCTAATTGCTTATCGCTTACAAGAGGCAGCAGGGCCTTCATAATCATCAACTGATTTTTCAAGATAGCGCTATCCATAAAGTTCATTGATTAAATTCCGGCTTACCCTTTGGTAAAGGGCCTTCCGCCGCGCTTTGTCGAGAACGTTAATGACCTTGTCGTTCCGACCTTTCATACCTGCGGCGACAAGACTATCCACGACGTTTTTTTCAGCGCCGCAGATGAACGATACTCCGGTGTGTGCTTTCCCATCGGTGGCTTTGCGCATTGCGAAAATGCCGAGGCCACAATCCTTTTCGAAGTCCGGGTCTGCATCGATCATCGCTTCCAATTCATTGATGATCTCCTTCATCCGCTGGATGAAGTCCGTTGATTTGCCGGGTTTCTTTTCCTTGGCAATGTCAATCGTCGCCACCGGAAGGGGGCGATTCCCGACGAGGATTTCAATGTCGCCCCATTTGTACTCCTTGGGCGGACGGATAAGGTTTGCGGGTGCATACTCAACCGCATAGGTCAGCCCTGTAACCGAGTCGAGGACGTTTACGGCCATCTCCGTATGCAGAACTTTCTTTTTTTCGCCGAATAGCGACAGCGGCACAGGTTCAAGTTCTACAAATTCCCGTTCGTAGGGGTCGGCGATGATTTTGTACTCCACGTCGCCGAGACGGGTTGTGCTGTTCGTTTTAAGGCACACGGCCTTTGCGAAGTTCGGCTTGTAGCCGAAACCGATGATTGATTTGTCGTTCATAGTGGTATGAAATTTAATTTACAGTGGGTTTTTCGTCTTTCAGTCGTATTTCACAGCGGCATAATTTCACTTCACGTCCGCTTTTCAGCATATCTGACCGTATTTTCGTGGTTAAAAAATCTGCCATTATCTTGCGCAATTCTTCTGTTGCAATAAGTTCATCGTCAAAGTCATCTTCAACAATCAATGATTGGGTTATTATCACTCTTGCCATAGTTCTGCGGATTATAGTTGTTTGATGATGATGTCGGCAAAACCTTCCGTTGTATTTCTGACGAGTTGAGCGAGAATTTCATCCGGGCCTCCTTTGTAGTCCATCAGCAACCCGACGGTCACATCATACGGAAGCAAAATAGAGCCGATACGGATTTGAACCTTGACAACTGGCCATGACTTGGGAAGCCACGATACATGCACGTTGCAGTCCATGCCCTCGGATATGGTTATGCGCTTTTCCAGTACAACGGCGCGGCGGAAGTTTACACGTATAAACCCCTTATCGACGAGCCGCAGGGCGAATTGTTCGAGAAATCGTTCTTGTGTGATTGTCATGTCAGTTAGGTATTTGTCGTTGTTCACTCTGCGAGTAGATCGCCATGCTTACCAGCTCGTCGATCATGCGGGAATCTTTCTGCTTATTGAGAAAGGCGTTGTAGACATTGCGCAGCCGTTCGGGAGGAATGCGGTTGAAGTTGTCGGACTTCGTGGCCCGACACGCAATCGCTTTGATGTCGGCGATGTTCTCCGGCTTGCCCTGCATCCGCAGCCAGCCGCCGATGGCCGCGATCACCTGCTTACGCAGGCGGTCGAGTTTCACAGCGTTGCTGTCAAGCCGCTTTTCGAGTGCGCGGCAGATGTTCATCAGATCGTCGTTGTTGATGTCCGCAGAACTCTCGACGCCGTAGCCTTCGATGATCGCGGCCTTCTCCTCGGCAGACAGGCGCAGCCTGCTGCAAAGGGTGTGAAACTGCCGAAGCAGCCACTTCTGTTGTTTTTCCATTACACTTGTTGCCATATTATTCAGTTATTCAATGTTTGCCAAATATTCCGCTGCGCCTTCCTCCCATATCACGAAGTCCTCGCCGCCTTCGCCCTTTTCCCGGTCCTCGAACCGCGTCGTCGTGAAAACCTTGTACCCCTCGACGTGCATCTTGATGTCGGACAACTTGCGGATTTTCTCGGCGATGGCGGGCGACGGTTTGCCCTTGTCGTCCTCGTGCGCGAGGAACACGAACAGCTTGTTCGGGAAATCGTTCACCAGCTTTTGATAATCCGACATCCGAAGCCCGATCAGACACATCACCGAGTCGATGATTACCACGTTCGGGCTCTTGCGCTTCGCCAGCCGCGCCCGCAGTTCCGGGATGCCTTCCTTGTCGAGCAGGATCACCTTCGCCCCGACGGCTTCCATGCCGACCCGGTTCCATGCCTTTTGCAGCGAGAGCGACAACCCCTGTTCGAGGGAGTCGAAGGCCACCTTATCGACGAAGTTCGTGAGGTACTTGGCGAGTTGCAGGGCAAACGTCGTTTTACCTACACCGGAATTGCCGAAAATCAACCACGACCCCTTTAATTCGGGACGGCCGAGGGCCGCCTTGAACGCGCCCTCGAACGGGGCCGGGTTGAATTTCGCATCCGCGACGTTCTTGTTGCTGATCGCCTTTGCCATTTAAAGAGCGTTTAATTGCCGTTTAAAGCCTCTTTTTTCGCTGCGTGAACACGCCGTTTCACGCGCCGCAGATCGCACTCACAGTCGTCGATGATCTCCTCGATGGTCGCCCGGTCCGTGACGCCGTTGGCAATGCACACAGCGGCGACATCTTCGTTGTTCACGACGGGCATCGGGATAAACTTTCGCCCCACACGCGAGTAGATTTCCTTGTAGCCTTTTCGGTTTGCCTTCACGCCGCGCGTGATGCGCTTCTTGAGGTAGTCGGTCGCGCAAATGACGATGCCGCACTGATCTTCGAGTTTGTTGTACAGGCTGATGAAAAAGTACAGAACTTGATCGCTCAACTTGTCGGCCTCGTCCATGACGATAATCGGCGTAGCCTTGCGTTTGAGGTTGTAGACGGCCTCGGAAACCATTTCGGCAACCGTGCTGCCCGTAGCCTCGACGCCCATCACCTGCAACAACTCGGCGAAGAACTGTTTGCGGTTCCAATACTCTGAGCAAGACAGCACGAACACGTCGCGGTGCTGGCGGGCGTATGTCTGTATCGCCTGCGACTTGCCGCACCCGGCATCACCCGTCACGGCCAGCACCAGCGCGTTCTCTTGCGCATCTTGGAGCAGGTCATACATGCGGGTATAACCTTGAGTCTGTATAACTACCCATTTGCGCGGGTCGTAACCGATCTGCGCCGCGATATTACGCCACATCTCCTCGGTGATTAACTCCCAGTTCCCGTTGAAGATTTGCGAGATTGTAGCGGCGCTTACGGCGTTGAGCGATGCGGCGGCCTTGTTTTGGCTGCCCTTCAAATCGCAGTACGCTTTCAGCAGGTCCGCGATGGCTTGTTTTTCGGTGTCTTTCATATCAGTAGAGATTAAATATTGATTCTTTCTTTATGGGTTTCGGGGCGATCTCCTCGACGGTCTTAACCTCGATCTCCTTCACATTCACGGCCGCGAGCCGCCGGGCGTTGCGCTGGTCCTTGTGCTGGCCTCGTGAGTCGCAGAGTACCGCACGGGCAAGGGGGTTGTCGAGTTGCGGGTTGTGGGCGAACAGTTGCTCGACTCGTTTGTCCGCTGTGGCAATGAACCCTTTGGCGTAGTCCTCTAAATGCGTATTGTATTGCTTCACCCGCGCGAGCTCCGCGGCGTCGCCCTCGGTCCGCTCCACCAGCGCCATCGGCTGCACGTATTTGCTTTCGAGCATGAACCGCAGCGCACCGTCGTCGCTCACGGCCAGCACTTGGTCGAGATTGTCCGGGTCGTACTTCACGTTCCAGCGAATGTGTGCGTACTGCCGGAAACGCAGGTCGAAGCAGTCGTAAGACCTGCGGGCGCCGAGCAGTTTCACATTCAGTCCCGAACCTTCGAGGGCGTTCTTGTAGCCCGTTTCCGCGCCGAAGTTGAGCAGGTATTGCTCCGTCGATAGCGGCAGACGGCGGTTTTCGGGAACCTCGGCCCACAGTTTCAGATAGTCGGCACGCTTAGCGGCGCGTTCCGCCTCGATGATATTTTCGATCTGCATCCGGCAGCCCGCCTCGTCGGGGAACTCCTTGCGGTAGGCGTTCAGCGCATCGGCGTTCGGCTGTTTTTTCTTGTCCGAGGTGATACCGAAGCCCGACCAGTTGCGGCACAGTTGGCAGTAGCCCTCGTTTAACGAACGGAAGTAACGCTCGACGGGTTTCGACTTGGCGTTCTTCACGCGGGCGGGCGTCACCTTGTCGCCAGCGACCGCATAGATCGGGAACATGGCCTTCATTGCGTAGTGGTCGCTCTGTATTTGGTTGGCCCGGTAGCGCTGGCCGAACAGCTCGGCTGTATGGTTCACGGCGTTGCGAACAGCCTCTTTTATCAGCGCCGAGTTCTCCTGCTCGCCGATGGCGTAGCCTATCGGGTAGTTCGTACAAGGGTCGAGGACCACAACCACGGTGAGACGGTTCGAGTAGGTCGTGACGGTATAGCCGTTCTTGTCGGTGGCCGTCCGCTGGAAATACAACTCCACATCCCAGCCGTCGAGGCTCCACATGTAGAGCGGCAACGCCGGGCGGCGGCGTTTCACCTGCATCGAGCGGTTATTGTAGAACTCCGAAGCGCCCAAGCGTCCGGCAGCCGTTTCCAGCCCGTATTTTTTGCGCATTTCCTGCACGGGGCGTTCCGTGATCGTCTTCCATCCAAGTTGTTCGGCAACGGCATTGTAGATCATCACGACCTGCTTGTCGTTCAGGTTGCGGGGGTCGGAAATCAATTTGAGTATCGTGGCCTTCTGATCGTCGCTCTCGACTTTCGCGGCGTTCGCATTTTGGAACTTGCCGGAGATCAGCACCTCATAGTTCGCTTTACCGCCCCGGAAGAACTCGTTAAATTTCTCCTGCAAACGGCGCGGATTTTCGGGCAGCGAGTGCGGGAATCGGTCGGCGATACGGGGCAGCGCCTTTGCCGCCTTCGCCCAAAATTCGGACTTCTTGACGCGCGGTTTGCTGACGCGCATGCGCTGCGAGTTGGCCCGGTCGAGCCGTGAGTGGAACGCTTCGAGTATCGCGGCGTTATAGGCGTATTCCTGCTGCTTGGTGAAGTCCAAGCCGCGGGTGCCGTCGATTTTATACTCCGCGTAGAAGTTCATCGCAACACCATCCGGAACGATCTCGTCGATAAACTCCTTGCTCGCGGCCTGCGCTTGCAGATCGGGGTAGCGGCGGTAAACCTCGTTTTTGTATTTCACAGGCAGGCTATCCACGGCGAACAGAGCCTCCGTCCCATTGCAGGCACGGCGGACTTGCTCGATTCTACCACGCTGTACCGACTTTTGTATCGCATCATAACTGATGATTCCGGCAAAGTCGTCATACGTTGCGCATAGCCTATTGTTGTAAACTTCCATTGTTTAACCTTTTGTTGTTGCTCCCGTGACCGGATTCGAACCGGCAACCGTCATCGCCTTGTAATGTGCCGCTCCACCATTGAGCTACACGGGAGTCGCGGTTTCCCGCTGAAATCGCTATATTTGTGCGTTCAACTACAAACTTTGCGATTATGGATAAGAAGATTGCGCCGTGGCGACTAAATTATGTCATAAACTACAATGATATAGGCGCTCTACACGCTTATCGAGAGACAATCCTTGCAATTCTAAAAAACGTCGCACGCCTTCGAGGAATCGAGTGCGCGATACAATCGCCAGCGACATCGCACGATGACGTTTGTTTACCGAATTCTCAATTTCAAGAAGATAGTCTATTTGACCTTGTATATTTCCGGCACGGACAGCCGACAACAATTTCTCGTAGTGAGTTCCGGAAAATGCTTGATCACATATTTGAGCCCTATAAATGCAAGTGTTTTGATCGCGTCGAGGTTTGTGCGCAACTTTTGAGCGCTTTGCCGAAATTCCCTTTCCCGGAACATATACCGGAGCCGCCTTCTGCGCTATCTCGATTTGTTGTGAAAACTTCGAAACTGCCGAGTTAGCAGCCATTTCGATAATTCGCTCCAATTCGTCGCGGGAGATTCTGTAATACTTTTCCATAGAAGTTTATTTTACACATTCAATTTTCCGGAGTGCTACGCAGCTTGCAACGAAATTCCCGACGGTCAGCAGGTGCGACCACAGGGGGTTCGTGTCGGCCCAGCCGCATACAAGCACCAGCGCCAGACACCACCACAGCCCGACCAGCTTGCACGTTTTAGGCAGTGCGACAAACTCACGGCCCAGCAGCCGGATAGTCCAATATTTCAGAAAGCGTTTCATAAGGGTTCGGTTATTCTGTTGCCGAGGTTAGGTTCTCGATGACATCACCCGCGGCCGTCATCGCTTCGTCGAGGTACTCAATCACCGTCTGGGCGCGGTCGCCTTTATCGCCGTCTTGGAAGGCTTCGGGCATGTTGTTGTAATACTCCTCCTCTTCGGTTCTGATCTCTTCGATCTCCGACTTGATACCCTCCGTCTTCTCGATAAGGTCCCGGAGGTGTTTTCTGCGTGTGTTGTTCATAATCAAAATAAGGCTAATTGAGTGAATGTAAGTTCGCGCCGCTTATCATCTATCTGCTTAATCATATTGCGGATGTACGGTGCAATCGCGCTCGGTTTGACAACATCGGAATTGTCGCCGGAATCATAATCACGCTCTTTGATACAGTATGGTAATTCTTGTTCAAAATGGCGGCGGGCTTCTTCCAATGCAGCTAATATTGCCTCGTTCTCCGTCGCATAGCCACCATTTGGCATGTCTATGAAACCTGCTGCACAATGGCTGCCCGATTTACTTGTCGAATAGTCTTTGCCGTAATCCCAGCGTCCATTGGGAGATTGAGCAGTACGGATTTTGACATAGCAATAGCGGTTTGATAAGTACACGGGAGTGTTCGGTGTGACACACACATCAGTGACATTGAAGTTGAAGCCGTGATATTGCAGCACAGATTCTTTTCCGGTATCAATTCCGGCGACCCGCTTTGCGTCCAGATATGAGCACCACTCCTCAAAAGTGAACTGCTGTCCGGTACATCGGCAGATGTGATGGATTTTTTTCATATCATTTATTATTCTTTACTACTCCGCCGCGGTCGATTGCCACTTTGCGGATTTTCTTTGCGAGGTCGGTATTGGTCTGACCACTCAATGCCTCGCTGACGGTTTTTCGGGCTATACCGAACAGCCGCGCCAGTTTTGCGACCTCGCCATGCTCCACGAGTACTTTTGCCATAGATTCAATTATTTTCGTATATTTGTCGCCAAGGTTACATTTGAAACCTCGATGCAAATATAGATAATTATCTTTACTTGGCAAGATAAAAATCATCATTTTTTATGAATGAAAAGGACAAAATAAAACAATACCTTGAATATAAGGGAATTAGCAAAAATAGATTTTACAACCAAACAGGGCTGTCGGTAGGCTTTTTGGATAGTGGGAAATCGCTGGGAGTAGACAAGGCAAAGATAATTATCAACAAATTCCCTGATTTAAGCCTTGAATGGCTGGTTATGGATAAAGGCAATATGCTCAATACTGAGGATACACAATTATCTGGGGTGAATATTGCCGAGCAGTTTCCTTTACGAACGGACCGGACATTGGATTTACAGAGCGTGCCTCTTTACGAACTTGACGCTGCGGCTGGACTGGTGGCGCTCTTTGCTGATACAACACGCCCGACCCCTATCAGTCATTTGCAAATACCTAATCTGCCGCCCTGCGATGGGGCTATATATGTTCGAGGGGATTCCATGTACCCGCTTCTTAAAAGCGGCGATATTGTTCTATACAAGGAGATCAACAACACAAACGGCTGTTTGCTGTGGGGCGAAATGTATCTTTTATCTTTCACGCTTGACGGCGAAGACTACATCACTATCAAATACGTACAGAAGTCAGAGGTTGAAGGATTTGTGCGGCTGGTAAGCCACAATCCCCACCATGCCCCGCAAGAAATTCCGAGGGATTCAATTCGTGCGGTCGCGTTGGTAAAAGCCAGCGTCAGATTCAACACAATGGGGTGAAAAATATTTTTTTTGTGCCATTTTTACCGAAATATCGGCATAAAGAACTGAAAACAAGACTTATAAATAGCAAAAAGCACCGTGATTTACCGGTGTTTTTTTGGTATTATAGGGGGTCGAATCGCTGAAAAATGCCCGTTTTTTGATTGAAATATGGTATTATAGGGGGTTGAATCGGCTTAATTTGTCCATCCAACTGTCCGCCCAACTGTCCGTCCAACTCCGAAAATGCCCGTTTTTTCGACAAAACGAAATGTACAATTTTCGGGGAAAGGTCGAAATATGGCCCGGTTTTCAAAGGCTGTTTAAGGAGCGATTAAACACCGGGCTGCTTTGCCCTTTTTTCGCCGATTTCGCGCCGTCAGGTGGTTCTCGTTAGGAAACGGGCACAAAAAAAGCGTGCAATCCCAATACACGCCTGTAAAATCGAATCTAAATCCAAGTACCGGAGCCGTCCGAGGCCGTCAAATCACGGTATAATCCCAATAAATCACATTTCGTTTTTCGAGCCAAAATTTGACGCTCTGCTGTAAGTTATTGGTTTTCTGTATGCTGTACTGCTTTTCCTGCTATCCTCTTTGTACTTTTCGTTTGTCTGCCCATATTTCAACGCCCGGCGGGTCGTATCATAACCTTTCTCCGTCGCGCGGCTTATTCGTCCGGTCTGCATTCGTTCCAAGACATATTTATCAAAATAGCCGTAAAACGAAGCGTTTCCCGGGCTTTCGGGTTCCCTATTCGTTACGATTTCCCGCAGGAGCGATTTCGTCAATTCTTCACCGTTTACCAACGCATTATATATCCGGGTCCTAATTCGGGAGAGCTCTTTTTCGACAATCAGTTTCAACGCTTCGTCATACGGGCACTTCGCCGTATCGTCCCACTCTTCGGGCAGAAGATCGATTCCCGTCGGAAATTTCGGTTCTTCACCGTCAATCCGCGGAAACCGGATATACAGAGGCATTCGCCCGTCTTTCTTCCGTTTATCAATACGCAGGTATAAAGTCGGTTTCGGTAACTTAATCATCCCCGGAATTTTTCACTAATATAGCTTATTTTATTCATTTTTACCAGAGAACGTGCTGATATTCTTCGCCGATTCCTTGGCTATCGAGAGGTCGTATTTCAGATAGCGCTGGGTCATATTCACCGACTTATGGCCCAAGTACTTCGAGATCGTATAAATATCGACTTTATCAATCACCAAGAGCGTCGCAAAGGTATGGCGCGAGGAGTGATAGGTTAGGTGCTTATCTATTCCGGCCTTCTTCGTGTGTTCCCGCAGCGTCTTATTTACCGTCGGCTCGGCATAGTTATAAAAGATTTTTTCATCACTACCCAGCAATCGCCCGCCGTCGGATTTTTCCATCAAAATATCCCGCGCCATCGGAAACAGCGGCGTTATCACTTCGGATTTAGTCTTAATCATTTTCTTTCGGATCAACTCGTTTTCGAAGTCTACATCCCGCCAACGCAGGTCCATCGCGTCGGAAAACCGCAGACCGCAAAAACACGAGAACTGATACATCTTCAAGATCAGGTACTCTTTCGAGTTTTTCGCAAAGCGTTCGGTATAGTCGATAAGACGCAATAGTTCCTCTTTTTCCAAATAGACCTCCTTAACCGGGGAGTTCGGCATCTTAAACCATTTATAGGGGTTCTCCACGGGGATATTTCGCTTTATTATATCCAAGATCACCGTTCGCAGGTTCTTATGTTTCGGGTTCCGGCCTCCGGGAGAGTTCCCGTTCACTTCGTGCATATAGTTATCGAAATCTTCAATCAAGGTCAGCGAAATATCCGAGATTCGGAACTCGGGCTTAAACTCTTTCAAGACGTGAAAGGTCGTCATATAGACCCGTATCGTTTCGGGATTCAGACCCTCTTTCCGCTTCCGTTCAACAAAGTCGAGGTAATAATCATAGAAGGAGCCGTTTTCGGGTTTCAATCTCCGCTTCCCGGCATAAAACCCTTTTACAAGGTCCATCGTCAATTCCGTTCCGTCGGCCAACAGTCGGTTAATATAGAGGTCAAGCTCCATTATTTTCCGGTTTAGCTGGATGGCAAGGGGTTTATCCTTCGGTTCCATCCGTTTCGCGTCCCAGCGTCCGTTCCAAACCTCCAGCCCCGTCGGTATCTTCGTATTCCGGGAGCCGACCCGCACCCGAAGGTATACGGGATATTTCCCGTTTCGTTTCAAAGGCTTATCATTTCGGATACATTTACAGATCGAGTAATCCGCCATTCTATTTTTACAATACAATTTAACTTGCAGGTACTAAATTAGTTACAAGTTAGCAGTGGGCAAAATATTTTACAAGAAATTATTAGTTTACTCGAAAAAATCCATACCTTTACAAAAGCTAAAATTAGTTATTTATGAGTAGTTTTTCTTCTTATCAAAATGCGGTAAATCGTTTAGAAAAAGAGATTGCAGATTTACAGAAAAAAATCGCAGACGAAAGTAAGCGAGAGGTCGATAAAAACAAACAAATCGATTCTATTAATCGTAGTATTACTAATAATACGTCTCTATCATCTTTACAGTCTAAACAAAGACAAATACAAGGATATCAGAGGGATATTTCTAATATTCGGTCTAAAATAGCAGATTATCAAAAGAAAATAGCTTCCAAATCCTCGGATTTAGGACGTGCACGACAATCTTTATTAAGAGCACAGCAAGACGAACAGAAAAAAATGCAGCAGGAGCAGTTAAATTTTCAACGAAATATCCAACGTAGTATAGAAGAACAAAAACTTCAACTAAGAACATTAATTTCAATGAATTATTCTTCCTCAAATACTCCTGAAGGAATAGACGTTGAAACAACAAAACAGTACGATTTTTTTATTTCTCACGCATCCGAAGATAAAGAGGATATCGTAAGAGCATTAGCGGATGCATTAGTTAATAATGGATTTAGGGTCTGGTATGACGAGTTCGAATTAAAAATCGGAGATAGTCTTCGAAAGAGTATAGACCGAGGCTTAATAAATTCTCGGTACGGTATCGTTATTATTTCGCCATCGTTTATCAAAAAAAATTGGACAGAATACGAATTAAACGGGATGGTAGCACGCGAAATGGACGGTCATAAAGTAATTTTACCAATATGGCATAAAATAACCAAGGATGAAGTTTTAAAATTTAGTCCAACATTAGTGGATAAAATGGCGCTTAATACAGCTATTCATACAATATCGGATATCGTTTCTCAGCTTAAAGAATTATTTTAATAGGGGCGCAATAAGGGGCGCAGATTATCAAAACGACATAAATGCCAAGTAATCTTAATATTATAAGCGTAAAAATAGGTCGCTAAACAATAGTATTATAAACGATAACTATCAGATAATCAATCAATATAGGGTTTCGCTTCAGACCTCTGGTTTTTAGGGACTGCCGATTGACGGCGGTCCCCTTTTTCTTTTTTATTTGCAGGCTGTTCAAACATTTTCTATCTTTGCCCCTGCGAACACATTTGATTATAAACTTTTGTAAATGGACTCAAGAATGGGAACCATACCACTAAAGGTATGCGCAGAGCCGTTGGGGAGCAATCCCGCGAACGACACCCTTCTTGAGCTTGCAAAAGTGATTGATTGTGTTCGCAGCTGCGCATTTTTTATTTATGCGAACACAATCAATCGTCCGCGTTCCGACGCAGACACGCCGCAAGGCCAGCCGCAGGCGGTTTCCGCCGTGCAACCTCCCGATTCGTTTCCGTTTCCATCCGCCCGATTAGCAACTGATTGCTGACCAAGTCGTTATTCTCTTTGTCGTGCGATGCCGCACGATAAGGATAGCCCTCATTATGTTCAATTTTCAACAATCGATCACATGGAAACGAATCAAAACTCCGTGCAGGAACAGCCTGCCGAACGACTTTACGATCCCGCCGAAGCCGCGCAGATCGTCCGCATCCTCACCGACGGCTATTTCAAGCCCGAATATATCCTGCTGTTCGGGAAACTGGTCGGCGGCACGCCGCACAGCGATGCCGCGGCCTACGACCTGCTCGTTGTGGTGCGCGATACGCCGGAATACGACTGGATTCAGGCCAAACGCATTCTGCGCTGCAAAATGCCGCCCCGCCTGCGAAAGATCGCCTACATCGATCTCTACATCCTGCCGTTGAACTGCGTCGAATCGAACCGGACGCCGTTCCTCTATTTCGCCCACAGCGAGGGCGAACTGCTCTATTGCAGCGACCACTGCCGTTTCCGCCGCCCGAAGCGTCCGATCGACTTTGCAAAGGCGTATGCGGACGCGCGGTTCCATTTCGACACGTTCCGTACGCTCGGCGGCGACCTGCTCGAGCAGGCGCAGAACGCCCTGGTCGAGGGCCGCAACGTGCGTCTGGCGGCGCAGTTCACGGCGCAGGCCGCGGTCTATTTTTACCACACGCTCTACTGGGTCTATCACGGGCAGGAGTTCGACATCCACGATCCGGTGGTGATGCACGACCGGATGCGGACGCTTTCGACCAAACTGATGCTCGTGTTCGACGACAACCATATCGAAAACATCTTCACGCTGCCGCGGCTGAAGGAGGTATTGATGAAAACGCCCTACAGCGCCGAATTCCGTATGGCTCCGCAGGAAATGGAGATGCATATGGACCGCGTTCAGCAGGCGGCTGGAATAATCGAAAACTGCTGCGAACTGAGGATGGAGCTTTATAAAGAGCTGAGCGAACGGCTGTAAGCCGGGGGAGGGTGTCGCCTAACCGTCCCTGCGCATGGTCAGCGAAATGCGTCCGCGGACGGTGTCGATGCCCGTCACCCGCACTTCGACGTGCTGTCCCAGGTGCACCACGTCGGCCGGGGAGGCGACGTAGCGGTCGGCCAGCTGCGAGATGTGGACCAGTCCGTCCTGCTTGACGCCGATGTCCACGAAAGCCCCGAACGCCGTGATGTTCGTCACGATGCCCGGCAGCTGCATCCCCGGGCGCAGGTCGTCGATCGTGTGCACGTTGGGATCGAACGCGAAGACCTGCAACTGCTCCCGCGGGTCGAGGCCCTGCTTGTCGAGCGCTTCGAGGATGTCCGTCACGGTCGGCAGCCCCACGTCGCCGTCCACGTATCGTTCGGGCCGTATGGATTTGCGCAGGGCCTTGTCCGCGAGCAGCTGCTCCACGGTGGCGCCCGCATCGGCGGCCATGCGCCCGGCGATGTGGTATGATTCGGGGTGCACGGCGCTGTTGTCCAGCGGATTCGTTCCGCCCACGACCCGCAGGAATCCGGCCGCCTGTTCGAAAGCCCTGGCTCCCAGCCGCGGCACTTTGAGCAGCTCCCGGCGGCTTTTGAAATCCCCGTTCGCGGCGCGGTAGGCCACGATGTTCTCCGCCAGCGCCGGGCCGAGCCCCGAAATGTAGGTCAGAATGTGCTTCGAAGCGGTGTTGATGTTCACGCCGACGCGGTTGACGCAGCTCTCCACGACCGTGACGAGCCGGGATTTCAGTTTCCCCTGATCGACGCTGTGCTGATACTGCCCGACGCCGATCGACTTGGGGTCGATCTTGACCAGCTCCGAAAGGGGGTCGATCAGGCGGCGTCCGATGCTCACGGCCCCGCGCACCGTCACGTCGTGGTCGGGAAACTCCTCGCGGGCCGCGGCCGATGCCGAGTAGACCGACGCGCCATCCTCGCTCACCATGAAGATCTCGACGCCCGCAAGCCCCAGTCCGCGGACCAGTTGTTCGGTCTCGCGGCCCGCCGTGCCGTCCCCGACGGCGAACGCCTCGGTTTTGTACTTCGCGGCCAGCGTTTTCAGGGTTTCGGCGGCCTCGGCATAGCGGTTCTGCGGCGCATGGGGATAGACGGTCGTGTTGTGAAGCAGGCCGCCCTGCGAATCGAGCACCACGACCTTGCACCCCGTGCGGAACCCGGGGTCGAGGGCGATCACGCGCTTCTGTCCCAGCGGCGGCGAAAGCAGCAGTTGCCGCAGGTTCTCGGCGAAGACCCGGATGGCTTCGTCGTCGGCCTTTTCCTTGGCCGCCGCCAGCTGTTCGGTTTCGATCGAGGGGCGCATGAGGCGTTTGAACGAATCCGCGGCTGCGGCCTCCATCCACGTGCGCGTCGCCGAGCCGGGACGGATGAACTGGCGGCAAAGCCCCTCGATGCAGCGGTCGGCGTCGATGTCGATCGTGATCTTCAGCACGCCTTCGTCGGCTCCGCGGCGCATGGCCAGAAACCGGTGCGACGAGATGCTGCGCAGCGGCGTCGCGGCGTCGAAATAGTCGGAATATTTGGCTCCTTCGGCCTCCTTGCCCTTCACGACCTTCGTGTGCACGACGCCCTCGCGGGCGAAGGTGCGGCGCAGGCCGTTGCGGGCCTGTTCGTTCTCCGAGATGCGTTCGGCGATGATGTCGCACGCCCCGGCGAGGGCGTCTTCGGGGGTCGGCACCTCGGCCGAGACGTAACGCCGGGCCTGCTGTGCCGCGTCGCGGGCCCGC
>OGQU01000412.1_pt1 | contig 51837 bp, 53 predicted proteins | sample 1553341 | NCBI WGS metagenome assembly OGQU01 (sample SAMEA2579920, study PRJEB22360) | human gut metagenome | biome: human gut; feature: human-associated habitat; material: faeces | place: Denmark | collected 2008/2010 | reverse complement strand
GCCGATTCGATGATTGGGTGATTAAAATCACTTAATCGAAAATCATTAAATCACTAAATCGATAGGATCTAAAGTCATAAATCTAAAATTGATCCGTTTTTATCTTTTAGTTTTCAGTTTAAAAATGGCCCCCGCCATTTTTTCCCCACTCCTCCCCACCACGTACCCTCCCAACCCGATCTCCAGCAAATCCCAGAACCGGGAAGTATCCGACAACATGGGCAAACTCGTGAAAGTGCCGATAAGTACGATAGCAGCAAATATCAACATCACCAATGGCCGCCACGAACGCTGTAGCCAATTCCCGGCAGCCTCGGCTCTTATCACGCCAGCACGAGCTTCAATCATTTCACGTTCCCGCTCGTACACCAGTCTCAGAATCTCCGCCTGTAACTCTTTCTTCTCCCGTGCCGGGAGCGTCAAGCCATTAATCACCCCGCTAATAGCATTGACAACATCTGCTACCGGCTTCATTTCCTCCCCTGTAAACGTACATACTGACTCATAGATAACTGCTTCTCATCAGGCGAAATAAAGAGACAATACAAATGCAACGTTTCCCCCTTCCACCCGTCAATCGTGAAACTCGCCGCACCATCTTTCCGCACACCCCCAGTATTCTCCAACACCCTCGGACAAAACGCCCTCCCTTCATGTAACACGACCACCATCAAATGATCATTATCCTCCACAAATCCTCGTCCACCCACCTTTTCCCATTGTAATAAAACACGACCTTCCAAATCAATCTGTCCTCTTAAATGAAACACTCGTTGTCTCTTTCCCGCGGAAAACTGAAGTTGAGAAAAATCTCCGATACGCCCATCCGCACAGAATACCTTCATATTTTTTTCAAGATAAAACGTATAACCATTGAAACTGTTTCCTTGAGCAGACACCTTCAATATTCTTCTTAACGAAGTCTCTTTCAACTTCTGGTAAAACCGGATTGCAACTAAAAATCTCGCCCTCACTTCCTGTTGTTTTATTGTCTTCGGATTATTCGCTCGAAACGTTCTTCTTGCATACGACTTGTTACCCATTCGATAAATAATCACATCCCCCAATTTCCCGCTTAATCCAAAATCATTTTTAAATGATGCCATAATTCCTCGTTTTTTTTAAATGAATACTCTCTCTCACTTTTCTAACGACAAAACTACAATACCCCCGAAACTTCATCACTACACACTACCTCACGTGTGTTTTCATTTTCCCACAAACCACTGATTATTAGCAACAAAAAAAAGAGATCCAAGCACATCACTCAGATCTCTTTTTATCAAGCCTCCTTTTTATCCCGTTCCTGTTCAATCAAAAATATCAACCGTTTCAGGAATATCACCAGCTCGTTCGTCCGTTTGAAAATATCCCGTTTCAACTCCCTGTGATTCGAAATCTTCACCCCGAACGCCCGTTCGGCCAAGCGGATAACCTCTCGATACTCCATCAACATCCCATCCGGCGTGCGTAACACCTTCGCCAGATAAATTCCCAACATCAGTTCTGCTATCTCCATCTTGTTATTGTTCGATGTCCAGACCGCCAACGGCCCGTCATCCGAACTCCCGGCATACCTCTCCGGATACTCCTGCCGCTCTCGGGCAAACCGGATCTCGGCCTCTACCCGTTGTAACACGGCCTCCACGCAATACCCGAGCATTCCCTTTTTTCCCCGATCCGTCACTCGCTTGGCACACTTCATCCCAAACGTGCAGGCGGATTCGTACTCGTTCCAACACCCGCACCTCTTCCTTGTAGTTCTTTTCCTTGTCACACATCCGTTCCAAATCCGCCACGAACTCCCCGACAACCAGTTCTACCTCATCTTTCGTGACATCTTTCCCACTACACTCTTCTAACCAAGAGAAAAACCTTGCATTTAATAACTCTTTCATAACTTAAATATAAAAATTTATAAATTAAAAAACCTCGGACACTCTTCGTCCGAGGTTATATCTCCGCTTAAATACAAATTTGTAAATCTTAAACCAATAACTTTTCCGATTCTTTCGATTTCAAGAATTTCTCCAACAACTCCACCTGTTTCACCGAGTGTATGTCCCCGGAAAAATGATCGATCAACCTTGCCACCAATAACTCCCTTGCCCCTGCCATTGCCTCTTTCCCGTAAAAACCCACAAACGACAGCAAGTTCACTTGTATCCGGCACCCCCGTCGTTTCAACTCCCACACCCTTTCCGTCAGATGTTTTGCGTAAAACGGGTAACGCTCCGGGTGTGCCAGCACGGGCGTGTAGCCCTTGTCCTGCAGACGAAAAATCACCTCCTCGAAAACCGGAGACGGGGCCACGAAACTATGTTCCACCAGCACCTTTCCTCCGTGAAACGAGGCGATATTCCCTTGACGAATCAAATCTATCATGTATTCACCGATCTTGTATTCCGCCCCGGCATCCGCCTCGATCTCGATTCCCTCTTTTAATAAACGTTCTTTCAGATCGTTCAGCTTTCCAAGAATTATCTCCGGCGTGTTCATCGGTGACGGAAAAGAAATATGAGGAGTAAAAGAAAACTGTTTCACCCCCAGTTCCAGCATCTTTTTCACGATCACCACGGAATCCTCTACCCGTTTCACCCCGTCATCCAATCCCGGTAAAATATGAGAATGGATGTCATGGTCGTAAGAAAAATATTGCTTGTCCTTTCTTTTAAACCAGTCCATGATCGTTATTTTTTCTTCTTTTTATCCTTGCCATCCTGCCCGTAACCATAACCATACCCGTAACCGTACCCGTAGCCATAACCATAGCCATAACCATAGCCGTAACCACCGGAACGACTGACCTTGATCCCGTTCACCACGATTCCCAAGTTCGCCAAACGACCACCCTTCTCCAGGTCGGCAACAACCCTCAGACCTTTTTTATCAAGCACGTTCGCGCGAACCACGTAAACACAAGCATCCGCGTACTCGCTCAACGAGAAACCGTCAGCCAGGATACCCAGCGGCGGCGTGTCAAGGATAATACACGAGAACTCGCTCTTCAAACACGCCAGCAACTCTCCCATCCGGGGACTGGCTATCAACTGTGTCGGGTTCGGGGGCACCGTTCCTCCAAATATCACGTGCAGGTTATCGTTTACCTTCTCAACCAGCATCCCCGGGTCATCAACCATCCCGGCCAGGTAAGCCGATAATCCTTTCCGGCCTTCTCTCTTGAAGTACTCGTTTAACCTCGGGTTACGCAAGTCACAACCAATCACTATCACCTTCTTTCCCGCCCGGGCGTAAGCACTCGCTAAATGCGCCGCGACCAAAGATTTTCCTTCACTCGGTATCGTCGATGACACCATGATCACGGGCGTGTCCTTTCGCTTGATCAGGTAATTCAAATTCTCCCGGATCAACTGCATCGACTCCGACATCATCCAGTCCTCACTCTCTATCGACGTTTTCTCTTCCGGCAATTGCGGCAAAGTTCCAAGTAACGGGGCGTTCACCACTTTCCCAACCTCATCAGCATTTCTCACTTTTGTATCCAGCATATCCGCCACGAACATGATTCCCACGGGAAGCACCACTCCCATGAACATTCCGAACAACAATATAAGCATTTTTCTAGGAGCCACCGGATGTTCCCCCGGATCCGGATTCTCTATGATCTTGGCCATCGGCACATACATTAACTTGGCGATCTCCGCCTCTTCGCGTTTTTGCATTAAGAACAAAAACAAGTTCTCCTTCAACTCCTGCTCTCGGGCAATAGAACGATACTGCTTTTCCTGTGTCGGCACAGAAGTTAATTTATCCTCCACCTGTTGGCTTTCCCGCTCCAAACTCTTAATCTTTATATCCAATCCATTCTCCACGTTAGCAATAGCCGACCGAATACTACTCTTTAAATCCCGTAACTGAGCTTCCAAACCCAACACGATCGGGTTACTTTCCCGAGCCGATTGTAACAATTTCCCTCTACGAAGAATCATCTCGTTATACTTACTGATACCACTATTAAGAGATTCATCTGTCAACCCTAACTGTTCCGGTAATATTCTAAACTCTTCTCCTCGTCTATCTTCCAAGTAAGCACGCACACTCTTCACCACATCCATCTCGGTACCCAATTTCAATAATTCAGCATCAGTCGCCTTCTTTTGTTCCATGGCAAGAGCTGCATCCGACGTCAAGTTAGTTAACTGGTTCGTCTTTTTAAATGTTTCCGCACTATTCTCAATATCCCCTAATTCCTGATTAATGACCCGAAGACGTTCGTTGATAAACTCAACCGTCTTTTCTGACACGAGTTGTTTATCCTCTATACCATTTTGGTTGTAACGCCGAATCATCGCGTAAAGGAAATCTACCCCTTTCCCCGGATTCGTTTCCTTTAACGAAACTCCCACAGCACTAGCATTTTTCTCCAACAAACTTATCTCCAAACGCTTGTGAAAATCCGTTGCTGCTTTCCCGTAAGTTAATAAATCCACTCGAATCTCATCTCCAACTTGTAATAACGAATCACTTTTTTCCACGGTCATACGGTAGTCTCCCATTGATATCGCTTGAGAAAAATTCCCCTCGAACATCACGTTCTTATCCGCATCCAATACCTCAATCTTATCTGCCCCCTTTGCAATCACGTAAAAGGTTGTATCCTTGATATTCTCCGGTAAATCCACGAGCACTCGAAAAGGAGAATCCTTGTACAGCTTCTCTTCTCTCAATACCTTTTCCCTCGTATAATCCACATTTAGCTCCAACTCTTTTACTACATCCAATATCAAATTTTTAGACTTCAACTCCACGATCTCATTCTCTACCATCATCGTTCCCTGAAACAACCCCAATTCCTTTAACATCGGATTTATCCCGACCTCCCCTTTTTTCGAATCGCTAATCATCACTTTCGCTTCCACCTTATACTCCGGTGTCGAGCTAAAACAAATATACAAAGCAATTAGGGCGCATAACGGTATACTAATAGCAAACCACCACCAACGGGCCAAAATTTTATAGAAAAAAGTTTTCAGATCAAAATACTCCTCTTCTTCTGTCTGTAACAAATTATTATCTTGATTGATCATTTTCATATACTATTAATCTGGAACTATCTTGTCAAAGAAATCAAGGCCACGATTGTCGACAAACTCGATAAAATATAAGGCAAGAACGTACTGACACTTCCCCCGGCAATCCGTCCTTTGTTCGGTTCCACGTAAACCACATCATTCTGCTGCAAGTAAAAAAATGGTGAATCAATAAAATCACTTGATGTCAAATCTACTCGGGCAAAAATCTTCTCATCTCCTTGCTCCCGCATCACCAAAACATTTTTCCGTTTACCATTTATTTGCAAGTCCCCTGCCATTCCAAGTGCATCCAACAACGATACCCGCTCGCTAACGACCTTATAGCTACCGGGAGCTTTCACCTCCCCTAATATCGTCACCTTGAAATTCTGGAACTGAATAGTCACGATCGGGTTCTTCAAGTACTCCGACAGCTTCTCTTTCAACATTTCCGCCAACTCGTTTCTCGAAATTCCCTCGACCTTCAATTTCCCCAACACGGGAAAATCAATCTCACCATTCTTATCCACGAGATACCCCCTCGGAATTTGCTGGCTAGAGGTTGTATTTACTTCACGCCCCAAACCAATCATCGGCGTGTTAAAGGGTAGTGCTGATTCCAGATCATCACACGACACTATAATCGACAACAAATCATCCGTATGAATCACGGTTTTATATTCACACTCCGCTTTAATCCGTTTGTTTACATCAACATCCTGCAAATACACCACCTTCTTGCTCGAAGCACACGAAACAAACAATCCCGCAGCCCATATCAACATGATCACGTTCTTTATCAAATGCATATTTTAACTATTTACAGATACAACTTTTTATCTCACTCACAATATAAGCTACATCCTCATCCGTCACACAAGGCCCAGCAGGAATACACAATCCTTTCTCGAATAATTTCTCCGAAGTTCCATCCACGTAACAAGGACTGCCCGCAAACACCGGCTGCAAATGCATTGGTTTCCAGAGTGGCCGGGTTTCAATCCCTTTACGATCCAAGAACACTCTCAATTCTTCACAATCCACTCCTGTCTCCTCCTTATCTATTAGTATTGTACATAACCAGTAATTAGCATTAAACCGCTCGTCTGGATTCGATTTTAACTCGATCCCTTTCACGTTGGCAAATGCTTGTTCGTATAACTCATGTACATGACGATGGTGAGCCACATGCTCTTCCAATACAGTCATCTGTCCCAACCCGATCCCGGCACAAATATTACTCATCCGATAATTATAACCTATCTTCTCATGCTGATAGTAAGGATACGGTTCCCGGGCCTGCGTAGCGTAAAACATCGCTGCCTTTTTGGATTCTTCATCAGGCACCACTAACGCACCTCCACCGGAGGTAGTGATCATCTTGTTCCCGTTAAAACTCAAAGCCCCGTACACACCGAAAGTTCCACATTTTTGTCCCTTGTATTCCGATCCCAATGCTTCTGCAGCATCCTCCAATATAGGAATCCCGTATTTCTCGGCCACGGCACAAATCTCGTCCATCTTCGCCGGCATCCCATACAGGTGTACCGGAATAATCGCCTTCGGTTTTCGTCCGGTTTTTGCCATCCGATCTCGTATAGCTTCCTCCAGCAACACGGGATTCATGTTCCAAGTATCCTCTTCCGAGTCTACGAAAACAGCCGTTGCCCCCAAGTAAGTCACCGGGTTCGCCGATGCACAAAACGTAAAACTCTGACAAATCACATCATCACCCGCTTGCACCCCCAACAATATTAACCCTAAATGTAACGCTGCTGTCCCAGCACTCAATGCCACCACCCGTTTCCCCTCATCTTCAACTAAAAAATTCTGGAGGGATTTTTCGAAGGCATTCACATTCGGCCCCAATGGAACTACCCAATTCGTATCAAACGCTTCTTTAATAAAGTCTTGTTCTTTGCCACTCATGTGAGCCAGGCAAAGATAAATTCGTTTTCGATCCATACATGTAAATAGTAAACGTCTCACCACGGGCCATCACGGAATTTATCTATCCCGTCCCGTTTGAAACTCTATATTGAAAAATTTATAATGATTATTCCACCTTCAACTCATCGATCAAAATACAATCTTGCCGGCCGTGACATCCCCGTGCCCGGGATACAAATCCCGCCCCTCCGCGAGTTTTAAAATCTTCTCCACAGATCGGGCCGCCTCTTGCTTGTCGCTACGCGGGAACGTGGTTATTACCTTCACCCCCGGTATAAAAGAATCTCCGGAAAACACTACGCTCTCCGTATAATACGTTAAACAACTTTTATCATGTCCGGGAGTCTCCAATACCGTTAAAAACTCTCCCGGAAACAACTCAATTCTATCTCCATCACACACAACTCCCACATGATCCCCCTTGAACACAACCGAATCATCATGATATTTCGAAAAATTCAACTTGTCCGAATAAATTCCTTCCACTCCCGCCTCCGACGTGTACACCACGCATTGCGGGAACAAATCGATCAAACGGTTGATTCCATACAAATGATCGTAATGTGCGTGTGTTAGAAAAACACCTCGAATCGTCACGTCTCCTCCAATGCACTCCAACACCGGATCAACATCTCCTACGTCCACCAACCAACACCAATCCATCCCTTCCTCTCGCAACACGTATGTATTGGAACTAAAAACGGTATTTACGATCTGAACAATCTCCATAACTTACGCCTCCAATATCACACTTGGATATTAATCCTTTTTTTCATCAAAAAACTCCTTCACGTATTCTTCCGGATCCCGGCGAGAATCCCATAATGTTATCACATAAATACAATCCTCAAATTCATTCACGTAATAAACAATCTTATAATAAGGATGCAATACAAAAGTTCTCAATGAGAGAGGGAGATATTCTAACAACGGTTCTAATTTTCCCATATAGGGATTGCCAACCAACGATTGGTTACATCTTTTCACTCGACCTAAAAATTTTTCGACATTCTTTTTGCCAAATCTATTTTCACACTCTTGGAGAATATTATCCAAAAGTTTCCACGCCTCATCGGACCACTCAACTCGCATGCACTATAGATATTTTTTCTCCAACTCACGAAAAACATCTTCGCTTGGAGTCCGTCGTCCGGCTTTAATATCAGCCAATCCTCGTTCGACACTTTCCTTCAATTCCTCAACAGTGGCAGGAATATTTAGCATAAACTCAGAAGAACATTGACTTTGATGTATCTTGGTCAATTGCCTTACATACTTCTTCACGTCATCCAACATCTCCAAATTATTAATAGCAAGGATATCACGTATCAATTGCATCTTAAAGGCATCTAATTCTATCGCTGTCATAATACATTCTCCTTTTGGTTCATACAAAGATAAAGTTATTTTGCGAAAAAAACAACATACTCAATTCGTTCCGTCAAAAGGAACTGTCGTTACTTCCCCTTCTTTCGATATTCCCTCTCTCACGAAAACCTTCTTTACCGTCAAAAACAAAATCTTCAAATCCAACCAAAACGAAACATGATCCACATACCACACGTCATACTCGAATTTCCTCGTCCACGATATGTTATTCCTTCCATTAATTTGCGCCCAACCGGTAATACCGGGACGCACCTCATGACGACGAAGCTGTTCTTTTGAATATAACGGTAAATATTTCGGCAATAAAGGACGAGGTCCAACAAATGCCATATCTCCCTTTAGCACATTTATCAACTGTGGTAATTCATCGATCGACAAAGAACGAACAATTTTCCCCATAAGAGTTAATCTTTCCGCATCAGGAAGAAGAACTCCATCCTCATCCCGTTGATCACTCATCGTCTTAAATTTTAATATTTTAAATATTCTTCCTTTATATCCCACTCTAGATTGAACAAAAAAAATCCCCTTAAAACTTCGATGCGCAATAAATAATAAAAGGGCAACAAAACTTAAAAATGGACTCAAAAAACATACCCCAATCAAGGCTATAACAAAATCCAGCACTTTTTTTACACTAGTGACATACACTCTCATCTTATATCACGTATTAACATGAATGCTTCTGATTCTTGTGCAAAAGCACCTCAATATTTTACCAAGGCTTCTATCGCCTCAATAGAACGAGAGGAGAGAAACTTCTCACTCATTATTTAACAATTTTCTGATCGATTCCCCACATTAATTTCACATAATACCTTCCCTCCGGATTCAGTTCGAAACGCTACCGCTAAAAATGCAATACAGCCTTTTCATCCCCGACCTTACAATCTCTTATTCTAATTACCTCATCTTATAAATTCTTACATTTCTTAAAAAGAAATATTTTTCATTCTTATCAACTCATTTTTTGCCAAAATATCCTTCGCCATTTTCACCATTGGCGGTCCAATAAATTTGTTGCCTTTTATCGCAACACCTTTACCCTCCTTTTGTGCTTCTACTGCTAATTCTAAAATTTCTTCAGCCCATTCCACCTGTTCTTCACTAGGTGAATAATATTTATGACATAAAGCCAATTCTTTCGGATTCAAAATCATCATCCCTTCATATCCTAATTTTTTAGAAATAATAAGATTCCGCTCCAAATCTTCCAAGTCATGTACATTAATATGAACAGTATCTATGGGCACAACGCCTGTTGCTCTAGCACCCATTGCGATCATATTTCTTGCCGTAAATAAACTTTTTCCTTCCTTATCATGTTGTCCTCCTAAATCAGTCACAAAATCTTCACAACCAAAAGCGACAGCAATAACTCGATTAGGACATGCCATACAAATTTCTTGAATATTCATCACGGCTCCAGCAGTCTCGATCAAAGGTATTATTTTAAAAGTTCCTATCGGGATATTTTTTTCATGTTCAATTGTCTCCAATAGTTTCCCAAAAAAATATACATCCTCACCTTTTTGAGACTTTGGATACATGAAGCCGGCTATTCCATCAATCGTAAGTTGATGTACATCTTTTAGTAGCTCTCCACTTTCCCTGTCATTAACTCTTGGAAATATTATCCGATTTTTAAAAATACCATTTGTAACATATTTAAAAATCATATCACGTGCAACTTGTTTATTCTCTTTGGGTAAAACAGAATCTTCTATATCCAACAATAAAACATCTGCATTACTTTTTACAGCACTGTTCATTAAACGTTCATTGTGAGCGGGAACAAACATCAAGCTCCTCATCAAAAAATCAGTTTTCATAATATAGTCCTCTTTTTTACCAAAACTTTTCTACTAAAAGACAATACGTCTATCCCATTTTGATTACTTGCAATTGTTTCCACGTAAACTACCCCTCGATCCTTTTTACTATTAGATTCTCTTTTATCAAGAATTTTAGTTCTTACGTAAAGCGTATCATTCAAAAATACCGGATTTAAGTGCTTAATATCTTCATAACCCAAATTTGCAATAGCTTTACCACTAATATCCGGAACCGTCATACCCACAGCTAACGAAAACACAAGAGTTCCAACCACCAAAACTTTACCATGCTGATTTTTTGCCGCATAATCAATATTAGTATGTACCGGATGATGATTCATTGTTAGCAAACTAAAAAAATTATTATCACTCTCAAAAATGGTTTTAGATAAAGAATGTTTTATCTCTCCTCCCACTTCAAAATCTTCATAATATAATCCTAAAATACTATTATTCATAATTACAATTTTTGAGGTCGTTCTCCATGATTTGTTATTCTACCATGTTTGTCTATTTCTATATTAATCTTTATAATCTTTGCCGGATTTCCCGCTACAATACAATTACTAGGAACATCTCTCGAAACAACAGAACCAGCCCCCACGATAACATTATCTCCCAATCTAACACCCGGAAGTATTATTGATGCGTATCCGATAATACACTGATTGCCAATATACGTATCCACAGCATCTCTCCCCCCGTAATAATCGTGGGCAAATATTATTGCTCTAGCAGCAATTCGACACCGATCTCCGATATGTACCCCCTTAGGATTTCTCCCATCAATTTTTGCATGACGATGTACAGTACAATCTTCTCCTATATCAACTTTCTTTAAATATCGAAGATAAGCGACTTGCAACTCTACCGTAACACGATGAATGATTATATGCAAATTAGGATGCTGTGAAAAAAGATATTTCCATCTTGAAATAAGGCTCATAATACGATATTATTTAATTCGAGTTTACTATAATATAACTAATTCCGATACAACCATCGGTTGTGTTCTCAGCCACATCGTTCCCCAAGTCAATCCCAAACCAAAAGATGACATTAACAAACTCTTTTCTTCTGTCATCAACTGTTTTCGTAAACGAGTCACCATTAACGAGGGTATCGAAGCACCTCCCAGATTCCCGAATTCCTCCAAGTTATAAGGAACTTTCTCCAAGGGTAGCTTCAATTTTTTTACGATCCGGTCCACAATCATTTTGTTCGCTTGATGAATCAAAAAATAATCCACATCACGTTCCCTGTCTATCCTGTAATCTGCCATGAAAGTTTCTATCGACCTGGGCGGCTTGGAAATAGCGAAAGAGAATACATTCATTCCATTAATCAAAGTATGTAACGGCGCTCTAACAATCCCGTTTCCAAAATCTTCATATTCGAAAGATTCTTTCGTAATCGGACGGCGGAATCCCCCGTGAGGAGTCATCAATGCCTCGTATCCTTTCCCGTACGTATGAAAATCGACAACAATATCACTCGCAGTCGGATTATATTCCAAAGCCATGGCCGTTCCACAATCCCCGAATAACGGGACCCTACTCTTATCCTTCATAGATCCCATCCGCAAAGCCGTATCCCCGACAAGTAATAACGCCCGCTTTGCGTTACCAGAAGACAATAAATTTCCTCCGGTCGTAATTGCATACATACAACCGCAACATCCCATCGGAATATCCATAGAAAAACAATCCTCCGAAAATCCCAATCGATCTTGCAACAAACATGAGGTAGGCGGTGTTTTGTAATCACCGGTTACAGATTCGAATATCAAAACATCCACACTCTCCCGCTCCCACTTCAAATCAGCTAACAGCTGTTCGGCAGCAGCAAAACACAAATCCGAAGCACAAACATCTTCTGGTGCTATATGCCTCTGCTTAATACCAACCGTATTATTAAATACTTCGGCCTCCTCCAGGGTAAAAAAGTCAAAATCCGTCGTGTAAACCACGTTTCGAGGAACAGCAGCAGCAACTCCCGCAATCCTCACATTTTTTATCTCCCATCTTGCCATAAACGTTGACTTATTTAAATTTCCACACCGTATTTTCCCAATATTTCCTTACCAGCCTTATAAGACGTGAATCCCATGATATCTTCCGGCTCGAACATGATATCAAATGCTTCCTCCAACAAAGCAACTATATTCAACTGATGTACAGAATCCCATTCCTTCACGTTATCCTTTGAAAAATCATCATTTAACGCACTTTCAAGTACACCGAAAACTTCAATAAAAACCTGTCTATATTTCTGTTCCATCACTCTCTTTCTTTTAATTATCTAACATTCTATACAATATTTTTCCCACGTTATTCCTTGGAATCTCAGAAATTACCCGAACCTCGAAAACTGATGCCACAATACCGGTTTTATCAATCAGTTCCCCTTTCACCTGTTCTTGGTAGAGGGAATCGGTTATATACACGATCATCTTCTCATCCGTTCCCACGCAAGCACACTCTATCGGATATTTCGATTTTACAATATGCTCACATTCATCCAACCCTACCCTCATCCCGAAAAGTTTCAAAAAACGTCCCGTACGTCCTACTATATAATAAAAACCATCCTCGTCACGGTAGGCCAAGTCTCCCGTTTTCAAGCAACCACACCTCGTATCTCCAAGCATCAAATCATCCTTACGCAAGGCATATCCCAACGTCACGTTTTTCCCCCGGTAACACAATTCTCCTTCTTGCTTATTTCCTTCAATCACATCTCCCCGGTCATCTACTAAAAACAATTCTCCATTAGGTACCGCCTTGCCAATACTACCACACTTCGCTAAAGCATATTCAGGTGGTAAATATGACATTCTAGCCGTCCCCTCGGTTTGCCCGTAAGTGGCAATCCAGCGTTTCCCTGTCTTTTGTGCATACTCCACGAACTGAAGATTCAACTCTCGCGATAATTTCCCTCCTCCCTGAGTTAACAACTCCAAATCGGGTAAATCCATCTTGAAAAAACGCATCATTCGCAAAATCTCGAAACTATAAGGAACTCCTGTAAAACTTGTCGCTTTTTCTTCCTTCAAAAAAGTCCAAAATTCCCGTTGTGTCATATTTAAATCGGTCGCCAGGATTGTCGCCCCCACGTATAAATGACTGAACACCACAGACAACCCCATCGTGTAATACAACGGCAATACAAGCAACGGTCGATCTGCACTTTTCAATTTAAAAAAAGTCGATATATTCAAAGCAGACGCTTCCACGTTCTCATAACTATGGCGTACGAGTTTCGGACTACCAGTTGACCCCGACGTGGGAAGAAGATGTGATAATTCCTCGTAAAGAGGATAACTATTTTGACCCGTTTTTAATAACGAATAACCAAATCGAGTTAATTTCCGCTCAAAATCGAATTGCCCGGAATCCCGGTTTGAAAGACACACGTATCCGGGTTCATAGATTTCATTCAATCTTCCAAACAACTCTCGGTCAATCTTCGGGTTTAACAACAAAGGAACTATTCCCGCCCCTAATAATCCTACACACCAGGCAATTCCTCCCACATCATTACCCGCAAGAACGAACACGAGAGAACGACTAGGAATAACTCGCCTTAATTCTTTGGAAAATGCTCTTAATTCGCCATACCTCAACTTATCTCCGGCTGAATCTATTACCGCCAAAGAATTTTCTTCATGCTTGTCTATATTCAGTATCATAACTTTTAAATCGAAGCACAACCATCAACACCAAGCACTTGCCCTGAAATATAAGAAGCTCTTTCAGAAGCGAGAAAAGCACAAGCATTAGCCACATCTTCCGGTGTTCCCAATCGTCCTAGAGCAATTCTGTTTATCCTTTCATCAATCTTGTCTCCCGTGGTCTCGTACAATTCAGCAAACCGTTCTGTCTTCACGATCCCCGGAGCCACCGCATTCACTCGTATCCCTTGCGAGGCAAGCTCTTTAGCCGCAGACTTTGTCAAAGATATAATCGCTCCCTTCGTTGCTGAATAAGCAACTTGCCCCGACGATCCCAATACGGCCGTCACGGAAGCAATATTCACGATTGAACCGCCACCAGTACGAGCCATTAGACGCGATACTATCTGTATCATGTCTATCACGGCAAATACATTCACGGAGAACATCCTCTCCATATCAGCCTTTGAAATCATACCTAATTTCTTGTTCGAAATAATCGCAGCATTATTCACAACACAATCTATCCGTCCCTCGGACTTATATACTGACATTAGGCCGTTCTTCAACGAGACACTATCGGTAACATCGAAACACAAACACTTGACCCGAGTAACATTTCGCCGTGAGCATTCAGTAGACCACTCTTCCATATCACCAACACTAAGATCGTTCACATACACAATAGCCCCATCAGAGGCAAATCTTTCTGCAATAGCACGACCTATCCCACGAGCGGCACCTGTAATCAAGACCACTTTGTTTTCTAATAATCTTGTCATAATCTAATCCCTTTAATTCAGACTTCTTCCCCCGTCTATCACAAACTGTGAACCTGTTACCCAAGCTGAAGCATTCGATAACAGATATACAATTTGATATGCCACTTCTTCCGGTTGTCCATATCTTTTTAGCGGATACAACTCTATATCACGCTTAATATCATTTTCTGTCAATTTATCATTCATTATTAATGGTGTTTCTATTCTTCCAGGATGAACAGAATTACATCTGATCCCACGACTTGCCAATTCCAAAGCGGCATATTTCACATACGAAGCCAGAGCACTTTTTGATGTTCCATATATAGCATTGGCAACAGTGGTATTTGAATAACCTGAAATTGATGCTACATACACGATTGATGCCAGTTTATTTAACTTCTTTCTCTTTACCAATTCCTTCGTAAGCATTATATGCGAAAATGTATTAATCGAGTAAACCCTTTCAAGATCCTCTCTATTTATAAATCGTATTGGAGACATTTTTCCGACTCCGGCATCACTCACACATCCATCCAGCACAGGACATTCCTCCACAAGCCGCTTAACCCCTTCGTCTAAAGCCAAATCCGCAGATATTATCGCATGAAACTCCTGTTTGTCAGACAATTCCAACATAGACTTGGTTTCAACCAGAGCCTCCGTGTTCCTACCAGAAAGAACCACTCTTGCTCCCATTCGGGCACAGACTATCGCAGTAGCCCTTCCTATCCCAGAGGATGCTCCGGTTACAAGTATCGTCTTACCAGATAAAGTAAAAGGGTTGAAGTCCATTATTTCCCGTTTTTTACCTGTTTGTACAAATCCTCTATAGTCTGTGAATTACGGATATCCTCTCCTTTAAGTACCACCCCGAATTCTTCGTCAACCATGCCGATAATAACTAACGCCATCAGCGACGACCACTCGTCTAAATCTTTAAAAACAGTCTCTGCCATAAAAGATTCAACCGGTGTTTCTTCAAATTGTTCCGCAAAATGTTCAATAAATTCTTTTAATTCCATAATTACAAATTTTATATCATCAATATATTAAATCTAAACCAATCGCTTCGCCGGATTGCCATATACGGTTGTGCCGGCCTGAACTTTTTTAATCACAAAACTACAAGCTGCCACAATAGCGCCTTTTTCTACCACGACCTTATGGTTCAAAACAGAATTGGTATATACCGTAGCTTCTTCTTTCACCTCCGTACCTCCGACACAAACCACATGAGTATCGATTCTAGCCCAGTTTCCCACATTCACATCATGAGCAATAACAGAATACGCCTGCACCAATACGAAATCCCCGACTTTCGCATCCGCACCCAAGCATGCGAATGCAGCAATGATACTTCCCCGTCCCACTTTGGCATTCGTTCCCAATCGTACTGTATTATGAATCAAGGTAATAAATTCTCCTCCCCTAGAAATTATCGCCTCACAGCATCTCTTCCTTGACTGAATATTACCCATCGACCATGTAAAAACATCTTTCGGCTGAATCTCATAATCTTTAATAGAACCTAAAATGGGCGGATAGCCTTTAAAACCATCCAACGCTTTAGAGTCGTCATCAAGAAAACCTTTAATAACGAATTTCTCTCCATACCCCATACACTCCCTTGCCATATCGAAAATCGTACGCCCCATTCCTCCCGCTCCAATGATTATCAATTCTTTCATAAATTCTTATGTTTTCAATCAAAAAAATGAGGCATAAACTCATCATAATAGAATCTCGTATGATACCATATTTTACGATTATGAATCATCTGTTCTTCTGATAACGGAGCCAAGTCTTCAAATGATTTTAAATCTCTTTCAAATGAAAAAACATGATAACCTTTATCCTTGTAATAGGTATACAATGAATTTTCCTCTCTTAGGAAAACTTTTGTACCCACAGTCAAAAGATGTCCTATATTACCCGTTGCCTCCTGACGTTTTTGCCCGAATAGAGCGACTTGTGCACTATCTATTTTATCAAAATACTCATCTCTTGGGAGAAAATCTAAGATAGGCATGAATCTATCCCCAAACATTCTATGGCCTAATTGCAAGCATTGCTTCCTTACATAAGGCGCTCCATAACTCAATGGTACGCAAATATTAAATTTGCCCTCCTTATCCACTTTTTCTACTTTCTCCATCAAGGTCACATGATTTCCGGTCATAGAAGCCTGGTGATTGATCAAAATTGTCTGCACCTTTTTCGGGAAATTGTAAGTTTCCACCTCTCCCGAATTTCTTTCCCGACAAACATATCCGAATCGCTTGTACTTGACATGATCTCCAAAATACTTTGTGTACAAATCATAATCGAACTTATTCCAAAAACAAAAATAATCAGCCACATCACTAACCTTTCGCAATACATCGGATTGTGTACATCCATATCTTAAATACTTTAGCAATCCCTTAACTCTATTCGGATAACGATATGTCCTTATTTTGAAAGGATTAAACTTTTCATCCACAAGAGACACACCAAAATCCTCTGCAAGCGCATTGTACAATTCAAACCCCCAAAACAGCCAGTATACCTTACATGGTATTCGTTTTTTTAAATATGCAGCCAAATTCACATTTCTCCTAAAAGCGGCATGTAAAACAATCTTATCAATATGCCTTTCCCGGCACAAACTTTCCACTTCTTCCCAAACATCCCGATTCCCGTAATCCAACCACCGAAATATATCCTCCGGCAAATCTATTCGCGCAACATCATTCTTCATTGGAGGACGTGACAACATAATGTTTTGACCAGGATAGTAACGTTCAAACACCATCATCGAATTCTGTTGCAAATGCCCATTAGCACTCAGATGTAAAATTCCAGACATAACTCTATTTTCTCAACAATAATTTATCATACTCATACCTACATACTGGCAGAAATGCAATAACCAAATACAGCCACAACTCATCTAAAGGATAATCCCTTATCATATTACAAACAATATAAATAATCAAGAAAGCACCCCCTGTCTTGGAAGGGAAGATCTTTAAATAATAAAAAAGAAATACCAGTAGTAAAATACATCCCACATAGCCCCTTACAAAAAAATATCTCTTCCAAGAAGCCGTGCCTATCAATACCTCGTTATACGCCTCTCGCCCAATACCTAATACTGTATTGGGACTTTCAAGATATTTATCATACTGCATATCAAACCATTGAGACGTTCTATTATTTCCCGCTATTTCCCCGTCTTCGAAAACAAGCCTCGACAATATCTTTTCATTGACAGGATTATCCCCTCCATTATACTCAGTGAAGAACACAACAAGACCTGCAAGTCCTACTATATACGGGATTATTTTCAGATACCCCCTTTTCGATTTGGTTATCAAATACAAAACAATTCCCCCCACCAACAAGCCGTAGGCGGCAAGAGATAACGACAATATGGTTGCTATTAAAAAAACAATGTTTTGCCATTTTCGTAACGAGACCCCATTAAGGAATAAAAGCATACTTGCCATCGATCCCAAATGCCCCGGCTCTAAAAATAGTCCGGCAAACCTTGGAATAAGTTGTCCCGCATCTCCATTTAATATGAAAAAATAATAAACGGTATGTTCATAATAATTGTTTGTCAACGTAGAATAGTGTGGCAAGGGAACACCAAGCAAGAATAATACCCAAAACACCAAAGATATAAGTATCAAAAATGCTGTCACTTGTACAACTAATTTCAAAAAACTCCTCAAGTATTCAACCCGAGAAAATATCAATACCACGACAAACAGCATTCTTGAAAACATGTATATACCAGCTACAAATGTTGAAGGATAAACGAAAATCAATTCATAGCTTAGAACAGCGATAATCAAAAATGCCGCAATCAACCGCTGTCTAGTAATACATGGCTTATTGAATTTTAAATATAATGATGTAGATAGGATGATCATAACGATCAGCAACGACTGATACATAAACCATGTGAAGTATAACTGCATGGAAGTATACATCAAAATCAATCCTGTCAAGCAAAACAACCCTCGAGAATATTTCCTCGCATCAATTTGCTGCAATGATAACATCATCCTTAGTTTTAGCTATGACGCAATTATATATCTTTTGAACAATCGGAGCATGTAATATCTCAAGAGCTTTCGGATAATCAATCTCAACCCCATTGCACAATATAAGAAAACCATATTTACTTTCAGGATTATATATCATAGCAGAGAATATACCATAAGCATACCCTGTATGACCATACAATGTTTCTCCTGGCAATATATAGGAATAATCCAATGTGCCTAATCCATATTTTTTCCCGGAAGAACGTAAAACACACATTTGTCGCCTTGATTTTTCAGATATTACGGATTCGTACTCAAATCCGGTAGCCCCCATACAAAACATTAAATACTTGATCATCTCTACTGAAGTTATAATCAATCCCCCCGCCGGATCCAACCATTTCGTACTTTCCGTCAATTTATAATGATCTATTTTCTTTTTATTATAAGCATGATACGTGTTACAAAAAAAAAGTGTATCCCGTACTTTATCGAACCATTTCCCATATACTAAATTACATTGTTTTTCCTCAAATGGATTAAATGTTGCAAAAATACCCACACTCCTAAATAGATTTTTCTGAATATATCTATCAAATCGCTCTCCGGTTACATGCTCTATAATCAAAGCGAGCAACAAATAGTTTATATTACTGTAAACATACTTCGTACCGGGTCTGTCTGCAATATACTCCACACCACCATAATTTTTCCGGGCGTATTGTCCCGCCGCTATACTCGAATAATGCGACAAGAGCATCCTGACTGTAATTGCATCATCCGGATATTGCGGATTTCTGAGGTATTTTGGTAAATATTCATTGGCATCATGATCTATCTTTATCTTTCCCCGGTCACATAATTGCATTACAGCCATCGCTATCACGTTTTTTGTCACTGATGCAACCCTCCACAAATCGGCATGATCATCAAACCCGGCTGTAACATATTCCCCATCAATACAATGCAAGATGTTCCCATATGAATAATCAAATATTACAGAGGTATCCTTAACGGCAATCGCCTTCAATCCCACGACATTCAAACTTTTACACAACGAGTCGATGAATGTATTAACCTTATCAGTATCCGAATATCCCAATAACGGCAAAGTATACAGCATACATATACACGTTATTGATAATATATACTTCATCCGCGTTCTTCCTTTATAAGCTGTCTTAACCTCTTTATCAATATAGTCAAAACGTAATCGCCATTGCTTTTATGTGCAAAATATTCCTCTTTTAATGTTGCAACCATATAAACATCATGATATTCTCCCTTACTCCAAATAGCTTGTCTGGATATGCCCTCCACCGTAGAATGAAACAATTTATTGGCGATAGCCGTAAGCCGTTGCGTTTCGGAAAAACATCCATAATATCTATTCAGATGCAGATGTTCAAATACGAATTCCCGAATGAAAAGATTCGTTTCAAGCCAGCTAATACCATCCCTGCATTCTTTATCACCTATAACGATAGCATCGCACGTGGCAGAACTGTTGACATAATGGATACTATTCACTCCGGTATATCCTATCATTCGTCCGCTTCCATCATTCAAACATATCGCAAACCAATAATTGAAAGGATCGTGCTTTGTTCTTGCCTCTACCCAATTACGGCAATCCTGCATTGACCACGGACGAGCCATACCTACCGCATCTTTCATCATTTCATGATCATTCTTCCATTTATATATCAACTCAGCATCTTCCGGTTCTAATGCTCTAAAAAATACTGTTTTAAATTCCATTAGTAGATTTTTATAAAATTAATTTTTGCTCACATTGATAAATAAAGTAACCATTGCGATCTCCATTTCTATAACAATAGTTATTTTCCTCCTTATTTATCTGAAATTCGACAATAACTGGATCATCTTTATATCTCTGGATGTATTCCTTTACGAAAGGAGTTATCGAACTATAAAAATATACCCCTGAATATTTAGTCTTATTGAATTGGGGTGTCTCGAAATCGTCCAAAGCCAAATCAATTACCCCCTTAACAAAGTCATACCCCGTAGATAGGCGGACTAAATCCGATGTGATATAATCTCCCCCCATCCTAGCTCCGACTTCTATAATATATAAATCACCTTTTGAATCCAACTTGATTTCTGTATGACTCGCTGAATTTTCTATGTCCAACGCCGTTAATGCTTTTTCTACCATATTTTTCATTCTCGACATCAACTCCACCGATATTTGAGCCGGTTGGTGATGAGCTAATTCCACAAAATACGGTTCTCCACTTGTTACCTTGTCGGTGATCTGAAGGTGATAGTGATTTCCATTATGGCTGATATATTCTACAGAAAATTCCCTACCATCAACAAATTGTTCGATTATAACTCCACCGTTTTTCGAATATTTTATAGCACGTTGAAAAGCGTTATGCAATTCTTTCCTATCATTTACTTTCGTTACCCCTTGACTACCTCCACTATCTACAGGTTTCACGATACATGGGAACAGCATATCAATCTCATCCAAATCCATGGTTGTTTTTACCAGTTTATATAATGGATTAGGAATTCCAGCAGCAGTAAAACATTTCCGCATGGTAAACTTATTCTCTAACTTTTTTGCACATTCAAACGAATTACTAACAAGCCCCATATTTTGAGCGACATAAATCACTGTAGGCAACGCCGATTCCAAAGAAAAAGAGGTTATACCATCTATGTTTTCCGTTTTACAAACTTCTAAAACAGAATCTTTATCTGCAAATGATATAGGATAAAATTTATCACAATACTTTTTACATACCGCACCCTTTTCATAAGCTATACCTATTAAATAATATCCTAATTTTTTAGCCTGTTTATAAAAACATTCCAACGATTCATTTGCACCTATAATCGCTAACTTTTTCATAATTTTATTCATTATTCTTTTGAAAAAGAATTAATAACCTTACATACCCTTTTCATCTCATCTATATCATATCTCTGATCTATTGGTATAGCTAAAATATGATCATAAATGTAAGATGAACTCTCATCCAAATACGTACAAAATTCCGGTCTCTCCCACAAAATAGGGGCGTACACACCATTTTCAGCCAACTTCCTTTGCAAATCTACCCTGTTTTCACAATATATCGGAAAATACAAAGGCGATGACACCACTTCATTTATATCGTTATAAACGAATTTCACCTTTTCTGTTTGAAGCAAATTATTATAAAGATATGTATAATTAGAAAATCTAATTTTCCCGTAAGTTACTACATCTGCATTCAATAACCTATTCATCCCAAAGCCGGACAAGGCGTGCGGTTCAATATTTTTCCCAGCAATATTTACAGCATGTTTGTTTAAACGTATGGAAATATCCTTCAAAGCCTGATCACCTATTTTAAAATAACATCCCCTCAAGTACATTGAATCGATCTGGGACATAACAAATGGCATATTCTCTGACAAAGAACCGTATGCACTCATATCTTGACATCTTGAATAAATATATCCTCCATCCGGAGAATCAAACCATTTTCTTAAACTTCCCACGACGTAATCCGCATGATCTACATGCTCTTTACAATATATACTTTGGGTATAATCCGCTACCACAATCACCCCGCTACTTCTAATTTCCCTAATAACCTCCATCTCATATTGCGTAAAAGAGGTTCCATAATACGGATGAAAAACCACAATCCCAGGCTTAAAGGATTGCAATTTTTTCTTTAAACTTCGAACATTTATTCTCAAATTAACATCTATCGAATAAGTATCGAGTTCCCATCCTAATTCCACAAACGGATCACCTACGGTTTGGCAAGTGTACATCGGCAACAACACCTTTTTGTTCGTCGAATGATTACGCGCAATAATGGAAAACGCTTCCCTTCCCAAAGAAAGAAACAATGTATTCTCATCTAAATGAAGAAATAAACTGAATTCTTCTTTCGTATATTTTTCAAAAGTATTGATATGTAGAGTATACAACGGGAAAATACTCCCCACTTCTATTGTCATTTTTTATATTTTTAACTTACTACAACTTTCAACCAATCACCCTGACAAGCTAATGCATCAAGTAATTGTTCTTCCGTATCAAATTTCAACACAAGGGTTCCTATTGCATCATTGGCTGCACTGAAACTTGATACTTGGTCTCCAGTTTTTACCCAAAGATCCTCATCGATAACATACGGCCTCATATCCTTTCTGATTGACAACACTTGAAATTTGCCAGCATTTTCTGCATGAAGGATAATCTCAGCCCAATGACCATTATACGGTTTCTGGGAAATATTTTGAACTTGATCACCGACTGCCGCTCGAACAGCACCCGAGATCAAATCTACCCCCGTTGCATAACGCAGCATCTCCGCAAGGCGATTTCCTCCCCCCCTTGGCGATACCTCCATAATATAAGCTTTACCATTTTTCCCTATACGAGATTCCACATTATAAATAGAAGTACGCATACACAAAAGAGATAGTAAACGTTGTAACTCCGATGCCAATTCCATTTCTTGCTCCTTTGTCATGGTAGAAGGCCAGCTATATGCCGAAGGAGTATATGGATTAGTCGCATTTTCATCAAAATGTTGAGCAGAAAAAGAAATAAATTCTAACTTTCCATCTACAGAAAAACAATCTGTATCAGAAGAACAACCTTGTTTTTCAATAAATTCCTCCACAATTACACGGTGGGAAAGAGAATGAGCAAATGCCTCTTGCAAAGCTAATTCTAAATCAGCAAAAGAATCCACACGCATTACACCTTTACTTCCCGCTGAATCTGTCGGTTTTACTATCACGGGAAAAACATACCAAGATATATCCGATAAAGCCTCTTCCAATGAAGAAAAACTTCTTGAGTTGGGTATAGTAAAACCATGTTCTCTCAAAAAATCACGGAATAAATCTTTATTTTGCAAGATTAAAACTGACGCATAAGGATTACCAGGAAGCCCCAAACGTTCTTGAACATAAGCAGCTGTAATAACACCCGGATCTACAGCAAATGACATTATTCCATCTATCTGCAATTTTTGCGCCAAAGCCAACACGGCTTCTTTATCTACAATACTAACATTATGATATTCATCAGAATATTTATGTGCAATATTATTTGGAATATAATCGCAAGTAATAACATAATACCCCAAATCATGAGCAGCCTTAATTACCGGAAGTAAATAACGCAACCCTCCCAGTAACAGTATTTTTTTTTGTTTAAACATCAGTCTATAAGTATGGATTATATTAACAAAAATCGATAATCTATTCTAAAATAACCTCCAAGACTCTTTTTATATCGCTTACGCTCAACTCGTGATGCATCGGTAAGCAAATTACCTCATCAGCCATTTTAGTTGCTACCGGTAAATATTTCGGATTTGAGGACTCCAAACTACGATAAGTCGAAAAAGTACTAATCAATGGATAGAAATAACGACGTCCTAACACTTTATTTTCTCTCATCTTGAAATATAATTCATCACGAGTCATACCAAATTTCTCCGCATCAATAAAAATGGGAAAATACGAATAGTTATGCCGCACTCTTGGTATGTCATCAAAAAAAGTAATTCCATCCACCTCTCGTAAGGCTTCTCGATATCTATCCGCAACTCTATGACGAGAACTTATGGCTTGATCAACTTGTCTTAAATTTAACAATCCATAAGCAGCACGAACTTCATCCATTTTACTATTAATTCCAGGAGCAACAACCGTAGTTTCCCCTGAAAAACCAAAGTTTTTCAAATAATCAATTCGCTTTTTAGTCCGCTCATCATGCATAACTAAAGCTCCACCCTCGATCGTATTGTAAACTTTTGTTGCATGAAAACTCAAAGTACTCATATCACCTGCCTCCAAAATAGATTCTCCATCTACTTTTACTCCAAAAGCATGAGCAGCATCATAAATCACTTTTAAACCATATTTGTCAGCAATAGATTGTATTGCCTTCGTATCACAAGGTTTACCGTAACAATGTACCGGCATAATGGCTGTCGTCTTAGGCGTAATAGCTGCTTCGATTTTCTCTGGATCAAGATTACAAGTCCTCGAATCTATATCCACGAATACAGGCTTAATTCCATTCCACCATAAAGCATGTGTCGTTGCCACGAAACTATAAGGTGTCGTGATCACTTCACCCGTGATTCTTAAGGCTTGTAAAGCTGTAATTAAGGGTAATGTCCCATTCGTAAACAAACTAACATAAGGCACTTCCAAATATTTACACAGTGCTCTTTCTAATTCTTGATGGAAACAACCATTATTCGTAATCCATTTAGTCTCCCAAATTTCTTGAAGAAATTTATTAAATTCCTCCCGATCTGGTAATAAGGGAGAAGTTACTGTAATTTGTTTATTTTCCATTTTTAATTTTTTGCAATACAGACAAAATGATCATTTTTATTTCAACATATTCATCTCGATGGATTATCTCACATAACCCCCAAGTTGTGATAGCACCAACAAATAATTGAATGGGAAGTAACACGAATGGAGATAACGGTAAAAAAGAAACAGAATAAACAACTCCTCCCATCATCACCGCTATCCCTAGAGAGGGATATATATCCTTAAGTTGCATGCTTATTGAATAATTCAAAATCTTCCCCGAATAATAAGCATTTAAATAATAGGCAATAAAACCTGTAAACACACTTCCCCAAAGCATCCAATAGATATTGATAAAAAGGCCAAACAGAACAGGTATAACTGCTATTATTTTTTTTGCAATTTCTAACTTCAGAAATAAATCAGAACGCCCTTGCACTTGTAACATATTCAAATTAAGAGCATGCAATGGATATAGCATCATATTAAAACAAATTACAGGTAACAAAGTTGCCGCTACCAACCATTTTTCCCCAATTAAAACAACAATCATAGGTTTGGCTATTGCAGCTAAACCTATCATGCAAATAAATGTTACTAACATCGCAACCTTAATTACACGTTGGTAAGCTAATTTTAAACGCTCTTTATCATCTTGTATTGAGCTTAAAACTGGGTAACTCACCCGTTGAATGACCGTGGTCAAATTACTTGAAAAAATAGATGCAAACTGCTTAGAACGAGTGTACTGCCCTAACATCTGAGCACTATAACATTTTCCAATTATAACTTGATACATTTCTTTCCAAACCGTATTAATCAGTTCTGAAACAAGCAATTTCCATCCAAAACCGAATAATTCTTTAAAACTATGTAACGAAAATTGTACGGCAGGTAACCATTTGGCATAATACCACAAAAAACAAGCATTTAATAATTGTCTAGACACTTGTTGACCAACCAAACTCCATACTCCCAAGCCTGCAAATGCCATACAAACACCAATGACACCACTAGAAACAGAAGCAATTAAAGAAACTTTGGTTTGAGTTTTAAAATCTACTCGTTTTACTAATAGTGTACGTTGAATTATTGCAAAAGCATTTATTATCAAAATGCATCCCATAACACGAGTCAATGGGACCAACTCTAATTTATTGAAAAAACGACCGATACTTGGAGCGCAAGCAAAAAGGATCAAAAATAAAACAACACTTAATAATAAATTAGTTATAAATACAGTATTGTAATCTATATTCGTTGCATCATTTTTCCGAATTAAAGCATTAGAAAAACCACTATCAACTATACTATTAAAAACGGCAATAAATATCATAATAATACCTATTAATCCGTATTCTTCTGGAGAAAGCAATCGAGCTAACACCAATCCAACCAAAAAAGTAATCCCTTGATTAGCGATGTTGTCTACGAAACTCCAAGTCACGCCACGAACAGTCTTATGTTTTAAAGATGCACTCAAACCTATCCTAATTAATAAATATACCAGTTCTTACACATCTCCTCGTAATACTTCTCGTATCCCCCATTCACGACATTATCCATCCAATCTTGATTATCCAGATACCAACGGACAGTCTTTTCTATTCCTTCTTCAAATTGTAAACTCGGTTCCCAGCCTAGTTCATTCTTCAATTTTGTAGAATCTATTGCATAACGTAAATCATGCCCGGCACGATCTGTAACGTAAGTAATCAAGTGATCAGAACACCCCTCTGGGTGCCCCAACAACTTATCCACTGTTTTTATAATGATCTTGATCAAGTCTATATTTTTCCACTCATTAAATCCACCGATATTATAAGTTTCTGCCACTTTCCCTTGGTGAAAAATCAAGTCTATAGCTCGGGCATGATCCTCCACGAACAACCAATCCCGAACGTTTTCCCCTTTCCCGTAAACAGGAAGAGATTTCCCATACCGAATATTGTTGATAAACAATGGTATCAATTTTTCTGGGAACTGATAAGGACCATAATTGTTAGAGCAATTAGTTACAATAGTCGGCATCCCGTAAGTATCATGATAAGCTCTCACAAAATGATCACTACTCGCTTTACTCGCAGAATACGGGCTATGAGGATCATATTTTGTCTGTTCCGTGAACAACGTCCCGTCAAAATCTAAGGTCCCATATACTTCATCCGTGGAAATATGATAAAATCGTTTCTCTGCATACTTTTCTGGGAGAGACTCCCAATAAACTTTAGCAGCCTGCAACAATGATAACGTACCCAATACATTCGTACGAGCAAAAGTGAACGGATCTTTTATACTTCGATCTACATGACTCTCTGCTGCAAGATGTATTACCCCGTCTATCTCATATTGTTTAAATACATTCAACAACTCGTCAAAATCACATATATCCACTTTTACAAATTTGTAATTGGAAGCGTTTTCCACATCTTTCAAATTTGCCAAATTACCGGCATAAGTCAACTTATCCAAATTTATCACCTGATAATTCGGATACTTGCTCACAAGCAATCGCACCACATGAGAACCGATAAATCCAGCTCCACCTGTTATAAGTATATTTTTTTTCATTTCTCTCCCAACAGTTTTAATAAATACTGCCCGTATTGATTTTTCTTCATTATTTCAGCAATCTCTCGTAATTTTTCCTCCGTTATCCATCCCTTTCGATAGGCAATCGCTTCCAAGCAAGCTACTTTCAATCCTTGCCGTTTTTCAATCACTTCAACAAAAACCGAGGCATCCGACAACGAATCATGCGTCCCCGTGTCCAACCAAGCAAAACCCCTCCCAAGCAATTTTACTTTCAAATTCTTTTCGGCAAGGAATTGTTGATTTACAGTTGTTATTTCTAGTTCACCACGTGCCGATGGTTTTATATTTTTAGCCACGTCAATCACTTTGTTCGGATAAAAATATAACCCAACTACTGCATAATTAGATCGAGGATTTTTCGGTTTCTCTTCAATACTCAATACATTTCCTTTCTCATCAAACTCTGCCACCCCGTAACGTTCTGGATCTTCCACATGATAACCAAAAACAGTTGCCTTATCTTCAACTTCAGCTATTCGAACAGCTTCTTCTAACATCGGACGAAAACCCTGACCATAAAAAATATTATCGCCCAATACAAGGCAGACAGAATCATTTCCTATAAACTTTTCCCCAATAATAAATGCTTGAGCTAAACCATCCGGGCTTGGTTGTTCTGCATACTCGAAATGAACACCATAATCAGAACCATCTCCCAATAAACGCCGAAAACCTGGTAAATCCTGTGGCGTTGATATTATCAATATTTCACGAATTCCAGCCAACATTAATACCGATATGGGATAATAAATCATCGGTTTATCATAAATTGGCAGTAACTGTTTACTTACCCCTTTCGTTATGGGATATAAACGAGTTCCGGAGCCTCCGGCTAAAACAATTCCTTTCATAAAATGATTTTTTTTAAATTCGTGATTTTTTTATATCTTAGTCAAACTTCTCGTACACCGAATTCTTCGACTTAAACTCCGGCACTACTTGTTTCATCAATCGCACCGAATCCTCCGCCTTCACCGCCAACGCCAATCCCGCCAGTTTATCGTACGCCTCTAACACCTCTTTACGCTTGTACTCCCGAACTCTTGCCACCCGGATCTTATCATGTCTCGTTGGCTCGGTATTTTCCTCGTTACTCAAAACCTCCTCATAGAGTTTCTCTCCCGGCCTCAGACCGATGAATTCTATCTTGATATCTTCATTTGGCGTGTACCCGGCTAATCGAATCATTCTTTCTGCCAAATCAACAATTTTCACCGGATCGCCCATGTCAAAGACAAAAATCTGGTTTCCCGTACTCATCGTTGCCGCTTCCATCACCAAACGACATGCCTCCGGGATCGTCATGAAAAAGCGAGTGATTCTCGGATCGGTTACCGTTACCGGTCCACCTTGTTCTATTTGTTTCCGGAAATACGGAATCACGCTACCGTTACTTCCCAGCACGTTCCCGAATCGGGTGGTCACGAACCGGGTCGTGCCCCCGACTTCTCCTCGCTCCATTGCCAGTCCCAGACTCTGCACGTATATCTCTGCCAAGCGTTTCGATGCTCCCATCACGTTAGTCGGGTTTACCGCCTTGTCCGTTGAAATCATCACCATCATGTCCACCTCGTACTCCACGCAAAAGTCCGCCACCAATCTTGATCCGACCACGTTCACCCGGACCGCCTCGCAAGGATTCTCTTCCATCAAGGGAACGTGCTTGTAGGCCGCGGCGTGAAACACTACCCGCGGGCGAAACTTCTCAAAAGCTCCCCGCAAACGCTCTTTCTGGCGGACATCACCGACAAAAGGGGTAAATTTCAGGCTTGAAAAATTCCGTTCCAATTCAAGACGAAGTTCATGCATCGGGGTCTCGGCATTATCAAACAATACCAGATGAGCGACACCCAAGGTTGCCAGTTGACGACATAGCTCGCTACCGATACTCCCGGCAGCACCCGTTACCATCACGACTTTCCCGGCAAAATTGGCTTCGATCTCCCTTGTGTTTATCTTGATTTCCTCCCTACCGAGCAAATCCTCGATCCGGATTTCCCGGATAACAGTTTTCTTCAACCCGTCACCCCAAACATCAATGGGCGGTGCCACCAAGTTCTTCACGCCATGAGCCTGACAGTAACGAACCAATCCCTCGGCTTCCCGATGAGCCATCTCCGGAGAGGGAAACAACAGGCCATTTATATTGTATTTTTTCACGAAACAAGCAAAATTCTCCTCGTCTTTAAAATAATAAACCGGCTGTTCCGAAATGGAATAAGACTTAAGCTGCTTGTCCGGATTCACGAATCCCACCACGTGATAGTGTTTACTCGTGTACATCCTTTTCTTCAATGCCACACTTTTATCATCCGTCCCGTATACCAGCACCCTCGTTTCACTTGAACTATACAGGGAGAGCACCAAGTCATAAACAAATACAAGCATTACCCTGAAACCGACAAGTACCACCATTGTCACCAGAAAATCAACCAAGAAACACGCAAAAGCATGGTTATTGAACATCCGGGGAACAACAAGAGAAACTAATCCTAGTAAAAGCACCTCTTTGAAAAAAATCGCGATACTCATCTTCCCGATGCTTTTTATCGTGGCATGGCGAATTATATTTTTGTTTACTCCCAACGCCATGAACACGAGGAGACTGATCAAGAACGCCCCCGAGATGACGAACAGGTAAGCATTCTTCGCCAAGCCGACAATGAAATTATCAACAAAAAGAAGCGCCACGAACGAACTTCCCACGGACAACAAAATGTCCACGAAAAGAACCGTCCAAGAATTAACGTACTTCTTCCTCTCGCACAAAAGATCACAAAGGGAATGAATGGAATATCTCATTTATACCAAATTTAAAAAAGGAGCGTCCCCTCCGGTATTAATAGCTGATCCGGCTTAGAAGTACCGTCGAGGGAGACGCTATAACCGGGGGTTGCATCTCCCGGAATTTAAGATTTATATCGTGAATCACGTCTAAATTATTCTTTCTTGCCATACAATTTGTCATTCATGGCAAACTCACGCCTAGCCAGGATACAAAACACCCGGCCGAACAACTCCGGATCGTCACGAGTAGACCGAACAAAACGTTCTATCGTTTCCTCCTCCTCCTGCTTTACACTGACGCCCAACCGTACTCGCTCTTCGGCCAATCGCGCTTGTTCCGGCTCCGGCAACTCCATCGCCCCAACCACATCCTCGTAAAAACAAAAAGCATCCCACCATGCCATCAATCCCTGACGCCCCAAGTCGCGAACAGAGCCAAGCACCTCGGAAACCAGGCTACCGGCCAAAACCCCGTTCTCCATTTCACCCGTGAAATAGTAACAATTACATAGCAATCGGCAAATATTCGGAGTACGACACGGTAAAACAATTTTGTCACTTCCCCACGGGGTAAGTATGTCATAAGCCGCATCCAACGCCGTGTTTAAGAAATTCAAGTCTGAATATAACTGGTAAGCATCCATCAAATCCACCACGTAACCGGCCCGAACATCTGCAGGGAGTTTTTTGTTTCCAGCCAGAGGCTCTATAAACCGGGCGATCTCACGCACTCGTTCATGAATTTCATACGTCTCCCCGAAACTCTCTTCCAACCAAGGATAGACGCGAACCATCGAGTACACGGACAAGTAACCATGCAAGAATCCTGACAACGCCGGGGAGGGACAACGCCCCATTTCTAACTCACACGACCGTTTATACAATTCGTGAAATAAACCTTTTTCCATTATTTTGTATCACTCTATTCTTTCAAGAAACGAACTTGGAATATAAGAAGTAGCAATAGAGGCTACCCCATCCAAACGAATAATTACACGTTTATGATTTTTCAAACGTACCAACTCACCTTCCAATCCTTGCAAGGGACCTTTAATAACTCTTACCCGATCACCCCGTTTGATTCCTTTGTTCAAAACTTCCACGCTACCAGTTGAGAAATCCAACAAAAACATGAAATCCTGCATTTGTTTATCCGGAACGATCAGCGAATGGCGTCCCTCTATATCTTTCAAATAAACAATATTCAACGAATGATCATTTATCAAGGAAAAACTTGTTGCCTTATCCGTCCGGATAAATATTAACCCATGAATCAAAAGCACCCGGATCTTTTTACGTCCAACGGGAGTTTCTCGCACCTGTTCTTCCTGGGGCAAAAAATTCTCGATCCCCAGTTCATCCAGCTTTTTTTTGATTAATAACTCTTGATTTACACGGGTATAAGCAGCATACCAGTTTAACTTGTTACACGCAACCATTATTTTATTCTTTCTCTATTTTCTAGCGAACGATGATTTTCTCTGTTTCTGTAATCCCCAGACACACGAACCGCCCGGACGCGCTTCGCGCACTAACCCTGTCACGGGTCCTGATTTACGGCCATGTGTTCCACGCACTTCACTTTACACAGCAACAATGCATGAAAGCTGTCTGCACGAACGATTCATTTGAATTAAAAAACGATCGTTTAATGCGCTGCAAATATACATCAATTTTAAATATCACCATCTATTTGTCAATTTTTTTTGGATTCTTGTAATTAGATATTTACACTTTTAGGTTATCAATTTAACAGATCTGTTTTGTTAATATCATTAAACGATCGTTTTTCGATCTTTATAGCATACTAATAAATAACAAATTACCCTCTTTCCCTACCCAAAAATTCTTTACAAAAAACAAATAATATTTTCTTGAAAAAAAACTATCCATTTAACACTATATATTCTCCATAAAGGCATACAAAAGCCACCGTAATAATCTCCTCTCTCCCATCTCACACCCTTTCATCGCCCTTTCATCGCCCATTGTCAATAGAACTACAAGTGCGAATGAACTCCCCTCAAAGACTTACATCAGATTATTACATGATTATTACTATCTTTTTACCAATAATGACATCAAAATAACCACGATGCAAAGGAACGTGTACTTTAAAGCAATAGATTAACCATTTTTCTCTACCTTTGTTCAGAATTAAAAGCAAACAAGATGCTAGACCATAAACTCACGATCTTTTATCACACGGCAAAGCATTTGAACACGACAAAAGCCACCGAGATATTACGACTTTCCCAACCGGCCATTTCCAAAAGCATCAAGGAACTGGAAAAAGGATTGGGGATCACTCTTTTTGATCGCGAGAAAGGACGGTTAATGCTTACTCCCGCCGGAAAATACCTCTTGGAACAAAGTGAAGAACTGATTGAACGGGAACGCATCATCACCTTCAACCTGCAGCACATGAAAAAAGAGTTCTCCGGAACTTTACACATCGGGGCCAGTACCACGCTATCCCAGTACATTTTACCCGAATACTTGGCCCGTTTCCGGGAAACTCATCCCTATATCGAAATAAACCTGATCAGTGGTAACACCTACCAGATCGAGCAGGAATTGCTGGATAAAAACATCCAACTCGCCTTCATTGAAGGTGTACCCTCGCAAACGGACATTCACTACATCCCTTTTTTAAAAGATGAAATCGTCCTAGTTACCTCGGCCAAAAATGATTCCCCGGAATCGATCACGAAAGAACAACTGAAGACGTTAAAATTCGTCGTTCGGGAAGAAGGCTCCGGAACATATAATATTATCCAGCGCCAGCTATCCGCAGCCGGGATGTCTATCAACGAGCTAAACCAACAGATCGTTATCGGAAGTACCGAGGGAATCAAACAATACCTCAAACACTCCGATTGCTACGCCTTGGTCTCCGTGTTTTCCATCCAAGACGAATTGTCCTGTGGCCTGCTAAAAATCATCGACATCGACGATCTCGAAATCACCCGCTCCCTCTATGCCATTCACAAGCAGGGTACCATTGATCCCTACGCCGAACTACTTCTAAGATTTTGCGAATCTCGAAACCGGAAATCAAAACGATGATAACCAATTCAATCTAAATATGCACGTTACACGTGTACCGAGTAATATCAACAACCGGAAGCTTACTCCCTGCATTATTTACAGCTCTCATAAATACAAGACATTCCTGTTCTGTCATTTTTCCTCTACAATATGCATAATACAAGAAATCCAGTGTTGTCAGATAAATAATTCTATTCTCAGAGCAATACCTTTGTATATCTTTCAGATTACTACTCCCCAACACATCCCGGTTATCCTTACAATAAACCATACAAGCACTCTCCCCTTTTCCCAAGGTTCGTTGCAACAAAAAGTATTCTTTCATTGATTCCCCTTTAGGAACAAAAGTCTCCACCCTTAATTTTGAAAAAAAATGCAGATATTTATCTATGAAATTTTTCGTCTGGGAGTTTTTGGCAATCTCATGATAAACTACATCTAATATCAAATATTCATATTCAGGAAATATTTCTGGTAGCATCGAAAAACGATCAGCTTCCATAAAATGAATAATTACATCAGCATCGAGTACTATCTTCGTTTTCCTGAGTTTCATCTATATTTATTTTATGAAGTAATTCGATATAATGACCTTCCGAAATTTTTCCTTGCTCAAATAAACCATGTGCCTTTTCCCCAAAATCACCAATAATCAACCCTTCATTTGCTGATTCATATAAAGCTGTATCATACCCGAAACTCCGTGCAGAGCTTTTTACTCCCAAAGCTGCAATCTTAGCACGTGTGATTTCTGTTATAAGCTTGATATTTAACAATCGATATAACAAAGCCGAACGGGAGACAGAAAAATAATGTTCAAGTTTCAAAACTGTCGCTATAGATATATTTTTAGTTGTCAACTCTGTCTCAGATATTAATTGGCATATACCAGTTTCAGGCATTAATAAGGAAGAAGCAAACATATCAGCACATTGCTCTACCGGATCCTTGCTACCATTCCCCGGATTACACTTGTGTGGTGTGGGATTTTCTTCTATATAAAGATGATACAATTCATGAGCAATCGTAAAATGTTGCCTTCCTTGGGATTGATTGGAATTAACGAGCATAAAGCGATGGCCCGATTTATCTTTTAAACACATTCCCGAAAAATTTTCAGACAATGGCCTAAAAATAGTAAGAATGTTCAACTTCAAAAGTAAACTTTTTAAAGCAATGGGTTCAGACAAACTAAGCCCATTATCCGAGCGAAACTCAGAAACTTGTTTCTCGATAACAAACTTATTCGGCCTCATGTTGTGCTATACGCTCCATTTTAAGATAAGACATCACAATATCCTTAAAAATTGCTATCTCCTTCAAATCATTCTCTTCTAAATCTGAAATTCTGAAAGCTGTAGCCATAATTTCATTGTCCGCATGAATACTATCTTCAAACAACACAAATGCTTCGCAACCGAATAAATTTGAAACATTTTCCAAAACATGATAAGGAATTTCACGTATTCCCCCTTCATAATTACTATAAGTAGAGCGTTCTACTCCTATAGATTTGGCAACCTCTTCTTGTGTAAAACCGGATAACTCTCTAATTTTCTTTAGATTTTCTCCAACAACTTGATTAATCATTTTCATGAATGTTCTCCTTTCATTTCTGTGGCAAAATTACTACTAATTTATCACGAACACAAATTTTGCCACATTTTTCTACAAAATTTACATTCTTATCTCAAATTTGCAGGGAGTAACAATGTATTACCTCTAGTTATACTATCTGAATATTTTTTATTTCCAAAATTCATACATTTGAAAGAATTTTGCACCGAACAAATAACTAAAGATTATGAGCAAAATTCAACTGAACAAAAATCAAAAGGAAGTACTTTTCATCGTAGCTTTATTCCTTGTACCATTCCTTGATCCGGGCTTTGCCCTTTTACTAGGTTTAATTTTATCGTTGACTATCGGTCACCCGTTCTTGGCAATCAATAGCCGAATCACTCATATACTTCTCCAAATATCCGTTGTGGGCCTAGGTTTCGGCATGAACGTAGAACAAGCCATCGAGGCTGGGAAAACGGGAATCCTGTTCACCATATTTTCCATCGTTGTTACCATCGGACTGGGATTATTCTTTACCAGCAAACTAAGGGTCAACCGGGATACCGGGTTTCTCGTTTCCGGAGGAACTGCCATCTGCGGGGGAAGTGCCATCGCGGCCCTAGCTCCCGTGATTAAAGCCAAGGACAAGGACATCACCGTGGCCATGGGAACCATTTTCATGCTTAACGCCGTGGCGTTATTCATCTTTCCCGTAATCGGCCGCTGGCTGGAAATGGACGATCATCAATTCGGGTACTGGTGCGCCATAGCCATTCACGACACGAGTTCCGTGGTCGGTGCTGCTAAAACATTCAGTAACGAGGCTTTAGCCATCGCTACCACGACCAAACTGATCCGGGCACTTTGGATCATCCCGGTTTCATTGATCGCCGCCTTCTTCTATAATAAAGGAACAAACACCAAATCAAAAATATCCATTCCTTACTTTATTTTCTTCTACATTGTAGCCATGATCATCGCTACCTACACGCCGCAATGGGGACATCTCTACACACAAATCGTGGGATTCGCCAAAGTCGGAATGTTATTCACGCTATTCCTTATCGGTGCAGGCCTCTCTAAAGATACCATCAAACAAGTAGGTTTCAAACCGATCTTGTTAGGTATCATCCTTTGGATTTGCATCAGCACACTATCGGCTAGCGTGATCATGCTACTATGATAGGGTTATAAAGTTCATAAGGTTTATAAAATCAAAGCGTCCTGTAAGGACGCTTTGTCTATTACAGCTTAAACAACCATTAAACACGGTCCGAAGGACTCCCGTCACTTTACAAACCTTATAAACTTTACGAACCTTATGAACCCAAATAATTTTTTTTCAAATCTTTTAAAAATAAGTAATACAGATAGTATATATATTTGGGAACGTATTGAAAATCATATCAAAATTATCTAACGAAAATTTTTATGACAATGCGTGCAAATTATTTTAATCTGTTACTGGTACTGCTGATGGGTGTTCTTCCCATACAACTGCAGGCCTCGGAATCCGAAAAAAATGTGATTCTGTACACTCCCTACACGAAAATCGCTGTTCCACCGGGAGAATCTGTAAACTACAGTATTGATGTTATCAACAACTACGATGTAGTTAAAAACGTGAATTTATCCGTGAAAGGACTGCCACGAGGCTGGAATTACGAATTGAAAGCCGGCACGTGGACCATTAGTGAACTGGCGGTCCTACCCCACGAGAAAAAGAACGTTTCGTTAAAAGTGGACATTCCGCTAAAAGTCAACAAAGGAACTTACCGTTTCACGGTGGTTGCCGAGGGACTTGGAGAACTTCCCATCGCAATCACGGTATCCAAACAAGGTACCTACCAAACCGATTTTATCACGAATCAACCCAACATGCAAGGGAACTCCAAATCCTCGTTTACCTTCAACGCCACGCTAAAAAACCAAACGGCAGAACAACAGCTCTACGCACTGATGGCGCAAGCCCCTAGAGGATGGAACGTAGTTTTCAAGGCAAACTACAAGCAAGCCACATCCGCCCAAGTTGAACCGAATGCCACCCAGAACATCACGATTGACATTAACCCGCCGGCCAACGTTGAAGCCGGAAGTTACAAGATCCCGGTACGTGCAACGACAAGCACCACCTCTGCCGAACTAGAGTTGGAAGTCGTGATCACGGGAACCTACCAGATGGAACTGACAACACCCCGTGGCCTGCTTAGCAGCGAGATCACCGCAGGAGATAACAAGAATATCGACTTAATTGTCCGGAATACCGGATCGGCAGAACTAAAGGACATCCAGCTATCTGCCAACAAACCGGTTGACTGGGAAGTAACCTTCGAACCGACAAAAATCAACCGTCTGAAAGCTGGTGAAACCGCTAACGTTATGGCCACGGTAAAAGCATCCAAAAAAGCTCTTCCGGGAGATTACGTGACTAAAATATCTACCAAAACACCGGAAGTAAACTCCTCGGCAGATTTCAGAATCGCGGTGAGAACACCCATGATCTGGGGTTGGATGGGCGTACTGGTCATCCTTGTCGCCTTGGGATGCGTGTACTACCTGTTCCGTAAATATGGAAGGAGGTAGATCATGAGCGAGCCTATCATCGAACTTCATGAACTGACAAAAAAGTACGGGAAATTCACCGCTGTTGACCACATTAATCTCTCCGTCCAAAAAGGGGAAATATTCGGGATTCTCGGACCTAACGGGGCCGGTAAATCCACGACAATTCTGATGATGCTCGGATTGACGGACCCGACTTCCGGAACTGTACAGGTCTGTGGGATCAATTCGACCCGAAACCCGATACAGGTACGGGAAAAGGTGGGTTACCTACCGGAAGACGTTGGATTCTATGATGACATGACAGGTATCGAAAACCTGTTGTACACGGCCCGCCTGAACCGGATCCCGGAAGCGAATGCAAGAACCAAGGCCGAGGAATTACTCGAACGGGTAGGGCTACCGGTTGACACACAGAAGAAAGCCGGGAAATACTCCCGGGGTATGCGCCAACGCCTCGGACTGGCAGATGTGCTGATCAAACAACCGGAAGTGATTATCCTTGACGAACCGACATCCGGCATTGACCCGGCAGGGGTTCAGGAATTCATGGATTTGATCCGGCAACTGAGAGAGGAAAACGGGCTGACCGTACTATTCTCTTCCCATCACCTGGATCAAGTTCAGCAAATCTGCGACCGGGTAGGCCTGTTCGGGGGAGGTAAACTCTTGGCAGAAGTCAACGTCAACGAGTTACAAAACGAGGAACACGGGCTCGAAAATATGTATAACCGTTATTTCGGAGGAGGAAAAAGCCATGAATAAAATACAAAGTCCGTTCTGGGTTATTGTCCGTAAAGAAGTGGCCGACCATGTCAGAAGCTGGAAATTCATTATCCTAATAGCCATTATCGCACTGACTTGCATGGGTTCCCTCTACACGGCATTAACCAATATCGGGGCAGCCATCAAACCCAATGATCCCGACGGTTCATTCTTGTTCTTGAAACTATTCACCGTATCCGACGGCACCCTGCCCTCGTTCGTGATCTTCATTAACTTTCTCGGACCGTTATTAGGCATCGCGCTCGGGTTTGATGCCATCAATTCCGAACAAAGCAAAGGAACGCTTAGTCGCATCCTGTCCCAACCCATTCACCGGGATTACCTGATCAATGCCAAATTCGTGGGAGCCTTGATCGTTATCGGGAGTATGTTACTAACCCTGGCACTTCTGGTTATGGGATTCGGGCTAATAGCGATAGGGATACCGCCGACCGCAGAAGAGTTTTTACGCATTATAGCCTTTGTGGTAGTTAGTATTATTTACGTGGCCTTCTGGCTGAACTTATCCATTTTCTTTTCAATAAAGTTCAAACAGGCCGCCACCTCGGCTCTGGCATGCGTGGCCGTATGGTTATTCTTCAGCGTGTTTTACAACATGATTATCAACTTGGTCGGTAAAGCCATCAGCCCCTCGGCCATGGCTAGCGCCTACCAAGTCATCAGTTATCAGAAATTCATGCTCAACCTATTGCGTTTTGCCCCGAGCATGCTCTTCAACGAGGCAACCACGACACTACTGATGCCCTCGGTTCGTAGCTTGGGTCCCTTGACCATGGAACAAGTTCATGGGGCAATCCCCAGCCCGCTACCACTGGGACAAAGTTTAATGGTCGTCTGGCCACAACTCACGGGACTGATTGCCGCCACCGTCATCTGTTTCGCACTCTCGTATGGTTCTTTCATGAGAAAGGAAATCAGATCCCGATGATGCAAAGCGGAATGTCAAAATTGTTTTTGACATTCCGCTAGTTTATAAACTTCACCAACTTTTTCCCCTCGAATTTGTGAATTCATAAAAACCACATTATCTTCGCACGACTATAAAAAACAAGTATGATTAGAACTTTTATACTGGCAGTTCAAACTGCTCCCGCAAACAACGCTGGAATGAACCTATGGGATATGGTCGTGATGGGCGGCTGGCTGATGATCCCCATATTTATATTGTCTGTTATCATTATCTACATCGCTTGCGAAAGATTCTGGCTTATTCGCAAAACAGGGCTAACGGATGTCCCTTTCATGGAAAAAATACAAGAAATCTTGAAAACCGGAAACACACGTGTCGCACTCGAAGAATGTGAAAAAGAAGGCTCTCCACTGGCACACACCATCGCCAAGGGAATCAAAATAAGTAACGAAGACCCGCAAGAAATTCGCCAGGCCATGGAAGACACGGCCAATTACGAGGTCGCCAACTTAGAACGAGGCCTTCCGACCTTAGCCACTTGTGCCGGAACCGCTCCCATGATCGGATTCTTGGGAACCGTGGTCGGGATGGTACAATCTTTTTACGATATGTCCATGGCCGGAAACAGCATCGACATAGGTCTCCTCTCCCGGGGTATCTACACCGCCATGATCACCACCGTAGCCGGGTTAATCGTCGGAATCATCGGACAGTTAGTCTACAACTTCTTGGTTGCCCGTGTTGACAAAATCGTTTTCCGCATGGAACACTACTCTTCTGAACTTATCGAATACCTCCGTACCAAAAAATAATTTTCAATTATATCGTCATGGCAATAAAACGTAAAAGCAAGATCAACCCGAATTTCAACATGTCGTCCATGACCGACATATTCTTTCTATTGTTGCTATTCTTCATGATTTCCTCGACGCTGATCAATCCCAACGCTTTAAAATTATTATTGCCTAAAAGCACGAATCAAACTTCAGACAAACCTGTTACTGTCGTGTCTATCGACAAAAACTACACGTTCTACCTGAACGAAAAAGTAATCCCGTTCTCCATGCTGGAGCGTCGACTCGTGGAAGAACTACGGGAATTGGAAGATCCGTGTATCTCTCTTCAAGCAGATAAATCTGTTCCCTTAGAACAAATCGTGAAGGTGATGAACATTGCCAAAGATCACAACTACCGCCTTATCCTAAGCACGGAACCCGAATAGCCTCTAAAAATTCATACTACCGGATTAACACAGAACAGGTTCACGAAAAAAATAATCGTGTAGCTGAAACCTATCGTCCAAGTCGGCGTATACAACCTCACAAGTGAGCAAAACTTGACATTTATCGCTTGTAATGATTATCTCGTTGTAGATAAATATATTAGCAACAATTGTTAAACTAAAACTAACACAGTATGAAACGTTTATTATTTTTATCATTCATCGGGCTGTTTGCACAGTTTCTGGTATCATGCTATCCCGGAGGCGCTGACAACGTGGAGGAGATGGACGTTGCCATAACGAATTATGACAAAAATGCGGACTTCACCAAGTACACCACATTCTCGCTCCCCGACACTATTGTTTATTTCGTGGCAAAAGGAGAAACTCCGAACCACGAATTCGATGCCCAAATTTTACAACTGGTAAAAGACAATTTTACCCAACTCGGATACTCGTACATCGAACCGACTAGCGAGGAGGATCAACAACCGAGTTTCATTGTCACCGTATCAGCTTTCTCTAACGTGAACTACTATTATGGCTCAGACTACTGGTATAACTACTGGGGTTGGTATCCGGGATGGAACTGGATATGGGGCCCGACATGGGGTCCGGGTTGGGGTCCTTCATACCCGTGGTACCCGGTAACGGTATACTCTTACAGAAGTGGTTCCATCGTGATTGACATGATCGCAACCAACCAAGAAGCCAGCTCAACCAAGAAAGTTCCTGTACTCTGGAGTGGTATCGCCGACGGTTTGTTACAAGGATCAAAACAATCTATTATTGACAGAATGGAAACGACGATTGACCAGTGTTTCATCCAGTCACCGTACTTGAAAAAATAGTAGGATAGATCATTAATTGTCAATTTTAAATTTAAATGATTATGAGAAAGTTATTAATTATATCGCTCATACTATTCGGGCTAAGCCCATTAGTAAAAGGACAAATGCTGAACTTAAACTACCAGATGTCTGTTCCACTTGGAAAAATGAATGACTATGCCGGCAAAATGAGTTTCCGGGGTATGGATCTTGAATACCATCATTTCCTAAACGAGAAATTCTCTATCGGGGGTATGATCGGTTGGAATACGTTCTACAAGGACAAAGGTAAATTAACGGGAGACTTCCTGTTCAAAGGCAGTAAAGATATACACACGATCACCGGTTATCAATACCGTTACATCAACACGGTACCCATCATGGTGATGGGACGTTACTGGCTAACAGATCAGAACACCACGTTCAGACCTTACCTGGGACTCGGATTAGGTACCAGTTGGACAGAACTAAAAACCGATCTGGGACAATTCACTGCCACAAACGCAAGATGGCAATTTGCTTTCGCACCTGAAATAGGTACCATTATCCCCGTCAACGACCAATTTGCATTCAACATCGGGGCTAAATACACCTACGGAACTAAATCCGGAAAAGTGGAAGCCATGCAAAACTTCACGATCAGCGTAGGTATCGTCTTTATGGGAAATTAAACAGGTTAAAACAACTAGGTAATCAATAGGGAGGCGTGTCAAAAGAAATTTTTGGCACGCCTTTAATTTACATAACTCTGACGTTACTGATTCAACCATTGTTTGAACTCTTGAATTCTCTCGGAACTCACGATTGCCTCAATTCCAGCAGGAGGTACCGGGGTTAACACGATCTTGATTCTACTATTGGAGTATTTCACCATTTCCTTGATCGAATTATAGCTGATAATAAATTTTCTGTTGATCTTGAAAAACTGTGCCGGATTCAACTTCGTCTCTATACCACTGATCGTTTGATCCAAAATATAATTTTGCCCGTCACGGGTAAAAAGTACCAGATACTTCCCGTCTGCCATGAAATAGGCAACATCTCCCACCGTCACGGACTTCATCTTCGTCCCCACGGTAACCAAAAAACGCTCTTGATACACGGTCAACGATGCCACGGGGAAAGGAGTATTCGTCGGCGAAAGCGATTCCAGCTTATTCAAAGCTTGCTGCAATTCCTCCTTGTCAAAAGGCTTTAATATATAGTCAATCCCTTGGTACTTGAATGCCTTCAGCGCGTATTCATCATAAGCCGTGATAAAAATAACCGGTGCCGTAACCTCCACCTGCTCGAAAATATCGAAACTCTGCCCGTCCCCCAGATGAATATCCATAAAAATCACATCGGCCTTATTCTTCTTCAACCACTTCACGCTCTCGCTCACCGAATCCAGTTTCGTCAATATCGTGATCTCTGGGGCCACCTCTCCCAACAACCGTTCAAGCTCTGCCGCAGCAAGATATTCATCCTCAATTATAATTGCATTCATAGGCTATTTTTATCAATACTTCCTCCGGACTCTTTCATCCATCGTTTCAGTATTCACAAAAATAGCGAAAATAATTCACGAAACAATAAAAATAGCCGTGGGGAACCACCCCCACGGCCTTCCAACTACTAGATCAACCTAGTAACATACAAATTAATTGTGCAAATTCGGATTAGATTCCGTTGCTTCTTTCGGGAAAGATATGGTATAACGAACATCATCTTGAGTTAGAGTTGCCGTTCTCTCTTCACCATTTAAAACATAGGTTTTCTCCATACTTGGGCGAGTAGTACGACGTAAATCAAACCACCGATGTCCCTCGATTGCTAATTCTCTTGCACGTTCATTAGCAATTTCCTCAATTAACTGATTCTGATTCATACCATCTATCTCGACAGCTTTTTCCGCATAATAATCCGGAGTTAATCGATTAACCATCAATTCTTTTAATCGAGTCTTTGCGAGTTCAAGTCTTCCTTCCACATGAGCCGCAGCTTCTGCAGCAATCAAATATATTTCTCCACTCCTGAAGGTAATTCTCGCATTATTACCGTATTCTCTTTTACATACATAATAATCTCCATTCTCTTTAAAATATACCCCTAAACGTTTATCGCCCGCTTGATTATATTTCTCCAATAATTGAGAGGTAATATGCATTCCTCCATTCAAATAGTAACTACCAATCACTTCCAAAGACATGATCGCCTCTTTAGATGTAACTAAAGCCGGATCTCCCGCTGTTGCCTCATTCAAATTTTCTAAAGAACATGAAGGGATCAATTCTTCTGCCAATTCTAAGGCATCTTCCCAATCTTGATGGTATAGTCTCACTCTGGCTTCAAGAGCCATAGCAGATCTTTTTGAGAAACGATACTGGACATCCCGAGATTGTTGTTCCACTTGTAATAACTCCCGTCCTTCCTTTATATCCGCGAATATCTGATTATACACCTCTTCGACAGTTGCCGCTTCATATTTTTGCTCTATATCTATTTGAGTCGCGATAGGAATTCCTCTATCAGATATTGCAGATTCAGGTTTATAGGGCTTTCCATATAAATTCAACAAATCAAAATGAGTATAAGCACGAAGCAATAAAGCTTCTCCCTTCACTTGCTCCCTAGAATCTTCTTCTGTATCCTCCTCCGCAGACATGATATCCTCAATAACGCTATTAGCATAAAATATTGCTTTATATGGATTACTCCAAGGATAGTTTACAGTCGTATTCGGAGAATTATCCTGCCATATTGCAAAATCTATATAGTCCATATAATAACTATCTCCAACTATCGGCATTACCTCGTCCGAACGAAGTGACAACAAATATTTATATTTCGGAAATGCACTATATCCGTTAGTAAGCAACGCTCTAAATTCCGTAACTTTTTCTGGAATAACCTTACCAGTCGGTACTATATCCAAGTAATTACAAGAACTTAGCACAAACATTGAACAAATTATATATAATATTTTTTTCATATCCGCCTATTTAAAATGTTATATCTAAACCACATGAAAACGTCTTTGGAAGAGGTTGTGCATATATATTTCCCCAGGTTTCCGGATCAAAATAACCTTTATAGCTTGATGCGATTACAAACGGATTACGAGCCTCAAAACTAATTCGAGCACTACCTAAACGTAATTTCTTTATAACCTCATTAGGTAAAGTGTATCCCAATCGGATACTATTTACTCTCAAATAGCTCATATCCTTAAACCAATAATCGTAATTTTTAAACGAATTAGCCGGATCATCACTATTATACCAATTATAAATCATAGCATCATTCTCATTATTTCCTAATACTTTAGGATACAATCCCGTGGTATTGGAAGACGACCAAATCTGAGAAACCCTGTTTGAGTAATTTGATCCCGGAGATGTTGCGGAAGGATTATAAAATGGTGTTTCCTGCATAGTTTGATCAATAATAAAACTCGTACTAATTGTCAAATCAAAATTTTTATAATAGAAACGATTTATAAAACCTCCAGTAAATTTAGGCTCTGTTGTTCCTGCATACGTGAACAGATTTCTATATTCTTCAGTTGTCAGATTTGACAATGTCATAAATCCATACAAATCTTCAAGATTGAAAAATTCTTGCATAGAGACTTTCTGACCTTCCTTCCAAAACATTTGCATACCATTCTCATCCAAACCTGCCGTATTCAATTTAAACAAGGCGCCAATAGAATGTCCTTCCAATGAAGGGGTATACGAATCATCTCTCACTTGAATTTTATCAACATTACTCGTGTTATGCGCAATATTAAAATCCATAGTCCAACGGAAATCTTTGGCTCGAATATTTACTGTTGATAAAGAAAATTCAACTCCTTTATTTGTTGCTTCAGCCCAATTCATGGTTGAAAACTCGAAACCATTTTCTTGAGGAATAGATCGCATTCCTATTAAATCCACACTCTTCCGATAGTACGCATCAACACTGAACGAGATTCTATTATCAAATACACCCATATCTACTCCCACATTCCAGTTCTTTGTCTTTTCCCAACGCAAATTCTGGTTTGGAGGGGAGGAAACAGAAATAATCGGTTCTGAATTTCCTGGTAAAATTGTTGTAGTATTCCAATCTCCAACAACAAAAGGAGACGTATTCTTGTCAACATTTCCCTGTAATCCATAAGATATACGCAATTTCAAATTAGAAAGCCAATCGGCACTACTCATAAAACTCTCCCGATCAACATTCCATGCTGCAGACAATGCCCACAATGGTAAATATTTATACTTCTTGGCAACACCAAACAAATTTGATCCGTCAAAACGCATACTTCCAAATATTGTGTACCGGTTGTCATACGAATAAGACGCTGTCATATAATATGACAAATAACGGTTCTCTGTTTCTGTTTTCTGATATTGTACAAACTTTGAATCAGAAGCCGAAGAAGTTGTCCCTTCCGGGAAAATAAGAGGTTTTGTCGCCAAAGAACGGGGATCAAATCCAAAACCTTTCGTATGAATACTTGTACTTTTATTCCCACGCATCTCAAAACCTGCCATGAAATTAACAGAATGCATCTCCGCAAAAGTCTTGTTAAACTCTCCCTGCAATTTCCACTGATACTGAGTCATATCATCATTCCAATTTTGAATAATCCCTCCATCTGGCAAAAAATACTGATTGTCCCCATAGGCGGTAAATTCTCTGTATTTACGCACAAAATATGTTTCTTGATCTGCAAATTTTTCAGTACTGGATCTCTCAATCTGCATAGATACTTGCGTGGATAAGTTCAACCAGGTAACAGGTTTATAAGCTAATGAAAGCATGGGTTTCACCGCAAAATTTTTCAACCAATAATCCGTGTTTTTACGTTCTTCCAACATATTAAACTTTAATCTGGCTTCATTATTTTTTAATCCATCAATATCCTCGTCATAAACATATTTCCCATTTTCATCTTTTGCTTCCAAATAAGGATTGACAGTTCGAGTATAGTTAGATGCATTTGTAAAAGCATCTGTATCTGAAAGATAACTTCCCCGTTTACTATGAGTTAAGAATAACGAAACTCCTAATTGCAAATTATCTCTCAAATCAAAATCCGTTTTCATCGTTCCGTTAAAACGCTCAAAACTAGTACCAATCGTTGTTCCCTTCTCATTATAATAACCAGCAGAAACATAATAACGAGTTGACTCAGATCCTCCGGAAACACTAATATTGTATTGCTGATTCACGGCATTCTGATAAACTTGATTGCCCCAGTTAGTTCCGGAACTTCTCAATTTATTTATTGCCTGCTGAGCTTCTGAAGATATTGCATTAAAACCACCATCTCGGTAAACTCCCAATTGATCATATTCAGTAAGAATACGAGAAACAGCACCTCTATCCGTTTGATAAGTCAAATTCGGATTGGCAGCCATTCCCAACTCAAAATCCACTTTCTCAGAAGCATTCATCAGATTCAACTTTCCAAGATCTGGTCTTGTTGTTACGAACATCGCAGCAGAAGCATTTACCCGCATCTTTCCGGCAGTTCCTTTCTTCGTTGTCACAACAATAACTCCATTCGCAGCACGAGCTCCATAAATAGCTGTAGCCGATGCATCTTTTAAGATCGTTATACTTTCAATATCTGCCGGATTCACACCAGCAATTGAAGTATTATACAGATTGTCAATATTATCCTTATCACTAAAATCTGTAGGAATATCATTCCCTTCCAGAATCATCCCATCCAATACCCAAAGTGGGTCTGTGCTTCCTGTTAAAGAAACCGTACTACGAATACGCATTTTACTCGGGGCACCTGGAGCTCCATTCGTTGGAATTGCAGTCATACCCGCCACTTGTCCTTCCAACAACTGATCGATACTGGCAACACCGATACGTTTTATATCGTCCATCTTTACGGTCTGAATTGCCGATGTCGATTTACGTTTCTCGATCTGTTGGTAACCTGTCACCACCACCTCGGTCAACTGCTCCTGATCCGGTTGTAACATAACCTTAAATTCCGTGGTCTTCGTCACGTCCAGTTTCGCATTTTTATAACCAACAAAACTAACCACCACATATTTCACCGCTTTCGGCACTTTCAATTCAAACTTTCCGTCAAAATCAGTAATTGTTCCCTTCGGGCCGAGATTCTTAGCCTCTGCCGCATCCGGGTCTATCATTACCGTAGCTCCAATCAAAGTCTCGTTCGTCACGGAGTCCATCACGACTCCTTTGATCGTACGATAGTCGCTCTCGCTTTGGGCAAACAGCCAAAGCGGACACAATAACGCAATCAATAATAAACTTTTCTTCATGCTAACTTATTTAATTTGTATGTTATAAGGTGTAAAATCATCTCATGTTCAACGCCTCTTTAATCCGAATAATCAAATCCTCGTAATGATTACGAGTTTCTACATTACCCGTGTTTCGTTTATTTTCCGCTAATTTTAAAATTTTCAACAATTCGCCTCTCTTCACCGATACAGCCTCGGAAACTCTACCCATGGAAGAGAAGTGTAAGGTCCTCAATTGAACCTCTTCTCTAGGCTCAATCGTAAATTCGGGTACTTTAGAGGCAAAACAACACGTGTTTGAATGATGCAACGCTTTCTTGGTCGTTTTCTCCACAGCCCTGTTCGAGCTAACGATGATCGCATCGACAAAATTCTTTTGTGTCATCCGCTCGTAGATAGATAAGTTACGCCCAGCCTTACTGCTGGCAAATATCACGTTATGAATATCCGCAAACATCTCTTCCGGCGTGTAACTCTTCGTCCGGCCTAAAGTCGCTTCAGAATCAAACATACGCAACAAACGCTCGTCCTTCAATAGATTATAGAATGTAGCGTACTGCAACTCACGTGCAACCGTGTAAGGAGAATATTCCACGCCCATCTGAATCGGGTAACTCTTCTTCCATACCTCAGCACCGAATAACCATTCCGGAACGATAAATACCTCTTCAATCAAGTACTTCACGCTCTCTTTTTGAATCTCTTTCGGTACCGGGATATACCGATCTTCCGGACTTCCCTTCACCGGGTTATTGATATAAATACCTCCCACATTAGCCGTAACATGCCCGGCATACATCTTCCATTGGTTAATCACCGCCATCAATAATTTTCCTGCCTCCGCAAAAGATTCTCCATCTTCCTCTGTCCATGCGACAATATTCGGAACAATCCGTTTCAGATTCATGATCCCGTAACGATTGGCTTTCACGATGTCATCTCCAAGGTCTTCATCCTGAGAACGAGGATCGATCGGATCTTTCGGGTCTTGTTGTTCGCCATACCAATACATCGGGTCGCCTTCATGCTCTTGAATCCATTCATTCAATATCGGCAACTCCTCTTGTGGTGTCTCCGTGTCTAACCAACGATAAGCCCAGTTGATCGCAAACTTGTCATACGTCCCGATTTTAGGAGTAATTTCCTGTACCCCGTCTCCCGGTTGAGCCACGTAGTTAAAACGTGCGTAATCCATGATAGAACTTGCCGTTCCACCCATTTTTGCAGTAAAGCTCGGGGATCTCAAAGAATCCACGGGGAAAGCATGAGAAGCACCCATGTTATGTTTCAACCCGAAAGTATGCCCTACCTCGTGAGAAGAAACAAAGCGGATAGCGCTTGCCATATGCTCATCGCTCAGTTTATTTGCACGGGCTCTCGGATCTATCGGTGCTGTCTGCACTCGCATCCAAGTATGTAATAATGACATCACGTTATGCCACCAAACCACGTCAGCCTCGATAATCTCTCCTGAACGGGGATCAACCACGGACGGCCCCATAGCATTAGCCTGCTGGGATGCTGCATAGGTGATGACGGAATAACGAATGTCATCTATGTCAAAATCTTCATCCCCTTCCGGTGCATCCTTCGCAACAACTGCATTTTTAAAACCTGCCGCCTCAAATGCGGCCTGCCAATCCCGTACTCCTGCTTTAATCTCTTCTCTCCACTGTTTCGGGGTAGAAGGATCTATATAAAACACGATCGGTTTTACAGGCTCTACGACCTCTCCTCTTTTATATTTCTCTACATCTTCCGGTTTGGGTTCCAATCTCCAACGATGAACGAATTCCCGTTTTTCCACTTGCTGTTGCCCATCTGTAAAATAAATATGCTCCGTGGCAAAAAAACCTACACGGGGGTCGGCGAAACGTGGCTTCATAGGAACCTTAGGTAATAACACCAAATTTGTTGTAGTTTCAACCGTAAGAGGTACCGCCACGCCGCCATCAACCACCTGCGTCGTCATCAACGCCTTTACCACCACATTCTTGGGGAAAACCTTCACGCCCAATATCTTCGACAAGTCCTTCTTTACCGAACCGCCTAAAGCAATTTCATTATATATATCATTAAAACTTTTCTCGCTTCCGTCAAAAATCTTGTTCACCTTGATAACCACGGACGTAGAATCCTTCCCGTAAGCCTCAATCGGGAAATACTCGATCACGGACTCGCGATAATTGGCCTTCACAGATTCACTGATCGCATCTTCCTCGGGAACACTTACCTTTCCATTGTAAGTTGTCACCCACACCTTGTTCATAGATTTATCTTTATAGAAACGCACGAGCTTGTCATTCGATTCCATTCCTCTATTCAAGCCCGCATCATTTAATTCATAAGGTACTCCCGATACTTTATTAACGATTAGAAGATCACGTCCCATCAAAGAATCAGCCACCTCAAAATAATAATCATTCCCAACCGTTAAAATCTTTACCATACCTTCAGTAATTCTGGCTTTCTTCACCAAATCCCCGTAAGTATCCGGTTTGGACACTTCCGTTGTATCCTTGGCATGTTTTTTCTTTCGTCTTTCCAGAGAATATCCCGGTTCTGACAATAATGATAGGGCAACAAGGGTTATCGCACCTAAAATGAATGTTTTTGTTCTTACCATACTTCTTTTATTCATTAAATCTATCTGGTTAACTGATTCTTTACAATGATAAGACAGATTTCAATCAATAAAAATAAAAGGGGAGTGAAACCCCGAAAAAAAGGAGTGAATCATCGATTTTTTGTTATAAACGATTTTTCAAAAGAGGTAGCTGACAAACGTAACATCCATTTTCACAATTACATACAAATTTCTCACCAGAATAAAAGTCATAAATGGCCTGAATACGTTCGAAACCCACGCCCATAGACTCTTCGCTAGATTCTGCACGGGGCTGGTAATTATTCTCCACGATTAAACATTCATCCCGATCATAAATTTTAATGCACAAGGGATTTTGTAAAGTCACCTGGTTATGTTTTATAGCGTTCTCTACTAACATCTGTAAACTGATCGAAGGCACCTTTGCTTCCAAACAATCCGGTCTCACATCTATAGACAAATCCAATTGCTCCCCAAAACGAATCTTCTGCAAAAAATAATATTGCCGGGTAAACTCGATCTCTTCCTTCACCGTGGATAAGCTTTCGTTTCTTGTCTCCAGCAAATAGCGATACACCTTCGATAACTTCAACACGAATTCCCTCGCCAACGTCGAATCCGAACCAATTAACACACTCAATGAATTCAAGGAATTAAACAAAAAGTGAGGGTTAATCTGATTTTTCAACTGCTGTAAATGCAGCTCCATAGACTCCTGTTCCAAACTACGTCGCAAACGGTATTCCCTACGCCATTTATGCTGGGCAAAAAGTAACAAAATTGCGAATATAACTACCGTAATCAAGGCAATCATCGCCGTGTAACGATGAAATTCATCCAATATCTCCCGATTTCCATACTGCGGTACGTTAACAGCAATCACCCACTTTTCACTCCCGACAAGTAGGGGATAGTAAATTCGAAGTACCTGTGAAGACAAGAAATTAGAATGAACCATAATTTCCAATTCACTCTGACTTTTTAATACTTCCTTGATAGAATCCAACTCTTCCTTTTGGAAAGGTGAAGTCCCCAATAAATTTTCATCAGGATGCGAAAGTAATATCCCCCGTTCATTTACAATAAACACGTAACTTGACACCTTCCCTGTAACCTCTGCAAAATATGAATGTAAGTCTGTCAACGAGATATCAAATCCAAAAAGAATACGCCGGGTCGCTGCCGGTTCAATAGCCTCGATTGTCGTCCAGTAAGTCCTTCCATTCTCGTGGTACGTACCACTAAAATGGTAATCCGTATGTGAATCCAATAATGTATACATATACTTTAACTCAATCCCGGAAAGTTTCATCTTACGTAACTCGGAACTATTCCGTTCCAATAACCGTAGAGAATCATTAGTTCCCCTGAAAAACCAAGTTCTACTTAATTTCGGGTCCAATTGTTGCATCGTCTTCAAAAGCGAAAATAAATCCTGCTCCCGGTAAGATTCACTTTTCCCAAAAAACTCTCTCGCTAATCGCTGTAATTCCTCGGTTTTCTTAAATTCATACGCAACTGATTCTGCCCGGTATCGACAAGCCTCTCGTGCATTCGCATTATTCATATCGTTTCCCACATCACTAATCTTTTCCCCTATTAAATAAATAGCAGCAATGAATAAAGCTAATAAGATTAATCCTATC